>Ga0194038_1001425_pt1 | contig 10338 bp, 7 predicted proteins | sample JunL226m_MetaG_FD_148630 | JGI IMG/M metagenome (GOLD analysis project Ga0194038, IMG submission 148630) | Anoxic zone freshwater microbial communities from boreal shield lake in IISD Experimental Lakes Area, Ontario, Canada - Jun2016-L227-6m | ecosystem: Environmental > Aquatic > Freshwater >...
GCATATGCGAGGCGTACACCGGGTATCGCGTCGCGGCATCGGCGAAGTCGGGGAAGTTCTCAATGTTGATCAGGGTGGGCACCAGCACGGTGCCCCGTGCGGCCATCATGGCGATGGTGTCCTCAGTCAAGCCGGTGCCGTGTTCGATGCAATCGATGCCGGACTTGATCAATCCGGGCAGGGCGTCTTCGCCGAAGACATGCGCGGTCACCCGCGCGCCCTCGGCGTGGGCGGCGGCAACGGCGGCAACCAGAACCTCATCGGACCACAGCGGGGCTAGATCACCCGCGGATCGGTCGATCCAGTCGCCGACGAGTTTCACCCATCCGTCACTGTGCCGGGCCTGCTGCGCCAACGCATCCGGGAGTTGCCATTCGTCCTCGAGTTCGACGGCATAACCCTGCATATACCGCTTGGGGCGCGCTAAATGCCTTCCGGCCCTGATGATCTGGGGTAGATCGTGATGATTGTCCAGACTCCGGGTGTCTGTCGGTGATCCGCAGTCACGCAGCAGCAGTGCGCCCGCGTCACGTTCGGTCTGTGCCTGGACGATTGCCTCATCAAGTTCGACGCCGCCGTGCGGGCCCAGTCCGACGTGGCAGTGCGCGTCGACCAGACCCGGCAGGATCCAGCCACCATCGAAAATGGTCTCGGCGCCGCTAACGGGTTCACCGCGCAGGATCCCGTCGGCGATCCACCATTCAACGGTTTGTCCATCCGGCAGCCCGCGCCCGCGGACGTGCAGCGCCGTGGCGGCCACAGCGCTAGTTCTTGCCGGGGAACTTCAGCTTGGACAGGTCGAAACCCGCCAGTCCGGGCGGGAGTTGGTTGAGTCCCTCGGGCAGCTGCGACAGATCCGGGAAGTCCGCAGGCATCTGCCCATCGAACAACGGGTTGCGTGCCTTGGCCGGGGTCGGGCCGCGTCCCTTCTTACCCTTCTTGTTCTTGGCGTTCTTCTTCGACGACCGGCGGGCGAATCCCATCCCCATCGATCCGGCCATCTGCGACATCATCTTTCGCGCCTCGAAGAACCGATCGACGAGTTGGTTGACCTCCGAGACCGCCACGCCGGACCCGTTGGCGATGCGCAGCCGGCGCGAAGCGTTGATGATCTTCGGATCGGCCCGCTCGTCGGGCGTCATCCCGCGGATGATGGCCTGCAGGCGATCGAGGTGACTGTCGTCGACAGCGGCCAGCGCGTCCTTCATCTGCCCGGCGCCGGGCAGCATGCCCAGCAGGTTGCCGATCGGGCCCATCTTGCGGATGGCGAGCATCTGCTCGAGGAAGTCCTCCAGGGTGAGCTCGCCGGAGCTGATCTTGGCCGCCGCATCTTCGGCCTGCTGCGCGTCGAAGACTTGCTCAGCCTGTTCGATCAGCGACAGCAGATCGCCCATCCCAAGGATCCGGCTCGCCATCCGGTCCGGGTGGAAGACGTCGAAGTCCTCCAGTTTCTCGCCGGTGGAGGCGAACAGAATGGGGACGCCGGTGACCTCGCGCACCGACAACGCCGCACCACCGCGGGCGTCGCCGTCCAGCTTGGTCAGCACCACGCCGGTGTAACCGACGCCGGCGCCGAAGGCCTCCGCCGTGGTCACCGCGTCCTGACCGATCATCGCGTCCAGCACGAACAGGGTCTCGTCTGGTGACACGGCGTCGCGGATCGCGGACGCCTGGGCCATCAGGACGTCATCGATACCCAGTCGGCCGGCGGTGTCGATGATGACGACGTCGAACAATTTCGCCCGGGCCTCGGCCAGCCCGGCGGCAGCGACGGCAACCGGGTCCCCGGGACCGGAATCGGCGGACTCCGCCGACTCCGCGGAGGTGCCCGGGTGCGGGGCAAAGACGCTGACCCCGGCCCGCTCGCCGACGATCTGCAACTGGGTGACCGCGCCGGGGCGCTGCAGGTCGCAGGCCACCAGCAGCGGAGTGTGGCCCTGGCCGCGCAGCCATTTGGCGAGCTTGCCTGCCAGTGTTGTCTTACCGGCGCCTTGAAGACCGGCCAACATGATTACCGTCGGCGGATTCTTGGCGAATGCCAGTTGGCGGGTCTGCCCGCCCAGGATGCCGACGAGTTCCTCGTTGACGATCTTCACGACCTGCTGGGCCGGGTTGAGAGCACCCGACACTTCGGCGCCACGGGCGCGTTCCTTGATGCGACCGACGAAGTCGCGCACCACCGGCAGCGAGACGTCGGCTTCGAGCAGCGCCAGCCGAATCTCGCGGGTGGTCGCGTCGAGATCGGCGTCGGTCAGCCGGCCTTTGCTGCGCAGGCCGGCCAACGCACCGGTCAACCGGTCGGAAAGGGATTCGAACACGTCGCCAAGCCTAGCGGCCTAGTTTCAGGAGCTCGGCGGTCGAGGGGTAGCGACGTTGGGGACCAGCCCGCGCGCGGCAAGAATGCACGCCGCGCGGTGGCCGGACCTGACCTCAATCAAGGGCGGAACGCTCTCGCCGCAGCGGGGTTCCGCCACCGGGCATCGGGAGGCGAATGCGCACCCGGGCGGCGGGTGCACCGCGTCCGGTAGTTCGCCGGGGACAACATCGGGCTCGGTTCGTACCGCAGGGTCCGGCGAGGGGATCGCCGACAAAAGTGCGCGGGTGTAGGGGTGGGCGGGACATTCCATCACCTCACCCACCGGGCCTTCCTCGACGATGCGGCCGAAGTACATCACCGCGATCCGGTCCGCCAGCATCACCGCGCCGGCCAGATCGTGGGTGATGATCAGCACGGCCAAACCGTCGCGACGAAGATCATCGATGAGTTCCAGGACGCTGGCGCGCACCGAGACGTCGAGCATGGACACCGGCTCGTCGGCCACCAGCAATCGGGGCGTCAGCGCAATTGCGGCAGCGATAGCGACGCGCTGTCGCTGCCCACCGGACAGCTGATGCGGGAAACGGTCGAGTACCCAGTCCGCAGGCGTCAGACCTACCCGCTCGAGTGCCCCGCGCACGATCGCATCGCGATCACCACGCGGGACCTGGTGGATGCGCAGACCCTCTTCGACGATCGCACGCACCGTCATCCGGGGATCGAGTGCGTCGTAGGGATCCTGATGTACAAGCTGGATGGCCCGACGGTAGGGCCGCAGTGCGCCGGCACGTAGCCCGGTGAGGTCGGTGCCGTCGAAGATCACCTGACCACTGGTGGCGTGCTGCAAACCAACGATCGTGCGAGCCACTGTGCTTTTCCCACAGCCAGATTCGCCCACCAATGCCACGATCTGGCCGGCCTCCAATGCCAACGAGACACCCTCGACCGCATGCACGACCGGGCGCCCCGAACGCCCGAAGACTCCCGCCCCTTTCACCGGGTAATGCACGGTGAGTTCGGACAATTCCAGCAGCGGGGCGTTCACCGGGGCAATCCCGCCGACGTCGCAAGATGGCAGGCGGCAACGGCATCACCATCGAATGTGTTGACGGGTTCGGTGATTCGACATACTTCGACGGCTGATGGGCAGCGGGGCGCGAACGCACATCCGACGACCGGAGTATCAAGCCTGGGTGGTTCGCCCGAAATTGAGTGCACCGGCGCGGCTGCTCTCGGACGGGGAATAGCCGCCAGCAACGCGGCCGTGTACGGGTGGCGCGGGGCGGTAACCAGACGAGCTACCGGGGCTTCCTCGACCACACGTCCGGCGTACATGACCGCCACGCGTTCGGTCACCTGCGCGACTGCGGGCAGATCATGGCTGATGAACACTAGGGCGACGCCGAGGTCATCGGAGACGCGTCGTAGCAGCTGCAGGATCTCGGCTTGGACGATCACATCGAGCGCTGTGGTCGGCTCGTCGGCCAACAGCACCTTCGGCCCGCAGGCTAGCGCCATGGCCAGGGCGGCTCGCTGACGCATGCCGCCGGAGAACTCATGCGGGTAGCGCGCCGCGCGCGCAGACGGAATGCCGACCATATCGAGCAATTCGGCAACGCGGGCATCAGCGTCCCGGCGGCTGGCTTTGCGGTGCATCCGGATCGGCTCGGCGATCTGATCACCGACGGTGCGCACCGGGTTGAACGCGTTCATGGCGCCCTGGAACACCATCGAGATATCACGCCAGCGGTGCGGGCGCATGCTGCTGTCGCCGCCGGCGAGGATGTCAACTCCGTTGAGCAGAACCTGCCCGGACACCTCAGCGTTCGGAGGAAGCAGCCCCATCATCGCGAGCACCACGGTGGACTTGCCGCATCCCGACTCGCCCACAATCCCAAGCCGGTCACGCGCGCGCAGGGCGAAGGAGACACCACGGACGGCGTGCAGCCGCCCGCGTCCGATATCGAAGTCCACGGCCAAGTCGCGGACCTCGAGAAGGGGTGCTGCCACAGGTGTCGTCATGGGCGCTCCAGTGCGCCGTGGATCGTCATGGACGATCCAGTGCGCCGTGCAGTGGACGTACCCGGAAACGTCGGACCGCCAGATGTCCCACCTTGAGTCGGGGGTTGAGCGTGTCTTCCATGCCCTGTCCGGCGATGGTTGCGGCGAGCACCACCAGGGTGACCGCAAGGCCCGGCGGCAGGACCACCCACCAGGCTCCCGCCACAACCGCACCCTGATCGAGTGCATCCTGGATCATCCGTCCCCACGACACGACTGAGGGATCCCCGAGCCCAAGGAAGCTGATGTAGGTCTCGGCGAAGATCGCATTGGCAACCATGAGCACCGTATTGGCAACCAGCAGTGGCGTCACCTGCGGCACCACATGACGGGTCAGAACGAACAACGGAGAGGCGCCCATCGCTTCCACCCGTGTCACGAACGTACGCTGCCGCACCGACATCACTTGAGCTCGGATGAGCCGCGCCGTCGAAGCCCAGTAGACCAATCCGATGACGATCATGATGTTCGTCAGGCTCTGACCGAAAACCGCCGCAGCCACGATCATCAGCGGAATGTCGGGGATCACCAGGAAGTAGTCGGTGATCCTCATGAGCACGCCGTCGGTACGGCCACCGAAATAGCCTGCGACGAAACCAACGGTCCCGCCGATCAACATGCCCACCAGTGCCGCGATCGATCCCACCAGAAGCGAGGTCTGTGCGCCGTGCACGAGACGGGACAGCACGTCGAAGCCGCCTCCGTCCAATCCCAGTGGGTGCACAGCCGAAGGGGCGGAGAAACCATTGGCGAACTGGGTATTGACCGGCGTCGGTGCGATCACCCGCGCCAGCAGGGCGATCATGGCGAAGACTCCCAGTGCGCACAATCCCGCCACGGTTTGGCGGTTACCGGTGATGAGACGGCGCGCGGTCCCCCTTCGGGTGGGGGCGCTGACCGCACGCTCACCCGACGGCGACGCGACCACTGCGAATCCTCGGATCGATGCGAACATAGATGAGATCAGCTATCAGATTCGCCATCACTACCGCCACCGTGAGTAGCAGGAAGATTCCCTGCAGCACCGGATAGTCGCGCTTGCCGATCGCGTCGACGGCGGCGAATCCGATTCCGGGGTAACTGAATACGTCCTCCACCACGATCGCTCCGGCAACAATAGACCCCGCCGAAAGCGCCACCATAGTCACCATGGGCAGCATCGCGTTACCGAACGCGTGATACCGCAGGATGTCCCGGTCACGCAGGCCCTTGGCCCGCGCGGTGAGGATGTAGTCCTCGCCGAGGGTATCCAGCATCGCCGAGCGCATGATGATGGCGTACTGACCGTAGCTGCCGAGTCCGAGTGTGAGCGCGGGCAGGATCAGATGCGCCGTGCGGTCCACGAGGAGATCCCACATCGACGGCGCACCCAGGACGCCCAGGGATGCGCTCTGAATGCCCGCTGCCGGTAACCCGATCGCCGCGGCGACGTAGAACAGGACGAGCAGCCCAATCCATTGGGTTGGCATCGCGTAAAAGGCGAGACTGGTCCACTGCGAGGCCGAGTCCAGTGCGGTTCCCCGCCGCCACGATGACACCACCCCGCTGATGACTCCGAGTACCAGTGCGATAAGGGTGCCCGCGATCAGCATCGGCAGGGTGTTCAGTAGTGGCCCGGTGATCTCCTGCCAAACCGGCCTTCCACTTGCGATGCTGATACCCAGATCACCACGGGCCAATTGGCCTAGGTACCGGACAAACTGCTCCGGCAGCGGCGTGTCGAGTCCATAGCGATTGAGCAGCGCCTCCCGCAGCTGCGGAGTGCACGCCCGGCAACGCAGTGCCGACACCGCGTTACCGGGCATCACACGAAACAGGAAAAAGTTGATCGTCGCCGCGACGAACACGGTGACGAGCGCGAACCAGATCCGGCTCAGCGCAGGAGTCAAGCCCGCCTCGGACTGGTGTAGTAGGCCTTGCCCAGGGTGAACAGCGTCGGCTCGAAACCGGTCCAGCCTGTCGAGCTCGCAGTGACCAGGTTGGCCTCCACGATCTGGATGTAGGGTCGAGCGCTCGCGATCTCGGCCTGGGCCTGCCAGACCAGATTGCGACGGGCCGCAAGATCCACCGTGGTGCGCTGCTTCTCATACAGAGCGTCATAGGCCGGGTTGCTCCAACCGGTGTCGCTGTTGTTGTTGAGCTCGCTGGTCGTGACCACCCCGAGGTTGAAGTCCGGATCGATATAAGGGTGCCAGTACCAGGTGAACATGTCGGCATCCTCGTACTTGCCGTCCGGAGCGGTGATCAGCTGATAGGCCTGCGTGCCGTCACCGCCCGCCTGCTCGGTCAACTGGACTCCCACCTTTTCGAATGCGCTCTCCAGCAGGGTGAACTGCAGGTGGCCGTCGTAGTCGGTGTCGTTCGGCACGATCACCGTGTAGCGCATGGGGTGCGCGGGTTGAGCGTGATCGCCGGTGGTGGCAGGGACCTGCCGCACCCCGTCAGGACCGCGCGGGTAGCCCAGTGCATCCAATATCTGGTTGGCCTTGACGACATCATTGGGAAGCGGCTGCACCTGAGGGTTGACCCAGTCGCCGGACCATCCCGACAGGATGTCGGCCCACGGCTTGGCCTCCCCGCCGAACACGGTGCTGGCGATCTGCTCACGCGGCAGTGCGTATTCGAAGGCTTCCCGGAGCTTGGGGTCCAGCAGCTCTCGGTTCTGCTTCTTGGCATCACTGGAGTTGAAACCGAAGTTGGTCACCTCATTGCCGGGTTGACTGTCGATTGTGACTCCCGGCAGCGATTTCAGCTGGGCGGCGTCCTTGAACGGGACGGTTTCGACGAAGCCGAGTCGGCCGGCCTTAAGGTCCGCGATCATCGCGGTGGGGTTGGTGTAGTAGGTCAGTGCCACCGCTGACGCGTGCGGTTTAGGCCCATAGAACGACGGATTCGGCGTGAAGACAGTGGTGCCCTTGTCTTCGTACTTCGTGATGGTGAACGGCCCGCCGGAAACCACCGGCAATTGCTGCTCGGGCTTGAAGTCGGTCAGCCCCGAACCACCTTCGCCAGTGTCGTGCGATGCCCAAACATGTTTGGGCAGCACGTACATCTGCTCCAGGTTCGCCAGCGCCGGACCCATCGGCTGGTCATAGCGGATTACCAGCGTGCGCGGATCGGGAGCCTCGGCTGAGGCGACTCCGGCAAGCACTTTGGCCGTGGACGCCGTAGTGCCGTCGGCGTACTTACGGATGGTCTCGATTGTCCACACCGCATCCTCGGCAGTGAGGGGCGTACCGTCCGACCATTTGCCTTCACGCAACTTGAACGTAATGGTGCGGCCGTCGGGCGCCTCGTCCCAGCTCTCGGCCCAGTCACCTTCAATCTTCAGCCCGGGCCCGTACTGAACCAGTTGCGGGTACAGCATGGAGTACGCGGTGCTGTCCTGGGTTTCGATGCCGACGAACGGATTCAGGGTCGAGATGTAGAAGGTCGTACCGATCGTCAAGACGTTGTCGGTGTCACCACCTCCACCACTGCCCTTCGAGCAGCCGGCGAGCGCCAGAGTCAGCACGGCGAGGACGGCCACAATCCGCCGGCCGAGAATTCCCACGGCCGCGCTCACAGGACGTTCGTCCATGCCTGGTCGCCGAGGGCGCCGACCACGCGCACCCGCCGGTAATCGACGTCGCTTGGAACCTCGACCAAAGCCCGGGTGATCAGCCCCGCTCCATCGGTCTCAAGGATCCGGCCACAGCGGCGTCCGCCACGCCCGGCGGTGATACTCGCTCCGTTCTCCCGACTCGTGGTCACGTGAACCGCCCGCGCCGGCGTACAGCAGATTTCGACTCCATTGTCATCAGTGTGTACCTCCAGAATTCGCGGTCCGGTCGATCCATAAGAATTGCCAACCCGCAAGGCGTCAACCACTGCACTCGGCGTGCGTTCAGTCACCTTCACCCAGGTCCAGGCCAGGCCGATATCGAATAGGGGCATGTGTGAGTCGTCGGTGGCAATACCGTGCAACTTCAGGCCGCGCTGCAGTGCTTCATCCCATAGCAACGACGAGTCACCTCTTCCGCCCTCGCATTCGCTACTTCCGTTGTACATCTCGACGCCGGCCAGGTGCGGCGCATTGTCAAAGGCATAGGAGCCCGCGCCTGTCCAGTAGGGGTGTGCCAGATATGCGACACCGCCCTGTTCGTGGGCCCACAGCGCTCCTGCTTCAACAGAAGCAAAGGTTCGCTGTTCCCAATGCTCTTCGACGTTGATCATCCAGTTTCGGCGATCACCGCCCGGATCCTCCGGGATATCGTGGATTCCGTAGACCAGCAGATCGGCAGTCCAACCGACGGGGCCGAGATCGACGGTCAGTTCAGCAGCCGGAACCATCATGATGTCCGGCACGTCGTCGACCGTCGCCAGGCGCCAGTGGTCAGTGAGGGCAAGCACGTCGAAACCGGCGGTCGCATACTGGCGTGCGACCGCTTTGGGGGGCAGGTCACCATCGCTCACTGTGGAGTGGGTGTGCAGTGCACAACGCAGCCACTCACCTGCACGCTCAAATACGTTGGTGTCTGCGGGCATTAGGGTCTCACTGCTCGTCGCATCAGATCCGGAACTCGACCCTACCCCGCTTCGACTGAACGTTCAGACGAAATACGAGATACGCCGAGGCGCACTGGGCAGCCAATGAGCTCGAACGTGAAATTTGAACACTGTTCACGCTGCGTTCGCGAACAGCGCACAACCTGGCCGCGTTCAGCCCGCTTCGGCTGCAGGCTTCGGGGGCGGCGCCGGGAGCGCCGAGTACAGGTCGTGCTCCAGCGCATCGCCCGCGGCGGCAGAGGCCGGTGCCGAGATGGCGAACACGTCGATCACCGAGGAGCCCAATGTGGTGATCTTGGCCCAGGCGATGTCCACGCCGGCGCGTTCGAACACCGCCGTCAACACAGCAAGCAATCCGGTGCGGTCCGACGCACGGACCTCCACCAACGTGCGGTCGGGCTGACCGCCGTCGTGCCAGAGAATCTTCGGCGGGACCGGTGCTGCCGCAGGCACAGCGGGCCTGGGTGCGCCCGCCGGTTCACTGCCGTACCGGGATGTTTCGTGGTCGCGCTTCTGCAGCGAGTCGATAGCGTCGAGTTCACCGTTGAGGGCAAGGATGAATTGCTGGCGCAGCAGCTCAGGCGCCGGAGGGGAACCGAACAGTGGGGACACCACGAAGGTGTTGATGGCTGATCCGTCCGCGCTGTTGACCGTCGCCGAATGCACGCTCAGTGAATTAAGCGCCAGCACCCCGGCTGCCTTGGACAGCAGACCACGTCGATCAGGGGCGATCATCGTCACTGCAAAGGTGTGCGGCGACTCTCCCGGCACCATGTCGACGTGCACAGCACCATCACGGGCGATCAGAAGATGTTCGGCCGGAATGGGCTCTGGATGCGGTTCTTCATCACCGGCAAGCAGTACACGACATCGGCGCACCAGATCGCCGATCAACGCGGCCTTCCAGTCACCCCACACTCCTGGCCCGGTGGCCAACGAGTCGGCCTCGGAAAGAACAGCCAACAATTCCAGCAATACCGGATCGCGATCGATTGCCTCCACAACACTGGCGGCCGTAGCGGGGTCCGCGAGATCACGATGGGTGGCTGTCGACGGTAGAAGCAGGTGATGACGAACCATGCCCGATAACAGCTGCACGTCAGAAGGCCACAGCCCTAGCCGATTTCCCACTCGGATGGCCAGCTCTGCACCGACCACGCTGTGATCGTCACCGCGACCCTTCCCGATATCGTGCAGGAGGGCACCCAGCACCAGCAGATCCGGTCGCGACACCTGGGTCGTGAATCTGCTTGCACGCGAAACGGTTTCGGCCAAGTGACGGTCCACCGTCCAGATGTGGATCGGATCACGCGGCGGAAGATCGCGTACTGCGCCCCACTCCGGGAAAAGCCTCCCCCACAGACCCGTCCGATCCAGCGCCTCGATCGTGGTCACTGTGGTCGGCCCGGCTG
>Ga0194038_1001427_pt1 | contig 10335 bp, 9 predicted proteins | sample JunL226m_MetaG_FD_148630 | JGI IMG/M metagenome (GOLD analysis project Ga0194038, IMG submission 148630) | Anoxic zone freshwater microbial communities from boreal shield lake in IISD Experimental Lakes Area, Ontario, Canada - Jun2016-L227-6m | ecosystem: Environmental > Aquatic > Freshwater >...
ATAATATATCTTAATGAAATTTTCAATAAATATAATATTGCAAATGGCAATATCGACAAAAAGCATAAATATGAATTTTTGTATTCTCTAGTGTATGGAAATTCATTATTAATTTTTTCCATTGGTTGAATTTTAAATATTTTAAATTCGCCAGATTTACAATGTAATTTTAAATTCTTGAAATTATTATTAAAACTTGAGATTTCTGCCTGTGAAATATCATTTAGTATTTCATTGGCAATTTGATTTATCCTGCCCTTTTGACCACTCCTCCCTGTAAATATAATTTCATAAGTTTGAGTATCTTTTCGTACAAACATATTAAACTTAATGTCTGAGTGGAGTACTGAATTATGATCTCTAGCTTTATATTTATCACTAATCAAAGAAACATCACTATCTATTAAGTTTGTTCTGATTAGTGTAATATTTTCACAAAAATTTTCAGCTATAGCAAATCCCTGCTTAGCAGTCAGCTGATATTTGATTTTATTATAATTATTCAGGTAAAGAAAAGCTCCAATTGGGGCTGATATTAAAATTAAAACAATAAACTCTTTTAAACTTATTTTAAATAGCTTCATTCGGATACCTTTTTTTTAATCTATAAAAAAATAATACTAAAACTACGAAGTTCGCTATTGGTCTAAGAATTGATCCAAAGCTCATATAGGGGCTAACTTTTACAACCTCCCCGGAGAGATAAGCAATTGAATCGCCGCCGCTATAATTGTATATAGGAATCATGTCCCATAATCCAATATAAATACATATTATTATGATTCCAAATATAGTCCAATCTCTTTTTCCATATAATAAAGCAAGGACAGGTATATAATAAAGCAATGAATATCCACCAGTGCTAGTTGAAAAATTAGTTATGAAAATGATTGATAAAATAGCTAGTTCTTCAAAATTTATCTTTTTATTATAAACCAATACAAGTGTATTTATTAGGTACACGTATAAAATTAACTTTACTATATGGCCAACAATAGGCGCAATCTTAAATTCAGTTACCAAGCCTCTTAAATAACCAAAGGCAGCTATTGAGCTTGGGAAGGTAAGTGCCTCAGCTGGACTCAATAGTGCACTATTAGCAGCAAATCCCAGAAGATTTAAGGGCATTAAATAAAACGGCTCATTTATTAACAAACCTGAAAATAAAAATATAATTAATCCGAATATGGGAGATAAAAATAATAAATCTTTATTTTTATGATGGGTTTTTCTGCTAATCAATAGAAATATATAAAAAATAACAAAATACGGTTTCAAATTAAACAAAATTGAAAGAGCAAGAGCTCGGCTAATTTGATTTTTAGTGAAAATATACCAACTTAATACTGGAATACATAAAATAATTAAATTACCTCTCTCTACGGCAAACAAAAATGCTGGTGAGAGCATAAATATAAAAAATAGAATAAATTGAGTTTTAAAGTCTACAATATGCTTAAAGCTGATCCTTACAGCCATAACAAGGCTAAGCGCATAGATTAATAATAGCGGCATAATGCTTCTTGCCTCTGACCCTCTAATTACTGAAGGGCTCCACATTTCCAATATTTCGCCCATAAATAGAAACTGGTAGATCTGTAGAAATATAAAATTTATTGGAGGATAAACAGATCCCCAAACATCATATATACCATCATGTATGCTCCAATACAGAGTATTGTAGAAGTCATTAAAAGTATCTGTTACGTCATAAAAAAAGGGTGGCGGCAAGTATCCATTGATTTCAAAAAACCACACAATATATAGAAAATTAATACAAGATAGGATAAATAAAATAAGAAGAATATAGAAATGATTTTTTTTCATGTATCTAGAAATTTACTCTTTCAGATTCTATTACTATGGGTCTTCTTCTTACATACGGAATTATTGTTGAAACATATTCACCAAGTATCCCAATAAATATAAGCATTAACCCCATAAGAAAAAAAATTCCTATTGCAAGAGGTGCAATTCCAAGAGGTATATTGTCCCACCAAATAAATTTTATGAACAAAAGTGCGATGCCCATGAAAAGACTAATTCCGCCTAAAAAAATTCCAAATATAGATGCCAGACGTATTGGAATTAATGAATAATTTATAAATCCCATCATAGCCATATCGTACAAAGTATATAAATTATTTTTTGTAATGCCTCTTAGTCGCCTAGCTTGTTCAAATTCTACAGTTTTAATTGGATAACCTAGCTCGCAAACCAATCCTCTGAAATATGGATTGGGATCATTTATATCGCGTATTAAATCCATAACTTTTTTGTCGTATATTCCAAACCCTGTTGCATCATTTACCAACTCAATACTAGATATAGCGTTCAGAACTCGATAGTATAATTTTCTTAAGTAGTGAGAAATTCCATTTGCTTCACTTTTTGGTTTTACGCCAAGGACAACTTTATATCCATTTTCCCATTGATCTATGAATAATGGGAGCGTCTCAGGCGGATCCTGTAAATCAGATGCCATAAATATTACGGCATCTCCATATGCCTGAAGCATTGCCCAGTATGGGGACCTAAGATGTCCATAATTTTTATTATTTACTATTACCTTTACCCTCTTATCACGACCGGCTATTTCTTTTAATTTCTCAACAGTGCCATCAGTCGAAGCATTGTCAATAACTATCAACTCAAAGTTGTAATTTTGATAAATATTCCAAATTTTTAATAATCTTGAATATAGATCATCAATATTATCTATTTCGTTATAAGTTGGTGTAACAACGCTAATTAACTTATTCATTTTTTATCTTAAATGTAAATTTAGAGTTCCCATAATATGAAAAGAAGATTACCATTAGAGTGCTAATGGCTTGAGAAAACCAAATATTTATGCCAATAATATCTAGAAAAAACCACGTCATAGAAATACCAATTACCGAAGCACTACCATACACTACGTAACACTTTATATATTCTTTTAACCAATTTCCCGGTGTTTTAAAAACAAATAATTTATAAGTGAGGAATGAGAATGTGATCGATAATATATTTGATATTATTAGAATAAAAATAATATCTATTTTCTTAATAAAAAAATAATAAAGTAATATTCCACAAAAATATCCAAAAAGAGTATTCAATCCGCCAATAATCAGATATCTAGATCCCTTTTTATCCAGGAATTTTTTTATTTTTTTATAGTGACTCATGTAAAGACACATTATTAATCCTAATTGCATCTGTAATAGGATAGTTTATGTTTAGTCCTAGCTCTCGCCTAGCTTTCTCCACTGATGGAACATAAAAATCTTGTCCTTCCTCAGTGCATTGTTTTGTCTCTATAGGAACATTATAAAAATTGCCTACCAATGCAGCAAGCTCCCTAATCTCTATAGACTCATCTGAGCCGACATTGAAAATGGGGCAAGTCTCATTTGCATTTTCTACCAAGGTCATCAGCCATTCCACTAGATCATCCGCATACATATAGCTACGATAGATTTTTTTGCGCGCCTTAACATTGATCGGGCTTTGATCCAAGCCATTTTGAACGAAGTTGCCAATGGCAAAATGCTGGTCTCTTGGTAAATATTTTCCGATAAATGCAAAGCATCTGGCAATTGAAACGCTTGATCCACTTTTTCCTAAGGCAATTATTTGCGCCTCTGAATCTCGCTTGGCAGCCGCATAATGTCTTTTTTTTTCGTCTATTTCATTAATTGGCATAAATTCATCCTCCTCAACAAATGGAACTCCAGTTGGAGAAGATGCTCCATATACTGCTCCGGAGCTAACATACAGTATCTTTGACGCCTTACTGTACTTTGACAGTATCAATCTACAAAAATTGATCGTACCAGCTAATATATTTTTCTTTTCTGCCTCAGGCGTTTCGATATATCTTGAAGCATTTGAAGACGCTGCCGCATGAATAACGTAATCTGCAACAGGCAAGCTATCACATTTAGTTATGTCACCGTCAATTAGCAATACCGAATCACTAAGCAATTCTGGATTAGAGCTTATCAAGGCACTTGCATTTCTAGAAAATATATAGACTTTGGTTATCTGCCATTTTTCTAACTTGCCGCGACTATAGGCATCTAAAATTGTCTTACCAAAAAAACCTGATCCCCCTATTACCAAAAGCGAATTCACCCCTACCCCACAATCATTCGATATAACTCATTTGGAGAGCCTACATATTTGACTTTATCAGTAGCAGTATTATTTTGAAAATTACCATAACCCCAATTCACCAATATAGTAGCTATTCCATTTATCGCCGATGCTTCATGATCCTCAATTCGATCTCCTACGTATATAGCATGCGCTTTTTCAATTGATTCTGCTTGAATTAAAGCACCGATCATTGTGGCTTTGTTTGAAAAATGCGATGTGGCAAATTTATCAATTGCATAAACTCCATCAAATAATGATGTCCACCCCAAATAATCAATAATTTTTAATGTAGGTTCTAAACGCTTATTGGTAGCCAAATACAGGGATACATTGAATTTTTTTAGTTGATTAAGCATATCCCGCACCCCAGGATATACCTTAGACTCCTTAAAGCCAAAGGTGTCATAGTAAGCTTTAAAGTCAGACGCTAAAACATCTAAATCAACATCCAATTGATCACCAACCAGTTTTGTCAGAGTGTCTTTTAGTGGTGGGCCAACGAGACTTGATTCAAGCGGTAAAGCAGGAAGTAACCCAGATTTTTTAATAGCAACTTCTAGACCATTAAGAATCGAGGGTGCTGACTCAATGAGGGTTCCATCCAAATCAAAGATAACTGTTTTAATTTTTGAGCGCTCTAAACCATGCATGGTCATTTAGGGATAGCATATAAAACACTATCAAAACTATTGTTGAAATGTTGCCTTATATAAAAATTGTAGCCCGCACAAAAATTTGCAATTAAAGCTGGTATTTCCCATAAGTCTGCTGGTCGGTGGTATAACGAAAGCACAAGAACAGGTCTTGAGCGCTGAATCAACAGCCTAGCACCCAAGACTGCAGGTGCTTCAGCACCCTCTACGTCAAATTTAATAAAATCCACCGTAGAGTTTGGCAGCAACTCATCAAGGGACGCTGCCGCAATATGCACTGATCCATCCAGTGAAATTGCCCCACCCTCTCCTGCGCCACTAAAAGACAAAATTTGATAATGATCTGATACTGCGACTGGGAAACATATCGGGGCTAAGCTGAATCTTTTTACAACCTCAACTAACTGCTTAAAATTAGTAGGATCGGGCTCAAATAAATAGGCGCTAGACAGAGGCAATTTATCGTTAGCCTCTATAAAAGTATCTCCGTTATATGCGCCGCAGTCAACATAACTACAACTATTGGAATTTTGAAATTTTTTCAACGTTAAAGAATTGAAGTATTGCTCATCTTCATGCCTGAAACTTGCATAGCTGTCATTTAAACCAAGCCTAAATGTGCAAATACTTAAAAGAGTATGTTTACTTTCCTCGTCAGACAATAAATCAAAGGTATTTTTGATCTGATCGACAGCATTCAAAATAACTTCTTTACGACTCAACCAGTATCTCCAACCTAACTCATTACTCAACTCGGCATACACATCCCAAGGCATCAGAACATCTTCAAAGCCAGAAGTTTTGGCGAAATTCATCAATTCGTCGAAAGGAGTATCCCTGTTATAAATCCCAATAAGAAGCTGCCCTAAACATTTTTGTGAGGTCAAATCTCCCCAAGAGAGTACTGGCAAACCATCAATAATTTCTTGTCTCGGGCTTGTTTCAATAAAACCCACAACAGCAAAATTATTAACTTTTAAAGCTTTGGCTACACTTTTTCCAAATTCACCAGCACCAAAAATGAATATGGGCTTTTCCTTAGAAATTTTTGACGTATGCACACCCATAAGCGACATACATTGAGTCTTAAAATTGGCAAAATTCACTTTACTTGAATCCAATCTATTTATTTAAAACACCATACGCCGAAATCTAGGCGCCCCTTTTCAGAATTAATTCTTTCAAGGCAGCATTTTCTGCGTATGGACCATCAATATGATCGATCGAAAGCGCTTCATTTGCCTTGATGGCCTTAGTCAATTTCTCGCCATCCATAACCTCACGACAAGATAATTGTCCTTTTAATAAAGGAATAGCCAAGTAGAAATCCTTGGAAAATGTAGCCGCATTAAGAACGTATCCTGGCTCCAAATCACGCCTTGCATAAGCTCCGCGCACCAAAGCATCTAAGTACTCGATCTCTTTCTTGGAGATAACTCGGCGAGATTCAGATGGGCCGCCGCACATTTCTGCTGCTTTGTGAAATGCTTTAAACCACTCATCAGCCTGCTCAGGTAGAGTGCAATAATTGGATACTGGAACACCTTCGTAATCAATATCAATATGCCGCTCCCATGAGCGCGCACCTTTTCCATAGGAAATTAGCATTGATGAATGCCAATCGTGGTATTCATGCGTGGACAAACCAATCACATGACTTGGAAAACGATGTTTTAAGTAGTCAACTTGATTCAGATTTAACTCATCATCTTCGGAAGGGTAAAGAGAAACACAGTGATTAATTGCTAAAGGAATATCACGTTTCTCAAAGAAATGGACCACATCATCCAAGTCTTTTTCAGATGCACCGCCAGTTGAAACAATCACAGGCCTTCTTGTAGATGCAATCTTCTCAAGCAACGGCCAATCATTCATATCTGAACTTGCAACTTTAATAATTGGCAAATCGAAGTCGACACATAGATCAACTGAGGCCTCATCAAATGGAGTGGACATTGGAATGCAACCCACATTTTTAACCTCCTCCAATAAGCGAGAAAACTCCTCTTTAGATAACTTGGTTGCCTCGGTTTTCTTGATATAGCGAGACTCCTGATTACCCTTATATTCAGGGTGGATAAAGTTATCTACATCGCGAAACTGTAATTTAATCGCTGCTTTAATATTGTTGTACCTTACAACCGTACCAAAATCGCGAATAATCTTCAGTCCACGATCAACGCTGCCCCAGTGATTATTGGCCAACTCAAGAACAAATAAATTTTCAAATAATTCTTTATCTCTTTGGGAAATCATATATAACCTCTTTGTTAATTAATTTTTAATGCGCTATCGCGAACGCTAGCTAATTCTTGGGGATCTAAAAATGGGTGCATATCATCCAACTCTGGGGTACTAATGATGCCATCGACCATCTTTGACTTCAATCTAGGCTCAAATTCCTGATGTACGTCTAAGAATGTATTACACAGGGACGGTCCAGGAGAATTTAAAAAGACTCTTAGCTTCTCTTTCCACCCCTCCTTCTTCAGGTCTATTGCTTTAAAACTAAAAGCTTCACCCAATTTTTTAAAATCAGGGAATGAAAGGCCAGATTTCGATGAGGAGCCCGCTTCACGTTTAAAGAAATTTCTCTGAGTTTGCTTGATGGACAAGTAACCATCATTATTTAAAATGAAAACTAATACATTTAATTTAAGGCCGCTAATTGTTTCCAGCTCCTGAATATTCATCATGCTACTTCCATCGCCCGCAAGGCAAATAATTCGAGCATCTGGGTTAGCAATTGCAGCTCCAAGTGCTGCAGGAATATCGTACCCCATTGAGGCTGATCCTGAGTTGCTGAACAAGCGCATTCCAGATTTTACTTTTCCAATCTGGAACGGGACGATTGTCGCGGTAGCATCACCACAAACCACTATGTCATTTTCCTTCAAATGCTCAAATAACTCAGCAATGAAGTGATAAGAATTAATTGCTTCTTCAGAGATTAGGTAATCTTCTGGTTTTGGAGTGAACCGAGCATTAATATCCGAACACCACTCAACCCATTTCCCGTGCAAAGATTTCAATTCTGAGTTGTTTGCCCGGGTAATAAGCGAGGGAATAAATGTTTTTAGATCAGCAGTGATAGCTACATCAGCTGAGACATATGGTTTTTTAAATTCCGCAGGATCAATGTCTACCCAAATTTTCTTAGCATTACGAGCAAAGCTCGACCAGTTATAGCTTACCTGTCGAATATTTAATCGTGATCCAAGTACAATGACTAGGTCGGAATTTTGTACAACAAAATTACCTGCTCGGGTGCCAATGGTGCCCGGCCTACCAGCAAACAAACGATGGTCATTTGGAAAAATATCGTGTGTCCATGCCGTTACCACCGGTATCTCCAAAGATTCTGCCAACTCAACCAGCTTGGCAGCCATCCCAGCAATTCGAATACCACTTCCCGCAAGAATAACCGGACGTTTTGCTTTTGAGATGGCCTCAATAGTTAGCTCTATGTCCTTTGAGGATGCGACTAATTGCTCTATGGCTAAGTCTAAAGGTTTGGAAATTAAAGCTTCATAGCTTTCCGGCAATACCGCGCCTTGAATATCAACTGGCACATCAAGCCAAGCAGGACCAGGCTTACCCGTTACAGCCTGGAAAAATGCCTCATCAATTTTTTGAACAATCTCTTCAGGTGTTTTCAGTAAATAAGCCCATTTTGTTACAGGCTTTGCCATCGCAACAATATCAACCTCCTGATCACCAAGTTGTCGTAAGCCTGGCACAGGATTAAATGACAACATGGTCTCGCGCTTGACTTGCCCAGAAACGACAACCATTGGAATAGAGTCAGTATAGGCGCCAAAAACACCATTCAGGGCATTGATGCTTCCAGGACCTGTGGTTACATTCAACAAGGCAGGCTTAAGCGCAACTCGAGCATATGCCTCAGCAGCCATTGAGGCGCCTTGCTCATGATGGCAATAAATCTTTTTTAAGGACTCACTAGCCCCAATAGCATCATTAAGATACATGGCTCCGCCTCCAGTAACCAGGAAGGAAGTATCTATACCCAAGAAAGCTAAACGAGCGACAATATAGTCAGCAACTCTCATGTACTCTTTCTTAAAAATTGACACCCAAAAATGTTTCAATCTGACTTACTGTGTATTCCAACATCTCTTTAGTCAAAGCAGGCTGTACACCAATCCAAAATGTATTGTTCATAACAATGTCAGTATTTTTAAGTTCACCACTAATGCGATACTGCGCATCCTTCATGTAGGGCTGGCGAGTCAAGTTACCCGCAAATAGTAATCTGGTGCCAATCTTGTTCTGATCCAGATAGGTTGTGAGATCCACCCGTGACACTGGGCAGCCTTCCTTTAGAGTAATTGGAAACCCAAACCAAGACGGATCAGAACCTTCAATTGCCTCGGGTAATTGCAAAAATTCCTCACAAGTGGCAAGACGCTCTTTTAGAAACTTAAAGTTATCTTTACGAGCTTGAATAAATACTGGCGCTTTTTCTAGTTGAGCTAAGGCACAGGCTGCCTGCATATCAGTAATTTTGAGGTTGTAACCTAAATGACTATAAGTGTATTTGTGATCGTAGCCATACGGTAGATCACCCAGCTTCCAAGCAAAACGCTTTCCACAAGTATTGTCTTTCCCGGGAGGACAGTAACAATCACGCCCCCAGTCCCTAAAACTTTCTGCGATTTGCTTTAATTCATAGTTATTCGTAAATACCGCTCCACCCTCACCCATAGTGATGTGATGCGCCGGATAAAAACTCAGCGTGCCAATGTCTCCAAAGGTGCCAACCATTTGTCCTTTATAAGTAGTGCCCAATGCATCGCAGCAATCTTCCACCAACCAAAGATTATGTTTCTTACAAATTGCAGTGACAACATCTAAATTAAATGGATTCCCTAAAGAGTGAGCCAACATAATGGCTTTCGTTTTTGGACTAATCGCCGCTTCGATTTTGGAAGCATCAATGTTGTGAGTTATTGGATCCACATCCACAAAAACAGGTACCGCACCAAATTGCACAATCGGATTTACTGTTGTTGGAAATCCTGCAGCCACACCAATGACTTCATCGCCTTTTTTAATGGCGCGATCACCCAACTTAGATGAAGTCAGGGTTGAGAACGCCACCAAGTTCGCGGACGAGCCCGAGTTCACTGTAATGAGATGCTTTACGCCAATAAATTCAGCGAGCTTCTTTTCAAATAAGTCATTAAAGCGCCCAGTAGTAAGCCAGCCATCCAAGGATGCCTCGACCATATTTTCCAACTCTCTTGAGTCGATCAACTTACCCGACGGAGGCACTGCAGTTTGACCTGGGATAAATTTCTTGGGAGCAAACTCCAATGCGGAATATTCTTTTACCAATTCTAAAATTTGCTTACGAATTTTGTCTTTAGCGAATTGATCAACTGAGATAGATATTTCGGTCATTGTTTTTATTTAATAAAAGTTATTTAAGAATTTTGATAATCGGCAATTTGCCTCAAGCTCATCTCGCGCATATTGCTCTGCTGCTGATGAGCGTGCTGCCACTCTGTAATTT
>Ga0194038_1001431_pt1 | contig 10319 bp, 12 predicted proteins | sample JunL226m_MetaG_FD_148630 | JGI IMG/M metagenome (GOLD analysis project Ga0194038, IMG submission 148630) | Anoxic zone freshwater microbial communities from boreal shield lake in IISD Experimental Lakes Area, Ontario, Canada - Jun2016-L227-6m | ecosystem: Environmental > Aquatic > Freshwater >...
CTAATCACCTCTATAGTCATTGGCATCTGCTATCTGATTCGCAATCATTACCAAACCGTACGCAGCGGCATTGCAGAGCTTGATAAAACGCTGCTGAGCTTTCCAGCATCAGGCCCGCCCAATAGCGCATCTCTGAATAAAAAGGATCTGACCGCCATTCAGATGGTTTCGGGATACAGCGGATTTGGCGTCCACACACTTCTGTCCATACTTACCACATTTCCCAAAATCTACAAAAACATCATTTTTGTTTCTGTGGCTGTCATCGACTCCGGTTCCTTCAAAGGCGCCGAAGAAGTCGCAGTCCTTGAGCAATCGGTAATGAGCGGACTTGAAAAATATGTGGCGCTGGCCAGAAAGCTGGGTTTTGCCGCCGACTATCGCATGGAAGTGGGAACGGATGTGGTGGAAAGCGCCATGAACCTGTGCAAGACAATTGCCGCCGAGTATCCCAGGTCCACCGTTTTCACCGGGCAGATCACCTTCCGGATGGAAAAATTCTATCACAAAATGCTGCACAATGAGACAGCCTTCGCCATCCAGCGTCGTCTGCAGTGGGATGGGATCACCACCGTCATTCTACCGATACGGATGAGAATTTAGAGAAAATTACACATTGGCTTTTTTTTGATAGCTGGGTATGACAGCCTTCATGATCAGAACATGTATCTTATGTTAATCGACTTAAAAAATACGCTGTTAGAACACGCAGGGGATAAAAGAAAATGAAAGCTAAATATTCGGGTAAAAGCATCGGAACTTTGGTTGTTACAGCCGCTTTGGTTGCGTGTATTGTGTTCGTCGCATGGATTCTATATTTAAAACCGAAAATTGCGGATATCTTCTTTGAACCGGTTTTTATCAATGATGTCAAGAAAGTCCGGCTGGTATCCGAGATGCGGGTAAATCTGAACGCATCTGTCGAGGCGGAAAAAAGCGCTGTCCTGGCTGACACCGATGATGCCTCTATCGTTTATGCCGACCAGGCACAGGAGCTATCCGCCACAGTGGAAGAGGCCAGACTTGAACTTGAAGTTTTGATTGAAGCAGAAAAAATGGGTCGGGAGTTGGATCTTCTTCGGGAGTTTAGCGCCTGCTGGGAGCGGTTTCAGCAAATAGACCAGGAATTATTGCCACTGTCCGTACTGAATACGAACCTGAAGGCGTACGATCTTTCTTATGGTTCGGCAGACAAAGCTCTCAAACAATTGGAACAGTCCCTTAACTCCCTGATGAGCAGCAAGATTTCAAAGGACAAGGCATGTGAAATTGACAGACTGTCGCTGCGGGCGCTGTCCGCTGCGTTAAAGATTTATGCTCTTCAATCTCCCCATATTGCCGAAAGCCGGGAAGAGAAAATGGACGAAATCGAGACAACGATTCAAACTCATGATGTTCTGATCATTCAGTCTTTGGATGCCATGTCGTTTTTATTGAATCCTGCGGACAAGCCGCTGATCGAAGCAGCAAAAGCTGCCTATGCCGAGTTTTGGATGATCAACACGGAAGTGATGAAGCTGTCCCGCCAGAACAGCAATGTCCGGTCCCTTGCCTTATCCCTGGGTCAAAAACGCAACGTCACGATTCATTGCCAAGATGTTCTGGCGGCTCTTGAGGAAGCAATTCAGAGCAAGGTATATAAGGCCACAAGATAAGGTAACAGGATACTCAAAAGTTTTCGGAAAATAAGTTGATACAACGTTACCACGCCAGCCTGATCGTTGGTGTGCGTTTCATGTACGGGCTACGGATAGCTGGTCCGATTTCGATTGGCATGAGCAATGTTGGGGCTTGGCGTTTTGCGTTGTTCAACCTTCTTGGAGCGGCGATATGGTCAATACTGATCGCCGGAGCTGGTTATTTGTTTGGTCAGCCGCTGCAATGGCTTTTCACGGACATCAAACAGTATGAAAAAATGGCACTGTTGCTGGTCGTTGTTGTTGTGGTAGTTTTCGGCTCGGTGCGTTGGTTGCGCTTGCGTCGCCAGTAAGTTTTTGTTAATTGGGTGCAGCACGACCCCAAAATACCGGACAATAAGATGAAGTACCTAAAAATCTATTGACATCTTTGAGGCACGAGAGTACAGGCAAGCTTTCCTTGTTTGCGTAAAAGCTGACAATTGAAATGAGATTATGATTTGTCATGATTTTCATGTTTTTCTCAACTTTTAAAAGAAAGGCGGTGGTTGTCTCTTTGGACAGTCATAGTTGTACCCAAACACTTTTATTTGCCATCCAGCGGTAAACAGTTCTTCCTTTCAAACTTACTGCTCCCGCTGGACATACATTATTGCCAGCGGAGAGAATCCTTCCCTGCTATACAGTACTCTCCCCATAACTTAAATCGGTCTGTGCTTTTTTCATGATGCGACGGTTTCGCAACTTTTTGTTGTTGTAGCTGTCTCTTTTTGTTTTAAGCACCGTCTGCCGATGAACGAGGCGTTCCGTGTTCAATCTTTCAAAATTCTATTACAAATTCAGACGGGTATGGAAGGCGATCAAGCTCTTTTTCATCCTTTCAGGCCCCGGCATTGTGGTTATGGTTGCCGACAATGACGCAGGCGGCATCACCACCTACGCCGCAACCGGCGCCAAGTATGGATACAATCTGATCTGGTTTCTGGTCATCCTGGTACCGGTAGCCTATTATGTTCAGGAAATGACCGTCCGGCTGGGAGCCATAACGAAACGGGGGCATGGCGAGGCTATCTTCGCGGGTTTTGGGGCCTTCTGGGGTTGGTTTTCACTCCTTGACCTGCTTGTGGTAAACTGGCTGACACTTGTCACCGAATTCATCGGAATGACATCCGCTCTGCGGATATTCGGAATTTCGCCGTTAATAACCGTTATCGGGGTTTGTGTACTGATGGGAGTCATGGTGATTAACGGCAGATACTGGACGTGGGAAAAAATCGCCCTTGTTTTCTGCGCCGTGAACCTGATCTATATTCCAGCGGCATTCATGGTGAATCCGTCAGTGCATGACATCATTCACACGGGATTGATCCCGAATCTGCCGCCAGGAGGCTTTAATAACGAACTTTTCTTTTATCTGATGGCCAATGTCGGCACCACCATTGCCCCATGGATGCTTTTTTTCCAGCAAAGCGCCGTGGTGGACAAAGGTATGAAGGAAAAGGATATTCCCTGGGGTAAACTGGATACCTTAGTCGGGTCTATACTGACCGTAGTCGTAGCCATTTTTATCGTCGTTGTTACCGGTACAATCCTTAAAGGCATCAATATTGACGATGCCGCTCAAGCCTCCCAGTTGTTGATCAAAACCAACAAATACGCCGGCACCTTCATGGCTATCGGCCTGTTTGATGCCGGCCTGCTGGGAGCCATCTGCATCTCGCTTGCCAGCTCCTGGGCTTTTGGCGAAGTGTTTGGGTGGGCTCACTCGCTGAACAATAAAATCCGTGAAGCCCCCTGGTTCTATGCCAATTATTTTCTGTCGCTCTTCACGGCAGGCGCCGTGGTTTTAATTCCAAACGCCCCTCTGGTGCTGATCACCCTTTTCGTGCAGGTTATCGCCGTAACGCTGCTGCCCGCAGCCCTCGTCTTTCTGATATTGCTTCTCAACAATAAAAAGACCATGGGTGAGCACACCAACAACCTCTGGCAAAATATCGTCGCCACATTTATTGTGGTGGTGATCGTAATCCTCTCCAGCCTTTATGGAATCAGCACGCTGTTTCCCAGTATGTTCAAATAAGAAGGAGGCGCCATGCTGAAAGAATTTTTATTGAATAATTTTTCCAAAATCCGCGAGATTAATCGTAAGTATGCAAAACCCAATGTGGAGATGTCCCGATGGGTCAAGGTTTCGCTTCTGTTTTTGCGTCTTTATCTGATTTTTCTGGTAGGCCTGCTGCTTTACAAATTTATGACTATGATCTGACGGGAGAATCGCCATGAACAGCATCATTAATAAAAACATTGACATGGACTCGGTATTTTTTCTCAGCGATCTCATTGGCAATCAGGTACGTTTGAACAATAAAAAGATCGGAAAGCTGGATGATCTGATTATCGTGGAACAGGAAAAACTGCCTGAAGTGACATATATAATCGTAAGCCGTTCCTTCGGTCATAAAACCCTTATGATTCCCGTCAACCAGGTATCAAGTTTCGCACGGGATGTCATCGTTGTCGATATTGAATCAATCGAGAGCTACGAAGGAGAGCCGGAAGAAAATCAAGTTCTATTGAAGGATCATATCCTGGATAAAAAAGTCATTGACCTGGATGACAATGATATCGACATTGTATATGACGTTAAACTACTGCTGCTGGGCCGTCGAATGTACGTCACCGATGTGGATTTCAGCAGATATGGCATGATCAAACGGATAGGGCTGAGTTATGTTGCCGAATTCATCTATCATCTGGCGGAAGTTTTTAAAAAGGAAACCATTTCATGGAGCTATGTTCAGCGGCTTCCGGAAAAGATTGGAAGCTTCAAGGGCAATGTAAAACTGAATATTCTCAAAGAAACATTGCCGGAAATCCACCCTGTGGATTTGGCGGATATTCTGGAAGAACTTCCGGAAGAACAGCGGATAGCCATTTTCAATGAACTTGAAACCGAGCATGCATCAGACACCCTGGAAGAAATCGAACCGCGGGTTCAACGCGCCATAATCTCATCCCTGACCAAGGAACGTAACGCCGAACTGGTAGGAGACATGACTCCGGCTCAGGCAGCGGATGTTCTGTCGATACTGCCGACACCCGATGCGGAAGAGATCCTCGATCTGATGAACCCCACAGATGCTGAAAAAATCGAGGCCATTATGGAAAAACAGGATCACACCATCAGCGATCTGGTCACAAGTCACTACATCTGCTTGATGCCTGAAATACCTGCGGCCGTGGTTATTGCTGATTTTCGACGTTTGGCGATAGAAGCAGATGTGGTGGACTATCTTTATGTAACAGGCCCGGACAACCGGCTTATGGGGGTTGTCAGCCTGGCCGAACTGCTCATGGCTGAGCCCAGAACCCCACTTTCCGATATTATGAGTACACAGGTTATCAGTTTGGATACAGGCGATTCCATCAGTGATGCGGAAGAAAAGTTTACTCGCTATGCTTTTTCAGCATTGCCGGTGATAAATTCGGACGATATCCTCTATGGTGTGGTGCCATTCCGCGATATCATGAATCTGGAGCACAATTTTGCGTAATTGATTCCGAAAGTTCTGAATTCGAAATCGTTGGGATGTGTGTGTAAAACGTTTCTGTCATCGACAGTATTAGTTGCAGCATGGCCGTTGTCGAGTTCATCAAAATTGTCCTATTCACCCTTCTTGACCGTTATTTCCTTCTGAGGAAAAGGGATATCTATCTTTCCCTCCCGAAAGGCCTGATGAATTCCTCGAATTATCAGGTCTCGTGCAAATCCCCGGTTGCGAGGGTCCTTGATCCAGGCCAGAAGTTCCAATTCCACCGCCCAATCACCAAAATCCCGACACCGCACCCTTGGCGCAGGTTCTTGAAGGACGAATGGGTTGCCCCTCAGGGAATCCAGAAGAACTTTATCAACCTCAAGCAGATCGCTGCTGTAGGCGACTCCTACGCGACACTTGACGCGATACTGCGGAAGGAGGCTTGTTTCATTCATGATCTTGGAGCTAACCATCACCGAATTGGGAACGGATATATGAACATCGTCCCTGGTGCGTATCCGCGTGCTGCGAATACCGATGTTGACTACCTCTCCGCGTTCCCCGCTGGTCAAAACAACGAAATCCCCGATGTGATAGGGTCGGTCCAGAAAGATGGTAATCCCGCCGAAGAAATCCGAGAGAGAATCTCTGGCGGCAAGGGCGCCAACCGCTGTTACAAGACCTGCCGAAGTCAGCAGCGGGCTGAGATCAAGGGACCAGACCCGCAGCAAAACATAGCCGCCTCCGACGATGAGCAGCATGGTGATCAGATTGCTGACGAGTGCCATGGAATGGACGACATTGGTTTCCTCTGTGTGCTGATCGGTCAGTCGGGAAAAGTAGAATCGACAGATTGTAACCAACTGCCAGGTCCAGGCTATTATCGGCAGCGACTGCAAGAGCGCGAGGAATTCGTCCCACCAGAAATATTCTCTCAAACCTGCTCGCTCAATGGCATCGTCGGCAAAGATGGCTATTGTTGTTAGAATCAGCGGCAACCAGAGGCACCGAAGTGCGGGAGACTTGGCTGTGGAGGGAGAAACATAGGTCCCGCCTCTGGCAATTTTGATCAATGCCAGATACAGGGCATAACCCAGGAAAGTCCCGAACAACAGAATAAGTCCACCGTGGGCAATGGGGTTTATGTGAAGCCATTGTATCAACATAACTGTTTCTCGTCTTATATATTTTTGATATTGGTTTTCATCTTCTTAGTGCATTCGGGACAAATGCCGTGGCTGGACTCAACTCGAACCTTTGTCGTTTTCTTTCTGTTTTCGAATCTCGTCAAGCAGCCGGTGTATTTCGATGAGAGCGTCATTTTGAGCAGTTAGGTGATCAAGGATGGAGCGAACCTCTTCTTCTGTTTTCTGGTTGATCTGATAATCATTATGCGCCTCCAGCCGATCCCTGACAGCCTGGCGGTTCTGGCTCATCATGATGATGGGCGCCGCATAAGCCGCTTGCAACGAAAGCACAAGATTCATAAAGATGAAGGGGTAGGGGTCCCAGTGATGAAACCAGGCGAGTACATTAACAGCCGCCCAGGCCATCAGTATCGCTGTCTGGACTATGATAAACCACCAACTGCCAAGATTCGTTGCGACCCAGTCCGAAGCTTTTTGCCCGAATGTTAGTTGGGCTTCAATGATCTCATTGGTGTTCCGCACCGGCGGATGCGTGTGTTTAAATGGTTCTGGAAATCGGGGCTTGACCATGTTCATTCCTTTTCCATAGCATTTTTTAGTGAAATATTCGCTGAGTTTAAACACGAAGCAACTCTATTCATGTAGTGGCGTTCTGGTCCCCGCAATTTATCATAGGAAACCACGGTTGATTCCTTAAGAGAACGATCGTCTTTCCGTCTATATTTGTCATAGTCCAGCTCCATGGACATCCGTTCAATATTATATTCTATTGCTGTTGTTATTCCGTAATCATCATCTGTATGTATTTGTCCTTCCGCCGGCAAGGGGAAGTAGTTTTCACAAGCACCATGAATTATGTTTCCATAGCGGCTAACACAAACTCTTTCGAAAGCACTTGTGAACATATTTTTCTCATCATCGTAAAAAACGCTCCAGATTTCTTCTGGCTTCTCATTTTTTTCTCCCAGACAAACAATCGCTTTTTTTTCAATGGCCTGACGGTCATTGGCCTTATGTTCACGGGTTTTTTCATTATCACTTTTGCTGCAACCCATTAAAGAAACAACTGCAAAAATAATCGTTACGGCAATAAAATATCTTAATTTCATCTGAATAAATTTCCTTTAAATTAAGGCATATAGCAACTATAAATAACCCCTTTCGTGAAGAGATACTGGATGTGAATTACTTACGACTAATAAAGTTATTTACGGAGGGAATATCCGCCGATTTCCATCCTCCTCCTAATGCTTTCTGATTCTACCGGATTGATTGCACCTAACCCACCCGATCCCGGGGGATGTGTTTGCCGACTATGCCGACAACCAGCCGGGAATACCAGTGGACCAATATTTCAAAAGCATTGGCATCCCCACTGAGAACCCGGCTGATGATTTCGGAATCATGAGGCCCGTCGCACAGACAAGGCGGACTGTTGGACCCATGTGACCCGCTCTTTCCCGCTCCCTCAGAACCGGCAAAAGAGCTGCCTATTCCAACAAACGCGGTGATAACCACAGCCATGACAACACTTAATACTTTCATTTCTTTCTTCTTACAATGATTTTAATGTTTCATCCGTTTTTTCCATGAGCATTTATGCCGGCATGTTGCTCTTAATGGTTTAGTCGTATCCCGAGACCTAAAGGTTACATCAAGACAGAAAAAAGTTGAAATCGGTGGCGGAGTTCGGAAAGCAGGTCGAGGTATATTGCATGGTCATTGAGTTCATACCGGAACTCAAATGGAGTCTGATTTATTGACAACCTGATAAAACTGTGGAATGATTCGGCAGTAAACAAGCATCAGAAACATGTCAATGTATTTAACGCATCGTATATGGAGAATATTTCGTATGACAAAAAATCTGGTATTCTTTATCTGCTTTTTTCTGGTTATGTCCATGATCGGTGTAGCGGGTGCAGATGATCTGCAACCCATACAGCTTCTTTTGCCTCAGATTGACGGCGGTAAACCACTGATGCAGGTTCTTCAGAAGAGATCAACATCGCGGGATTTCAGTCCTGATCTGTTACCACCTCAAATATTGTCGAATTTACTTTGGGCTGCTTATGGAATTAACCGCCCTGAGATTGGAAAGCGTACAGCTCCTTCAGCCTCGAACTGTCAGGCAATTGATTTATATGTCAGCATGGCCAGCGGCCTCTATCTTTATGATGCCAGGACTAATCGACTGGAACCGATTTTAAATGAAGATATCAGATCGCTAACCGGCAAGCAGCCTTTTGTCAAAACAGCGCCTGTGAATTTAATCATGGTGGCGGATTTCAACCGAATGGAAAAATACTCCGCCGATAAAAAAGAAGTTTATTCCCATGCCGATGCCGCCTTCATCGGTCAGAATGTATATCTCTTCTGTGCTTCGGAGGGTCTCGCTACTGTTTTTCGGGCATCCATTGACAAACCCGCTCTGGCTAAGGCAATGAAACTGCGGGAAGACCAAAAAATAATATTTTCACAAACTGTTGGATATGGTAAAAAAGGTACAAATTAAAGGGAATGAATGTTACAGATTCATAACCAAATCAGTTCATAATCGTAACGTAAGTAATTGGTAAAAATAAGGAGAACTCTATGAAAGTTGTAGCATTTAATGGGAGTCCACGGATTAATGGTAATACTTTACAGAGCCTCAGAATTGTCTTGGAGGAAATATCAAAGGAAGGAATAGAGACGGAAATCGTCCAATTGGGTGGTCGTAAAGTCTTTGGTTGCTTGGCCTGTGGCAAATGTCGGGAGACAAAAGATAACCGGTGTTCGCGCAATGACGATGAGATGAATAATTTTATTCAGAAAATGGAAGAAGCAGATGGAATCATTATCGGTTCACCCACATACTTCAGTAATGTGAGTACGGAAGTGAAGGCGCTTATCGACCGTTGCGGTTATGTTTCGAAGTCCAATGGAGGTTTAATGCTGAAGGGCAAAGTAGGAGCTTCGGTCGTTTCCGCCCGTAGAGCAGGCGCAACCTTTACCTACTCAGCCATCAACTTTTTCTTTGGTATTGCAGAAATGATCATTTGCAGTTCAAATTATTGGAATATGACATTGTCCCGTGATCCAGGCGATGTCCAAAACGATGCTGAAGGCATCCAGACCTTCCAAACCCTTGGTAAAAACATGGCAACGCTCTTAAAACAGGTTCGGTAATGTGGAGATTTCGATTTTTCTTTTATGCATTTCTTTGTTTGTTACTGTATCATACGCTCGAAACGCGCAGCCAACTTGCAAAATACACAAGGGCCAGTGAACGAACCATCTTTCCCTGATGGCAAAGAACGACACAACTTACCGATCGACGTGAATGACGGTTTCCATTACGCGCTGGATTTATTTTTGAATAGTTTTCTCAGGATCATTAATCATGGCTTTGTCTGCATCACTGATTAAGGTTTTTTCCGGATCATTAATGACTTTCTTGAATTCTCTAATAGCTTTTCCCAGGGAACTGCCGAGTTCTGGAAGTTTTCCAGGACCAAAAACGAGCAGCGCAATGACGAGTACGACCAGCAGATGCAACGGCGAAAAAAATTCTCCAAACACAGTTTATCTCCTTTTGTGAATTGATAATGACATTATACTCTGAAATAAAGGTTTCTTCAATAACAACGCATCAGAAAAAACTGATTTCTGTTTTTCGTTATAATGGCGATATCTGGCGAATGAGACAAGTATCCGGGTTGTGATCTTGTGAAACGCCAGTGCGGAGATCAGGCAGATTCACGCCGCCGGGGAGTTTGATCAACCGAAAGCAGTAATGGGTGAAGGTGATGGAATTTCAAGATGATCCATTTCCGCAACCGAAAGCCACAATTCAACTGCCGTTTCCAGCTCTTTCAGTGCCTGTTCCGGTGTTTCTCCGAAAGCTGAACAACCTTTCAGGTCAACAGCTTTGGCAATGTATCCCTGATCTTCAGCACTGTAAAACACTATTGCCGGATAGAATTGTTTATTCATAATAGGTTTCCTTTATCGCC
>Ga0194038_1001434_pt1 | contig 10303 bp, 7 predicted proteins | sample JunL226m_MetaG_FD_148630 | JGI IMG/M metagenome (GOLD analysis project Ga0194038, IMG submission 148630) | Anoxic zone freshwater microbial communities from boreal shield lake in IISD Experimental Lakes Area, Ontario, Canada - Jun2016-L227-6m | ecosystem: Environmental > Aquatic > Freshwater >...
AATTACTCTTTTTATTAGTCGTGGTAGTTTTTGCAAATAGTTTTGCGCAGAATGCTACAAAACTTTCGGACATTGCCATGCAAAAAGGTCAGAAAGGATGGATTCAATTCCTTCAAAATAAGAACATTGCTCCTGAGCAGGTTTTTACTGTGTACAAAGAAGCTTTTGGCTTGACAGCTTCTGATGCCATGCAGCTAATCAGAAAAGAAAATGACCAGATTGGTTATTCTCATTTTCGTTATCAACAATATTTTAAAGGTATTCCAGTTGAAGGAGCCGTTTACCTGATTCACAGCATTGGTTTAAAATCTGTAAATGGCAACGGACATATTGTTACCGGCATGAATAAAAGCAATAGCCCCGGTATTACGGCCCAATCGGCAATCAATAAGGCTATTAATTTTACCAATGCCAAAAAGTATATGTGGGAAGATGCAGCCAACGAAAGCTTTATTAAAAAAGCAAAAAAAGATGCTTCGGCCACTTATTATCCAAAAGCCACATTGGTTTATATTGATAAAAAGTACAGTAGCAATGCTTCTGACTATGTGTTGGCTTATAAAGTAGATGTTTATGCTTCGTCGCCTCTTTCTTATAAAGACATTTATGTGAATGCTATCACCGGCGAAATTTATTACACAGCCAATAAAATATGGGATACAGATGTTCAGGGAACCGCACATACCAAATATAGCGGCGTACAAACCATCACTACCGATTCAACTGCTCCGGGAGCTTACCGTTTAAAAGAATCAGCCCGTTGCGGAATTGAAACTTTCAACACCTTAACTACAACCAATTATTCATCTGCAGTTGATTTTACTGATACTGACAACAATTGGAATAATGTAAATGCACAAAAAGATGAGGTGGCTACCGATGCTCATTTTGGTGCGGAAAAAACCTATGATTATTATCTTTCTCATTTCAACAGACAAAGTTATGATAACCTAAATTCATCTTTGAATAGTTATGTTCATTATGATGTTGGCTACGACAATGCTTTTTGGGATGGAACCAAAATGACCTATGGTGATGGCAACGGAACCACCGACGGACCTTTAACCTCATTGGATGTTTGCGGACATGAAATCACACATGGTGTAACTCAATTTTCTGCAAATCTTAATTATCAGGACGAACCGGGTGCTTTGAACGAATCGTTCAGCGATATGTTTGGATGTGCTATTGAAATGTATGCTACACCTTCAACCGGCAACTGGTTGATGGGCGAAGCTTTTAGTTTAAACAGTACTGCTTTTCGGAATATGGCCAATCCTAATCAATATCAACAACCTGACACTTATTTAGGAACCTATTGGTATGTGGGCGTTATTGACAATGGTGGTGTACATACCAACAGCGGTGTGGGCAACTTCTGGTTTTATTTGTTATCAGCAGGTGGCACAGGAACCAATGACATTGGAAATACTTATGCTGTTGGCGGTTTGGGAGTTGACAAAGCTGCCCAAATTGCTTATAGAACCCTCACCGTTTACCTAACGATGACTTCAAATTATGCTGAAACACGCGATGCTTCTATTCAGGCTGCTATCGATTTATATGGACCTTGTTCCAACGAAGTAATTTCAACAGCCAATGCATGGTATGCTGTAGGTATTGGTCAGGCGATTGCCGATAACGATGTTTATATCAGCAATGTGCTCGCACCGGTTACTGCTTGCGGAATGACCCTGGAACCTGTGAAAGTTCGTATGATTTACAACGGTTGCAACACACCTATTTATGCCGGTCAAACCATACATTTCTTTTATCAGGCAGATGGCGGAAGCATTGTTGCCGATAGTTTAACTCTCTCTGCAAACTTAAATGGCGGCGACACCATCGATTTCAGTTTTGCAACTCCTGCTGATGTTCATGTGATAGGCAATCATACCATCAAAAGTTGGGTAAAATATTCTGGTGATACCATTTCGAACAACGATACGCTGGCTAATTATACTTTCATAAATAAATTGTATCAAAATTCGGATGTGGGTGTTGTAAAATTCACTTCTCCTGTTTCTGAATGTCACATGACCACTGCAGAAACCGTTACCATTCAGGTAGGATTTTTCGGATGCGAGTTTCTTCCCGCAGGAAATAAAATTCCGGTTTCTTACAAAGTAAACAGTGGCGCTAATGTTTATGATACCATCACTACTACTTTCGATTTGTATCCCGACACTGTGATTACTCATACGTTTTCTACCCCGGCAAATCTTTCTGCTGTTGGAATTTTCACTTTAACTGCCTCAACCAATTTCGGCATTGATAGCAACAGCACCAATAACACACTGACCGGATACGTGGTTAAAAATCCTTTTTCATTAAGAGATACAACCATTACTTTCGACGAAACCAATACCGCCAACAATTTTGTGATTAATCTGGCTGCTTTTCCAAAAGCAATTGTTGCTGGAATAGGTCATCCGGGCAAAGGCTTAAAAATGAGTGGTGGCAATGTGAGCAATTACATGAATATGATTGCCTTCCCCGATGGTTCTAACAATTGGATGATTAATGATTTCCTCTCTGCAAAAGCAACTTTCTGCGTGGATGCCACTTCGTGGACCACTGCTTTTATGAGATTCGATTTAAAACAAACCTTTGGCGATTTGGCTTATCAGATGGCTATTGGAGCAGGTACTTATAATATGGCGAGCAATTGCCGCGTTTTGGTTAATGGAAGCATGCAACTTAGTCCTACTTACAACCCTGCAACTGGTAGCGCAGATGCTTTTGCAAGTCATTATTTTGATTTAAGTGCTTATGCCGGAACCAAATTTACGGTTACCTTCGAAACACGTAATATCAGTTGCGACACAGTGGTTCCCGGGTTTGGTACCTTTATTATGGACAATGCCTATCTTGATAATGTGAAATTTATGCAACATTCTGATGTGGGTATAGAAACCATCAACATGAACGATTATGTGAAAGTTTTTCCAAATCCTGTGACCGACAATCTGTATATGAATTTCTTCTCAAACAATCCTCAAACTGTTCAGATTCAAATTCTGGATTTACAAGGAAAGCTGATTCAGCAGTTTGATAAAAAAGCCATTGCAGGACAAAATCAATATGAACTCAATCTGACCAACAAGCCTTCAGGAATTTATTTTATTAAGATGAATACCGATATGGGTGTATTTAATGGAAAGTTAATTAAGGAGTAAGAAGTTGGGAGACGGAAGACGGAAGTCGGAAGACCGAAGACGGGAGACGGAAGACGGAAGTTACTTTGGCCTGATGGCGCTCCAAACATAATTAAAAAAATCCTGAACAATCTGGGGAGGCAAGTTTTTACTGTCTCCCCATTTTATTTGGTAGGATTTGCCATCTATTTCGCAACTGATATAGGAGGTCATATTGCCCGGCTTCGAAAAAGAAATGGAGGTAATATTCAGTTTATTAAATTTCTCAAAAATAGCTTTTACGGTTTCTTTTCCTAAGGTTTCGAACAACACCGGCGCCTGCTTATTACTTATATTGTAAACCTCGCCCGAGCTTTTCACCATATATTCGTCGTATTTTCCGGTGAAACCACCTCCCCTGCCAATATTGAAGGTTTGCTGAGGCGCAGTGGTTTTGCACGAAAGAATTGAAATCATAGCTAAGGATAATAAGAAGATTAGTTTTTTCATTTTGGTGTTGGGTTGATTTGGTTGATTAAGGGAATTGATTTATTTGGTTATTTATGATTGGTTCGGTGTAGAGACGCAATGCATTGCGTCTCTATGATGATGCAACAAAATTGCCACTGATTCTCTGAATATAAAACGGGGAATGCATATCCGTTAGCAGGTCTTATTGATTGCTTAATAAACCATCTATAGAAATATCCTCATCAATTTTGGGCCAATGAATTCCATAACCTGAAGGAGATATTGAAAATTCGTTATTATCCTTTTCAGAAGCAATCGACAGCCTTTGTGAAATTTCGGAAATTTTGGTTTTTAACAAAATGCCATCTACGCTGATTATTATAAATTCATTTTGAAAACGAACTTCTGCGATGTTGTATAATTTATTCATTTGATTCATTAGAATAGAAAAATAATCGCCATCCGGCTATAACTAAAATTGTTGGCATAACTATGTTTTGTACAAAATTAAGGAAAAAAAGTTTGTAAGGCGAAAAAAATTGCCATTGAATTGCAGATAATAAAATTCACCATTAGCAGGAAGTCGGGCCACCGCTTAAAGCGGCACTCCGACTAATCAATAAATCCGGCTGTTTTCATCATAAAAAAAAGCCCCACCAACCAAATGATGAAGCTTTTTTAAAAAATCTTGAAAACAAAATCAGTGGGTAATTTCAGCTATATCCGAATCCAGACCTACTTCTTTATCTTTATAAACCAAAATAACTTTATACTTCCGAATTTCAGATGGCATTTCATCTGCATTCGGACGAGTATCAATATAGTGAGGATGAGTTACCTGAGCTACAAAAGTAAATCCAGTTTCTTTTCCTCTCTGGCAGTAAATTCTGCCGCCTTCGCAATGTTGCATACCAAATTTGATATCAATACCATCCTGAGTCTTTTTTAGTTTAACGATGGTTTTCACGGTATCGAAATCAATTTTAATTTCGCTGCCGATAATTTTAAGAGATTTGCCTGTAGCTTCAGTATAAGCAGTTTTATCCTTAATAGTTTGTACATCCTGACGAAGAGTTTCCAAATTGGTGGTTATTAAACTGTCTCTGTCAGAAACTTTTTGTTGTGCGACCTGCATTGCTTGATCTGCTGCAAGAATTCCATTTATCATCAGCATAATATATGCCTGAATAGCTGTTATTTGCGCAGGCAAAAATCCTAATCCGGGACCTTCAACAGCTATTTGTGCATGAAAATTATACAACCATTCCAGTCGCTCCGGAATTGAATCAGGAAAATAATAAGCATGTTTCATTTTTTAAAGTTTTTAGTGTTATTAATGTTTTGATTTTTCTTTAATCACTATTGCAAAGATATAATATTAGAAATAACAAAGGGTATATTTTTTTTATTTTTTTTCATCAATAAAATATAAAGTACTGATTAAACGGAGCTATTTTTTTCTTCCTGAATTTATTTTTTTTAGCAATATTAAAATCCATCCTTCGGAAAAAAGATTTTTTTCTAAAGTTATCCCATATTGTTGATTCCATGTTTTAATTTTATTTGTACAAAATTGCCGGAAGAAATTGATAAAATGCCATTACAGTTTGGTTCAGCTTGGGGTTGTAAGGACACAATTATGCATCCCTACGACTAGCCAATGTTGGATTTTGACTCAATGCCGCAGCATTTTGATTGAATGCCAGACGTGCGGAATTGAATCAAACACCTCCGGCATTTAATCCCGAAGGTGCGGAATTGAGTGCCGGAGATGCGGCAATGAATGACAGGGGTATCTGTGAATGAATGCCGCAGATGCGGGACCAAATGCCGCTGATGCGGCACTGAATGCCGCAGATGTTTGACTAAATGCCGGAGGTGCGGGAGTGAATCAAAATGCGGCGGGGGTAAATGCCGCAAGCACGAAATCGGTTTATTTTGGTGTTTATCAAAATACAAATGACTGGTATTTAGGCAAAACTGCTTTTTAATCTAATTAAAGAAGTTAATAGGCGGAAGGCAGAATGACAATTAATGACCACAAATGTTGCGCAGCAAATAACCTTTACTGACAAGAATCAAATAACCTCCTGATGTCAAAAAAAGAAACAAATCATCCTGCAAAACCGTTTTTTTGTCTATTTTTGTCATATCTTTTATTAAAACCGAATAAACGAAGAGTTCATGGAAAATAAAAACAATAAAAAATCATCCCCTCTGCAAACCGGCCTTAAAACAGCCAAAACCCCTGTCGCACCCAAAAAGAAAGAGGCTACGCCTGCTGCCAACAGCAATTTAACGGCCATTTTATTTTTTATCATTCTGGCCATTTCGTATATGGTTTTCCTCAGCAATTTCTATTCAATCAAAGAATTAAGCAATGCTTACATCAAATCGAGCGAAGCCTGGATTATCACTTTGCAGTTTTTGGTTTATACCCTTATTTATGGAGTTTTCGGATATTTTGCCTATAGGTTTATCACCGGAAAATCGGAAGATAAAATCACCACCATTTTAACCATTGTTGGATTTGGAGCCATCATTTTGTTGCATTATCTGGCGTTTAATAAAGCCTTTGAAGATGTTGACGACAATGCCTCTTATATGATTGCCGCCAAATCGCTCGTCACCAAAGGCGCCCCCTATTATCTTTATATGCCCGAACTAAAACCCGACACCGAAGGGGCTATCGGCCTGCCTTTGATGCTGGTACCTTTTTATCTGATTTGGGGAATGAACTATGTGCCTATGGAAATGTTGATATTTTTTACCATGATGGGCGCCGTTGTGATGAGCTTTTTGTTGTTCCGCAAGCTGGAAGGCACTTTGTTTGCGCTGTTGATAACCGTTTTGTTTGCCACCCACCCCTATTTTGTTTCGTTTTCGAGCATCATCATGACCGAAATACCCTATCTGTTTTGGTCGCTGCTGGCCTTATTTCTCTGCCTTAAATTCGAAGAAACCGAAAAACTCAACTGGTTTTTGTTGATACTAACGGCTCTGGCCATATTTATGACTTACCTCACACGCGCCATTGGCGCCGGATTTTTTGTGGCGGCGGTGTTATATTTCTTCATCAAATCCAATATCTGGAAAAATATTAAGGAGAAAAAAACACAGTTTTATAAAGATGTGGCTTTCCATAAATTCATACTGATTTCGGGATTGCTTTTTGTGTTTTTGGTTATTTATCAATTGTGGTCGCGCTCGTTGGGAGGTGCTTCTCAGGCCGATGCTTTGGCAAAAATGAGCCTTGCCGATCAGTTTAGCAAAAATCTGGGATTGGTTTGGGATGTGTTATCACAAAACATTTTTTGCGGCAAACTTGCCCGTCAGGAAGTGGCCCGCAGCGTTGAAGAACAAGCGCAATATCTGCAGCCTGTAAACATCGTTTGGGCATTGATTTTTCTGTTAACCTTTGTTGGATTGGTTTATAGCCTGTTTAAAAAACAATTGGTGGGCCTTTATTTTTTGTTTGTGATGATAGTTTTGATGATAGGAAACACGGCCACACAACTGTTAGTGGTTTCGAGATATCTCATCGTTTTTACCCCTTTCATGATTTATTTCCTCTATATGGGAGTTCGTTTTTTGATTGAACTGGTGGATCAGAAAAAACAATTCGGAAAAACTATTGGATTGATGGTATTTTGTTTTTTGTTGGGCAATTCGTTTATCGGCGATGCATTCAATGTGCAACGCTCGGCAAAACCAAATTTGTACGAACCGCCCTACAAAGCTTTTCTGGATTGTGCGGTTTGGGCCAAAGACAATCTGCCCAAAGAATCCATAGTTGGCAGCCGCAAAGAACGTATTTTCTATATCTTTAGTGATGGGCTGAGAGGTTATAAAGATTTCTCGCTAACCGACAACCGCATGTTGGAAAAGAAAGATATGTCGCGCGAAGAGTACGAAAAATACAAACTCGATCAGTTTGCCAAAAACAATACAGATTATATCATTCTCGATACATTTACATCCTCATCCATCCAAATTATTTATCCGATTCTGCAAAATCATCCCGATAAATTTAAGATGGAAAAAATAATAGGCGACGAAAAAACCGGAGCTTGCTATGTATTTAAAGTTTTAAAATGGTGGAAATGATAGCTGTTGTTATACCTTCCTATCGGGTAAAAAATCACATCCTCGAAGTGATTTCCGGCATTGGCAACGAAGTGCATAAGATTTATGTGGTGGACGATAAATGTCCCGAAGAATCTGGTTTGTATGTGCAGCAACATTGTAAGGACAACAGGGTTGAAGTGATTTTTCATGATAAAAACAAAGGCGTAGGCGGTGCGGTTAAAACCGGATATAGAAAAGCCCTGGCCGACCAATGCGATATAGTGGTTAAGATTGATGGCGATGGACAAATGGACACCGCCCTGATTCCAAAATTTATTCAACCCATTCTTTCGGGCGAGGCCGATTATGTGAAAGGAAACCGGTTTTTCAGTTTGTCGTCTTTATCAAAAATGCCCGCGCTGAGGGTTTTTGGCAACAGCATGCTATCCGTAATCAATAAATTTGTGAATGGCTATTGGAATGTGATGGACCCAACCAATGGCTACACCGCCATACATAAAACCGCCCTCAGTTTACTCGAACTGGATAAAATTGCCGATACATATTTTTTTGAAAGCGATATGCTTTTCCGCCTGGGCACCCTGAGGGCAGTGGTGTTGGATATGCCCATGTTTGCGAAGTATGAAGACGAAAAATCGTCGATGAAGATATCCAGAATCTTGTTTCAGTTTCCTCCAAAATACATCAACCGGTTTTTCAAACGACTTTTCTACAACTATTTTTTGCGCGATTTTAATGCCGGCACGGTTGAACTTATTTTCGGTTCTTTATTCTTTATCTTTGGAGTGATAGAAGGATTTTATCATTGGTTTTTAAGCATAGAAAGCCAGATAGCAGCCACCAGCGGAACAGTTATGCTTGCTGCCTTACCCACGATTCTGGGATTTCAATTATTAATTTCGGGATTACAATACGACATCAGGAATATTCCAATCAAGCCCTTGCAAAAACTGTCGCTGTAATATTTTCAGAATTTATTCTGATCTAATTCAGAAAACTTTTTTTTCTTTTTCAGATAATAGTCGGTCACAATGCTGCCATTATAAATCAGGTTTAATGGTTTTTGATGTTGAAGTTTCCGTTTTCGTTTAATAAAATTCCGATGTTTATAAAAAGAGAAATGCGCACGGGTTACAGCCACAAAATCGCTGAAGCCACCTTCCATCAAAAACTTTAAAGCGGCAACTCCATCAAGCATCAAACGTACAGCAAAAACAGGCACCACCCGATTTTTCGGAAGGTTTTTAAACAACAAAGTAAAGTTGTTTCTGAAATTCAGATAGGTTTTGCGGGCCGAGCTTTTCGGCAAAGTGCCGCCCCCGATATGATATACTTTGGAGTCGGGACAATACATGATTTTATAACCATAATTGCGCATACGCCAGCAAAAATCAATCTCTTCCATGTGCGCAAAAAAGTCTTCATCCAGGCCGCCATATTTATGATAATACTTCGAACGCACAAACATACAGGCACCGGTAGCCCAGAATATTTCGGCAGCATCATCATATTGCCCCAAATCTTCCTCCATAGATTGAAACAACCTGCCGCGGCAAAATGGATATCCGAATTTATCAATAAATCCTCCTGCTGCGCCTGCATATTCAAACTTGTTTTTTTCGTAAAACGATAATAATTTTGGCTGACAGGCGGCTATCATTGGGTCGGAATCCATCAAACGAATCACAGGCTCAATCCAATTTTGAGTAACTTCAATATCCGAATTCAGCAACACATAATACTCAGCATCCACATGCTTCAAGGCATCGTTATATCCTTTGGAGAAACCGCCGTTTGATTCATTCAGAATCAAAGTAATTTCAGGATAATTTAATTTGACAAAAGCGATAGAATCATCCGTAGAAGCATTATCAGCAACTACAATTTCAGCAAAATCCTTACTGTATTTGATAACAGAGGGAAGAAACTGTTCGAGGAATTTTTTACCATTCCAATTTAAAATGACTACAGCTACCTTCAAAAATCAATTATTTTTACTATTCCTAGAGATGAATTGCCAGTTTTTGTTCAAAGATAAACATTTCCTACAAATACAATTCATCAAAATTAAAATTAAATCCGGTGATTAATAAAACAGATTCGCAGTAAATACTTAGTATTTTGATTTTTGCAGACTAAAATTATTTTAAATTGCTAACAAGTGTCAACTATTAATTTGTTGTTTCTAATACGGATTATTAAAAATTTCCTGGCTTTTTCGCCCAAAATGATCCCGAACTCCATCCACATCAATATCATTGGTTACATTATTGCGACTGTATAATTTCTGTTGCCACTTATAATCGTACACTTCGCCAATGGCATCAGAATGAATCAGAATAAAATCGTTGGTAATCAAGTCGGGATTATAGAAAACAAATTTCTTATTCTTTTGATTTTTGCACGAATAATAATGCCATACTTCATAAGGATAAGCACTGGGTTCGAAATAACTTTTTGTAATGCTATTTGGCTCGCCATAATCGAGATAAACCCTCCCGCGATCGGTTTCATAGCCTTTTTTAATTTTAGTACTGTATTCGTTATTCACTTTGCCCACTTCAATCAAGTAAGTTGCCCAGGCTTTTCCCGGATTTGCCGCATCC
>Ga0194038_1001439_pt1 | contig 10283 bp, 7 predicted proteins | sample JunL226m_MetaG_FD_148630 | JGI IMG/M metagenome (GOLD analysis project Ga0194038, IMG submission 148630) | Anoxic zone freshwater microbial communities from boreal shield lake in IISD Experimental Lakes Area, Ontario, Canada - Jun2016-L227-6m | ecosystem: Environmental > Aquatic > Freshwater >...
AATTGAGGCCCACACGACCATAAAAGATCGGTACAGAGGCAATCGCCGTGCCATCCAAGCCGGTGACAAAGAGGCCGGCATTGAACATGATCTGAATGGTTGGACTAGTCTCCAGACGTATTTGCAAGGCTGCCGGGCCACCTAGCATGGATGGATCCACTCTTCTGGTGGCGTACTGTTCCAACGCCGCCAACCTATTCCGCATCTCGTCATCGACTTGTGATGCGATAAAGGAAGCGGTGGAGAACTGCTGTTCGCCCAACAGCCGTTCCATGTCCTCGCGGAGCATCCGGTTGGCGTGGAACGAGAGCGACCAGATGCTGCCGAGGAAGATGGCGAGCGTGAAAAGCGTGACGCGGGCCTTGATCGAGTGCAACTGGGAAATTTGCAAGTTCATGCGGACCTTCTTTCCCAAACTGGACTGACGCGCTGCAGCCGGCCGGGATGGATGCGCTTATCCATGACTACGGGGGGGGAGAGGCTGGCAAGTGGGCCGCTGGCATTTGGCGTCTTGTCCTGAACATGGCCATCTCCATCAACACTCCTCTTGTTGGGGGAACCCCTGAACCAGCATAGTACTCCTGCCAAGGGTTGGATCTGAAATGTTTTGGTGCTTGCTGGGGGCGCAGCCAACGTCACACCTCACACTATTGCCAACCCATAGCCTACAGCCGCCAGTGGCAGGTTTCGAGCAGGCAGATCGTAAATCTCCGCAGCCGCTTTGGTCCCCTTTGCAGTCATTCACGTGGTTATTTTCTAAGGCAGGCATTTCGCGGATTCCGGCCATTCGCGGCCAAGTCCAAAACCGGATTAGTTTCTCCACAGCAGTCATTGGCGGTGCTGGTTCAATTTCGTGATTTGAGTATCTCCAAATCTCGTAACCGGACCTTCGTAGGAGAAAATCAGCTTTTGAAGTTGGCGGGCAACAATGCCGCGGCGGCTTGCGATTTGCCTGCTCCAAAGCGGATGGATGGCTGCCCCCGATGCCACGGGTGCAACAAAGCTTGCACCACTGCAATAAACCCTGACTGCGCAAGCCCTTCAGGGCAGGGCGATCTGGGCCCGACCACCCACGTACACCCCCAGCGGGCGCAGCTGGTCGAGTTGGGCAACCGGCGTTTCGTAGGGATTGCGGTCGACGATCTGCAAGTCAGCCCATTTGCCGGTTTCCAGTGAACCCGTCTTGTCGGCCATGCGCAGTTGGTACGCACCGTGGATGGTCATGGCCCGCAGCGCCTGCCGGGCACTAATGGCTTCGGGGGCATTGAGCAGCAGCCCCATGCCGGTGGCGCGATTCATGGCGGTCTGCATCAGCGCAAAGCCATTGGGAGGAAACATGGGGCTGTCGGCATGCAGTGTGGGCTGCAGGCGCGCGGCAAAGGCCGCCCGCACGGGCAGGGTCTGCTGCGCGGCGGCCAAACCCACGATGCTGTTGGCCAGCGCGTCGCCGTAGTACTTGATATGGTGGATGTGGAACGAGGGCGTGACTCCCAGCCGTGCCAGTTCCGGCATGGCATCTGCTTGCAAAAAAACGCCGTGCTCTACACGCACCACGGGGGCCGCTCCGGGGAGCGACCCGGCCTTTTCCACCGCCTGCAAAACGGCGCGGTTGGAAGCATCGCCCTGGCTGTGGATGGCCACTTGCCAGCCCTGGCCTGTGTACTGCTGCAGTTTTTGCACCAGCGCATCCTGCTCGATCATGGCGCTGCCATGACTGCCGCCCTGTATGCCCAGGGTGCGGCCCAGCGGGCTGTCCATGTACGGCACACTGGTGTACATGCTTCCGGTGTAGGGCGAGCCGTCGTGCCAGAGTTTTATACCCAGCACGCGGAAGTAGTCGTTGCCGTTGTCCGGCTTGGACGGCAAGTATTGAAGCTCGTCCTCCACCAGGTAGAAGTACTGTCGGATGCTTGGCGACAGCTGCTTGGAGGCCGCGACCCGCGCCAACAGCGGTGGCACGTTGTATCCCAACGAGGCCACGGTGGTAAAGCCGTTGGCCAGCAAGCCGTCCAGCACACTGGTGTAGCGCTGGTACAGCTTCCACGGTGACTTGAGTTCCTTCATAAGGGGTTGGGCGGCACGGGTTTCGGCGATGAAGCCTGTGAACTGCCCCTGCGCGTCGCGTTCGTAATAGGACCCGGTGCCGGGGTCGGGCGTGTTGTGGGTGATGCCTGCCTCCGAAAAGGCGCGTGAGTTGGCCCAGAATGAGTGCAGAGTTTGCGAGACCAGTACCAGTGGGTTGTCCGGTGCAATGGCGTCCAGTTCGGTCCGGGTTGGCATCTTCAGGTCCGGGGTGAGGATGGCGTCCAGGCCGCCGGCGTAGATCCACTGGCCCTTGGGGACACCTGACACTTCACGGCGCAGGGCAGTCCATACCTCCGCATTGGTCTTGTGCTGGAAACCCGAGAGGTTGATGGCGCCGTTGAACACGGCCGTCAGGGTGGGGTGCTCGTGGGCGCCCACGAAGCCCGGCATCAAAGTCTTACCTTGCAGGTCGATCACCTGGGTGTTGGTAGTCCTGGTGGCCATAACCTCGGCCTCGGTTCCCACGGCGGTGATGACGCCATCGCGCATGGCCAATGCCTGCACTACGTCGTCCTTGTCATTGACCGTGAGGACAGGGCCGCCGCGGAAGATGACATCAGGAGCGGATCCGCTGCAGCCAGGCAGCAGCAGGGTCAACGCGGCCAGTGCAAGCCAGGCCGTTGGGTGTTGGATGTGTTGTTTGTACATGGGTGAGCCTGTGTGGTTGTCTTGGTTCAAATGCAGGTCAAACGGGAAGCACGGGGCGGGTTGGTCGGGCGTAACGATGCCATCACCTCAGCCCCCACAGGTTGCCTGCGAGGCCGACCCCGTTGAGCGTCAAACCGCCCCAGTGCCACCAGGGGGAAGGCCACTGCGCAGCGTCCAGCACCAAGGCACCCGTGATCGGGGCCAAAAGCGCCAAACCCATTGCAGCGCTGGCGACTGCATACCAGCGCGGGTGTGATCGTGCCCCCAGATTATCGTCAGACAGCTATAAACCCCGGCAACTTGGAAGCCTTCATATCGAAGGTCGCGGTCGCTCGACATCCAAGCCGTCGGTTCTTGGCCCCGATAAGACAATCGGCGAAATCGGCGGCTGAATCTTTCCAGATGAAAAGAGCCTCCTCGACGGCTGGCTCATCCTCGAATCGAACATCGCTCGCATCGAGCAAGCCGGAGATGGCTTGAATGATCAGATTCTTTGCCAGGCTAAATCGGCTGCGTAACACCCATTCGGTTTCCAAGAGAACCAATTGATTGACAAGAACGGTGCTGCCTGCCGCGACTTCACGCTTAATCAGCTTGCGCGCCTTCTCAAACTGTGCTTCCTCGTCCCGAACCAGAAAGCGAACGAGCACATTGGTATCGATCCCCAGCATCACCGCGACAACTGCTCAATCGGCACAGCCTGGCGACCCTTCTGATGCAATGAGCCTGCTAATTCAGTGATGCTCTTGGACTTCACCCGCATGACTACTGTGGAATCAGGCATCAGCGTGAACGTCATTCGGTCTCCGGTCTTCATGGAAAGACTATCCCGAATATCCTTAGGGATAGTTGTTTGCCCCTTACTGGTAAGCGTAGCATCGTTTGACATTTCAATCTCCTTTTTCCTTACGAAGTTAATTATAGTAAGGAGGTTGAATGCTGGCAATACTTACTTTGTTTTTTTGTTGATTTGTATCTGGACAACGGTTATCCGGTGACAGCTCTGACGGTCTGCTGATTGGTTGGGACCGGGCATTCCCAGTTTTCAGATGTCCGACCGGTTACGTCGGCGTACTTGACTTACGAAATTTCTCCGTGACCGGCAGCAATGTGTCTTAAAGAGCCCTTCGACCGTGTCCGTTTGAGCAGCCGCGAGGTCAAGAAGATTGGCGGCTTCCGGTTATCGACAACAACGACCCGAAGGGCATGCGGCAATCCATGGGTGAGGGCCAGTATGGACGTCATGCATCGCCGTGTCCTGCGAACCCACAGGGGCTCATCCAACAGCGGCGAAGTCGGGTGCGCGCCTCTCGCCAAAGGCCGCGATGCCTTCACGGGCAGCCGCTGTGCAGGCGCTGTCGCCAAAGGCGAGGTAGCCGATCTCCAGCGCCGCCGCCAGGCTTGGCGCTTGCGCCGCCTGCTCGACGGCACGCTCGAGCAGGGCGAGCGTGGTAGGACTCAAAGTCATGCCACTTGCCGCCTTGCCATCCATGGGCTCGAAAGCGGGCAGGGCGACGGGCGCATCAACGATGCGGCCGTGCCCCTGCGCCAGGGCCTGCACGCGCGCCACAGCCAGGGTGATCAGTTCCGATGAATCCTTTGCCAGCGCATCGACGACACCGAGCGCCAGGGCCTGTTTGGCCTTGAGTTTCTCGCAGCGCCGCAGCATGGCGTGGAAGGTGCTGGCGGCCTGCGGCCAGCGACGGTAGGGTACGACCATGGCACCGATGCCGGGCAGGATGCCCAGGCTGACCTCGGGCAGTTGCATCCAGCTGTGCTCAACGGCAAGCAGCGCGTGGCAGCGCATCGCCAACTCAAAACCGCCGCCCAGGGCCATGCCGTTGAGGGCGGCTACCACGGGCTTTTGCATCGCATCCAGATGCACCAAGAGGCGCGAGCAGTCGCGTGAATACTGCGCCGCCGCAGCCTTGTCACCGAGCATCGACGGGAACCGGCCGATGTCGGCGCCAGCACAAAAGGCTTTGTTGCCATAACCGGTGATGACGAATCCGGCCACACCAGGGTCGTTCTCAAAACGCCGGATAACAGCCAGGATTTCATCGGTCATTTCGTCATGCAGAGCATTCAAGGCCTCGGGGCGGCGCAGGGTGATGACTTTCACGCCGTCCAGATCGTCCACCAGCACGTGGCGCTCGAAACGCAGGTAGTCAGCCAGTGGTTTGCGCGGCATGGGCATGCCAGGGCGCTCCTGCGCCAGCCGGTCCAGGATGCGTTGCGCCTCGGCGAGCGGTGTCTGGCGCAGCAGGGCCAGCGGCCCGCTCTTGAAGCCCAGCGCGGTGCAGCAACCCAGGTCAAGGTCGGCCGATGTGCCGATGGCACGGTCCAGAATGTCGAATGATTGCGACCACAGAATGCCCAGCAAGCGGTCCCTGACAGCTTGCGCTGTGGTGGCTGGCACATCAACGCGCTTTCCGGGGGCCACGGTAAGCCACTTCTGCACCGATTTGAAGATGGGTGCCGGGCGGTAGTGTTCGCCTTCCTCGTCGGCCTGCAAGGTGTTGGTCTCGGTGATGATCGGGTTGCCGTGCGCCAGGTTCAGTACAAAGAAGGGTCCGGCGTGAACGAACTCTGCGGCCACCGTATCAACTTCCGATGCCGTAGCCTGGCCGAGCAAAAGCGCGGCCTCGTTGCACCAGTTGTCGAAGATGCGGTCCAGCATAAAACACGGCGCGTCACTGGTCATCAGGGGCACCTTGCCGGTGCTGCAGAAAACCCAGCGCAGCCAGGCGACCAGCGTGGGCGCCGCCTCGGGCCAGTCGATCACCTCGACCGCCGGGTTGCGCCAGGCCGGCGCGAAGAAGTGGGTGACCGTGGCGCGCTCTTTGTGCTGGAGTTCGGAAAAAATGCGCTCAGCCGGCAAGGAACTGGTGTTGGAGGTGATGACTGCGTCGCTGGCCACGCGGGCTTCAATCGCCGCAAAGATGCGCCGCTTCAGATCGATGTTTTCAGTGGCGGCTTCGATCACCCAGTCACAACCCTTGATGGCGTCGTAGTCGGTGCTGCCGTGGACGTTCTGCTGCACCGCAGCTGCTTGTTGCGCATTCATTTTGCCCTTCGCCAGCGCCTTGCTGGCGTACTCGGCAAAGCGACCCAGCGCGCCATCAATGGCGGCTTGCGAGATGTCGATCAAGGTCAGCTTGAGGTCGGGTAAGGTGCTCTTGAGGTAATACCCGATGTCCGGCCCGATCGAGCCTGCGCCGATGACGGCGACGTGGCGCGGCAGGCTGCGACTGGGGCTGTGAAGAAGGGGGTTGTTCTGCGGCACTTGCATAGGTTTTCCTGAGTTTTTGTGGCGGCAACTTGCTTGGTCGACACCGGCTTCATCGGTGCATATCGTATACCGAATACAAAGGGCGGTCCAGAAAGATTCTTGTGTCTCCCCGGGATGGCATTGCTCATTAATGGGCTTTAGGCAGGCCGCCCCGGCTCCTTGATTTCCTTCAGCCTGAAGCGTTGCAACTTGCCCGTCTCGGTGCGCGGCAGCGTATCGACAAAGCTGACGATGCGCGGGTACTTGTAGGGTGCGGCGTTGTTCTTGACAAAGTCCTGGAGTTCCTTGACCAGTTGGGCATCGCCCGTCCAACCCGGCTTCAAAACCACAAACGCTTTCAGGACCTGACCTCGATCAGGATCGGGAACGCCAATGACCCCGCACTCAGCGACAGCCGGGTGCTCCAGCAGCACCGATTCGACTTCCGGGCTAGCGACGTTGTAGCCGGAGGTAACGATGATGTCGTCCACCCTGGCGTGAAAGTAATAGTAGCCATCCGCATCGGTGTGATACGTGTCGCCGGTGATGTTCCAGCCATTGCGCACATAGTCGGCCTGACGCTTGTCGGCCAGGTAGCGGCAACCCGTTGGCCCCTTCAGAGCAAGCCAGCCTTCCTTGCCGGTCGGAACCGGGTTCATGTCCTTGTCGACCAGCATCGCCCGGTAGCCGGGCAGCGGCTTGCCGAGCGCGCCGACACGGTAATTGTCCGGGTCGGATGCAATGTAGATGTGGATGACCTCGGTACCGCCAACACCATCGTGGATCTGGATGCCGGTGGCAGCGCGCCACTGATCACGAGTGGGCACCGGAAGCGCTTCGCCCGCGGAAAGGCATTTCTTGAGTGAACTCAGATCGTGCTGTTTGACCAGTGGCGTCATTTGCCGATAGCCGGTGGGTGAAGTGACGCACAGTGTGGCGTGGTACTTCTCCATCGCGGCGATCAGCGCGTCAGGCGGCAGCCTGGGTAGCAGCACGGTGCTGGCGCGGGCGTGCATCGGAAAACAAAGGAGCCCGCCCAGTCCAAAGGTAAAGGCTAGCGGTGGCGTGCCAATGAAGACGTCGTCACGGTTGGGCTTCAGACAATGGCGAGGAACCACCTCGCACATGGCCAGGATGTCCCGATGCGTGTGGATACAGCCCTTGGGTACACCGGTGGTGCCGGAGGTAAAAGCAACCAGGGCTGGATCGTCGGCAGCGGTATCGATGGCTTCAAACTGGTCTGACTTGCCAGCCAGACGCTGCCGGAACTCCTCGTTGTCGTAGAGCTGCACATGTTTCAACTCCGGGCAGTCCGCTCTGGCCAGATCCAGCTCTGCAAGCAGTGAGGCCTCGCAAAACGCGTGACTGATATTGCCCAGGTGCACGATCTGTTTGAGCTCCTTGGCGCGCAGTAGCGGCATGGTGCCCACCGCCACTGCGCCCGCTTTCCAGATGGCCAACCAGCCCGCTGCCAGCCAGGGAGAATTCATGCCGCGCAGCAGCACACGATTGCCGGTCTGCACGCCAAGATCTTCTGTCAGCAGGCGTGCCAGTCGATTGACCTGCTGCTGCAACTCCCGGTAGGTCCAGCGGAGCTCATTGCTGATGATGGCAACGCGCTCACCGTCCCCTTCAGCAACCGCGCGATCCAGCAGCCACGCCGTGGCATTCATGCGCTGCGGGAATTGCAGCTCGGGCGTCTCAAAAATGAACTCGGGCCACTGCTCAGGTGGTGGCATGCTGTCAAGAATGAAGCGGTCAATATGGGCACTTGTGGTCATGGTGTTCCCTCTGAATTACGTTCAACCATAATATAGACCTAAATAGTTTACACCATGGTATACTTTTTTTATCAACGGTCCAGGCCACATGAACCACCGAGGAGCAAGGAATGAAAGTCAACAAGATCGATCACATCTGCATCGCAGTGCGCGACCTCGACGAAGCACGCAAGATCTGGGAGCCGATGCTGGGCAAGACGGCGCCGGACGACGCCTACGTCGATGAGCCCGAGAAAATCCGGGTCGCACGCTACTGGCTTGGTGGCGTCGGCTTTGAGCTGATGGAGTCGACAGCGCCGGATGGCGATGTCGCCAAGTTCATTGAGAAGCGCGGCGAAGGCGTGATGCTGATCAGCTTCAATGTCAACAACACAGCCAAAGCGGTCGAAGAGATTCAGGCGTTGGGCTACCCGATGATCGGTGGCCTGCGCTCGTTTCGGGACTGTGAATTCGCTTTCGTTCACCCGAAGAAGATGAACGGTGTGCTGCTGGAGGTGATCGACTACAAGTGGCGTGAGCTCGGCGCCGCCAACGATTAGGCGCTGTCATGGCCCAAGCGAAAAAGATCAGGAAGCGCATCACCATCCATGCCAACAAGTGCATCGGCTGCAGGGCCTGCGAACTCGCTTGTGCGGCGTTCCACGCCAAGCCGCGCTACAGCAGCATCAACCCGGCACGCTCGCGCATTCAGATCATCAAGGACCCACTGAAAGACATCTACCTGCCGGTCTATGCGGGCGAATACACGGCGACCGAATGTACCAGCAGGAACAAGTACATCCTGGACGGCAAGGAATACAGCAATTGCGATTTTTGCCGTGCCTCCTGCCCATCGCGCGACCTGTTCAAGGAACCCGACTCTGGCCTTGCGCTGAAGTGCGATATGTGTGAAGACACGCCACCGCTGAAGTTACCGAAATGCGTCGAGTGGTGCCCGAAAGGAGCACTGATCTATGAAGAGGTCGAGGAACAAGTCCAGGAGCAGGCGCCGCCATTGGGCGCAATCGAGGTCGGCGTCGAATCGATGATCGAAAAATACGGGCTCCAGAAGGTGCTGGAAACAGTCGCCAAACTCGCTAGGCCCTAGTTCTGGATAAAGCCATCAAACCGGCAAGATAGAAGTATGCACAGGAGCACCCATGAAGTACGCTGAAGCCGGAATCAACCTCGAAATTGACCTCGGCACCGGGACTATCGAGCGCAAAGCCACTGACGAAAAGTTGACGGAACTCCATCTCGGCGGACAGGGTACGGCCGCCAGGATACTGTGGGACCGGGTACCGCCCGAAGTGGACGCTTTTTCGCCCGAAAACCTGCTGATCTTTAGCACCGGCTTGCTTGTTGGTACACCGGTCATTGGCGCCAATCGCACCATGGTGAACACGATTTCACCTCAAACGGACCGCTATTCCCATTCGATATTTGGCGGTTTTTTCGGGCCTGAACTCAAATACGCCGGCTACGACAAGATCATTTTGCGCGGCAAGGCGCAGAGTCTGGTCTACCTGTACATCAACAACGACAAGGTCGAGATCCGCGACGCCGCCCACCTCCAGGGCAAAGGCGCTTCGGAAACGGCGGAGATCATTCAAGCTGAGTTGAAGGACACGCGAATTCAGGTGGCGGCCATCGGACTGGCGGGTGAAAACAGGGTGTTCATGGCCTCGATCGAGCATGCCAATTCCAGCGCGTCACGCGGGGTTGGCATGATCATGGGCGACAAGCGACTCAAGGCCATCGCGGTTCGCGGTACCAAGGATACCTACGTAGCCAAGCCGGCCGAACTGTTTCAAATCTGCAACCGCATGGTTCAGGAAATTCACGATAACCCGGACGCCGGCGACACCATGGCGCACGGCGAGGGGGATGAATTTCACGTTAACAATTTTGCCTGGGGCAATGCGCGTGGACGGCGCAAGGATTTCTGGAGCAAGGAACGCGAAGAAGCCTGGCTCTCCCTGGAAAACAAGCTGCGGGTGCGCTGGAATGGTTGTTACAACTGTCCCAAAGATTGCCATCAGGCGATCAATTATCCGGGCCGGCGTCCCTATTTTCAGAAGTGCTACAGCAAACTGACCTACGCCATGGCGGCGATGGAGGATCTGGAATTCGACTACGACATCATCGGACTCACGCAGGAGTACGGCCTGGATGCCTATTCGACGCCGCAAGTGATGGCCTTTGCCATCGAGCTCTATGAGGCAGGCATTCTGACCAGCCAGGATTTGCCGGACTTTCCGCCGACAGGCGCGGAGCGCTTCTTCTACCTGCTGGAAATAATCGTTCGCCGCGAAGGGATTGGCGACGCGCTCGCCAATGGCGTCTACCTCGCCGCGCGCCAGATCGGCAAGGGGGCAGAAGCCTTCGACCACAACACGATGAAGAAGTTTGAGCAGGTTCCGATCAAGCTCTCGATGATCAACTACCCCTACTTCCTGATGTACGCCACCGGCGAAAAGATGGCCATCAACCAGATTGAAGGCTCCTTTCCACAAACG
>Ga0194038_1001442_pt1 | contig 10271 bp, 10 predicted proteins | sample JunL226m_MetaG_FD_148630 | JGI IMG/M metagenome (GOLD analysis project Ga0194038, IMG submission 148630) | Anoxic zone freshwater microbial communities from boreal shield lake in IISD Experimental Lakes Area, Ontario, Canada - Jun2016-L227-6m | ecosystem: Environmental > Aquatic > Freshwater >...
GTTCATAGAAATCCCCCATGCGGTACAGCAGCAGCGTATCGGGGTATCCGGCCTTGATGGACAGATACTGGCTGATACCGGGGGAGTGCTGGTTGGCTGTTTCGCTCATCGGCTGAAGTCTAGCAAGGTCGCCGTCTGCCTGGGCTCTGGGTATCGTGTTAAGGTGCCGGAACCCATTTTCTTGTGAGAGGAATACTTATGACCGCGTTCATGGTAGTTGATACGCTCTTGAAAGACCCTGAGCTCTACGAGCAGTACAAATTGCTGGCCAAACCGCTGGTCGAAAAATTCGGTGGCCAGTACCTGGCACGGGGTGGCAAGATGAGCGTGAAAGAAAACAGCTTGTGGACGCCAACCCGGATGGTGCTGGTGATGTTTCCATCCAGCGATCACATCGAGGCTTTTTACAATTCCGAGGAATACCAGAAAGTCCTTGCGATCAGCAAGCAGTCCGCCGACCGGACGGTTTTCAGCCTGGAAGGCATGTGAGCCGGCTCTGCATCATGCAGCTTTCAAAGCCATGAATCAAAAATATCGATATGGTCGCTGGCTGGGGCTGTGGCTATGCAGTTGTTTCTTTCTCGCAGGCCAGGCTTTTGCTGGGGAAAAGGTGCTCGATGTCATGCAGGTGCAGAGCAGCGCAGTCTCGCTCACCGAGTATTTCGCCGTTCTGGAAGACAGCACTGCTGCCCTGACGCTGGCAGACGTCACGAAGCCGGAGTTCGCCGATCGCTTCAAGACCGGGCAGGCGCCGACCGAGGCTCTGGGTTTTTCCTACACGAAGTCAGCCATATGGCTGCGCCTGCGTTTGAAGAACACCAGCAATCAGCCGCTGGAGCGCGTGCTGGAAATCACCTACGCGCTGCTGGCCAGCGTCGATTTCTACCAGCCCGGTGAGAAGGGGTTTGAACGAATTGAGGCAGGCTATTTGCGATCCGTCTCGGAGCGCGCGCACACCAGCCGCTTTATCGCGCTGCCCTTGGTCGTGCCGGCCGGTGCCGATCAGCTACTGTATCTGCGCGTCCAGACCCCCAACTCGCTGAACATTCCCGCGCGCTTGTGGTCGATGGAGGCTTTTCATTCTCATCAAGCTGGCGACTATGCCTTACAGGCGCTGTACTTTGGCATTGTGCTGGCGATCGCCTTTTACAACCTGATGCTGTTTATCGCGCTGCGTGACTTCAACTACCTGATCTACGTGATTTTTGCCACTTCCCTGTCGCTCGCATTGGCGAACTTTACCGGCATGGGCGGCGAGTTCATCTGGGGCTTTGCACCGATCTGGACCAAGATTGGCGTCAACGTGCCGGCGGCGCTGGCCTCCGTAGCGATTCTGCTCTTTACCCGCCGCCTTCTCAACACGGCGCAGGTGGTGCCGCGCATCGACCTGTGGATCAAGTTGTTCATGGCGGCCAACGCGGCATTTCTATTTCTGCTGATGCTGTGGTTCTGGGAGTTCAACCGCTTCTTCGTCGTCACGAACCTGCTCACCTCTGTGTTGATTCTGGGGGTGGGCATGGTCTGCGCCAGCAAGCGCCAGCGCAGTGCTTACTACTTCGTTGCTGCCTTTTCTGTACTGTTCCTGGCCAACCTGCTGTCGCATATGCGCAATCTGGGCTGGGTACCAACGAATGTGTTTACCAGTGATGGCCTGCAAATTGGTTCGGTCATTGAAATGATGCTTCTGTCCCTGGCTCTGGCGGACCGCTTCAATATCATGCGACGCGAGAAGATTGCAGCACAAGCGCGGGCGCTGCAGGTACAGGGTGAACTGGTCGAGACGCTCAGGGCTTCCGAGCATTTGCTTGAAGGTCGTGTGGCAGAGCGCACCGCGGAGTTGCAGGCGGTCAACCGCCAGCTCGAAGCCATCAGCACGACCGATGCCCTGACTGGCATTGCGAACCGCCGTCACTTTGACACCGTGCTGGCCGACGAATGGACACGGGCCGCGCGCGCCGGTCATACGCTGGCGCTGGGTTTCATGGATGTTGACTGGTTCAAGAAGTACAACGACCACTATGGCCACCCGGCCGGTGATGAGTGTCTGCGCCAGGTGGCCAGGGTTCTCTCGGAGGCCATAGGCCGCACCGGTGACCTGGTAGCGCGCTACGGCGGCGAAGAGTTTGTCTTCATCACACCAGCGACCACGGTTGAAAATGCCGTGTTGATGGCGCAGCGTGTCTGCGCGGCAATGCAGGCGCTGTCTCTGGTGCACGAGGTGTCTGAGTTCGGTTGTGTGACGGTCAGCATTGGCGTTGCCAGTATGCTGCCCGAACAAGGCCGAAGCTCCTACGATCTGGTCACGGCGGCAGACAAGGCCTTGTATGCCGCCAAGCAGCAGGGACGCAATCGGGTGCTTGCCGCTGCCTAGTTAGTGCGCTTTGGTCTCCATCAGTCGATTGGTAAAGGCCATCGCCAGCGCTGAGAGCACGAAGGTCAGGTGAATGATGACCTGCCACATCATGGTTTGCTGGGTGAGGTTAGGCGCTTCGATGAATGTCTTGAGCAGGTGGATGGACGAGATGCCGATCAGCGACATCGACAACTTGACCTTCATGGTGCCGGCGTTGACGTGTTCCAGCCACTCTGGCTGATCCGGGTTGCCCTCCAGATACAGGCGTGAGACAAAAGTTTCGTAGCCGCCGACGATCACCATGAGCAGCAGATTGGCAATCATGACGACGTCAATCAGTCCCAGCACCACCAGCATGATCTCGGTTTCGGAGACGGTTTTGGTGTTCTGAACCAGATGCATCAGTTCGACGCCAAAGTGGTAAACGTAGACCGTCTGCGCGACGATCAGTCCGAAATACAGTGGTGCCTGCAGCCAGCGGCTGGCAAACACGGTTCGGGCCATCCACTTGAGAATGTTGCTTTGATGCTTTATTTCCATGCCGGCAATTTATCATTATTCCGAGTCGGCTTGGTGACGCATCAGTCGAACCCCTGCGCTATGTCGCTGTACAGTGACTTGGATCAGAAGCAGAGGCCCTGTTAAGAATCCGATAAGAAATCTCGTCCGATACTGGCTTCTTATGGATACATTCAGGTCATGAGTTCTCTGTCACTTCTGCTGTGGATAGGCGGCGCCGTCCTGCTGCAGTTGGCGATTTATCTTGGCTATCGCTTCTGGCATCACTGGCTGGAGTACCTGGCGCTGCGCCGCAGTGCAAGGGAGCTGAGTATTCCAGTCCATGCGCTGCAACCCAGTGACGAGATGCAAGCAGCTGCGCCCGCCTGGCAAGGGCTGCGCAGCTTTCAGGTGGTGCAAAAGCAGGTGGAGGATGCCGGGCAGTCGATCTGCTCCTTCTACCTGGCGCCGCAGGATGGCTTGCCGCTGGCGCCGTTTCAGCCGGGGCAATTTCTGACTTTCCAGCTGGAACTGCCAATGGCTGGCGGCGGCATTTCGAACACGATTCGCTGTTACTCGCTTTCGGATGCGCCCGAGCCGGGCCGCTACCGGATATCGGTCAAGCGCGCCTTGGCGCCGGCGGGTAGCCCACATGCGCCCGGAAGATCCTCCAACTTCTTCCATGATCATGTGGAAGTCGGCTCGGTCTTGAAGCTGCGTGCGCCATCGGGTCATTTCTACGTGGATCGCAGCGATGCGCCGGTCGTATTGATAGGCGGCGGGATCGGCATCACCCCCATGCTGAGCATGCTCACGACCTGCCTGCGCGAACGCCCGGAGCGCGAAGTCTGGCTGTTTTACGGTGCGCGCAACCGTCGCGAAGTAGCTTGGCAGTCCGAACTTCAGACACTGGCGAGAAACCATCCCAACTTTCACCTGCAGCTGTGCTGGAGTGATCCCTTGCCGGCGGACGTGCTCGGGCGTGATTTTCAGCAGCGCGGCCACATTGACCTGGAACTGCTGCGGCGCCAGTTGCCGCTCAAGCCCTTTCACTTCTACATTTGCGGTCCAACTGCGATGCTGCAAAGTCTGGTGCCGGCACTGGAAGACTGGGGCGTGCCGGATCAGCGAATTCACTTCGAGGCCTTTGGCCCCGCGTCGGTACAGCGCAAATCGGCAGCGCCGGGGCTCGCCACTGCGCCAGACCAGGCGGTCGGCATCGTCGTCACCTTTTCCCGATCCGGCAAACGGCTACCCTGGCAAAGAAGTGCCGGCACCCTGCTGGAGTTTGCCGAGGCACAGGGTATCCAGGTCGATTCTGGCTGCCGCGCTGGTGGCTGCGGTACCTGTCAGACGACGATCCTGGCAGGCGAGGTGGCGTATCGCCAGACACCCGATTTCGATCCCGAACCGGGCACTTGCCTGATGTGTGTTTGCACGCCCAAGACCAGCGTGAGTCTGGAGTTGTAAATGAAAACATCACTCTGGGGCCGGCATGTGCTGCCTTTCATCCTGCTGCTGGGCCTGCTGGCGGCAGCCACGCTGGCAGGCGACTATGCGCTGCATCGGCTGAACCTGGTCTGGGTCGGTCGCTACCTGGGCATTCCCGGAACGCTGCTGATCATCGCCTCCATGGGCTATTCGATGCGCAAGCGCAAATACATTACCAGCGGCAATCCGAAAACCCTGCTCAAGCTGCATGAGTTCGGTGCCTGGCTTGGTTCCCTGATGGTTTTGGTCCACGCCGGCATCCATTTCAACGCCTTGTTGCCCTGGCTGGCCACCGTCGCCATGGCCGTCAACGTGGTCAGCGGCATGGTTGGCAAGCTGCTGCTGGAGCGCTCACGCCGCCATGTGCAAGGCCAGCGCGATCACTTCCAATTGCGTGGCCTGTCCAGGTCCGAAGTGGAGCAAGCGGTATTCTGGGACGCAGTGACGGTCGATGCCATGAAGCAGTGGCGCACAGTGCACATCCCGATCTTCCTTGTTTTCGTGGTGCTGGCGCTGGGGCATATCTCCAGCATTTTCCTGTTCTGGGGCTGGGTATGAGCCGCTTTCTCAAGATCATCCTGGCGCTCAATCTGGCCGTGCTGGCTCTCCTGACTTTTGTTTACCCGCACCTGATGGTCAGCCCAGGCAAGCTGATTGCCGGACACAAACTGCTGGAGACGGATTGTTTTGCCTGTCATGCGCCCTTGAGCGGGGCCAGCGCGACCCGGTGCGCAGCCTGTCACAAGACTGCCGACATTGGCCTCCTGACGACTGCTGGCGTGGCCATTGCCAAACCCCGGACGGCAACGCCATTTCATCAGCAGTTGATCAGTCAGGACTGCATGGCCTGCCACAGCGATCACGCCGGCGTCAAGCGTTACCACCTGCAAGGCAACTTCAACCATGCCCTGCTGGCGAAGGCGTCGCGTGACCAATGCCAGTCATGCCACAAGAAACCCAAGGATTCGTTACACCAGCAGATTGATGGCAATTGCCTTCAGTGCCATACGCAGCAGAAGTGGACGCCAGCGAGCTTTGACCACGACAAGTACTTTGCGCTTGATGGCGACCACAACGTGGCCTGCGCGACCTGCCATGCTCGCAACGATTACAGCCGTTACACCTGTTATGGCTGTCACGAACACACGCTGACCAACATCCGGCGCAAGCACATCGAGGAAGGCGTTAGCAAGTTTGACAATTGCGTGGAGTGCCACCGCAGTGCCAACAAGCATGACATCAAGGGTGGCAAGGCCGAGGGGCAGGGTGAGCGCAAGAAGGAGCACAAGGAAAAGGATTGATGCATGCCGTGATATGCTGACAGGATCAACCAGCGCGACGCTGCGACTGACACTATGTGAATTTGAAAAGGAGCCTCCCATGCCTGGCCTGTTACCCGATGTTGATCCCGATGGTCTGCTTGAATTTTCGGTGGTCTACACCGATCGCGCCCTCAACCACATGTCCAAGAGTTTTCAGGGGGTGATGAAGGATATCTCCGGCATTCTGAAAACGGTGTACCACGCCAGATCGGTGGCGCTGGTGCCGGGCAGTGGCACCTTCGGCATGGAAGCGGTGGCGCGCCAGTTTGCTGCCGACAAGAAGGTGCTGATCATCCGCAACGGCTGGTTCAGTTTTCGCTGGAGCCAGATTCTGGACATGGGGCGCATCGCCGCCGAATCGACGGTGCTCAAAGCGCGCCGGGTTGGCAGTGGCAAACAGGCGCCCTGGGTGCCGGCACCGATTGACGAGGTGGTGGCCGCGATTCGCGCCAAGAAACCCGACGTCGTGTTTGCACCGCATGTGGAAACTTCCAGCGGCATGATCCTGCCTGACGAGTACATGCGTTCGGTCGCGGCCGCCGTGCACGAGGTCGGCGGCCTGTTTGTACTGGACTGCATTGCCTCGGGTGCGATGTGGGTGGACATGGTCGACGTTGGTGTCGACGTTCTGGTCAGTGCGCCGCAAAAAGGATGGAGCAGTTCGCCCTGCTGTGCCATGGTGATGCTCAGCGAGCGCGCGCGCGCGGCCATCGACGGCACGACCAGCAGCAGCTATGCCTGCGACCTGAAGAAGTGGCTGCAGATCATGGAGACCTATGAAGGGGGCGCCCACGCCTACCACGCCACCATGCCGACCGATGCCCTGACGCGCTTGTGCGAGATCATGAAAGAAACCCAGGCTTACGGCTTTGCGAAAGTGCGCTCCGAGCAGATGGAACTGGGTGCCAAGGTGCGCGCCCTGTTTGAGAGCCGGGGCATCGCCAGCGTGGCAGCCGAGGGTTTCAAGGCGCCGGGCGTGGTGGTGAGTTACACCGAAGATCCCGAAATCCAGTCGAGCCGCAAGTTCCTGGCCCAGGGTCTGCAAACCGCTGCCGGCGTGCCGCTGCAGTGCGATGAGCCGGCTGACTTCATGACCTTCCGCGTTGGCCTCTTTGGTCTGGAAAAGTGGCACAACGTGGACCGCACCGTGGCGCAGCTCGCAGCTGCGCTGGACAAGGTTCTGTAAGCGGTCCTTGAAATTCGTCACTGCGAGGAGCGTAGCGACGCGGCAGTCCATTCATGGATTGCCACGCCCTGCGGGCTCGCAATGACGATCAGCAATTTTGTAGTTTGCGCAGCAGGTTAACCCGCGTCGGGCGCTCGAAGCAGGCGCCGCTCGGGCCCAGGTGCTGCTCAAAGCGAGTGCGCACGGCAGCCAGGGTGCTGGCATCCAGGCGGTGGTCCAGGTAGGTGACGCCAATCAGGCGTTGCTCGAAATCGGCGAAATCCCGGTACTGCACAGGCATGTCGAAAGACACTTCGGCCTCCTGCTGCCAGGCGCCACTTGCTACGGCGCGGTTGAGTGCGTTCAAGGCCGCGGCACGCACTTGCTCCTCGTCGTGAAACAGTCGCAGGATTTCGTTGAGCGTGCCGGCAAACACCGGCTCCAGAACATAGAGCAAGCCGCCCGGCTTGAGTACGCGCCAGACTTCGCCCAAGGCCTGATCCATCAGGTCCAGCGGGATGTGGTGCAGGGACTTCAGCATCAGCGCCAGGTTGAACTGCTCAGCGCCAAACGGAATGGCCTGCGCGCCGGCCTGCAGGAAGTGCAGCCCTGCTTGAGGCTTGGCCAGGTTCTTTGCGTGCTGGCGCTCGTCGACTTCCAGCGCACTCACATTGCAAGCCGGGAAACGCGCCAACAGACTGCGTGACAGTTGCGCCGCGCCGCAACCCAGTTCAATGATATGCGTGCACTGATCGAGGTCGACCAGAGAGCGCAATAGTTCGAGTTCGTCGGTGATGAGGGGCATGTGGATGGCGTCAGTCAAAATGGGGGTCTGATCGTAGTCTAGGTGATGAACATGAATGAGCAAGCCCGAACCCTGGATCCTGCAACCCTGACGCGCCTGCAAAGCTGGGTTGGCAAGACCGAAACGACTGGCGATGACATTACGTCAGCGCCGGTGCGAGCGCTGAGGGCTACGCTCGACCGCGATGACAGCGCGCCGGTGGCGGGTTCGACGGTGTTGCCGCCACTGTGGCACTGGCTCTATTTCCTGCCTCAGCAGCGCCAGAGCGAGATCGGCCCGGACGGGCACCCACGGCGAGGAGGCTTTCTGCCACCAGTGCCACTGCCGCGGCGCATGTGGGCCGGTGGCCGACTGTGCTGGCTGACCGAAAACCCTTTGCTCGTGGGTCAGGCGGTGCGGCGTGTTTCAAGCATTGCTTCGGTCACGCACAAGGCCGGTCGCACGGGGGACTTGCTCTTTGTGCTGGTGAAGCACGAAGTACACAACGCGAAAGGACTGGCGCTTACCGAGGAACACGATATTGTTTATCGCGCCGCAGCCCAGCCGGGAGACCCGGTGCCGCAGCCGGTGGCGGCAGAGCAGGGTGCTGCCTGGCAGCGTGAGATCGTGCCGGACGATGTGCTGCTGTTCCGCTATTCGGCACTCACCTTCAATGGGCACCGCATCCACTACGACCGGCGCTACGTGACCGAAGTCGAGGGCTATCCGGGCCTGATCGTGCATGGTCCGCTGATTGCCACACTGTTGGTGGACCTGGTGCGCCGGCACGTCCCCGATGCCTTTGTCAAGAGCTTCCATTTCAAGGCTGTGCGACCCACCTTTGACCTGCACCCGTTTCGGCTGAATGGCCAACCGTCGGCCGATGGCAAGACGGTGCAACTCTGGGCGCAGGACCACGAGGGCTGGCTGACCATGCAAGGCACGGCCGAACTGGCCTGAACGACACCGGCAAAAAGAGAAAACCACCATGATCAAAAGCGAAGCCGACCAGTACCAGGAAATCCGGGACGCTGTGCGTGCCCTGTGTGCCCAGTATCCCGATGAATACCACCGCAGGATTGACGAGCAGCGGGCCTACCCCGAGGCCTTTGTTGACGCGCTGACCAAGGCCGGCTGGATGGCGGCGCTGATTCCGCAGGAGTACGGTGGCTCCGGCCTGGGTCTGGCAGAGGCCTCGGTCATCATGGAAGAGATCAACCGCAGTGGCGGCAACTCGGGCGCCTGTCACGGCCAGATGTACAACATGGGCACGCTGCTACGCCATGGCTCGAAGGCGCAGAAGGAACATTACCTGCCCCGGATAGCCAGTGGCGAGTGGCGTCTGCAATCGATGGGCGTGACAGAACCCACGACCGGCACCGATACCACCAAGATCAAGACCACGGCGGTGAAGAAGGGTGACCGTTACGTGGTCAACGGGCAGAAGGTCTGGATTTCGCGCGTGCAGCACAGCGACTGGATGATTCTGCTGGCACGCACCACGCCCCTGGCGGACGTGAAGAAGAAATCCGAAGGCATGTCGATCTTCATGGTCGATCTGCGGCAAGCGGAAAAATCAGGTATGACAGTGCGCCCGATCCCCAACATGGTGAACCACGAGACCAATGAACTGTTCTTCGAGAACCTGGAAATCCCCGAGGAGAATCTGATCGGCGAGGAGGGCAGGGGCTTCAAGTACATTCTGGACGGCCTGAACGCCGAGCGCACGCTGATCGCTGCCGAATGCATTGGCGACGGCTACTGGTTTCTGGACCGCGTCACCAAGTACGTCAACGAGCGCATCGTCTTCGGTCGCCCGATCGGTCAGAACCAGGGCGTGCAGTTCCCGATCGCCGACGCCTACATCGAAGTGGAAGCCGCCAACCTGATGCGCTACAAGGCCTGCGAACTGTTCGATGCCGGCCAGCCCTGCGGCGCGCAGGCCAACATGGCCAAGTACCTGGCAGCCAAAGCGAGTTGGGAAGCTGCCAACGCCTGCATCCAGTTTCACGGCGGCTTTGGTTTTGCCAATGAATACGACGTGGAACGCAAATTCCGCGAAACCCGGTTGTATCAGGTGGCGCCGATTTCGACGAATCTGATCTATTCGTTTATCGCAGAGCATGTGCTTGGCATGCCGAGGTCGTTCTGATGAAAATCAGACCCCTGGACGGCATCACCGTCATCTCCCTGGAACACGCGATTGCCGCACCGTTCTGCACACGCCAATTGGCGGACCTGGGTGCGCGTGTGATCAAGGTGGAGCGGCCCGGCGGTGGCGACTTTGCGCGGGCGTATGACACGCGCGTCAAGGGGCAGGCTTCGCATTTTGTCTGGACCAATCGCTCCAAGGAAAGTCTGACGCTGGACCTGAAGCAGCCGGCGGCGCTGGCGATTCTGCTGCAGTTGATTGAGAAGGCTGATGTGCTGGTGCAGAACCTGGCGCCGGGCGCGGCGTCGCGCATGGGGCTGGGCTTTGAGGCGTTAAGCACGCAGCATCCGCGGCTGATCGTCTGTGATATTTCGGGCTATGGCGAAGATGGCCCGTACCGCGACAAGAAGGCTTATGACCTGCTGATCCAGAGCGAGGCCGGATTCCTGTCAGTGACAGGTACGCCGGATTCTCCAAGCAAGGCAGGCAATTCCATGGCCGATATT
>Ga0194038_1001444_pt1 | contig 10269 bp, 10 predicted proteins | sample JunL226m_MetaG_FD_148630 | JGI IMG/M metagenome (GOLD analysis project Ga0194038, IMG submission 148630) | Anoxic zone freshwater microbial communities from boreal shield lake in IISD Experimental Lakes Area, Ontario, Canada - Jun2016-L227-6m | ecosystem: Environmental > Aquatic > Freshwater >...
CCGCAGAATTAATGCCCCCAGCAATAATGATGCAGCAATCACCACCAGAGTTGATAAGAGGATTGGGAATAAAACACCGTCTTTAAAATAGCGTATTTGGAAAATCGCTACTCCATAGGCACCAATACCAAACCATGCAGCATGACCAAAGGAAACCAAACCTGTATATCCAAAAAGCAGGTTGAGGCCTAAGCCTGCAAGGGCTAATAAGAGGCACTCTACTGCGGAGGTATACGTTAATCCACCCCATTGCAATAAAATAGGCAAGCACACTAGGAATATTGGTAAAGCGATACTATTTTTTATACTTTTCATTACTCAAATCTCTCTACGCGCTCACCCATCAAACCTCTAGGGCGCAACAGCAAAATAATTAACATCACAACGTATAAAGATGCTTCCGATGCGGGCGGGAAAAAATAAGCAGTCAATCCACGAATAACACCCACCAATAATGCGGCAATTACAACCCCCCAGAAACTACCAAGTCCGCCAATCACGACCACTACAAAGGCTGCCGTCAGAATTTCCGCGCCCATAGAGGGATGTACGCCAGTAATCGGCGCAAGCAAAACCCCAGCCAGTGCAGCCAAAGCAACCCCTAAAGCAAATACCGCCGTCATAATGGGCGTTAAGGAGATTCCTTGTGCCCTCACCATTTCCGCATCAACCACACCTGCTTTAACTATCTTGCCAAATGCAGTTTTATTCATTAAAAGCCAAGTAAGAACAACTGCAAGGACAGCAATTCCCAACATCCCAAATCGATAGTAAGGGTAGACAAAATCACCTGAAATAAGTTGCCCTTGAGCAAATTCTGGAATAGCAAATTGCTTTGGAGATGCGCCAAATATCATGCGCAATCCCTGCTCAATGACCATCGCCAAACCAAAGGTAAATAAAAGCCCCAGTGCCGGATCTTTTTGATAAAAGCGTCGAATCATCAATCTCTCGATCAAGATGCCAATGAAGGCAACGACTATCGGTGAAATGACAAACGCAGGTATATATCCAATGTACTTAGATAAAACCACCATGGCATATGCGCCCAATGCATAAAAAGCACCATGGGCTAAATTCACCACACCGCCTAAACTGAAGATGATAGATAAACCAAGGGCAATTAAAAGGTAATAAAACCCCAAGAGCACGCCGTTAACGACCTGCTCAAATAAAAATGTAATGTTGATGTCCAAGATGCCCCGCCACTGATTGGCTTTGAAAAAACTGCCGGATTAAAAGTAACCCGGCAGCATATAAATACGTCTACTCTATGAATCTATGAAGAGAAATTACAAGCATTCTCCATCTGGCTTGGCGCTAGAACCTCAAGTGATTCATTCGGCCCAGGGATGGGTGCACTTGTGACGAAGTTATCCCACTTAGTTGCACCCTTAGCAGGCTGAACGGTATACATTTCAAATAAGAGCTGATGATCCCAGGGGCGGAAATAGCCTTCTCTAGAGCGTAGGACGTCAAACTTCACACCACTCTCAAGATAAGGAATGATCTTCTCAGCATCATCTGAATTAGTTGCCTGCATTGCTTTAGCAATAATCTTGATAGCCAAGTAATCCGCTACCCCTTGGTTATCGGCTGGAACACCAAAACGCTTCATAAAGGTATCTGTGAATTTCTGCGCAGACGGTGCTTTGACCTGGTGAGTCCAAATAATTGGCCAAGTACCACTAAAACCAGCTTCGCCCGCACCCCAAATGCTGACTGCATTTAAGTCAGCACCAGCCAATGGAATTGGAATCTTGAATTCGTTGTACTGCTTCATGAAGTTGGTGGTTGAATTACCAGCTAAATTACTCATCACCAAATCTGGCTTTTGCTGACGAATCTTCAAAAGCATTGGGCTAAATTCCATTGCATCAGTTGGGATTAAATCATTCGATACAAAGATGCCGCCATTCTCATCCATGAACTTTTTAGTCTTTTCAAACAAATCATGACCGAAAGCATAATCGGCTGTGAATGCCATCCAACGCTTACCTTTCACCATTTTCTTACGCATCAACTCGCGACCAACAGTGCGAACATACATCGTATTGTTTGCTTCCATATGGAACATATAACGGCTACAGTCCTTGCCGCGCAGCGCGTCAGAATTGCAACCGGTTTGAAAAAACAATGTTTTTGCACGTGTTGCAACTTGTGCAATTGCCAAGCCTGAAGCAGAGCTAATCTCGCCTACGAAGAAGTTCACTTTATCGCGCTCAACCATACGCTGAGCCTTGGTGGATGCGGTTTGAGGGTTCACGCTGTCTTCTGAGATCAATTCAAATTTGCGCCCATTCACTCCACCAGCTGCATTAATTTCTTCTACAGCTAAGGTTGCACCCATCACTGCATACTCACCCATAGGCCCTAAGAATCCAGTACGTGGCGTCAAATGTCCAATCTTGATTGGGTTGTTTGCTTGCCCCAAAACCAAGCTTGGCATAGCCATTGCAAGACCTGAAGCGATCGTGCCAGTGATCACTTGTCGACGCTTTTCTGATGTCACACCTGCACCCACTTCCAAAGCCTGTGCAGACATATTTTCTTTTTGCTTCATCTCCTCCACCTCCCTATTTAGCAATGCTTTTTAAATTAAACATCTTGTTTTTTTTATTATTGTGTGTCATCTTCCATCTGTGATCACAGTTTGTCAATAACTATAACCCTAATGAAAACCCTTAGTAAAGAAACTATCGCGACACCCACACCCGAAAGGGTGACGATGGGTCAAGATGTATACCGGCAACTCAAGACCTGGCTCACCATGGGCCATTTGATGCCTGGGGAAGCCTTATCTCTAAGGAATATCAGTCAATCTCTTGGGGTCAGCGTTATGCCCGTCAGGGGTGCAGTGCACCAACTCGTGGCAGAGCGCGCCCTTGAAATGACACCTCAAAAAGCCATTCGCGTTCCAGTACTTACTGTTGCAGAATTTCAAGAACTCACAAATATCCGCATTGCACTTGAGGGTATGGCAGTCAGCATTGCCGCAAAGAGCAGAACTGAAGCAGAACTCAAGATCATTCAAAAGAATCAAAAATTATTTGATCTAGAGATGGATAAAAAAATTCCTAATACACGCATTCTGATCGAACAGAATCGCCATTTTCATTTTTCAGCGTATCGTGCAGCACATAAAGAATTGCTCATGCAAATGATCGAGACTTTATGGTTACGCATTGGACCAATTCTGAACTATGACCTGCATAAGAGAGTCCCTCAGAAAGTTGCTGGATTGCACCATGACGGACTTGTTGAGGCCTTTGAAAAAAAAGATTCAAGATTAGCTAAAAAGAGTTTGGAGAGTGACATCTTAAGCGCTGCTAAATTTATTATTTCTGAAAAAATTTTGGTGGACTAAACTCACACCAAACCCAATAAACATATACCCAAAAGACATATAACTGGAAACTGGAATGATTAAATACCTTAAACGTGGCAAAGATGCAGATATGCGTGCCAGTGATGATGCAAAAGTAAGAGTCACCGTCGAATCTATTATCAAAGATATAGAGACTCGGGGCGATCTAGCGGTACATGAATATAGTCAGAAGTTTGATCAATGGGATCCTGCAGATTTTCGCCTCTCTCAAGCAGAAATTGAATCTGCCCGAAAAAAACTCTCCGCTCGTGAGATTGAAGATATTACATTTGCTCAGAAGCAAATTCGAAATTTTGCGCAAATTCAACGTGACTCTATGAAAGAGGTTGAAGTTGAGACTTTCCCTGGAGTCACCCTTGGTCATAAACATATTCCAATGAATGCAGTTGGTTGCTATGTCCCAGGCGGAAAATATCCATTGCTAGCATCTGCTCATATGAGTGTTCTCACTGCAAAGGTAGCGGGTGTCCCTAGAGTCGTTTCAACAGCTCCTCCCTACCAAGGTCAACCTCATCCAGCAATTGTGACTGCTATGTCCATGGCTGGTGCCGATGAAATTTTGGTATTAGGGGGAATTCAAGCTGTAGTGGCAATGGCTATAGGCACTCAATCTTTAGCGCCCGTTGATATGCTGGTAGGCCCTGGCAATATGTTTGTTGCAGAAGCAAAGCGTCAATTATTTGGCAGAGTGGGTATCGACTTATTTGCAGGGCCAACTGAAACGCTAGTCATTGCAGATGAGTCGGTTGACGCAGAGATGTGTGCTGTCGACCTGCTGGGGCAAGCAGAGCATGGCCCTACCTCTCCAGCAATACTTCTTACCACCAGTGAAAATCTTGCCAATGAAACCATTGCTGAAATAGAACGTCAACTCAAAATTCTGCCCACAGCAGAGATTGCCGCTAAGAGCTGGGCTGACTACGGTGAAGTCATCGTCTGTGACACCGAACAAGAAATGCTCATAAAAGCAAACGAACTCGCATTTGAACATGTGCAGGTCATGACAAAAAATCCAGACTACTTTCTGGCAAACTTGACGAACTATGGCGCTCTATTTTTGGGCCCCAGAACCAATGTGAGTTTTGGCGATAAAGTCATTGGCACGAATCACACCCTCCCCACTAATCGTAATGCACGCTACACCGGGGGTCTATGGGTTGGAAAATTCCTGAAGACGTGTACTTATCAAAAAATTACTACTGATGAGGCAAGTGTTCTTATGGGCGAATATTGCTCACGCTTGTGTCATATGGAGAATTTTTCAGGTCATGGCGAACAAGCCAATCTGAGGGTGCGCCGTTATGGGAAGAACAAAGATATCCCTTGGTACCAACCCATCCCAGCTAAAGAAAGAATCTAACGGAGATCGTTCTTTCGATCCAGTTCTAGCTTGATCGAATTCGCAATATCCCCAACGTTTGCTTGGGGATCTTTTTTGCATTCCTCTTGGACCTGCGCAGGAAGTTCTTTAGTGGAGACTAGGTAAAAAGAACCAGTTGGATTGCCCACTAAAGACTGATAGCGATAGAGGCCAAGAAGATAGCCTTCCACCATATACACGTAACCACTCGCATTTGCCTTTAACCAAATCTCACAAGTCAATCTGGTCATACGGGGTGGGGTTGCTGCATCAGCTATTGAACTAAAACATAGCCAATACAACAATCCAGGGATGACTTTATATCTCACAAATTTACACTCTTATTGCGCGGGTACGCCCTTCAAGACCCAACTTACTAAAGTATTGAGCGACTCATCGCTCAACTGAGGATGGGCAGGCATAGGAATACGACCCCAAGTGCCAGCGCCGCCCTTTTTAACCTTCTGAATCAACATCTCAAGCGCCCCTGGCTGGTCTTTATATTTCTCGGCAACCTCTTTAAAGCCGGGGCCTACTAATTTGCCATCTGCCTTATGGCAAACCAGACAGCCACTTTGATTAGCTAAGGCAGCTGCCTCTTGATTTGTTTGAGCAAATGCTGAGGCAGTACCAAATGAAACAAGCAACAAACCCAATGAAATTCTTTTCTTCATATCTAACAATCTACCAATTAATTTGCTAAAGGATTGGGGCGTATTTGCACCTTAAATACTTTAGGATTTTGATCTTTGCTACCATCACCGCTATGGAATGGAGCGCGCGTTCCAGTTGTGGTCCACACTCCACGACCCTTCCATCCAGCGTTTTCATCATCAATCCTTCCGTCCACATTCTTAGTAAAGAAGCCCATTGGATATGGCACATGCAAGCTAATTAACTTGCCATCCACCAAAGCTACCAAAGCCTCGCCACCATTTGAGGAGGCGATCGGCACATCTTTACCTAAACCGAGAGTGTTATATAAATCCACCCAAATATAGTAAGCGCCATCAGCGCTACCTTTTGGATCAACGCCTTTAAATTGAGGTCCAGGCAAACGATACAAAGTCCAACCCTCAGGGCAATGTTTACCTTCGGCGGTAGTTGGGCCATTCATGGGACCCTTACATTTATTACGGTCAAAACTGGCCATATGACCGCTAGATAACACTGTCCATAAAACACCTTTTGAATCCACATCCAAACCACGGGAGCCAAAGGTACCTTCTGGTGGCTGGAAAATCTCAGCCAAAGCAGTATTACCTGGATCAGAGCCTGGTGTTAAGCGAATTAAGTAACCTGGTTGATCAATCCTGGAGAAACCTACGTCCATCGCCTGACCCCAAATAGAGTCATCAATCGGACTTGGCTGAACACCATAGAAAGCTGCCATGATGCGCTTGTCTTTGTTTGGATCTAAAGGATCATTAGGTCCCACCCAAGCATCACGCTTGCCATTGCCATTGGTATCGACAATGATGGGCGTCCAACCTTGTGAAGCCTTCTCATCCTTGGTTTCTAAGTATTTTTTGGTGTTTAACCAACCCACCACACCACTTCCAGGAGGGCCGGCACTAGTCCACAAAGTGTTGTCCTTGTCACGAGCAAAGTAAAGATGGTGAGTACTAAAACAAGTGCGAATCAGACTCCACTCCTTAGTTTTAGGGTCATACATCGAAAGATGACGCACTGACTCATTTAAAGGCACAACCTTAGCGGATGGATGGTCTGAACCTGCCTTACAAAAATCTGGGTTACTTGCCACGCCCATGCGCGCCGCAAACCATACCCTGCCGGTCTCGTCATAAATCAAATTATGAATACTGGTGTGACCATCCCAAATAGCCTCATCACCCCAATAAGCTGAAGGCCCCATCGGGGTTGTCTTCTGTGAGGGGGTATTAGGGTCAATATAGGGCATCCGTACTTGCGCTGCCACATGTTTAGCCGGATCTAAGGTCGGCACTAAATCTGTACTCTCTTCTGGAGCGCCATAAATAAGACCATTCGCATTGAGTTTTGGATTGCGCTTATCAGTAGAAATTGCATCATGCATGTAGTACTTCGGTGTAGACCAATCCCACATGGTGTACACAGCGTTTCTTTCTATGCCTTTTGGACGTTCAGGTTTTGCAAACGGCAACTCACCTTTAGCAATGCGGTCTGTCCAATCTGCGTATAGAGTGAGCCCCTTATCAGGTCCTAGACGACCTAACACTAAAGCCATATAGGGCATTGCTTGACCGGCTTGCGTGCGATGTGCCCAAGCAGCAAAAGAGTCGCCACCACCCATTTGCTTGAATTTCTCAGGAACCTCACGAATGCCCTTGGAGCCCAAAGCATGACAAGACTGGCAACCGTTTTTTACGGTATCAACCCAGTAGTACTGCTGCTTCATGAAGGGTGGAACACCATTACCCTTTTCACCTGTACCTGGAAAATCACTTACCTTTGGAATTTCTAGCATGGAGTACCAATACATGCCTGGGTAGTACTCAGCAGCTACTTTGGCATTGGGCGCAATCACTGCTTTTAAATTCAAAGAATCGCCAGGTTTAGCACTCACTTTAGTGGAATCTACTAAACCATAACCTCGCACCCAAATTTGATAATTGGCTGAAGGTAACTCTGGAATCAAAAAGCGCCCTTGATCATCAGTGACAACAATCTTGCCGAACTTAGTGGGCAGATCAGTCGTTTCAGCAATGACCCAAACCCCAGCCTCAGGGCCCTTTGGGCTTTTTACTGTGCCGCTAATGTCCGAGGCAGCGTTAGCAAATGCAATGCCGCAGAAAAAATAAACAGTAGCAAGCAATACTTGCAGTGAAGATAGGCGCATCTTGTCTCCTAATGGAATTTTTAATACTTTTAGTTATCGGCAAAATGTACACCATTGATAAACCAGTGTCCATGACCCACCACCAAGGGTTTACGAAAAAAATAAATTAAGCGGTAATGGGGTGACTTTTCATGAAGTCGAAAGTAGCCTTCGAACAAAGATCCGCATCCGAAGCAGCAGGATGATAAGAACTACCATCAAGCAATAAAAGCTGAGAATTCGGAATCAACTTACGCCAGGCTTCAACTTCTTGTGCATTTCCTAAATTACTATTTCGCGAAGTAATCACCAATGTCGGACATTGAATATTAGATAGAACCCCAGTGACATCAACACTGGGCACCGTTTCAATAAAACTGAGTTGTGTAGATGCAGCCGTTTTACCCATTAGCTTTGCCCAGTATTCAGAAGCCTTGGGAGGAAAATTCTCACCCATGCGACCAGGCATCGTCCAGCGCGCCCAGCTTTCAACGCCAAGCTTTTCAATATGCTCTAACCAAGATGGAATACGTTCACCCAACGAAACTGAACCCGAAACTGGGGCGCCGATAGTGGTTAAGCTTGCAACCAAGTCAGGGTACATAGCAGCAAACTGAAACGCTAGAGTGCCGCCGACCTTGGCACCAACTAAATGCACCTTCTTGATATTTAAATGCTGCAAGAGATCATGGAAGTCTTGCATGATTCTTTCAACAGACCATTTATAGGTTCTTGGCATAGCAGTTGATTTTCCAAAGCCGCGCATATCCGCTCTTAAGACTTGATAGTCGCGCGATAAAGCTGGAATCCAAGTACGCCAGGCCTCGCCACTCTCTGCATTGCCATGCATTAACATCACGGTCTCACGAGTTCCCCATGGATCAGTGTAATCATTGAACTCGTAATGCATTTGTAAATCAGGAGTTGGACTAAAGGTTGGCATAGATATTTAACTTATGAGATGAATCGGTTTGAAATTTATTCGGGCTTAATATTGGCGTTCTTGAGGACTTGCTTCCACCGAACAATATCGGCACGAACCAATTCATCAAACGCATTTGGGGTCAAATAAAACGGCTCAACACCCAACTGAGAAAATTTAGATTTGATTTCAGGGCTAGTCAAAATGAGCTGCATTTCTTTATTTAGTAGATTGATGATTTTGCTTGGCGTGCCTGCGGGAGCCAGCAGACCATTCCAACTAGTTACCTCATAGCCAGGAAGGCCAGCTTCAGTAATGGTCGGTACATCTGGCAAAGAGGGGTTACGGGTCTTGGTACTCACACCCAGCGCCTTGAGCTTGCCCCCCTTAATTTGATCAATCGCCGTTGCGGGCGTATCAAAATACAAATCTATCTCATTACCCATCAACGCTGTTAAAGCCTGCGGCACTCCTTTGTAGGGAATGTGAGTCATTTTGATATTAGCCATGGATGAAAATAATTCAGCACCTAAAAAGCCTAGGCTACCGTTACCAACGCTACCAAAATTAATTTTTCCTGGATTTTGCCGCGCATTTTGAATGAGTTCTTTAACCGACTTGTTTTCCGAGGTGGGGCTTGTTAATAAAACTAAACTCACCGAAGTTACTGGAGATATTCCCAGGAAATCTTTGCTTGTGTCATAAGGTAATTTAGCAAACAGACTCGGGTTTACAGGATGGACGGGGAACACCATTACAAGGGTGTATCCATCTGGCGCTGATTTTGCAACCAAATCAGACCCCAAAATGCCGCTAGCGCCTGGTTTGTTATCAACATAAACAGGCTGGCCTAAGCGGATAGACAATTGCTGCCCAACAATGCGCGCAAGTATGTCGGTAATTCCGCCTGCACCAGTCGGAACAACAATCTTAATGGCTCGATTTGGATAGGGATCTTCAGCATATGCGAACGGCGTCTGTGAACATAGGCCAGCCAGCAGCCCAATCGCCAATATGAAACGCTTCATTGAAATTTTCACTTACCTACCTTCATTCACGATCAACATTCATCAATATTAAACCAGTGGCGCTACTGATGCAGCGGCAATCGATTCCTCATTGATCAAGCATTAGCCCGCTCATTAGATCGACCTCGATGGTTTTGTGTAGTGAATCACGTCCCAGCACTAGTAATCCTTGTCATGGCTGGTTTGGGCGTCGGGGTAGTGCCGCGCATGGCTCTCCCTCCAGATGGTCATGTGGGACTTGTTGCCATCCCACTAGTTGAACCAAAAGTGCCCAGAAAATTGGATTTAATTTCTCGTCGAGACCGTCAGCTACCATCAGCAGCACAAATGCTTTATGACATGCTGGTTGCTAAATCTCTCGGCCAAAGATGCCTATATGTAAGCTAGCATCGATATCACTCAAGCACCTCCCTAAAACCCCTTTTTATTTGCTATTCTGACGTCTCAACCAAGGATAATTATGACTGACGAAAATCAAACCCAAAACGACGAAGATTTCGACTACGGTTGTGAGTGCGCAATGACCCTCTTGAATGAGCCAACAGAAGATTGCTTAAACGATCTGATTATGAGCGTGATGAAGAAGAGCATTAAACTTCTCTGAATAAATTCAGGGGCTAATAAGTAGCCCAGTAGAAACCCTCAATACGATAAAACCACCCGTAGGTGGCTTTACCTCGATGAAGCTCAAAGCAACTGATCAGTTAAGAAAAGCTGCCCTCTTTATAAATCATGGCAGCATTAATCGCAGCA
>Ga0194038_1001446_pt1 | contig 10259 bp, 3 predicted proteins | sample JunL226m_MetaG_FD_148630 | JGI IMG/M metagenome (GOLD analysis project Ga0194038, IMG submission 148630) | Anoxic zone freshwater microbial communities from boreal shield lake in IISD Experimental Lakes Area, Ontario, Canada - Jun2016-L227-6m | ecosystem: Environmental > Aquatic > Freshwater >...
TAATGATGGAGGCTCTTTCTTATTAATATAAACACTTTCCTTAGTTCAAACTAATTTCTATGGATCCTATTTCATCTATAGAAGTGTTTTCAACCATCATAAAACGATCAGCCTGACTTGCATAATCACTTACTTTAATTGTTTTAATACCTTGAGGAATTAAATTTATAAGCTTAAGAGGTTTGGCTGCTAATGGATCAGGTGTAAACCATATTATCAAATTAGTATCACCGGTATCGTAAAAATTTAAGCTATCATTATGACCAAAATTATAACCGGCCTCAATACTTTCGGAACTATTAATACTTAATTCAATAATACTTGGATCAGGAGCTGCTCCTTTTTTACGTTGTCTAAGTAAAAACACAGGGAAGAATGCAAGTATATTTTCAGGTGTTTTTCTAAATTTCTTCATAAAATCACCTAATACACCATATATTTCATCAGCAACAATATGAGCTAATGTCAAAACTTCATCTTTAGATTCTTTGATGTTAATATTTTTCTTTTGTTTTACATCCTCAGCAAGTTTGAAATCAGCAAAGAAGAGTGCCATTTCATCATGTAAAGAGTGTAGTGCAGGATATTTTGCTGTTTCAGTAACAGCATTTTTAAAGTAATCAAATCTATCACTTATCGAATAAGTATGAAAAGGAGTAAGCCCATTAGGGAAGATTTTAGTGTACTCAGGTGTGTTTTGTTGAAATACTGCTTGCAATGCAATATCCCAAGAGTGTAACTTAACTGATGACAATTGTTTAAAAAGCTGATTAAATTTCTTAGTGTCGCCTTTACGTTGACCTTTGTTTCCATATTTAATGTCGTAAGCGGCATTAAATGGAGCTATAAAGGGTAGCAGTTCCTGGTACTTTAAATCATAAAAGGGGTCGTCAACATTACTTGAAAGACCCAACATAAACAAGTAGCAAAATTTATAAAAGCGTACCATGCTTCTATCTGCTAGTTTACGAAACACATTTGACAAGAAAAACCATTTTACTTTTTTCATTAAATTATTATTATTTTGTACAGAATTGTACATATATCTTACGACAATATCCATGCCAATGTTGATAATTTAGACACAATCTAAGTAATTTATTTTCAAATCTGTAAATTAAAAATAATAATCTTCAAATAATTCTTCAGATATAGCTAATGGTTAAACAAATGTGATTTATTTATCAAGAAATTATTTATGTCAGAAATCTTAATACAATTATTGAATTATGATTCCAAATTTGTGAATTAAAAAGCCTATTGAAATAAATAAATGCAAAACGATATGAAAGTACGCAGGTAGTAAAATATCTATATTTTGGTCGTTGCAAAAGTACTCGGACAACAAAACATCTATATTTTGGTCGATGCAAAAGTACTCGGACAGTAAAACATCTATATTTTGGTCAATGCAAAAGTACTCGGACAGTAAAACATATATATTTTGGTCGATGTGAAAGTACTCGGACAGTAAAACATATATATTTTGGTCGATGTGAAAGTACGCAGGCAGCACTCTATGTTTTTGGTGTTTTTATATGTTTGAATTTCTCTACGTCCTTTAATAAACATACTTCTCAAACAAGATTAGATTCATTTCACACTGTCTGAAATTGAACATGATATTTCAAATTGGGACAATTTAAACATTGTGTTATTTATAACATCATTTATAAATGAACAACTTAGGATTATGGCACATCATTTGAATATTCCTTAATAGTAAAAAAAATGAAATCATTTAAAAATAATAATACAATGAAAAATTTAAGAGTAATTTTAGTAGTAATGATCGGAGTAGTAATACTAAGTTCTTGCAGAAAAGAAGTAGTACAACCTACTGCTACAGTTGCTTCCAAACCACAAAACATGAGCGAGCTAGTAGCTAGCCCAACGTTTGACTGGAAAACAACTAAAGATTATCAAATTACTTTATCTGGTAATTATAATGAAGTTGTAACAGTAAAATCTGCAAGTGGTGTTGTTTTTCACAAAGGTTTTATGAAAACATCTACTGCTTATAAAGTAAGTTTAACTATTCCTGCAAGCGAAAAGTCAGTTCATCTGATTTATCACGGTCAGGATGTTGCTTGTCCATTAAACCAAGCAGTAATTAATTATTCATTCAACACTAAAAAGAGCGTATAATGAATAAGATTTTAATTTTAGTAATAGTTGCTTTTCTAGGTATTAGCAGCTTAATGTCACAAACAATAAGAAATGTACCTTCAACTTATCCTACAATCCAGGGGGCTATTAACGCATCCAATAACGGTGATACTGTTATAGTAGATGCAGGTACTTATAATGTAGCTTCCAGTCAGATTTTGATTAATAAATCAATTACTGTAAGAGCAAAAACAGGGCTTGCTGCAAAGCCTAAAATAACTACAAGTTATACAAGTTATAGTAACTGTGCAGTATCAATTTATGCTAATAATGTAATACTAGATGGCTTTGAAATTGATGGATCTTCTGCATTCTCAACATTTCCTGCAACTACTTCAAATTATTTAGTAGGTGACTATAATTCAAGTACAAATATCGGTTTTAATAACTGGACAGTAAAAAATTGTTATATTCATAATTGTAGAGAAGGTTTAAGATTAAGTGCAAATACAGGTGTTACGATCCAAGGCAATGAAGTTGCTCAAACAGTTAAACATTGTATTGATTGTTCGTATAGTACCTGCTATGGTTTGAAAGTAACACAAAACTGGTTGCATTCAGAGAATAGTCCTTATGGTTCCAAACCTGCCGGTATTGCTTATTTATGCTCAAATATTGCTGGAGCAAGTGTTGAAATTTCATATAATTATTGTACTGCATGTCGTACTTTTTGTGATCTGTCAAAAGTTGCTAGCGGTAATGCACCAAATAGTGATATTAATATAATACATAATACAGTTGACTGGAAATTGGCAGCTGTACCTGCTACTGTTTTATCTACAGATAATGGGCAACAAATGGCTATTGCTTTCTGGGCAGAAGATGGAACAACTACAAGTCCTACTCAGAGTTGGGTATCATCGCATTTTAAAATTCGCGATAATATCTTTTCTCGTATGAAATGGTACGAAGTTACTGCCACACCAGATAACTGGGACCCTTTATCAGGGCCACTTGAATTAAAAAATAATTTGTTCTCACAATGGTTTCTTTGTGATGCTTATTATGCCTCACCTAATATAAGTGCAGTTGAATGGCCAGCAGTAAGAGGTGCAGTAGGCTCAAGAGATTTTGGAAGTGGTAATGGTTTTACTTATAATAATAATATACAAGCTTCACCTTTATATGCTTCAACTGGAACTACAGCAAGTACATATTATGTATTGCAAGCTGGTTCGCCTGCTCTTTATGCTGCTACTGATGGGACAAATATTGGTGCTAATCAGTATCAACCACCTATGCCTGCTGCTAATCCAACATTCAGTATAGCTGCCGGTACTTATTCTTCAACACAATCTGTTACTATCAACACAACAACTTCTGGAGCTAGTATCAGATATACAACTGATGGGACTACACCAAGTGATGCCAGCGGTACAATTTATACCGGTGCTGTAAGTATTTCTCAGAATATGACTTTAAAAGCTATTGCTTATAAAACCAATTATATCAACAGTAGTGTTACTTCAGGAGTTTATAATATAAAATGTACTACACCAACATATAATTTATCGGCTGGAACTTATGTAAATGCAAGATCTGTAGCAATAACATGTACTACAATCGGTGCAACTATCATATATACTACTGATGGAAGTACTCCAACTCCGAGTAGCGGAACTATTTATTCAGGAGCTGTTAATATTGCTTCTTCATCAACTTTAAAAGCAATAGCATATAAAAGCGCTATGACCAACAGTGATGTAAGCAGTGCATATTATATAATAAATATAGATACTGATAATGATGGAGTGTTGGATGCCGACGATGCATATCCTAGCGATTCTACACGTGCATTTAATAATTATTATCCTGCCACAGCTACAAGTACATTAGCATTTGAAGATTTATGGCCTTCAAAAGGTGATTATGATATGAATGACATTGTTGTAGATTATCAATTTAAAAATGTAACAAATGCAGATAATAAACTTGTTGAAACTTATGCAACATTTACTTTAAGAGCAACAGGTGCTAGTTTTCGTAATGGCTTTGGATTCCAATTATCATCTAATAATATCCCAAACTCTGCAATGCAAGTTACAGGTTCTGCTATTCATGAAAATTACATAATGCTAAATGCAAATGGTACAGAACAAGGACAAAACAAACCTACTATTATAGTATTTGACAATGCTTTTGATGTATTACAATATCCAGGTAGTGGTTACGGAATCAATACAATTCCCGGTATTATTTATGCAACTCCCGTTACAATTACAATACATATTACTTACACACCTAACACTTATACAGCATCTGATCTTGATATAACTCATTTCAATCCTTTTATTATAGTAAACAAAGAAAGAGGCAAGGAAGTACATTTACCTGATTATGCTCCTACAGCACTAGTTAACCCGGCTTATTTTGGTACTGGTGATGATAAATCAAATCCATCTCAAGGCAAATATTATAAAACAGCTAACAACTTACCATGGGCTCTTAACTTATCAAGTACTTTCAGTTATCCTATTGAAAAAGCAGAAATAACAAAGGCTTATCTTCACTTTATTGATTGGGTTGTAAGCAATGGCACTGATTATACCGATTGGTATTCAAATACTGCTCCCGGATATAGAAATAATTCTTACATCTATACACACGGAAAGTAATAATAAGAAACAAAAAATTAATAAAACAAACAGAAGCCTTCATCATTCATTTGATGGAGGCTTTTTTGTTATAAATACTACAGTACTTTCTTTAAATTGTCTTCTCTAATTTGTGAATTAAAAAGCCTATTGAAATAAATAAATGCAAAACGATATGAAAGTACGCAGGTAGTAAAATATCTATATTTTGGTCGATGCAAAAGTACTCGGACAACAAAACATCTATATTTTGGTCGATGCAAAAGTACTCGGACAACAAAACATCTATATTTTGGTCTATGCAAAAGTACTCGGACAACAAAACATCTATATTTTGGTCTATGCAAAAGTACTCGGACAGTAAAACATATATATTTTGGTCGATGTGAAAGTACGCAGGCAGTAAAACATATATTTATACAGCATTGATAATTATCTCAATTTATTATTATGCTTTTATTATCAATATTTTCGAGCAAACATCTTAAACTTAAAAAAGAATTCAGTGATTTGAATTACAATTATCAATTTATAATAATAAAATACAGCAGATTAGAAAGCCAATTGTTAATTAGATGTTAATTTTATTTAACATCTAATTGCGTAAAAGATAACAAATTATTTCAACATAGAGTTTAATTTTGAGCTATCTTTGCTTAAAATTAAAAAATTAATTATGAGAAAAATAATTACACTTTTTTTATGTTTATTTATAATAAATATTCTCCACTCTCAAACTACTAAAACAGTAGGCACAGGTGGCAATTACTCCACTTTAAAATTAGCATTCGATGCAATAAACTCCGGCACTTTAACCGGTGCTATTAATTTGCAAATAATTAGTAGCACTACAGAAACAACAACTGCTAATTTAAATGTAAGTGGAAGTGCAGGTGGTGGAGCTAACTACTCCTCAGTTTTAATTTATCCAACAGGGAGTGGTTATATTATTGGTAGTAACATCAACAGCATATTAATCAACTTTAATGGAGCTGCAAATGTAACTATTGATGGTCGTGTTAATTTATCAGGTTCTACACCTGATCTTACTATTTCAAACACTAGTAATAGTAACTCGGCTACAACAATAAAATATGCTAATTCTGCTTCTTCTAACAACATAAGATATTGTAATGTTTTAGGATCAAGCACAGGGGCAGGAGTTGCTACATTCTTCTTCTCAACTTCTAGTTCTGGTAGCGGAATTATCAATAATATTATTGAATACTGTAATATAACGAATGCAGGAGGCAACAGACCTGTAAATACAATACTTACTTCAGGAACTACAGGGCGTGAGAATACAGGAAACATTGTTAGAAATAATAATATTTATAATTTCTTAAATCCCGGCATCAGTTCTTATGGTGTAAACATGACTTATGCTTCAGTAAACTGGACTATATCAGGGAATAGTTTTTACGAAACTACAAGCCTTATTCCTAACGCAAGCGGTTTAACATATAGTCCAATTCATATTTCAACTCTCAGTAATCATACAGTAAGCGGAAATTATATTGGAGGCAATGCTGCACAATGCGGAGGCACGATGACAATAAATGCAAGTTTAACAAATTATTTTTGCAGTATTTTTATTACAGGCGGAGCAACTACAGCAAGTAATGTGCTAAATAACACCATAAGTAATATTAACTTTACAAGTACAAAAGATAATCCGTGGGATGGTATTTACATAAACGATGGCACTGTAAATGTAACAGGAAATACTATAGGGGCAGCTACCGGCACTAATTCAATATCAATTACTACTCCATTAGCATCGGCAATAGCAACAATAACAGGTGGTGTTGTTAACAATAATATTACAATAAATGTTGGTGGTAGTGGTTATACAACTGCTCCATTAATAACATTTTCGGCACCACCTACAGGTGGAACTGCTCCAACTGCAATTGCTACCATAAGTGGTGGAGCAGTAACAGGCATTAATGTTACTTACGGAGGGAGTGGATACGTAACAGCTCCATCCGTATATTTTGATGGAATAGCCAACAATTATTCTACTTCACATGGAATGATTCAGAATAGCAATTATACCGTTAATATCACAAATAATAATATTGGTTCAATAACAACAGTAGGTTCTTCCTCTTATTCACACGGATTCGAGTCTATTTATGTAAGAAGTGTTACCGGTACAACATCTTTTATTAATAATGTAATAGGCAGTCTTACAACTCCAAATAGTATACACGTAAGCTCAACTGCTGTTAATTCACTTCTAAAACAAGATGCTTACGGAATATATAGCTCCGGTGTAGGAACTACTATTATAACCGGTAATACGATAGCTAATATTACAAACGAATATTCAGGCATTAATTCAGGCTCTAGAGTAAGAGGTATTGCTACTATTGCCGGTTCTAACACAATAACAAATAATACAATTAGGAATATTACAACTGCTTCAAGTCAATTTGGTAATAATACTGGAGCTGCAATAGTTGGTATTGCTCAAACTTCGTCAAATACCGGAACTACCCAAAGTATTACAGGAAATACTGTTTATAGTTTATCTAATTCAAGTGCTTCAGCTAAAGAGGATATATATGGAATATTAGTTTCAAGTCCTACAGCAACTACTACTACAATCTCAGGCAATATTATTCATAGCATTACACTTTCATCCACCAATACCTCATCTTATATAATTGGAATTGTCCTTAATTATGGTGTAAATAATTGTGTAAACAATATAGTAAATCTTGGAGTTGGCTTAACAACAGGATATTTAATAAGCGGTATCTGGGACGAAAGTGGTTCGGGGAATAATAATAACATTTACTATAATACTTTATATATTGGAGGAACTGTTTCAGGCACGTCTTCATCAACTTATGCATTGTATAATAGTGCCAATACAAGTACAAGAAACTATAAGAATAATATATTTATGAATGTCCGTTCAGGCGGTACAACTAAAAACAATTTTGCTGTTTCTTTGGCAGGAACTGCTAATTTATTATTAGATTATAATGATTATTGGGCACCGGGTTCGGATTGGTTAGGACAAGTTGGTGCTCAAAATAAAAATACATTCACAGCATTTAAAAACACAACTAATCAAGATGCAAATAGTATTAATGTGGATCCTTTATTTACTATTGCCGGCGGTACTGCTATTAGCAATTACTTTACTGCTGCTTTGCTACCTGGAGTTGCAATTACAGGTATTACAACAGATTTTAACGGACTTTCCAGAAGTAGCACTCCTAAAATGGGTGCACTTGAAAACAATAATTATGTATGGCAAGGAGGCACAAGTACTGATTTTGCTACAGCTACAAACTGGACTGGAGGAGCAGTTCCTCCAAATGGAGCCAATATAACTTTTGCTTCAAGTCCAAATAGGAATTGTGTTTTAGATCAGAATAGAATAATTGGAGACCTTACGAATGGTCAAAGTACATATAAATTTGTAGTTAATGGGAAACAACTTACAATAAACGGTGCTTTAAACTTTACAAATAGTGCTCAGATAGATGCAACTGCTTCTTCATCTAAAGTTGTGTTTGCAGGTACTAATGCTCAAAGTATTCCTTCAAGTTCATTTGTAAGCAATACTATAGATTCTCTAACGATAAATAATGCAAATGGCTTATCTCTAAATGGAGATTTTACTATAAATAAAGGCATTGCTCTAATCGCAGGAAACTTTTCACTTGGTCCAAATACCTTAACATTTAATGGAATTGTTACCGCCATGACAGGAACAGTAACAGGTGGAAGTTCTACTAATATGATAATTGGAGGTAGTGGTTCAAACATTAGTATGCCTGCATTTATACTTAATAATTTAACTATAAATCGAACAAGTGGTGTAAGTCTATATGGGAATATAAACATATCAGGTGTGTTAACATTAACTAACGGTACACTTACTGTAGGTGCAAATATATTAACACTTTTAAATACACCAATCAGAACAAACGGGAATATAGATGCCAGCAATTCAGGAGCAACTTTAGTTTTCTCTAATACTTCAGCAATAACAATACCAGCTTCAATCTTTACTTATGCAGTAAATAATCTTACTATAAATGGAGCTGGAGGTATAACTGCAAGTAGTGGTTTTGTTTTAAATGGAATTCTAAACTTACAAAGCGCTAACCCATCAAATATTAAAGGTTGTCTTGATATGTGGAATGGTTCTGCAATGGATACTTTAACTATGGGCGCTAATGCTACAACTATTGGAACAGGAGATGTAACAGGAATAGTAACTCGTAATTCATTTGCAGTAAACACCCCTTATTCATTCGGCAATCAGTTTACAACCATGAATATGTCAGCAGGAGGTGCATTACCTAATATAGTAAGTTGTAAGATTACTCTTGTTTCATCTGATTTAACATGGAAAACGAATGCAATTCATAGGTATTATGATTTCATAAGAACAGGAGGCGACTCTTTAACTTTAGTAACGCTAAATCTACACTATTTAAATAGTGAATTAAATGGTGCTACTGAAGGCAATTTAGATTTATTCGATTATCATGTAAGTAATGTTCATATTGATGACCATGGACGTTCTAATGATAACATTTCCGATAAATGGGTAGGCTTAGCTAACCTAAGTTTAACTTATGTTTGCAAAAGTAATTCTTTTAATGCTAAGTATTGGATGCTTGGCACTTCAACTGTTTCAAGTTACACTTGGGTTGGAGCAAGTACTGACTGGAATTCAACTGCTAACTGGGCAGGTGGAGTTGTACCTGTATCGGGTAATCATGTTGTAATTCCAGATGCAAGCACTACTTTATATAGTCCAACATTGCCTTCATCTACAACTATTGGGTCTATTTTAATTCAGGCTGGTGGAGTATTAAATGGAGGTACTAGTACAACTTTAACTCTTGATGCAGCTAATAATTCATGGGATAATATGGGGACTTTCAATGCAGGAACAAGTACGGTTGTATTTACTAACGCTAATGCTACAATGTCAGACCCAACTAATTTCTATAACATAACAGTTGCTGATGGAGCTAAATTAACATTAAGTACTGATAATATTATGAGAGTTTCAAATGTGTTCTCTTTATCTACTACAGGAGTTTTAAATGCTGCAAACAATCATAATACTATAGAATATAATGGAGGTAGCCAAACAATAGCTTTCCCAAATGGAAGTACAACAGGTTATCATAATCTAATTCTAAGTGGAAGTGGAACTAAAACAATGCCATCTACAGCATTATCTATTTATGGAGATTTTACTATTTCAGGAACAACAACTGTAACTGCTGCTTCTTCAATTAATCTTGCAGGCGAACTAACCATTGGAGATGGAGCTACATTTAATACAGGAAACTTTAATCATTATATTAGCGATGATTTTGACAATAGTGGTATATTTAATGCTGCTCCCGGGTACACTATTACTTTAAATGGTATAATTCCACAATCAATTTATGGCTCTTCTTCTACAAGTTTTGACAACTTAACTATTAATAATAGTAATGGAGTGTCCTT
>Ga0194038_1001451_pt1 | contig 10243 bp, 9 predicted proteins | sample JunL226m_MetaG_FD_148630 | JGI IMG/M metagenome (GOLD analysis project Ga0194038, IMG submission 148630) | Anoxic zone freshwater microbial communities from boreal shield lake in IISD Experimental Lakes Area, Ontario, Canada - Jun2016-L227-6m | ecosystem: Environmental > Aquatic > Freshwater >...
CGATGGCCTATGCGGCGGTGCTCGATTTCATTCCAGCAGAGGCATGGATTTTATTTATCGGTAATATTTTCTGGGCCATTGCTTACGATACGGCTTATGCCATGGTCGACCGCGATGATGATTTGCGTTTAGGTTTGCGCACTTCTGCCATTACCTTTGGACGTTTTGATGTGCTGGCAATTGCCGTGAGTTACGGTATCTTATTGCTGAGTCAGGCATGGGTTGCCCAGATTGCAAACCTGAGTAATTACTTTTGGCTTGGGTGGGGGTTGGCGCTGGCTTGTGCGCTCTACCATCTCAAACTAGTTTCCACCCGTAAGCGTGAAGATTGCTTCAAAGCATTTCGCCATAACAATTGGTTAGGCGGATTCCTATTTTTAGGAATCCTCTTGGGACTCGCTCGTATTTAGCTCGCCTTTAGTTCTTACCTAGTTCATCACCCATAGCTTTGCCACGTTGACTGGCAGCATCAATGGCTTTTTCCAGGGCGCCATGCCAATCGAGTTTCTTGAGCATATCTAGGGCTGCAGCAGTCGTGCCGCCTTTTGAGGTAACTCTCTCGCGCAATACACCTGCATGCTCATCGGAGTTATGGGCGAGTTGGGTAGCACCTTCTAGGGTTGCATAAGCTAATTTGCGGGCAGTGGCCGCATCAAGTCCGAGTTTCTCACCACTAGATTGCATGGCTTCTAAGAAGGCAAAGACGTAGGCAGGCCCGCTCCCGGAAACAGCGGTAACAGCATCCATCAGTTTTTCTTCATTCACCCACACTGCTTGACCGACTGCAGTGCAGATGGTTTCCGCAAGAGCGCGGTCAGATGCATTGACTGCCGCATCTGCAAAGAGCCCTGTAATTCCTTTGCCAATGAGGGCGGGGGTATTGGGCATGGCACGAACGCAACGCTCATGGTCAAGCCAGCGACTCATGTCCTTAAGACGAATACCAGCAGCAATACTCAGGATCAGTGGTCCGGGCGCAGTTGCGTGTTTGAGTTTGGCACTCAGAGACTTGGCGACCACATTGAAGTCTTGGGGTTTGATCGCCATGACTACGACATTGTTCTTGGAAAAGTTAAAAGCGATTTGCTCTAAAGCACCAATAATCTGGACACCAAAATCTTGGTGTAGTTGCAGGCCGGTACTGGCGTTCGCTTCAACTACAGAAAGTTGATTGGCTTCAAAGCCATTCGCTAGTAGTCCGCTAATTAAGGCGCGACCCATATTGCCACCACCAATAAAGGTAATGTGGGCATTCCGATTGATTTGTTGTGTGCTCATGCTTTTATCTTATCGCGCTTCCCAAAAATGGCACTTCCTATACGTACCATGGTGCTACCTTCGGCTATTGCAGCCTCCATATCATCGGACATTCCCATGGATAGGGTATCGAAAAAATCATATCCGACATCGTTTACGTGTTTTGACTTAATTCCAATAAAGCAATCTCGGACCGCTGCAAAGGCCTGATGCTGTTGGAGAATATCTTCGCTAGGTGCAGGGATGGCCATTAATCCGCGAAGTGCAATATTGGGTAATTTGGCGATCGCATCGCAAAGCACTTCTACTTCTTCAAGTGAGATGCCGCTTTTACTTTCTTCTTCGCTAACATTAATTTGGACGCAAACCTGCAGCTCTGCTAATTCTGGAAATTCTCCACGTTGACTAGAGAGGCGCTCTGCAATTTTGAGTCGATCAATGCTGTGAACCCAATCAAAGTGCTCCGCTACTTCTCGAGTCTTATTGCTTTGGAGTGGGCCAATGAAGTGCCATTCAAGCCAAGGGCGTAATTTGGCGAGTTGCTGAATTTTTTCAACACCTTCTTGGACGTAGTTCTCACCAAAAGCAGTTTGTCCAGCATGCATTGCCTCTTCAACCGCCCTGGAAGGAAAGGTCTTGCTGACTGCGAGCAGTTGGATATCCTCTGGCTCACGCTTTGCTGCTATCGCTGCTAACTCAAGTCGTTGTTTTACCAACATTAGATTGGCGGTAACTTGACTCATTATTTTGTCAGACGTTGTTGGGTAACCAGCTGATCAATGATCTCAATCCAATGGAGCACTGGTGTGTCGTCTTGTTGAAGGTGCGTAATGCAACCAACATTTCCAGAAACAATTACTTGGGCGCCAGACTCTTCGCAAGCGGTTTGAAGGTGGCCCAATTTGTTTTTGCGTAATTGTTCAGATAATTCAGGTTGAGTTACCGAATATGTGCCTGCAGAGCCACAGCAGAGATGGCTATCGGAACATAAGCGTACGCCAATACCAATACCACTTAAAAGCCCCTCTACTTTTCCGCGAATTTGCTGCCCGTGTTGTAGGGTGCAGGGAGGGTGATAGACCACGCCTGACTTGGGATCCGCCCCCACTAAAGCAAGGAGCTCACTTTGAAGTGTTGGCAGTATTTCAGAGATGTCTTTAGTAAGCTCGGAGATCTTCTTCGCTTTGGCAGCATATTGCGGATCATTTGCAAATAGATGTCCATAGTCCTTTACCATGACACCACAACCAGATGCCGTCATCACAATGGCTTCTGCACCTTCTTCAACCAGAGGCCACCAGGCATCGATATTTTGTTTGGCGTTATCTAGTCCACCGGCTTGATCGTTCAAGTGGTAACGCAATGCACCACAGCAAGTGGCATTGGGCGCACTAATCAGTTGAATCTTGAGTGCATCCAAAACACGCGCAGTAGCGGAATTGATATTAGGCAGCATGCCAGGTTGAACGCAACCTTCAAGCAACAACATCTTGCGAGAGTGGCTTGTTTGTGGCCTGGCGTAAGGATCTGTATTTGTATTGAGAGCTTTATTTTTAGCTTCTGGAATCTTACGCTTGATGCCACTTGGCATTAATGGACGTACTAGACGACCAATTGCCATTGCCGAATTAAATAACTTAGGGCTTGTTAAGCCCTCTTTAAGGGCCCAACGTGTGAGACGTTGATGCACAGGGCGCTCGGGAGTATTCTCCTCTGCCCACTTACGACCAATATCAATCAAGTTGCCATATTGCACGCCGCTAGGGCAAGTACTTTCACAATTGCGGCAGGTGAGGCAGCGATCTAAATGCAGTCGTGTTTTCTCAGTGGGTACTTGACCTTCTGCGATTTGTTTAATGAGGTAGATGCGACCGCGCGGGCCATCTAATTCATCGCCCAGAATTTGGTACGTGGGGCAGGTAGCAGTACAGAAACCGCAGTGCACGCATTTACCAAGGATTCTGGCAGCTTCTATACCTTCAGGGGTATTGGCGAATTGAGGGGCGAGTTGAGTTTGCATAGGATTGCTAAAAGAGGCGCTTAAGGAAGGCGTGAAGTTGCAAATACACCAGCGGGATCAAAGGAGGCTCTGAGGCGTGCTTGTACCGCCTCTAGTGCTGCTGAGTGCGTGTGTTCGCTCAATAGGGTGAAGCGTTGCTTAGTGGGATCAACATTGGCGCCTTGTTTAAAGCATGTGGCATGTCCACCGTTGGCATTAGCAAGCGCTTTGATAGATACAAATGTCGCATCATCACCTGGCGCCGTAAACCAGCGTTGCTGCCCATGCCACTCTAAAATAATCTCATCACTCATATTGGCGATGGTGACTGGACCGCATGCTGCAGGTAGCGCTAATCGATACAGGGTGTCATTACTATTGAGGTTCTGAAAAGCGGGTAGCTTTTGCTCGCGCAAGTTTGTCCAGAATGCTTCTGCAGCTTTTGGATCTAACTCTATTGCATGAACTGCTGCGCCCATCAGCGGAATCGCTGCTTTAACAGCGGCCGCCGCGCCAGCCAGACGAATAGTGAGCTCACCATCACCATCTGTTGAGCTTCCAATCCAGCAACTTGCTGATAAAGGTAGGGGCTGCCCAGCCCACTCATTTGTGAGATGCAAAGCACGTGCTTGAGAAATATGACAGCGCAGAGTAGTTGTTGCAGCTGGTCGTGGCAATACTTTTACAGAGGCTTCCAGCAAGAGTGATAGGGTGCCCATGGAGCCAGGCAGTAAACGAGAGACGTCATAGCCTGCAACGTTCTTCATGACCTTGCCACCAAAGGATAAGTCTTGGCCTTTTCCATCTAAGATGCGCGCACCAAGGACAAAGTCACGTAAGTTACCAGCGCTAATCCGCCCTGGACCAGCTAGCCCTGCAGCAATGGCACCACCAAAAGTTGCAGTCTCACCAAAGTAAGGTGGCTCGAAGGGTAGCATTTGATTCTTTTCGGCTAGAGCTGTTTCAATCTCTTTTAGTGGTGTACCAGCGCAAGCTGTAATCACAAGCTCTTCAGGTTGGTACTCCAGGATTCCGGAGTACGGGCGCGTATCTAGCGTAGTAAAAGTATTCGCATTACCGTACCAAGACTTAGTGCCACCACCTTGAATGGAAAGAGGTGTTTTGGTTTTGGCGGCAGCGAGAATTTGCTCTCGAAATAAATCGATATGCATGTTCGTACTAGATTTGGAGTTCGACATTAAAAGCGCTCCAACTCTGGGTGCGGTAAGTTGCCTCCGCTGATGCGCATACGGCCATACTCAGCGCAACGATTTAAAGTAGGAATAGCCTTATCGGGGTTGAGCAGTTTTTCTGGATCAAAGGCAGCTTTCACGCCCCAGAAAGATTCTCGCTCACCTTCACCAAACTGCACACACATTGAATTAATCTTTTCAATACCAACGCCATGTTCACCAGTGATCGTGCCATCAAGCTCAACGCAGGCTTCTAAAATTTCAGTACCAAATTCTTCAGCGCGATGCCACTCTTCTTGATCAGCACCATTAAATAAAATCAATGGATGCATATTGCCATCACCCGCATGAAATACATTCAAGCAAGCGAGACCATATTTCTTTTCCATACCCTGAATGCGTCTCAGTAAGGTGCCAATATTTCTGCGGGGGATGGTGCCGTCCATGCAGTAGTAATCAGGCGCCAATCGTCCTGCTGCAGGGAAGGCATTCTTTCGACCACTCCAAAACTGGAGCCGCTCAGCTTCGTTCTGAGAGATCCGAATACCACTGGCGCCAGCTTGCTCCAGCACTTTAGTCATGCGCTCGATTTCTTCAGCAACTTCTTCTGGTGTGCCATCTGACTCGCAAAGCAGAATGGTCTCGGCTTCGAGGTCGTAGCCCGCATGCACAAATTCTTCCACGGCGCGGGTAGTCGCTTTATCCATCATCTCGAGACCAGCAGGAATAATGCCGGCGGCAATAATGGCGGCAACAGCATCTGCACCTTTTTCAATATCGTCAAAGCTAGCCATAATGACGCGCGCTAACTTCGGTTTAGCAATCAGCTTGACGGTAACTTCAGTCACAACTGTCAGCATTCCTTCGCTACCCATCACGATTGCCAATAAATCAAGTCCTGGAGAGTCTGGAGCAAGGCTGCCAAATTCCACGATCTCACCGTTCATCAAAATCCCGCGAACCTTCAAAACATTGTGAAGGGTGAGGCCGTATTTAAGGCAGTGCACTCCACCAGAGTTTTCATTCACGTTACCCCCAATTGAACAGGCAATCTGCGAGGATGGGTCTGGCGCGTAATACAGGCCAAGATGGGCGACTGCTTCGGAGATGGCTAAGTTACGAACTCCTGGCTGAACCACTGCAGTGCGGGTGAAAGGGTCAATATTGATGATTTTCTTCAGTTTCGCTAAGGAGAGAACTAAACCCTGGGAGATTGGCATGGCGCCACCGGATAAGCCGGTTCCCGACCCTCGTGGGACGATGGGGACTTGCATATCAAAGCAAATCTTCAGAATTTGGGCGACCTGGTCTTCGGTCTCTGGCAAGGCAACCGCCAATGGCATGCGCCGATAGGCCGCCAGACCGTCACATTCATAAGGAATCGTGTCCTCAGCCTCCCATAGCAAGGCATGTGCTGGGAGGATCGGTCGTAAGGCGGAAACCAATTTGGATTGAAGGGCGGTAATAGCCGCTAGCTCGGGGAGTGGGGTCACCATATTCATAGGAATCATTTTAGCCATTTACCTATAATTAGTTCCATGGGAAATCGACTTTCAAAAATAGCCACTAGAACCGGCGATGCCGGTATGACTGGACTTGGTGATGGCAGCCGGGTAGAGAAGGATCATCTGCGTATCTGCGCTATGGGAGATGTCGATGAATTGAACTCCGAAATTGGGGTTTTGATGACTGAATTCATACCTGAAGGTATTGCCGCCGAGTTCAAAACCTTATTTTTGCAAGTGCAGCATGACTTGTTTGACCTAGGAGGCGAGCTTTGTATCCCAAATTACACTCTGCTCAAACCAGAGCATGTAACGCAGTTGGATGTTTGGCTGGAAAAATACAACGCCACTTTGCCCCCACTAACGGAATTTATTCTGCCTGGCGGGACGCGCGCCGCTGCTCAAGCGCATGTCTGTCGTACGGTCTGTAGGCGCGCCGAGAGATCAATCGTGCGTTTGGGTTGGGTGGAGCCCTTGTATGATGCTCCGCGTCAATACGTCAATCGCTTGTCTGATCTCTTATTTGTCTTATCGCGTGTACTCAATCGCGCAGCTGGTGGCCAAGATATTCTGTGGAAGCATGAAAAAAAAGAGACTAAGTAAATTAGTCTCTTTTAGGAAAATAAAACAATATTCAAAGAAATATTGTTTTATTTTTTAGCTTTTCTGCGATTTTTCACCGCTAACGCAAGACGTTGCAATACGTTGACTGAGTCTTCCCAGTTGATGCAGGCATCGGTAATGCTTTTGCCGTACTCCAACTTATTCGGATCATCTTTTCCAGGTGTGAATTTTTGCGCACCATCATTGAGGTGACTTTCAATCATCACACCAAAAATTTGATGCGAGCCAGATTCAATTTGCTCGGCAATGTTTTCTGCCACCACAATTTGACGTTCATGTTTCTTGCTAGAGTTCGCATGCGACAAGTCAACCATCAAGCTGGCTGGAAGCTTTGCTGCGTCTAGCTCAGCGCAGGCTGCCTGAACATACTGGGCTTCATAATTTGGCTCTTTACCGCCACGCAAAATGACGTGACAGTCCTTATTGCCCTTAGTCTCTACGATAGAGACTTGACCATTCTTGTGCACTGATAAGAAGTGGTGTGGACGGCTAGCTGCTTGAATAGCATCAGTTGCAATTTTAATATTGCCGTCAGTGCCGTTCTTAAAGCCAATCGGGGCAGAAAGACCTGAAGCAAGTTCGCGGTGAACTTGACTCTCGGTTGTGCGTGCTCCGATAGCGCCCCAAGAAATCAGGTCGGCAATATATTGCGGAGAAATCACATCCAAGAATTCGCTACCGGCAGGCATACCAAGGCGATTAATTTCCATGAGTACTTGACGTGCAATACGCAGACCTTCTTCAATGCGATAGCTCTCGTCTAGGTAGGGGTCGTTAATCAAACCCTTCCAGCCAACCGTAGTGCGAGGCTTTTCAAAATAGACGCGCATCACAATTTCAAGTTCACCAGCAAAGCGATCACGCTCAGCGAGTAGTCGCTGACAGTACTCTAAAGCTGCACTGGGATCATGAATGGAGCAAGGTCCAATGATCACCAGGAGACGATCATCTTTACCATGAATGATGTCGCGAATCTTTTTACGTGTTTTGCTGATTAGCGTTTCAGTTGGTGTACCCGAGATCGGGAAGAAGCGAATCAAATGCTCTGGTGGTGGCAGAACAGTGATGTTGTGAATGCGTTGATCGTCTGTATCCGACGTTTTGTCGACGGCAGCGTACCAGTTGGCAGGATTAGTATTTTGTTGGCTCATCCGGCTATTTTAAGCCGTATTAAGCGGTTCCCCCGACAGTCAGGCTATCGATACGTAAAGTAGGCTGTCCGACACCCACTGGGACGCTTTGACCTTCTTTGCCACAAACCCCGATGCCGCCGTCTAATTTCAGGTCATTTCCGATCATGGACACCTGTTTTAAGGATTCAGGACCGCTACCAATGATGGTGGCGCCCTTGACTGGGTACTGAATTTTGCCGTTTTCTACCCAATAGGCTTCTGAAGCTGAAAACACAAATTTTCCACTGGTAATGTCCACTTGACCGCCGCCAAAGTTCACCGCGTATAGGCCGCGCTTGATGCTGGCCACGATCTCTTGAGGATCATCTTTCCCCGCCAACATATAGGTATTGGTCATCCGAGGCATGGGTAGGGAGGCAAAACTCTCCCGCCGACCATTGCCGGTGAGGGGCATATTCATGAGGCGGGCATTGAGGCTGTCTTGGATATAGCCCTTCAAAATACCATTCTCAATTAGCGTAGTGCACTGGGTAGGAGTACCTTCATCATCGATGTTGAGCGAACCACGACGACCGGACAGCGTGCCATCATCCACTACGGTAACCCCTTTAGCAGCAACACGTTGTCCAATACAGCCAGCAAAAGCGGATGAGCCCTTGCGATTGAAATCGCCCTCTAGGCCATGACCAACAGCTTCATGAAGCAATACACCAGGCCATCCTGGCCCCATCACTACAGTCATTGGGCCGGCTGGGGCAGCACGAGAGTCCAGATTAATCAGCGCTCCATCGACAGCTTCATCAACATATTGATTAATCAGTTCAGTATTGAAATAGTGGTAATCATGGCGCGCACCACCACCTGAAGATCCGGATTCGCGACGACCATTTTGCTCGGCAATCACATGCACTGATATTCGTACCAGCGGGCGCACATCAGCAGCTAATAGACCGTCGGCTCGCACTACAAGTACAACATCAAATTCACCAGCTAGGCTGGCCATCACTTGAATAATGCGTGGGTCACGTGCTTTTGCGCGACGCTCAATGTTCTCAAGTAAAGCAATTTTTTCTTGCGGCGAAAGTGAATCCAGAGGGTTTAAGTCTGAGTAAAGACCATTCGAGACGGGGGTAAAGATTTTGCTAGCGATAGCCCGCTTGCCACCTTGAGGGCCAATCACTCGAGTGGATTTCGCTGCCTTATTTAAAGCCTCTAAATTAATTTCATCAGAGTAGGCAAAGGCAGTTTTATCGCCATAAATTGCCCGTACACCAACGCCTTGGTCGATGCTAAAGCTCCCAGACTTAACGATACCTTCTTCAAGACTCCAGCTCTCGCTACGGGTGTGCTGAAAGTAAAGGTCGGCATCATCTAGTTGGTGTGTAAACATGTTGCCAAAGGTGCGATGCAAATCTTGCTCAGAAAGGCCAGTTGGCTCAAGCAGAATCGATTTTGCTAGCTTGAGAAGGTCAGCCTGTTTTTTAGGCTTAGTCCAATCGCTTGGAAATAATGCTTCTGGTGCTTTCATTTTGTTCTGTTGAACTTTCTTTATTAAAGCCTGCGGTGTTTCAGTGCGGGTAACTTAGAGCGTACCTCTTTTAATTTATCTTTGCTGAGCGTGCCCGTAATGAATCCCTCACCTTGCGGGAGATTGGCCAATATCTGCCCCCAGGGATCAATTAGCATACTCTCACCCCAAGTCCGCCGTTGATTGAGGTGAACGCCACCTTGCGCCGATGATAGTACGTAGCATTGATTTTCAATCGCGCGCGCACGCTGAAGAATTTCCCAGTGATCCTTACCGGTGGTGTACGTAAAGGCCGCAGGAATAATGTGGCAATCCACTTCGCCAATTGAGCGATAAAGCTCTGGAAAGCGTAAGTCATAGCAAATGCTTAAACCAAAGCGCCAAACTACCCCGTTGACAGTAATTTGGAACTGGCTTGGCTGACTACCGGGCGCAATGGTTTCGGATTCTTCGTAACGCTCTGTATCCGTTTGAAAACCAAACAAATGAATTTTGTCGTATCGAGCAATTTGTTTACCCTGTGGATTAAATACCAGGGATGTGTTGAGAACTTTGTTTGATTCTTTAGCCTCAAGGGGAATGGAGCCAGCAACTAGATAAATATTATTTTCTTGTGCAATTGCAGTGAGCCGCTCTTGAATCGGACCAGACCCAGGGGTTTCACGCACATTTACCTTGTCGGTATCGTTCAATCCCATTAAGCAAAAATATTCTGGTAGCACTACCAGCTGAGACCCACATTCAGAGGCCGCTTTAATTAAGCGTGCAGCAACTTCAAGATTTTCATCGAGCTTGGGTGTCGATACCATTTGTATCGATGCAATTTTTAATTCCGAAGCATTTGCAAGGGTATTCATAGTGGCTTAACTTGGCATTTGGGTCGAAATATTTTGGTTCACTGGAGGAGATGTAGGTACTGAATTTGGCAAGTTCGGTTTAGTTTGCTCTTTGAGCAGATTTTTTGTGCGAATCGTCTCTAGTGTTTTAGCATCGAGTGGTTGGCC
>Ga0194038_1001452_pt1 | contig 10239 bp, 7 predicted proteins | sample JunL226m_MetaG_FD_148630 | JGI IMG/M metagenome (GOLD analysis project Ga0194038, IMG submission 148630) | Anoxic zone freshwater microbial communities from boreal shield lake in IISD Experimental Lakes Area, Ontario, Canada - Jun2016-L227-6m | ecosystem: Environmental > Aquatic > Freshwater >...
TCGCTTCAAGGGCTCAACAATTACATTTCCTCGGATGTAACCACAGAGTACTGGTTAAATCGTATCTATCCGCCGGAGATTCGCAATGCGCATAAACTTGGGGACATTCACCTTCACGATCTCAGCCTGCTTTCGGTCTATTGTGTGGGTTGGGATTTGATGGATTTGCTTAAGTCCGGCTTTAAAGGCGTTGAGGGCAAAGTGGAAAGCGCTCCACCCAAGCACCTTCGCTCTGCGCTGGGTCAAATCGTTAATTTTTTCTATACGCTCCAGGGCGAAGCAGCCGGAGCCCAGGCCATATCCAGTTTTGATACACTTCTTGCTCCGTTTGTTCGATACGACAATCTGGATTATCTTGGGGTTAAACAGGCCATTCAGGAATTTGTCTTTAATATCAACATTCCTACCCGTGTGGGATTTCAAACCCCTTTTACCAATATTACCCTTGACCTTCAGGTGCCTTCCACACTTCGGGATGCGCCCGTGGTTATCGGCGGAACCGAAAAAGATGTGACATATTCCGATTTTCAGGCTGAGATGGATCTGATCAATCGGGCGTTTGCTGAAATCATGATGGAAGGGGACGCCAGAGGCAGGGTATTTACCTTTCCCATCCCCACATACAATATCACGGCGGATTTTGATTGGGATAACCCCAACCTGGAAATGATCTGGAAAATGACCGGAAAATATGGGATTCCGTATTTTTCGAATTTTGTGAACTCCGATATGTCTCCAGAAGATGCCAGATCCATGTGCTGCCGGCTCAGGCTTGATAACCGTGAACTTTTAAAGAGGGGCGGCGGGCTTTTTGGTGCAAATCCGCTTACAGGCTCAATTGGAGTGGTTACCATCAACCTTCCCCGGATCGGATTTCTTGCCCGGAGCAAAGACGATTTTCTGTCCCGATTATCCGCGCAGGTGATGCTGGCTGTTGATAGCCTGAATATCAAACGAAAAGTGCTTGAAAAATTTACCGATAAAAATCTGTATCCATATTCCAAGTTTTATCTGAGAGACATCAAGAGCAGAACCGGCCTTTACTGGAAGAATCATTTTTCAACCATTGGCATTATTGGAATGAATGAAGCTTGTGTCAACTTTATCGGAGAGGGCATCGCCACAGCAGCCGGTCAGGCATTTTCTCTTGAGGTTATGGATTTTCTGCGCAGCACGATCTCTGGCGTTCAGGAGAAAACCGGAGACATGTTCAATCTGGAAGCCACGCCGGCGGAAGGCACGTCCTACCGTTTGGCCTTGATGGACAAGAAACGCTATCCCAATATTGTCTGCGCCAATGAAACGGATTATCAGCAAGGCGCAGCGCCATTTTACACCAATTCAACCCAACTGCCTGTCAATTATACCCAGGATATTTTTGAAACCCTGATGCTTCAGGACACGCTTCAAACCAAGTACACAGGCGGAACCGTTCTTCATATTTTTCTTGGAGAACAGGTCACCGATATCGAAGCAGTCAAACAGCTTGTTCGAAATGTGTCCACACGGTTTCACCTTCCCTATTTTACCCTGACACCAACTTTCAGCGTCTGTCCATCGCATGGTTATCTTATCGGCGAGCAGGCAATATGTGAGGATTGCGGTCAGGAAACCGAGATATATTCCCGTGTGGTGGGTTATTTAAGGCCTGTCAAGCAGTGGAACAACGGCAAACAGGCTGAGTTTGCCATCCGCAACACCTTCGATCTGAATACTCAGGAAATGAAACCCTGTAATCTGCAAGTTCCCAAACCCTCCATCCATTATGCAGCGGATTATGCCGAACCTTTACCCATGGCGGTTGCTGTAGGGTTATAAATGGTTTTCGGGGGAATTCAAAAAAGTACACTGATAGATTATCCGGGAAAGGTTGGTTGCGTCCTTTTTTTTTCCGGATGCAATTTCCACTGTCCCTATTGCCATAATCCTGAATTGGCAATAGGGATGGCTCTGGAGCAATGGTCAGAGCAGGCTGCATATACTTTTCTGGAAAAGCGCAAAGGGTTTCTGGAGGGTGTGGTTATTTCTGGCGGCGAGCCGTGCCTTCATCCGGATTTGATCCGGGTGTGCCAGGCCATCCGGCAGATGGGGTATCCCATCAAGCTCGACACCAATGGAAGCCGCCCGGATGTTCTGGAGAAACTGATTTCAATGGGACTGCTTGACTATGTGGCCATGGACATCAAGACAATCCCCGAACATTACCCGCAATATATTCAGAAAGATTGCAACACGGATGCGATAAGCTCCAGTGTCCGGCTTATAAAAACATCCGGGATTTCTCATGAGTTTAGAACCACCTGCATCAGACCGCTGATTGATCAGCACATTGTGGAAAGAATTTGTGGTTTGATTCAAGGGGCTGATATGTATGTGCTTCAGCGGTTGCGGCTTTCCCATGTATTGGAACCTGACTTTTTTAAATCGCATGATTACTGCATCACCGAAAGCGATCTTGTGGAATACCGGACAATCGCTGAAAAATGGGTCAGCCACTGCATGATTCGTTAATCATAGACTTTCAGATAATGTTTTTGGCGAGAAAGGTAAACTGACTGCCTTCTCAATCCAGTCGCAGAGCAACCTGACCCCAAAGCCGGTTCCGCCGATGCCGCAATAAGCAGTTTCCTTTTTTACGAATGCAGGGCCGGCAATGTCAATGTGCATCCATCGGATATTTTCTGTAAATTCGGATAGAAAAAGCGCAGCGGTAATGGCGCCTCCCCATTTTAAGCCGGTAATATTGCAAATATCTGCAAACTCGCTCTTTAAAAGTTCTTTATGGTCTTCCGGAAGTGGCATTTTCCAGCACCGTTCAAACGTCTTCAGACCTGATGCAATAAGAGTTTCGGACATCCTGTCATCAAACGAAAACACGCCTGCAATTCTTTCACCAAGGGCCACCACACAGGCTCCGGTCAAAGTAGCAATGTCAACAACAGCATCCGGCTTATAGGTTTGAATGGTGTATGACAGGGCATCCGCCAGAATCAGCCTTCCTTCGGCATCTGTATTGTTGATTTCAATGGTTTTACCAGAAAAGCTTTTGACAATATCCCCTGGCCGGGTTGCAGAACCAGAAGGCATGTTTTCCACCAGTGGCAGGACGCCAATTAAGCGGATCGGCAGATTAAGCTTTGCAGCGGTGATCATTGTAGCGGCGACAACTGCAGCGCCTGCCATATCCATCTTCATATCTTCGAGAGAGCCTTGGGGTTTCAGGTTTATCCCTCCGGAGTCAAACGTAACGCCCTTTCCCACCAGTGCAATAGTTTGAGTGGTATTGCCGGGATCATGTTCCATAATAACCATTCTGGCATTGGCGTCACTGCCGGCGGCAACAGCCAGAAGCGCGCCGAATTGCTGTTTCTCCAAAGCAGTATGATCCAGGACCTCGGTTTTCAGGTTTTCCTTTTCCGCAATCTGAACCAATGACCGGGCAAATTGTTCCGGTCGTTTCAGATTGGAAGGGGTTGTAACCCATTCCCTGGCTAAAAGGGTTCCATCACAGATAATTTTAATTTTTTGCGATAGAAGTCTTGCATGCTCCATGTAATCTTCGGGAACAGCGAACGAGATATTCAACAGCGAAGGGTGTTTGGGTTTTTTGAACTGATCGAACTGATAGTTCCCCAGCAATGCTCCTTCAACCATGGCTTCAAGGATAACATCTGGTTCTTTTTGAAGAGCTTCAATAAAGGGAACAACGAACAAGGCTTCGGATATCTCTTTTTGAATACATTTTTTTATGGCTTTGCCGCAGGCTTTGCGCAGCGTTTCTCCATCCAATTTGTCCTTTTTCCCCAGCCCAATGATCATGACCTGAGCAGCCATGACTCCGGACGGCGCATAAAACACTATATCTTCATTATCGGCACCTTTAAATTCCTTAAGACTTCTGGCTTGATGTATCAGCTCCGGCAGGAGGGCGGATGGATGGATGTCCGCATCTTCACAAACCGTAATTATCAGCATTTCAACCTGTTTCTTTTCAATCTCGGATGATGGTACAATAGTTAACACTGAAAGCTCCTTTTGATAGAACTAAAAAGATGGGTGGTGTCTGAAATTGACTTACTTTTGGCGTTTAATGGCTCCAATCCTCAAAAATGAGTGCTTGAATTGTTTAAATTAAGCTAATTTCAACCACCACCAATAAATTCAATATTTTAACTTTTTCAGGATATTTGACTAACTCAAAAAACTTGAACATCGAGTTTCATTATCTGGATGGAGAGAACCAAATGCTGTAGCCTGCATGATCCTCGGTTCCAGCCTCCGTCAGCTCCCCGTCATAAGCAAAGGAAATAGTCCTGGTTCCTTCTGGTACGGGTATTGTTTTTTCAAATTCCATGGGAATCATATCATTGGTGCGATAACTTCCCGCCGAATAAATCAGGACGTTTTCAACAACAATTCCTTGGTCGTCCAGAAATAACAGGTACACCGAAAAGTATTTAATCCAACTGAATCCGGTGGCGAATCCACCGAGCAGTTCGGTGGTTCCGGCAATCTTCAAGGTTTCAGGCGTTAGTTGGTATTGATATTTTATCGCAAGTTCATTGGTTTGCCACACCCCTTGTTGATTCCCATCCTGAAGCAGAAACATGAGATTCTTTTGGGTTATCTTTCCTCCTTTAAAGGTGAACAGTTTCCCGCCACAAGCTGCAATGGTGAAGACAGCGATCAGTAAAAAAAAAGTTGCCTTCATAAATTGGTTATTTCTTAAACGCATCGGATGTGTCCCCCCACAATTAAAAAGTTGATTTGCAACCCACCTGCAATCGGTATCACAATCCGCCAAAAGATTTTTCGCTGATCTGGATCACTTCATCACGGCTCTTTTTAAGGGCCTGGATTTTTCCGGTGGTAATTGGCAGCAGTGCATAAATAAAGTACGCAGCGGTTTTGAGCTGACCATCATAAAATGCCGCTTGCCGGTTGCTTTCGATAATTGCATTCAGCGCTTCTCCCGATGCGTTTTCAGCAATCTTTTCAAGTTTGGGCGCAGCCACGGATGCCCGCCACAGAAGCATCCAGCCCATGATAACATCTCCCATGATTTCCAGAAAAGGATGAGAAGCGGCAAACGCCGCGCGAACCCGGTCAGACACGACGGCCTTTGCCAGATGCTCTGCGATTTCATTCAATCCGGATATGGCCGCCTTTACCGCTTCGGCCATGTCCGCCAATCCGGGTATTGCTGCTGCGCGTAAAACAGTGGACTCCATTTCAGAAATGAGCGCCTGAAAAGCCGCGCCCTTTTTCATCATGAGCTTTCGGCCCAACAAATCCATGGCCTGAATGCCATTGGTTCCTTCGTATATCGAGGTTATCTTGCAGTCTCTAAGAAGCTGCTCCACCGGGTATTCCCTTGTAAACCCGTAACCGCCGTACACCTGAACCGCCATGGTACAGACATCAAATCCGCGTTCGCTGCAGTACGCCTTAACCACCGGCGTCAGAAGCTCCGTCATCTGCGCGTAATAGTTTTTTTCTTCGGCGGTACTGGCGCAGGCTTCCATGTCGAAACAGCGGGATACATAGTAAATGAAGCTTCTCATGCCATCAGTGTATGCTTTCATCTGAATCAGCATACGCCGGACATCCGGATGGCGGATAATCGGAACCTGGGGCGAATCGGCTCCGGCTGTGATATCTTTGCCCTGAAGCCTTTCTCTGGCGTAATTCAAAGCGTACAGGTAAGCTGATGATCCATGGGTAAACCCCTGAGCGCCGACATCCAGGCGGGCTTCATTCATCATGTGAAACATCACTTGCATGCCTTTGTTTTCTTCACCCAGCAAAACTCCTCTGCATTTGCCTTTTGCGCCCAAGGTCAGACTACATGTTGGGCTGCCGTGAAGCCCCAGTTTCTCTTCAACCCCGGTGCAGACCACATCGTTAAAATCTCCGAAACTGCCGTCATCGTTCACCCAGATTTTAGGAACGATAAAAAGGGAAATGCCTTTGGCGCCTTTGGGCGCACCTTCGATTCTTGCCAGAACCGGATGAATGATGTTTTCGGTTAAATTCTGGTCTCCATTAGTGATAAAAATTTTGTTCCCGGCGATGGAATAGGTTCCATCCGGGTTCTTTGTGGCGGTTGTTGTCAGCGCTCCCAGATCAGAGCCTGCACCTGATTCTGTCAGGAGCATGGTGCCACCCCATTTACCTGAATAAAGGTTACGCAGATAGAGGGCTTTTTGCTTGGCAGTACCATAAAGTTCCACGAGTTTGCCGGCGCCATGCCCCAGGGTTCCAAAGGCTGTAAAAGCAAAATTGGCGCCTACAAGATACTCGCTTGCCGCTTGCGCAACGATGTGCGGAAGTCCTTGGCCGCCAACAGCCGGGTCCTCCTTCATGGCTATCCATTCCCCTTCCACATACAGGCGATGAGGCTTTCTGAAGCTTTCCGATACAAAGACCTTTCCTGCTTCCAGGCGGACGCCGTCCCGATCTCCCTGACTAAACGTCGGCAGGATTTCCTTGATTCCGAAATTTCTGGCCTCGGAAATGGTCATATCAAATAATTTCCGGTTAAATTCGCTGTATTTGGGAAACCGGGTCAAATCTTCCGTGTCAAGCTGTTCATACAAAACAAAATCAATGTCCCTGCGGTCTGCAATAATCTGCGCCATAAAAAAGCTCCTTGTTCATTGGAATAAATTTTAAACAACCATTGTGCTGTGAGTTTAGCGGACACAAGAGCGTTTGTCCTAATTGTGTTCAATTTGATAACTATCTATGTAATTTAGCCACGCAAACAACAAAATTTGTAACTAAGGCTTCAATAACCGGGTTTCTATTTTTCTCTTTACCTCCAACATGGTAAAAATGTTCTCGTGTAAGAACGTAATGTTTTGACCATAAGTTCTTAATGTATTCATTTATCCGGTAATCATTGTGATGCCATGTAGATAAAATGAACTTCCCATTAAATTCAGAAAGTTGACTAAATAGTTCTTGTTCGTGAGAGTCGTCCCACCCATTGTAATAATCAACATGTCTGCCAATGTATGGCGGATCACAGTAGATAATGTCTGATGAGGATGTTTCAGAAATGGTTTTATTGAAATCCTGACATTTGAATATGAATTTTCTTGCCTTAATTATCGTGGAAGCCCATGCAATTTGATTAGTTATTTTCGTCACATAAGCTTGGGCAAAGCGCTGGGGTTTTCTGCAAAAGGGGATATTGAAGCCGCCCTTTCGATTGAATCGAATCATCCCATTAAAACCTGCACGATTAAGGAACAAAAAATCGAGGGGCGAGTTCTCTAAATTAAATCTGTCTCTCACAAAGTAATAGTGATCTTCGCCCTTGGACAATAGTGCCTCACCTTCACGGATGAGATATTCTTTGACTACTCCGGGTGTTATTTCACCAGATGCTATACTGGAGTAGAAGTTAACAAGATGGGGGTTTGTGTCGCACAAAATGGCGTTTCGTGAAGCAATATTGAAAGCCACTGCACCGGTGCCCATAAACGGCTCAACCCATGTGCCATTGAAGTCGCTCGGGACTATGCTCTGTATCCAAGGCACAAGTTTGGTTTTTATGCCTTGGGATTTAATCGGAGGCACACCAACTTTATTCGTCATTCTTTGCTATTCCTTTTGCCAACGAACAAAGAGACATCGCCGTTCTTGTACTCAATGAGTTCTCATGGTTATACCGGATTTTGTGGTTGTTGATCCTATTTGAATATCAATCACTTAGGTTGACAGTGGATAGCAGATTACAGACTGTTACAGAGAAGCGCTCTCTATCCCATATAACTTTGGATAATTTAACGATATCAGGCATTTGGCTTGGCTCTATTTGCTGTATTCAGTCAATCATAATGCGGTTTTAGGCTCCAAGAAACCATACAATCCGGTAGAATCAGCATCGTTTCGACCAGTTAGGTTTATTTCGTAGGGGCGAATACAAGATTCGCCCCTACTATTGCCTGATGGCGGCGATACACGGATAAATGCCTGGCGGAAACGATGATCAATGCATAGAAAAAATCTGAAACAGACAATCGCGTACTATTTGTTGGCCACCATATTTATATATTTTGGTATATCGGGCGCCCTTGTACAGCTACTACCCGACGCTCTTGTGTCGGCTATTTTTACCTGCTTTTCATAAGAGCAGGTTTCGGGAAATTTTCAAACACTTTTTTTGAACGAGAGATTTCATCATCTGTCATTTCGTAATTTACCAGCTCGCCCGAAAAGTATTTTTCGTAAGCCCCAAAATCCAGCAGTCCATGACCGCTCCAGTTAACCAGAATCACTTTTTCCTTGCCTTCCAGTTTGGCTTTTTGGGCTTCTTCCAACACACAGGCCAAGGCATGAGTGGTTTCAGGCGCAGGAATAATTCCTTCAGTCCTGGCAAAGGCGATGCCTGCATCATAAGCCTGTATCTGCTGAACAGATCGTGGTGTGATGATACCTTCAACTGCAAGCTGACTTACCGTAGGCGCCATGCCATGATACCGCAGTCCGCCAGCATGAAACGGCGGTGGAACAAAGGCGTGTCCCAGGCTGTGCATGGCCAGCAGCGGCGTATAGCAAGATGTATCTCCGTGGTCATAGACAAAGGGTGCCCGCGTCAGGGTGGGACAGGCAGCCGGTTCAACCGGATAGATATCAATGTGCTTTCCGTTGATTTTATCCAGGATAAAAGGAAACGCAAGCCCGGCGAAATTGCTGCCGCCACCGGCGCAGCCGATGATTACATCCGGATATTCACCGATCTTTTTCAGTTGCTTCTTGGCTTCAAGACCAATGATGGTCTGATGCAGCATAACATGGTTCAGAACGCTTCCTAAGGAATAACGGGTTTTGCCGCTCGGGTCGCTGACAGCAGCCTCGATGGCTTCACTGATTGCAATCCCAAGGCTTCCCGGAGTGTTGGGATCTTTCTCCAGAGCATCCCGTCCAGCCTTGGTTTCCATGCTGGGGCTGGCCAGGCATTTCCCGCCCCAGGTTTCCATCATGGCTTTACGATACGGCTTCTGGTCGAAGCTGACTCTGACCATATACACCTTGCATTCCAGTCCAAACTGACAGCAGGCGAACGATAGTGCGCTTCCCCATTGCCCAGCGCCGGTTTCAGTAGTTAATCTTTCGATGCCGAAGATTTTATTGTAATAGGCTTGGGGAACTGCGGTGTTGGGTTTGTGGCTTCCCGGCGGACTTACACTCTCGTTTTTAAAATAGATTCGCGCCGGGGTATCCAGGGCCTTTTCCAGAGAGAGCGCCCTGACCAGGGGAGAAGGCCGCCAGATGCGGTAAACATCCAGAACAGGTTCAGGAATGTCAATCCACCGGTCTGTACTGACCTCCTGTTCAATCAGGTTCATGGGAAATACAGGGGCCAGATCTTCAGGCCGAATGGGTTTTCCATCCGGACCCAGCGGGGGATTCATCTTGATGTCTGCAAGAATGTTATACCATTGGCGGGGCATTTCATCCTCGGTTAACATTATTTTTCTGTCGTTCATGAATTACTCCTTTTTCTGTTGTTCATGTTTCGTTTTGTTCAATGTCAATGACTTGTTCGTATTGTTAGCGAATCAGGGTTCTCCTGGGCTTTTTCGGTGCAGGGATTTGGGATTCCTTAGATTGCTGTTCAGAACTGTCGTTCTCCTGCGGAAAAAATTCAGGTTCAGGTTCAACAGAAAAATCCGGAACATCTTCATCCCCATCAAGATCGGAATCCTGGCCGGACAGATCGGGTTCAGGCATGTCCGGAATGAACTTGCAGTTCTCACTGACCGGAATGGACATATCTTCTGTCTCCATTGCCAGGCGAATGCTGTCCAGGATGCCGTTCACGAAAGCCCCAGATTCTTCGGTGCCGAATTTTTTTCCAAGATCGATGGCTTCATTGATGGAGACTTTGCAGGGAATGTCTTTGCAGCACAGCATCTCAAAAATGGCCACTCTCATAATATTCCGGTCAACGCCTGACATACGGCTGATTTTCCAGTTATTCGAAAAGCGCTCTATCAGGACATCAATTTCAGATCTGGCGGATGAAACCCCGCGAACAAGATTCAAGAAAAATGGTCGAACCTGAGATGACGGCAGAAAATTCTCGCAGAAAAGTGATAATTTCTCTTCCGCGAAAAGATCATTCATATCCATAAAAAAAAGCGCCTGAATTGCAAGCTCCCGCGATTTGCGACGATTTCCCATAAGTGTCTCTATACCTGGTCTATGTCCTGGATCAAATTAGCC
>Ga0194038_1001453_pt1 | contig 10237 bp, 6 predicted proteins | sample JunL226m_MetaG_FD_148630 | JGI IMG/M metagenome (GOLD analysis project Ga0194038, IMG submission 148630) | Anoxic zone freshwater microbial communities from boreal shield lake in IISD Experimental Lakes Area, Ontario, Canada - Jun2016-L227-6m | ecosystem: Environmental > Aquatic > Freshwater >...
GAACAACCCGGAATGGTAGAGAGTCAAGAATGAATGATGGTAGGGGCGATCCTTGTGATCGCCCTTGCAGTCATCCTGCAGGCTGTCAAGTTAAAGCCTCCTGTGCAAGTTCTTCGTTTTCCAGCGGCAGTCTGATGGGGAGAAAGATTATGAGCAACTACTACTTATTTCAGGATAAAAAGAAATGTATCGGCTGTCATAGCTGCGAAGTCCAGTGTGAAAGCTATAAATCCCTTCCGTCCGGTCCGAAACTCTGCCAGATTATTCAGGACGGCACCCATGTCATCAACGATTCGCCCATGGTGTCCGATGTACGGTTAGCCCAAGGTATTTCACATGGACGGTCTGTTCATGGTATCACACATATAATGATGTCCTGCTTCCATTGTGAAACGCCATGGTGTGTGCCCGCCTGCCCGGCTGGCGCCATGAAAAAGCGCCCCTTGGACGGTATCGTTTATGTGGACCCATTGCTATGCATTGGATGCAAAACCTGTATCGCCGCCTGCCCCTGGGGATCGGTTCAATGGAATCCTGAAAAACGCCAAGCGGTCAAATGCGACTTCTGTATGGACCGAATTGATCGGGGACTGAAACCAGCCTGTGTTACGGTATGTACCTCGCACTGCCTTGAATTTGGCGCGATCGAACGAAAAATGCCGGGGTTGCGGAAAAAATCGCTTGCCCACAGGTCTGCACCAAAAGAGGTGAAGGCCGAAATCCTCATAGAAAAGAGATGTCCGGTGAATGCGGCAATTACCGAAATTGAGCGCATCCTGGATACCGGAAACCTTATTGATCCCAAAAGTCGGCGAAGGACTGAAAAAATCCTTGAGCTGATGCAGGATGTGGCCTGGGGAAGGGCCGGATCGGACCACCTGCAATCCATGGAATCCTTTGCGCAGAAAATCATAAAAGAAGGCCCGGATGATATCAGCGTAAAAACCGGACAATTCCTGGACTTGACGCTGACCGAACACCACGAGGTGTTTGTAAGTCATCTGCAAACCAACAATTGTGCAACGGGTGAATGTGTCAAAATTGCGCCGGCTCCATGTCAGATGGCTTGCCCTGCCGGTATTGATATTCCGACCTACATCACCCTGATTGGAATGGGGCGGGATGCGGAAGCCATCGCAGTGATTCGAAAAGATAACCCATTCCCATGGGTTTGCGGGATGGTCTGTACCCGGCCATGTGAATTCATGTGCGTACGGGGCAGAATCGACCAGCCGGTTTCCATTAAATATTTAAAGGCGTTCGCTGCAGAGAAGGCGATGTTGGAAGGGCGGTATGTTAACCCACCCAAAGAACCTGATAAAGGTCAGAACGTATGTATCATCGGTGCAGGGCCTGCTGGCATGAGCGCTGCGTATTACCTGAGTTTAATGGGATACGGCGTCCGGGTTATCGAAGCGCTGCCAACAGCCGGGGGAATGATGCTGCTTGGCATTCCCCGATACAGGCTTCCATGTCGAATCATTGACCTGGAAGTGACCATGCTCGAAGAATTAGGCGTGGATTTTCGGTTCAATACAAATTTTGGAAAAGACGTAAGCCTGGATTCCTTAAAGGCCGAAGGATTTGAAGCCTTCTTTTTTGCGATTGGCGCGCACAAATCATTTGATCTCAATATCCCAGGTGAAACGGCCCAAATATTAAATGGGCCTCAAGCCATTCAGGCCATTGATCTGTTGCGCCGAGTGGCGTTGGGAGACTGGGACCAAAATATTAAATGGCCGGGTGAGAGAGTTGTCATTGTCGGAGGCGGAAATGTGGCCATTGATGCCGCCAGAACTTGCCTGAGGCTGGGCTGCAAGGAAGTGAGGATGGCATACCGCAGAACGCGCTCCGAAATGCCCGCGGATGTCGAGGAAGTTGAACAGGCCGAGGAAGAAGGTGTTCAGATTTCATTTTTGACCATTCCTGTCGCCATAATTGGAACTGGCCTTGGCCAGAATGATCGAATTACAGGGATTCGCTGTGTTCGCGCGGAGTTAATCGCACAGGAAGGCGGTAGCCGAAAAATTCCGGTTCCGATTGAAGGCAGCGAATATTTGATTGAAACCGATGCGGTGATTTCTGCTATCGGACAGCAGGTGGATCAGGACTGTCTGTCATCAATTCCCAAGCTCAAATGGACCCGCAGAAATACCCTGTTCGCCAGCAATGTCAACATGAAAACCTCGGTTCCCGGAATCTTTGCAGCCGGAGATGCGGTTTCGGGGCCGGCGACAGTTATTGAAGCCATCGGTGGGGGTAAACGTGCGGCGGATGCCATTGATCGTTATCTGTCGAACATTCCACAGCCCAGGATGCCACCGGTTCCGGTTCGAAGGGGAAGAATCGATTGGATTGAGATGCCGGCCAAGGTCAAAATGGCTTTGCAGCGACCCGTCATGTCACTGTTGCCCATCGACCGAAGGCGAAAAACCTTTCAGCAGGTCGAAACCGGTTACCCGGAACAGAATGTCCGGGAAGAAGCCGCCCGCTGCCTTCGCTGTGATATTTGCTTCAGGTGCGGACGCTGCGTGGAAATTTGCAGAGATAAAATAAAGGTCGAAGCCCTGAAGATGGGTTATCTTGATTTTGATCGTCCCGGCCCGACCGATTTTTCCATTGCCGAAAAGCGATGCATTTTATGCGGCGCTTGCGCCGCCAATTGCCCATCAGGGGCCATGAGAATGGAAGATTCCAATGGAGAGCGGGTACTGTCGTTGTGCGGGATGATTCTGAACCGGCAGAAGTTAATCCATTGCGAAAGCTGCGGCGCGATCATGGGGACTGCTGGATATCTGGAGTATATTCGAAACAAACATCAATCCGTCATACAGGTTGCCGATCCACGGACGCATTGCTATATATGCGCCCGGAAAACGATGGCTATATACACGGCATCCCGGCTGCGTCAGTATAGTTAATCAGGTATGCTTTGAGCGGTCAATGACTGAGTTTTTAGAATTGAAAAGTGCAGTTTATGCCCGCGTACAGAATACATTCACCATTTATTATAAGGGAGGCGGGTCTTATGGGGTTTCGTAAAGGACAAAAAGTCGAGATTTATAAAAGGTCAGCAGATGATGGATGGGAAAGTTTTATGGATGCTTATGTCGGAACTCATGGCATTATTACCGATCCCGATACCGCCATTAATGATTCCGATGCCCTGGTTGAGGTCAGCCTGGTTGGGAAAGGCACATTTCGATTTCCCCAGGACTGTCTGAGATGTATTTAGATAGCAAATGTTGACCGTGAACGGTGAACGGTCAACATTGTATTTCATTATACCTTTTTTAAGAAACGGAAATTGATCATGCGCAAATTGTCCGGCATCATGTTTGACAGACGGGATCATGGTTTGTTGACCATCGTCAATGACGTGTTGAACCGGCATAAACTTCAGGAATATAATAAACGCAAGTTTTACCCCCATTTCCATCCTCATGGCATAAAGAAACTGGCTGAATCCAGAGGGCTGCGCATTGCATATAGCGTCATCCATCTGCTGGAGTCCCTTGAGGTCGGCAAACAGGACGAGCGCATCGGTGCCCTGCGTGCGCTGCGAGACGAGGTACTCAACGCCTCGGACGGAGTCATGCCCAAAAATACTGCCAGGGCGCTGCTCCAGATCATGAAGGAACTTGTTCGATCCCAGGGAGACTACAACCGCCAGCTCCAACTGGCCCATGATTTCAGAGTAACTGCTACTGGCAGGCCCCGCATTGTGCGAAAGCAGTTGCGGCGTTACCATCTGCTGGAAATGCCCGAAGAATGGAATCAACTGGCATTTGACGACCATGTCCATGATGTGAATACCAAGGGCCGTAAGTCCGCAACGCATCTGATCATGGATGCCTGGATCAAGGGCGTTCGCCGTCTGCGTGTAATTTACTACAATTACATTCAGGCGTCATTTGCTGCTGAGCTTCTAGAAGCCGCCGAAATAATGGGAATTACGATGCGTATCGGCATCGAATATGCCGCCCGGTTCCGAGGCCGCTATGTGCAATTGATCTGGGTTCCCAGAGGGTTTATTGATACCCAGGCATTTCTCTGCTTTTTGACTGAAGCACCGGTTCGGGTGCTTATGGAAGAAGGCCGCCAAATTTCTGAATACCGCCAGCAGCAGGTATTACAGGTTCTGGATACCTTCAACCAGCGACATCTTCCGGTCATCAATGAAACATTTGGCATTTCGCTGAAGCCTATTGATCAACCCGCTTTTTTGGCATTTGTCAAACCTGGCCAGACTTCCTTGCTACATCTGGCGAAATTCATTCACACTCAGCTTCTTCCGGAACTGGAGAAAAAAGTTGTCGAGCTGCGCATTCAGTGTGGTTCTGCAAGTCCGCAAGAGCAAATATTAAATGAAACGCGGGTGGCGGAAATGAATGGACTGGACTTTGAGACCATTCTGGAGCGATTCCTGAGCTTCTCGCAGAATCCGGATCTCGTCGATCCTCAAACCGTTCAGGACGGGCCGGATGTTCCTCCCTTGCTTAGACTGTCTCCGCGCGAACTTCTTTATCGCCTGGTTCAATTGCGCACCGCGTATCGCATCACTCTGAACCTGACAGATCTGGGACCCGATGATGTGCTGGAGCTGATATATGATTGCGAAGGTTTGATCACGCGGCTGGAGACATTCAACCTAAAGGACTACACGAGCGGGAAAACGATCCTTGTTCCTGAGATCAGTCGTATGCAGGTTGCTATCAACGAAGGCAATGTCATAACGCTGAAACGCATCATCCTCAATATCATGGACCAGACAGCGGCATCTTCCCGTCCGGACAGGGACGACCGTCTTGAGAAATTGGATGCGATCCTGCACGATATTAATACGCTGCGCCTGATGTACAAGGGGACCCCCCTGAAATCCAGGATCGGCAGCGATTCGACCGGAATGTCGCCACGCATGCATGGTATGGGGTTAGCGGTCATGGATTCCTTGCCGAGCCGGGCGATCAGGGATATTTTTCAACCGGGTGCGGAGCGCATGATCATTCCTTTCAGGATGACCGCTTATCGACGGGTAACATATATTCCGCGAAAAGGTGTCACTCCACTGCTCAATCGTTTTTTCAGTTGGGCGGAATCAATTCCTGGCCTTAGTTGGCTGGCCCATGAAAACCATAAGGACTGGCTGGTGCTGGAACATACCACCCGTATGGAAACCCCGGGCAACATCGTCACATTGGGCGGAATTCATGAAGATACCGGAAACGAGCTTTATCTTTGTCCGCCCCAGGTGAAAAAGGAAGCGCTGCGTTTGTCTTGGCCATATTTAAATACTCTGGCGAAAATCATCACCAAAATGATAATAGGATTTATCCCTGCGTTTCTGGTCTTTGCCCTTCGCTATGACTGGTGGGTACTCAAATTCGGTGGTGCTTTCATCTGGTTCGGCATTACTGGCGTACGCAACATTCTTCAGTCAATTTTAGGTGGTGGTGGACTGCGCAGTTCGCCGCTTTTGGGCTGGAAAGATTACATTAGTTGGGAGCGTATTGGCGATTCGTTGCTTTATACGGGCTTTTCCGTTCCACTGCTCGACTGGGTGGTTAAAACCCTGATTCTGGATAAGTCACTGGGAATCACGACGACCACCAGCCCTGCAGCCCTGTACGCAATAATGGCGGTTTCAAACGGACTTTACCTCACCTGCCACAACGCATTCCGGGGATTTCCCAAGACCGTCATTGCAGGTAATTTTTTTCGCAGCATGATTTCCATTCCCATTGCCATTGCTTTTAATGGCGTTATCGCCGATCTTTTGTTGGTGGCCGGGGTTTCCGAAATTGATGCGGTTTTGCAGAAATGGGCAGCAGTCATTTCCAAGGCTGCTTCGGACTTTGTCGCCGGCGTCATTGAAGGTTCTGCAGACCGGTATCGGAACATCCATCTTCGCTTACGCGATTATCGGGACAAACTGACCCTGCTTCTGGAGGCATATACCAGCCTTGAACTGCTATTCCCGGACAAAAAAGTCCTGGAAACGCTCAGTGACATGGACAAAAGCCTGTCAGGCGATGCCAAGGATCTGGAGCTGATCATGATCATACATGCCTTGGATATGCTATTTTTCTGGAATTACCAGCCACGGGGCCGCACCGCGCTGATCATGCTGGCCAAAACTCTTTCTGATGAAGAACGCCAGATTCTTTTGGGCTCGCTGCACATCCTCAAAAGGCAGCGTGAAATCAGTATGCTCTTTATCGATGGCATTATCGGCAAAAACTTTTCCAGCGGACTGGCCTTTTATCTGAACGCATCCAAGCAGTATCTGGAAGATGTTCAAAAGATACTGGGTGATCCGGTAAAACAAAAGGCTATTTCTGAACACGGAGAATTGAAATGAACCTTACCCTATCCATTGCGCAAATGTGTGTTGCGGTCTCTCAACCCGAAGAGAATCTTAGAAAAGCCGAACTTTGGATTGCCGAGGCATCACGAAGGGGCAGTGATGTCATCTGTTTTCCGGAGATGTGGACCACGGGTTTCAACTGGTTAAACAATGATCGCATGGCCGCTGCACACGATAAAGTCGCCTGTCGGCTTGCCAAGATGGCAAAAACATACAATATCTGGATTAATGGGTCGATGCTGGCGCTAAACGAAGCGGGAAAAGTCTCCAACACCTCATTTTTATTCAATGACAGGGGCGAGCAGGCAGGGCTCTACCGAAAAACCCATTTGTTCAGTTTGCTTCATGAGGATGCACACATAGCGCCAGGAGAGCATTTGACAGTTATTGACACCCCATGGGGACGAGTAGGATTAGCAATTTGCTATGATATCCGTTTTCCGGAGCTGTTTCGAACATATTTCCTGAATGGTGTGGAAATCGTGTTTTGTCCCGTGGCCTTTCCCTACCCGCGTCTTGATCATTGGAAGATTCTGGTGCGCGCCCGCGCAATTGAGAACCAGATGTTTATTGTCGGAATAAACCAGGTTGGCAGTGAGGACTTTGGGTCCGATGGCGTTGTTACCTATTTTGGCGATTCAGTGATTATTGACCCTTGGGGCAAGACCGTGATCGAAGCCGGAGAGACCGATGAAATGCTGCTGACTGCCACGATTAATATGGATCGGGTCAAAGAGATTCGGGCTAAAATGACGGTTCTTAAAGACAGAAGGCCGGAGCTGTACGAATTGGGATGATAATCCGCTCTGCTTTTTCCTCATGTTAACCACGATGCAGCATCGCAGAAAAGCAGTATTCAGACCATGGTATTCTTTGGTAGCAAAAAAAGACTTGACATTCTGATATATCAGATGGTATCTTAACGTATTTGAATCACATAAACGGGGAGATTACCCATGAGTACTGGTTCAAGACAACTTCATTTTTCAGCCCCTCTGATGGCAAACACAACGCCGGTCCACTTTGCACGGCTTGATGATCCTCATATTGATAGACATTATGAGGCCGCGCAGTCCAATCAATCCGAGATTTATAGAAATTCACAAACATTCAGCCGAGCTTACCAAGTGGTGGCAGGCTATAAAGTACGTGGAAATTGATAATCTAACCAGTCTCGATTATTAGAGGCTCCTACAGGAAAGGAGGAAGGCAATAATAAATTCAGGATACTTTTGCCAAAAGCACAAATTGTGTTTTGCCAGATTCAATACTTAATCGACCACATATTTTTTATCTGGAAGGAGATGCCATGAGAACCAATTGCAGACATTTAATGAATTCATCGATTTTTACTTGCTTTCTTTGCCTTTTTGTACTTTTCGCAGCATCAGATGCTATGGCGGTAACTAAACTACGGTTAAGCATGCAACCTACGCCCGAAGCCTTTATCGTACACCGGATGATAGAAGAAGGAATTGACAAAAAAGCAGATTTTGCAATGGAAATGATTTACGCTGACTCTGGAGTGTCGCAGATAGAGGCTTTACCTGCCAAAACATGGGACCTTGCAAATTTAGGCGGAACTCCAATGCTCATGGGCGCCTTGAGATACAAGGCATATATGATTGCGCTTTCCGCTGACGATGGCTACAACAACATGGTGATGGTCCGGCCAAACAGCCAGATACTTACGGTAAAAGGCTTTAACCCAAAATATCCTGAAGTATATGGTTCCCCCGAGACGGTTAAGGGAAAGACGATACTTTTACCAACTGTGACTGCTGCACACTACGCTGCTTACGGGTGGTTGCAGGCAGTAGGTTTGATTGACAAGGACGTTGTATTGCAAAATATGGAGCCAGGACAGGCCATGTCTGCTTTTGATTCCGGAGTGGGAGATGTAGTTGTAGTATGGGTGCCTTTCTCTCTTACAGGGATAAGCAAGGGGTGGAAAATTGTTGCAGATGGCGCCATGACCCATGCCAGCGTTCCACTGGTTTGGACCACATCGAGAGAGTTTGGCGATAAAAACCCGGATGTCGTAAAAAGATTCATGAGCCTCTATTTTGCGCAAGTTGACAGATATCAGTCTGAATTGAAAAATAATAGGCCGGAACTGGTATCCAAGGCTCGTAAAATGTTTAAAGAATGGGCAGGAATGGAGATGGAAACGCCCATGGTTGACATGATGCTGGAGACATATAAAATGTTTGACCTCAAACAGAATCTGCAGATGCTCAATGCCACCAACAAGGAAAGTGAAGCATTTGTAATGATGAAGAACGTAGCTGGCTTTTTTACGGAGAACAAGCGGTTCACGCCGGCCGAGAAGGATCAGGTTTTAAAGACTGATTTCATCACCGACAAATTTATAAAGTGACTATTGAATGATTTTGTTTTAGCACAAAACCCAACGGTTCATGGAGAATGGAAAAAATGGCCATTGAGAAAACTGATCGTCATGGCGAATCCTTCTTTACGAGAATATTGCCCTACCTGAGCCTGACAGCTTTTTTTTTGATCTGGCAGCTCTTGGTGGATTTTGATGTCATACCACGGCAACTGTTGGCGACCCCAATTGATGTAATCAAGCTGTTTATAAAAAAATTAACTGATGAAAGCCCCGACGGCGCATTGTTACTCGCACATACCTGGATCAGCGTGAAAGAAGCCTTTTTGGGCTACATTTTGGCGCTTGCCGTCGGGATTCCTTTTGGCCTCATGATGGGATGGTTCCGGATATTCAGAGGTTTGACCCAGCCAATTTTTGAAATTATCCGCCCCATCCCCCCTGTGGCTTTGATTCCACTGGCCATTTTCTGGTTTGGAATCGGTCTTTCAAGCAAGGTCTTCATTATATGGATATCAGGTGTTATCCCTTGTGTGATCAATTCCTATGTGGGAGTGAGAATGACTAATCCCACTTTGATCAATATGGCCAAGACCTATGGAGCCACAAGCTGGGGTATTTTTTTTAAAATATGCATACCGTCCTCTCTTCCGATGGTTTTTGGCGCCTTGCAGATCGCTTTGGCGTATTCCTGGATTTCTCTCGTAGCCGCTGAATTGGTTGCCGCAAACGCCGGACTTGGATTTCTGATTACAATGGGCAGGCGTCTTATAATGCCAGACATGGTACTGCTTGGTATGGCGATGGTGGCTCTCACGGGAGCCATACTGGGTTTTGTGATCAGCAAAGTAGAAAAACGCCTGTTGGCCGGAATCAGGAGGTAGATAAAATGGCTTTGCAATCAAAAAGTGTGAGCGTAAAGAGCCTTGGGCCTTCAAAATTATCAACGTATATAAAGCGGTTCTTTCATTATTTACCGGTTATTCTTACACACGATATAACGCTTTTTGTAATGTCAATCGCATTTTTTTTCTCGGCCTGGGAACTGTTAGCCTCTTTCGGACTGATGCGAATTCCCAAAATAACGAACGTGTTTAAATACCTTTGGGTTTTAATGTTTGATCCCCTTGCCGGACGAACTCTTATCGGCCATATCGCCGCCAGCCTGAATCGGGTCGTGTGGGGCTTTTTAATAGCCGTGATCGTTGGTATCCCCCTTGGGCTTGCTATGGCGATGAATCGATATGTTGACAAGATAGTGGGCCCAATCTTTAACCTTTTCAAGCCCATGCCGCCTATAGCCTGGATATCGATTTCAATTCTCTGGTTTGGAATAGGAGAAACGTCAAAGATTTTCGTTATCTTAACTGGTACTTTGATTCCCTGTATAATCAATGCGTACAATGGTGTTCGGCTGGTTGATCCCCAGCTTTACGATGTTGTTCGAATGCTGGGAGGAAATAAGCGTGATGAAATCTTCCTGGTGCAGATTCCGGGATCACTGCCTTCCATTTTCGCGG
>Ga0194038_1001459_pt1 | contig 10209 bp, 12 predicted proteins | sample JunL226m_MetaG_FD_148630 | JGI IMG/M metagenome (GOLD analysis project Ga0194038, IMG submission 148630) | Anoxic zone freshwater microbial communities from boreal shield lake in IISD Experimental Lakes Area, Ontario, Canada - Jun2016-L227-6m | ecosystem: Environmental > Aquatic > Freshwater >...
CTCCACGACCGAGAACACCTGGTTCTGCTTGCTGAACAACTCGCCCTGCTGCATGACGGTCTGGATCTGCCCGGGTCCGGGGTAGTAGACCGCCTGGATGTAGGTGCCCGGGTGGCCCTGTATCTCGGTGTCGATCCGCAGTTGGCTGGGCCTGCCGTCGTCGTAGCGGGCCAGGATGTAGACGGCTTTGACCTCGTCGTTCCATTCCGGATAGGTCTGGAAATCGGCGACGATCGCCATGATCGCGGCCGCGGTGGCGTCGACCTCGACGGTCTTGCTCACCAGAGGCATCAGACGGTCGCCTTCCCGGCGGCCAGGCCCAGCGGCGACTGCACCCGGATCTTGTCATCGCGGATGAGGCCGCGCAGCAGTGCGGTCGAGAACTCCTCGGCGATCTCGGTGGCGGTGCGGCGGCCGTCGGGACGTAGCCACCGGTAGGCGCCCATCGTCATGCCGATGTAGCCCAGTGCCACCACGTGCGAATCGCAGTCGAAGAACTCCCCGCTGGCGATGCCGCGGTCGATCAGGCCGGCGAGGTGTTCGTAGACCTGGGTCTCCTTCTCGCGAACCTCGGCGACCTGGTCCTCGGTGAACCACTCGGTGATGTAGGGCTGCTCCTGCCAGTAGACCGCCGCCCCCTCCGGGTTCTCGGCGATGTTGGTGAGCAACCGCACGGTGTACTGATAGAGCGCCTCGCGCGCCGTCCAGGAGGGGTCGTCGTGCACGGCGGCCAGGGTGTTCTCGGCCGCGCGGCGGTAGATGTCGAACAGGATCAGCGACTTGCTGGCGTAGTAGTGATAGACCGTCGCCTTGTTGAGGCCGACCACGTCGGCGACGTCGTCCATCCGGGTGCCGTGGTAGCCGCGGGCGGCGAACAGTTTGGTGGCGACCGCCAGCAGTTCCTCGCGGCGGGTCGTCCCGTTTTCCGGTGGCATTGCGCCCTCCCTATCAACTGGTTGGACAGTTTAGGCACCCGCCGGCGCAGTCCGGGATCAGGCCAATAGGGCCCGATCCCCGCCGCGGCGCGGTCCCGGCACGATAGGCTTAGGATCAGCAGCCACGGAGGTACGCCAATGAATTTCGACCCGCAGCCCGACTACGACGGCACCGACGAGATCGAGTATTTCTTCAGCTGGCTGCCGTGGGCATTGCGCGGCACCGACTGGACCGGCACCCCGTCCTACCCGCCGGTCTGATCCGCCCAGGCCAGCGCATCGGCGCCTGAGTCGACTTTCCGCGGCTCCTCCGCGCCGCGACGGACCATCAGCGAACGCTGCCCTGATTTCTCCACGTAGGCGACCCACCCTCCGGACCATGCCGGCGCGGGAGCGTCAGTCCAGGTGTCGGCAATAGTTCGCGGAGTTCGATCCCTGCCCAGAACGCGGACCATCGCGGACCGATTGTCGGTGGGGTCGGTGTCGGACTGCGTGAAGCCGATCTCCCCCGACCGCAACGCATGCAGATTGGAGTAGTACCCCGGTCCGGTCAGCAGCGGTGCCGGACTCGCCCCCGGGTCGACGGCGTAGATGCCCCCGTCGCGAAGCGCGAACGGTATTGAGGTGGCGGCACTTCCGGTCGCGTCGCCGTTGGCGAAGAGCACCGAGCGGCCGTCGGTGTCGAAGCTGACCGACACCGCGTTGGTGTCGGTGGCGACCGCGTTCGAGGAGCCGCCGACGGTGAGCACGGCGACGTCCACCGGACGGACATCACTGCGGCCCCCACTCCAGGCGATGCGGCTTCCGTCCGGCGACCACGCGTAATCGGGGTCGGCCAACAGCGGCTTGTCGGGTGCCAGCACCATGCCCGAGTCCGCCGCCGCCGTCAGCAGAAAGCCGCCGCCGCCGAAGGTCGCCTTGAGGAACGCGATCCGCTCGCCGGTCGGTGACCAGCGGGGGTACTCGACGCCCGGCCGGTCGGCGTCGAACCTGGGAACCAGCGCGGCGGGATCGACCAGACGGCGACTGGCGCCCGAATCGAGATCGAGCACCCACAGTTCACCGCCGGGCTCATCGGGGACCGGACGACGCACGAAGGCGACCCGCTTGCCGTCCGGCGACGGCGCAGGCTGGGTGTCACCGGGACCGTCGGTGAGCCGTCGGGGCGGTGCGCCGTTGAGGTCACTGACGTAGAGGGAGCCGCCGCGGGCGTAGAACAGCACCGGGTTGGTGGCCGTCGCTGGTTCGGAAGGCGAGGTGCAGGACGCGAGCGTCAGCGCCACGGCGAGAACAACAACCAACCGCAAGCGCCCCACGAGGCGCACTGTAACCGGTTGTTAGGGTTCGCTGTGCTCGATCTGACGACTACCGCCGCGCGGCCCGATCCGGCACGGCTGCGCCTGAGCACCTACCCGGTGGTCGATGAGATCGCGGCCCGCTATGGCGATATGGACGCCAACGCGCATCTGAACAACCTCGCGCTGGAGGCACTCCACGAGAACGCCCGCGCGACGATGAACCGACGGCTGATCCCCGACGCCTACCGGTCCGGTGAACGGAGGACACGCCTGGTCACGTCGCAGAACACCGTGCACTTTCTCGCCGAGGCACACTGGCCGGCACTGATCACGACCGGTGCCGGCGTGGGCCGTATCGGGCGGACATCGTTCGTCGCATCCACCGGCCTGTTCCTCGGCCAGACGTGCATCGGCGTCTGCGACACCGTGCTGGTGTTGCTCGGCGACGTCGGGCCGGCGCCCCTGCCGGAGGACTTCCGTAGTGCGCTGCAGGGCGTCCTTCTGCGTTAGAGCGCCTTGAGTTCCTCGATGACCTCTCCCACCGACTTCTTGGCGTCGCCGAACAGCATCGAGGTGCCGGCGCCGAAGAACAGCGGGTTCTCGATACCGGCGTAGCCCGAGGACATCGAGCGCTTCAGCACGATCACCGAGCGTGACTGGTCGACGTTGAGGATCGGCATGCCGTAGATGGGGCTGGACGGATCGGTGCGCGCCGCCGGGTTGGTGACGTCGTTGGCACCGATGACGACCGTCACATCGGTGCGTGGGAACTCACCGTTGATGTCGTCCATCTCCTTCATGGCGTCGTACTCCACATCGGCTTCGGCGAGCAGCACGTTCATGTGTCCGGGCATGCGGCCGGCGACAGGATGGATGGCGAATTTGACCTCGACGCCCTTCTCCTCGAGCAGATCCGCCAGTTCCTTGACCGCGTGCTGCGCCTGTGCGACGGCCAGTCCGTAACCGGGCACCACGATCACCTGGTTGGCGTATGCCATCTGGATCGCGGCGTCGGCGGCCGAGGTGGCCTTCACCGGCCCCTGATCGCCGCCGGCGGGCCCACCCACCGCGTCGGTACCGCCGAAAGAACCGAACACGATGGCCGGGATGGACCGGTTCATCGCCACGGCCATCAGATTGGTCAGGATCGAACCCGACGCACCGACGATCATGCCGGCGACGATCATCGCGGTGTTGTTCAGCGCCAGACCCGCCGCGGCAGCGGACAGTCCAGTCATCGCATTGAGCAGCGAGATGACGACCGGCATATCGGCGCCGCCGATTGGAAACACCACGAACAGGCCCATGATCCCGGCGAGCACGAGCAGCAGCACGATCCACCAGACCGACAGGCCCTTGCTCAGTCCGATGTAGACCGCCGCGGCGATCGCGGCGAGCAGCAGAATGATGTTGGCGGCCTGGAACACCTTCGCGTTCTTGACGAAGGTCTTCTCCACACCACGCGGAATGATGTTCTCCTGCAGCTTGGCGAAAGCAACCAGTGATCCCCAGAACGACACCGACCCGATGATCGCGGCGAACAGCGAGCCCACCACCAGCGCCACCGTCGGTGACTGATCCGGCTTGAAGTGTGAGAAGCCTTTGGTCTCAATGAATTCCGCCCATGCAATCAGCGCAACGGTGCCGCCGCCGACACCGTTGAACAGCGCCACCAGTTGCGGCATCGCAGTCATCTTGGTCTTCTTGGCCGGCGGCACACCAAGGATCACACCCAGAGCCAGACCGGCGATGATGAGGATCCAGTTGATCGACGCGGTGTCGCGGATCCTGATCAGCGTGGCGATGACGGCGATACCCATGCCGACCGCGGCGATCCAGTTGCCGCGCACCGCGGTCTTGGGGCCGGTGAGCCCGGAGAGGCCGTAGATGAACAGTGCGAAGGCGAAGATGTAGAGAACGTCGACGAGGTAGGTCACTTGGTGAGCTCCTTCGTCCGCTCCGCTGCGGCGAGTTCCTTCTTCTTGCTCTTGAACATCCCGAGCATGCGGTCGGTCACCAGGAATCCGCCGATGACGTTGAGGGTGCCGAACACCAGCGCGACGAACGTGATGGCCCGCACGCCCCAGTGCGCATCGGCCGGGAGATTGCCCAGCACCAGCAGCGCGCCGAGGACCACGATGCCGTGGATGGCGTTGGTGCCCGACATCAGCGGGGTGTGCAGGGTGTTGGGCACCTTGGAGATGACGGCGAAACCGACGAACCCGGCGAGCACCAGGATCGCGAGATTGGCCAGCAGTTGGGTGTACATCAGTTCTGCCCCTCGCGAGTCACACAGGAGGCCGAGATGACCTCGTCGTCGAAATCCGGTGCCAGTGCGCCGTCTTTGATCATCAGCTCCAGCAGGGAGGTGAGGTTCTTGGAGTACAACTCGCTCGCATGCTCGGGCATGGTGGCCGGAAGGTTCAGCGGCGAGGCGATGGTGACGCCGTGCTTGACGACGGTCTGTCCGGGTTCGGTGAGCTCGCAGTTACCGCCGGTCTCCCCCGCCAGGTCGATCACCACGCTTCCCGGCTTCATACCCTGCACCGCCGCGGCGGTGACCAGCCGCGGTGCGGGGCGGCCCGGCACCAGTGCGGTGGTGATCACGACGTCGAATCCGCCGATGGCCTCTTCGAGCTTCTTCTGCTGCGCGGCGCGCTCCTCTTCGGTGAGCTCGCGGGCGTAACCGCCCTCACCGGCCGCGTCGATCCCGATGTCGAGCCACTGCGCCCCGACCGAGCGAACCTGGTCGGCCACCTCGGGACGGACGTCGTACCCGGTAGTGCGCCCGCCGAGACGCTTGGCGGTGGCCAGGGCCTGCAGCCCGGCGACACCCACGCCGAGCACCAGGACGGTGGCCGGCTTGACCGTGCCGGCCGCCGTGGTGAGCATCGGGAAGAAGCGTGTGGACTCACTGGCCGCGAGCAGCACGGCCTTGTAGCCGGCGACGTTGCCCTGGGAGGACAGCGCGTCCATCGCCTGGGCGCGGGATATCCGGGGAATCGCCTCCACCGCGAAGGCCTGCACGCCGGCGGATTTCAGCGCGGCGATCTGGTTGTCGGCGTTGCGTGGTGCGAGGAATCCGATCAGCGTCTGTCCCGACCGCAGCTTGGCCACCTCGGCCGGGGTCGGCGGCGCCACCTTGACCACGATGTCCGCGCTCCAGGCGTCGCCGATGGTCGCACCCGCGGCGGTGTAGAGCTCGTCGGGCAGCAGGGCGCGCTGTCCCGCGCCGGACTCGACCACGACTGCGACGCCGTCGCCGGCCAGCGCCGAAACGGCCTTGGGCACCAGTGCCACCCGACGTTCGTCGGCGCCCGACTCTGCGACGACTCCGACGGTCGTCGTCCTGGTTTCTGTCACCGCGACACCCTAACCGTTGGCTGTCGCTGCCCCCGAGCCGGAAGTCCCCATGATGAGCCCGGTTCCCCCATCCAGGGGATGCGGGTCCGGAACGGGTTCGTCGGTCATGGTGACGGTCACTTCGGTGCCCGACCCCGGTGCGGTGTCGACGTCGACCACACCGCCGGTCGCCGCGATACCGACCACCAGAGAAGCCAGCCCGATGTGCCCCTGCGCCACCCGGGCGGCCAGCACCTCCGGATCGAAACCGGTGCCGTCGTCGGCCACCCGCAACCGCACCGTGTCGCCGTCGCGGTGCAGCGCCAGCACGACGTGCGTGGCGCGGGAGTGCTTGCTGACGTTGGCCAGCAACTCGCGCGCCGCGCGGAAGATCATCGCCTGGCATCCGGGCCTGCCGACGTCGCCGATGTCGGCCGCCACGGTGATGCCCCAACGCTGTTCGAACTTGGTCGCCAGATCTCCCACTGCGCCGGAAAGGCCGACCTGGTCGAGCACCTGGGGATGCAGCGCGGAGACCGTCGTACGAAGTGCCTCAACGGATTCACGCAACGCATCGTCGAGCCGGTCGAAACCGTCGGCGGTGGGGTTGGCCCGCAACTCGTCGAGGTCGAGTCGGGCGGCCAGCAGGTTCTGCAGCGGACCGTCGTGAAGCTGCTCGGAGAGTTCGCGGCTGTGCCGTTCGTCGGCCCGCATGGCCTCGGCGACGAGCCGGCGACGGACCTCGAGCAGCGTCTGCACGCGGGATGCCCGACGTTTGAGCGTGAAGGACAACGCGGTGAGCGCCGCAGCCAGCCACAGCAGACAACCCACCTGGACGTACACCACAGCGGGGATCGCCACCATCCGGTCACGCACGGCGTAGACGAACCAGGCGAACAGATAGCCCACCGCGGCGCTGAGGCTGAGCACGGCGGTGACCGAGGGGCTGTCGATGAACACCACGGAGATCGGTAGGAGGAAGAAGATCGGCAGCAGTGAGATGGTCGCGCCGCCGGACACCATGCACAGGACCAGGACGAAGATCACGTCCGCCGCGGTGGACACCCAGGGGAACCATCGGCGCGGCCGCACGGTGAGCACCACGACCAGCCACGCCAGCGCCGCCACGGCGTAGCCGGCGAGGATCACCTCGAAGGCCCGGTCCAGCCAGTGCTCGGTGTGGGTGAACGCCACCAGCAGCGAGATCAGCGCGATCATCGCCAGCCGCAGGAACGACCGGATCCGCAGCGGCTGGCTGGTGAGGAATTCCAGCGCCCGTTCGGCGGTGCGCCGCACTCCCTACTCCATCAGCCCGCGGCGCATCGCCTCGGCGACGGCGGCCGCGCGGTCACCCACGCCGAGTTTCTCGTAGAGGCGCTGGACGTGGGTCTTGACCGTCGACGGCGCCAGGAACAACTGCTTGGCGATCATCGGGATGCTGGCGCCCTCGGCGATGTGCTTGAGGACCTCGCGTTCGCGCGCGCTGAGCGTGGGCCCGGACGGTTCGGCGCGGCGACGGATCTCGGCGGCCAGTCCCGAGGCCAGTTCCGGGGAGACGACGTCGCGGCCGGCCGCGCAGTCCAGCACGGCGGTGACGATCTCCGAACGCGACGACTCCTTCGGCAGATAGCCCGCCGCACCCTGCTGCAGCGCGTGATACACCAGCGCGGAGTCGGCGTGCGCCGAGACCAGCAGGACACGGGTGGGCAGTTCGTCGCGCACCACCGCCGCCGCCACCTGGGCGCCGTCCATTCCGGGCATCTGCAGGTCGAGCAGGGCGACGTCGGGCTTGTGGGCGTTGATCATCTCCAGGGCCTCCGAGCCGTTCGCCGCCTCGCCGGCGATCTCGATCTGCCCGCTGCTGGTGAGCGCACGCACGAGACCTTCGCGGAACAGCGGATGATCATCGGCCACGACGACGCGGACCTTGGTGAACGAGTCGCGCATGCCTGACCTTCCCGACCGTTGATCCCTTTTCGACGCGGGCAGCATATCGCCGATGACGTGGCATATCGTGGCGTCATGGATTTCGCCATGTCAGCCACAGCAGCCGACTACCACAAGAGGCTCACCGAGTTCATGGTCGACGAGGTCATCCCGGCCGAGAAGCTTTACGACGAGTACCGCGCCGGGGCCGGGCCGGGCGATTTCACGGTGCCGCCGGTGGTGGAGGAACTCAAGGCCAAGGCCCGCGAGCGCGGGCTGTGGAATCTGTTCCTGCCGTCGGAGTCGGGACTGACCAACCTCGAGTACGCGCCGCTGGCCGAGCTGACCGGCTGGAGTTCGGAGATCGCCCCGGAGGCGGTCAACTGCGCCGCCCCCGACACCGGCAACATGGAAGTGCTGCACATGTTCGGCACGCCTGCGCAGAAGAAGCAGTGGCTGCAACCCCTGCTCGCCGGCGAGATCCGCAGCGCATTCTCGATGACCGAGCCGGCGGTGGCGTCCTCGGATGCGCGCAATATCCAGACCCAGATCATCCGCGACGGCGATGACTACATCATCAACGGACGGAAGTGGTGGACCTCCGGCGCCAACGATCCGCGCTGCAAGATCCTGATCGTCATGGGCCGCACCAACCCCGACGCGGCGTCGCATCAGCAGCAGTCGATGATCCTCGTTCCGATCGACACCCCCGGGGTGAACATCCTGCGGTCCACGTCGGTCTTCGGCTGGCAGGACCAGCACGGGCACGCCGAGATCGTCTACTCAGGAGTCCGGGTGCCGGCATCGAACCTGCTCGCCGAAGAAGGTATGGGTTTCGCGATCGCCCAGGCCCGGCTCGGCCCCGGACGCATCCACCACTGCATGCGCGCGATCGGGGTGGCCGAGCGCGCCCTGGCCCTGATGACCGAGCGGGCCCGCACCCGAATCGCCTTCGGCAAGCCGCTCGCCGAACAGGGCATGGTGCAGCAGCAGATCGCACTGAGCCGCAACGAGATCGACCAGGCACGCCTGCTGTGCGAGAAGGCGGCCTGGACGATCGACCAGGAGGGCAACCGCGCGGCGTTCGCATTGGTCTCACAGATCAAGTCGGTGGCGCCGCAGATGTCACTGAACGTGATCGACCGCGCCATCCAGATCCACGGTGGCGGCGGTGTGAGCGATGACTTCCCCTTGGCCCGGATGTACGGCTGGCAGCGCGCGATGCGGATCTTCGACGGTCCCGACGAGGTCCACTTCCGCACCGTCGCCAAAGCCGAACTCGGCCGGGAGCCCAGTGCCATGGCCGCAGCAGTGACAAGCGGGTGAGGTCGGGCGACAGCGCCACCGGCGAAAGGCTCTCGGGGGCATGGAACTTCCGGGACGTCGCCGAGTCGACGGGAGTGGCGCCGGGCTGGCTATTCCGTTCCAGTGAGCTGTCCAAACTCGACGACCACGGCCGCACGACCATCACCGAGATCGGCGTGACCGACGTCGCGGATCTGCGCTCGCCGGCCGAGGTCGCGCGCCGCGGTGCGGGCGCGGTGCCCGACGGGGTCGCGGTGCACAACCTTCCTTTCCCCGAGGTGTCCCACTCGCACGACGGCGAACAGGAGGCGCCGCACGAGTCGAGCTGGAACAAGATGATGACGGAGTACTCCGAGGAGGATCCGGTCGAGGCGGCACTGCGATGGATGACCCAGGAGTACGAGCGATTCCCGACCCTGCCCGGTGCGCTGCGGGCGGTGAACCGGATCGCCACGCTGCTGGCCGACGGGCGGCCGACGCTGGTGCACTGCTTCGCCGGCAAGGACCGGACCGGCTTCGCGCTCGCCGTGGTGCTCGAGGCGGCCGGTGTGAGCCGCGACGCGATCATCAGTGACTACCTGCGCAGCAATGAGGCGGTGGGTCCCCTGCGGGAGAGCATCCTGTCCACCATGCGGACCCGCGAGGGCATGACCGACGAGGTGCTGTCGTTCGCGGAGTCGCGACTCACCGACGAGGTGCTCGGGGTCCGCGAGGAATATCTGGCCGGCGCACGCCGCGTGCTCGAGGAGACGCGCGGCGGTCTCGCGGGCTACCTGCGTGCCGCCGACGTGAGCGATGACGACGTCGCGCGGCTGCGCGCCCGGCTACTGGGATAGCGCCACCCCGACGATCCACGCCACGGCGGCCAGCAGACCGGCCGACAGTTCCACCGCCACCGACAACGCGACGCCCTTGACCGCATGAACAGTCGCCGTCCACGCGCGGTGGCGATCACCGCGTCCGTTGCGTCGGGTGCCGATCAGTTCGGCGAGAAAGACACCGGCGACGAAGCCGACGAGCAGACCGACGACGGGGATCACGAAGAAACCGATGACACCGGCGACCCCGCCCGCGGCCAGCGTCGCGCCACTGACATCTGCGGCGCGCATCCTCCTGACCGGCCAGAGGTACTTGATCGCCGTCGCAGCGCCGATCACCACGGTGACCACCGCCAGCACCACCCATCCGGCGGTCGTCTTCTCCACCACCGCCCACACCGCGATCGCCGCGTAGACCAGCAGGGTGCCGGGCAGCAGTGGCACAAGGATGCCGGCCAGACCGACGGCGATCAGCACGGCGATTCCGATCAGACCGCCGGTGCTCACAGATCACCAAGCTAGCCCCCTCCCCCGATCGGTGGACAGCGATGTCCTCCCCGAACAGGGCCGGGCGGGCGACTCCGC
>Ga0194038_1001462_pt1 | contig 10194 bp, 10 predicted proteins | sample JunL226m_MetaG_FD_148630 | JGI IMG/M metagenome (GOLD analysis project Ga0194038, IMG submission 148630) | Anoxic zone freshwater microbial communities from boreal shield lake in IISD Experimental Lakes Area, Ontario, Canada - Jun2016-L227-6m | ecosystem: Environmental > Aquatic > Freshwater >...
TTCGTGAGGACTCTGTAGAGTTATTAGAAGTAAGTAATGCCCATGTGCGCCGTTGGGCTGGGCGCCTCCACTCCAAAGGGAAGTCCTCACGAACCATTGCGCGCGCTCTGTCTGCTTGGCGAGGCTGGTACGACTGGCTAACAGAAAAAGATGCCCGTAGAGCTGCTAAGGAAGATAGGCTTGCAGCCAACCTAACGGCTAACCCCGTAGATGATGTGAAGGCCCCAAAGCGTTTGAAGTCTTTGCCTAAAGCATTATCGGTAGAGCAAGCCCTTGCCTTGGTAAACCAGGCCGTTTTAGAGGCGGGCGAGAAAAAGGATTTAGAGGCGATACGTGATGCCGCCATCATTGACTTGCTGTATTCCTCAGGTCTGCGCCTTTCGGAGCTCTTGGGGATCGATGTGATGCAAAGTAAAGATCGCCAACAAGAGTCTGCCGGCTGGTTAGATTGGGATGCTGCAGAAGTGACTGTTTTAGGAAAAGGGGGCAAACGCCGCTCGGTTCCGGTGGGGGCTCCTGCCATGAAGTCCCTTCAGGCATGGCGTGAAACCCGCAATACTTCTGAGCACGCGATTCAATCCATTGCTTTGTTTATCTCTGCTACGGGGGCGCGCCTGTCACCTAGGACAGTTCAGGCGCGCCTGCGAACCTTGGCAATGCGGGCGGGATTGCCAACGCATGTGCATCCCCACATGATGCGCCATAGCTTTGCAAGCCATGTGCTGCAGTCCTCTCAGGATTTGCGAGCGGTACAGGAGATGTTGGGCCACGCGAGTATTGCGAGCACCCAGATCTACACTTCTTTGGATTTCCAGCACTTAGCACAGGCATATGACAAAGCCCATCCGCGAGCAAAGGCTGGTAAAGGCTGAAGAACTGGGTAAGATATTAGGTTTCCCGATGTGGGAAAGTATTGCTTCTAGATTTTGATTGGATTATGAATGGCATTAATTCCGGTAACTATTCTCACGGGCTTTTTAGGCAGCGGCAAAACAACGCTGTTAAAACACATCCTAACTGAGCAGCACGGCAAAAAAATTGCCGTAATTGAAAATGAGTTTGGTGAAGAGAATATCGATAACGATATCTTGGTTCAGGACAGCGATGAAAATATTGTGCAAATGAGCAATGGCTGTATTTGCTGCACGATACGTGGTGACTTGGTCGAGGCCTTAAACGAGCTGTGGGAGCAGCGTAGGGATAAGAAAATTCATTTTGAGCGGGTTGTGATTGAAACCACCGGTGTTGCTAACCCAGGCCCTGTGGCTCAAACCTTCTTTATGGATGATGATGTTGCCGACCATTATGTGTTGGATGCTGTCGTTACTCTAGTAGATGCAAAGCATGGCCAGCAGCAACTCAGCGAGCATGAAGAGGCACAACGTCAGGTAGGCTTTGCTGACCAAATATTTATTACGAAGACGGATTTAGTAAGCCCAGCCGAGGTGAATGCGTTGCGCGATCGCTTAATGCATATGAATCCCCGCGCACCTATTCAGGGTATCTCTAAAGGCATAGTGCCACTAGAGGCTGTTTTAGATCTAAAGGGGTTTAATCTCAATGCGAAATTAGACATTGACCCCCATTTCTTGGAGCAGGAGGACCATGATCACGCCAATTGTGGTCACGATCATAGTCACGACGACCATGATCACGCAACTTGTGGGCATGACCATAGCCATGACCATCATGGTCATGCAGGTCATACAGACCGCATTCAATCCTTTGTTTTTCGTAGTGATAAACCCTTTGATCATAAAAAATTGGAAGACTTCCTTGGAGGTATTCTGGAGGTCTTTGGCGAGAAAATGTTGCGCTACAAAGGGGTGCTTTATGTGAAGGGTAGCAACCGAAAAGTGGTCTTCCAGGGCGTTCATCAGATGATGGGTAGCGATTTGGCGGGACCTTGGGGTGCCGAGCCCAAGCAAACCCGTATGGTCTTTATTGGCATCGATTTACCTAAGGACACCTTGTTGGCTGGGCTGGAAGGCTGTTTGGCTGGATGAATATCAAGTACAATCCGCCGCCACAGTCAATATTGATAAAAGGCTGTAAAACTTTGGCAGAATGAGGCAATAATGCTTCAAACCCATGGAAAGAATGAAATGACGGTAAAAACTCCAACGAAATCTACAGCTACCGCAAAAGCGAGTAGCAAAGCTGTAAAGGGCGCACCTTTAACAGAGATTGAATTGCTCAAAATGTCCGAGAAGGACTATATGAATGCTTCCCAGCTAGATTTTTTCCGTCAGAAGCTGTTGACCTTAAAGGGCGATATTTTGCAGAATGCTTCTCAAACGACGGAGCATCTTCGTGAAAATATTTTGGTTCCCGATCCAGCTGATCGTGCAACGATTGAAGAAGAGCATGCTCTTGAGTTGCGCACCCGCGATCGCGAACGTAAGTTATTGAAAAAAGTAGAGCAGGCATTGGCTCGTATTGAGTCGGGCGACTATGGTTGGTGCGAAGAGACGGGTGAGCCTATTGGCTTAAATCGTTTAATTGCCCGCCCAACAGCCAATTTGTCTTTAGAGGCTCAAGAGCGTCGTGAATTGCGCCAGAAATTATTTGGCGATTAATGAACTTACTTAATGTATAAGTAGCGATGACTAAGCACCTTCCCTCTCTTTCTGAAATTCCTCCTTTATTAAAAGCGGAGATCTTGGCCGAGGCTTTGCCTTACATCCGTCAATATCACGGTAAAACCATTGTGATTAAGTACGGCGGTAACGCCATGGTTGAAGAGCGACTTAAAGAAAGCTTTGCGCGCGACGTCATTTTGCTCAAATTGGTTGGCATGAACCCTGTAGTAGTTCACGGCGGGGGGCCACAAATTGATGAGGCCCTCAAGAAGATCGGCAAGGTCGGAACATTTATTCAGGGTATGCGCGTTACTGATGAAGAAACCATGGAAGTGGTGGAGTGGGTTCTTGGTGGTGAAGTGCAGCAAGATATTGTGATGTTGATTAATCACTTTGGCGGGCAAGCTGTTGGCTTGACTGGTAAAGATGGTGGATTAATTCATGCTAAAAAAATGTTTGTAGCTGATGAAAAAAATCCAGGTAGCACTATTGATCTGGGTTTTGTGGGCGAGATTGAGGCAATCAATCCAGCTGTAGTCAAAGCCTTGCAAGACGATGCCTTCATTCCAGTGATATCGCCCATTGGATTTAGTGCAGAAGGTCAGGCTTACAACATTAATGCAGACTTGGTTGCTGGCAAGATGGCAGAGATCTTACACGCTGAGAAGTTAGTCATGATGACCAATATTCCTGGAGTCATGGATAAAAATGGCATGTTGCTAACCGACCTGACTGCCCGTGAGATCGATGAATTATTTGCTGATGGCACTATCTCCGGCGGCATGTTGCCTAAGATTTCTTCAGCTTTAGATGCGGCTAAGAGCGGCGTTAATTCTGTGCATATTATTGATGGCCGAATTGAGCACTCTTTGTTACTTGAAATTCTTACTGAGCAAGCTTTTGGAACGATGATTCGTTCTAGATAAGTGATATGACCATGCGTGATTCTTTAGAGCCAGCAGAAATTGCAAATAGCAGCATTGATGCTGGCAAGACACGTAAGCGTCCTCGTCCCGGTGAGCGCCGTTTGCAAATCTTGCAAGTGCTTGCAGAGATGCTGCAAAATCCCAAGGGTGAGCGCGTTACCACCGCTGCATTAGCGGCAAAGATTCAGGTTTCAGAAGCCGCTCTTTATCGTCATTTCGCCAGTAAGGCGCAAATGTTTGAGGGCCTTATTTCTTTCATTGAGCAGACTGTCTTTGGATTAATTAATCAGATCAACCAAAAAGAAGAGTCGGGTCTTGCCCAAGCACGCGGTATTTTGCAAATGCTTTTATTCTTTGCCGAGAAAAATCCAGGCATGACACGTGTTCTCTTGGGTGATGCTTTATTGCAAGAAGATGATCGCTTGCAGGAGCGGATTACTCAAGTTCTAGACCGCGTTGAGGCATCGTTAAAACAGGCTTTGCGCATTGCTCAGACTCAAGGTGGCGCATGGGGACAAGTTGGTCAAGATGAAGTCAGTATTCGTGCAGCGATGTTGATGAGTTTTGTTTTGGGCCGTTGGCATCGTTTTGCACGCAGTGGCTTTAAAAAGTTACCAACCGAAGCGTCTGATATCAGCCTACGCATCCTTCTCTCAGAATGAGCGAGCTACATCTCTCTAGAAACACCATCCATTTTGCCGAGCCCTTGCCTTTGCAAAGTGGCGCCATATTATCTGGCTACAACTTGGTCATCGAAACCTATGGCAAATTAAATGCCGACAAAAGTAACGCCGTATTAATTTGCCATGCTTTGAATGCGTCTCATCATGTAGCCGGTCCCGATCCAGAAAATGCAGAAGACATTGGCTGGTGGGACAATATGATTGGACCCGGTAAGCCAGTAGATACCAATCATTTTTTTGTTATTGGCGTTAATAACTTAGGCTCCTGTTTCGGCTCAACTGGGCCAATGAGTATCAACCCTGCTAGTGGCAAGCCCTACGGTGCTGACTTTCCTGTAGTGACGGTGGAAGACTGGGTCAACACGCAGGCGCGTTTGGCAGATAAATTAGGTATTCGCCGCTTTGCTGCTGTCATGGGCGGTAGCTTAGGCGGCATGCAAGCCATGGCCTGGGCGATTCAGTTTCCTAAACGTATAGCGCATTGCGTAGTGATTGCATCCACACCAAAACTGAGCGCACAAAATATTGCTTTTAATGAAGTAGCGCGTAACGCTATTTTGTCGGATCCTGATTTTCATGGCGGAAACTACTACGAGCATGGCGTAGTTCCAAAGCGTGGACTGAGATTAGCGCGCATGGTGGGACACATCACTTATCTTTCCGATGACGATATGGCGGAAAAGTTTGGGCGCGAGTTACAAAGACCCAATGGCGAGTCACACGATTACCGCTTTAGTTTCGATGTGGAATTTGAAGTAGAAAGCTATTTGCGCCATCAGGGCGAGAAGTTTTCTACCTACTTTGATGCCAACACTTACTTGCTGATCACCCGCGCCTTAGACTACTTTGACCCTTCACGTCGTTATGAGGGCAGTTTAAATCGCGCCCTAGCTGAAGTGCAGGCTAAATTTTTAGTGGTGAGCTTCTCAACGGACTGGCGTTTCCCGCCTAATCGTAGTCGTGAAATAGTCCAATCTTTATTAAGCAATAAGAGTGCGGTTACTTATGCCGAGATTGATGCGCCGCATGGGCACGATGCTTTTTTATTGGACGACTCTCGTTATCACCAACTTATTCGTGCTTATTTTGAGCAAATGCTCGAGGTTCAATCATGATGCGCGCTGACTTTGCAGCAATAGCCCAATGGATTGCTCCTAATAACCAGGTTTTGGATTTAGGTTGCGGTGATGGAAGCTTTCTGGAGTATTTGCAAAAGCAAAAGCCGGTCCATGCTTATGGTGTCGAAATCGATGACGCACGTGTTTTGTCGTGCGTTGAAAAAGGCTTAAATGTTATTCAACAAAACCTAGAGGGTGGATTGGCGCTTTTTGAGGACAACAGTTTTGATACGGTCGTTTTGTCGCAAACATTGCAAACGATTCATCAAACCGAAAAAATCTTGCGTGAGGTAGTGCGCGTTGGCAAAGAGTCAGTAGTTTCTTTCCCCAACTTTGGCCACTGGTCACATCGCTTAGCAGTAGGCTTAGGCCATATGCCCGTCTCTAAAAGCTTGCCTTACCAGTGGTACAACACGCCTAATGTGCGCGTGCTGACGGTGGCTGATTTTGAAAGATTGGCTTCTACTTTGGGATTAAAGGTAATAGATCAGTGCATTTTGCATGAAGGTCGAAAAGTAACTTTGCTGCCCAATCTCTTTGGCAGTTTGGCCCTATTCCGCGTTCGTCGTGCTTAGTGCGATTGCTTCCTGGCTAAAAGATTTCCGGGTTTATCTCGAATGGCCTTGTCTACGGATGCTCTTTCTGGGTTTCTCTGCAGGTCTCCCCTTATTGCTCATATTAGGAACGCTCAGCTTTTGGCTGCGTGAAGCGGGCATTGATCGCAGCACTATTGGCTACCTCACTTGGGTTGGCTTAATCTACGCATTTAAATGGATGTGGGCGCCTTTAGTAGATCGTTTACCCATTCCCCTCATATCCAAATTGCTAGGTAGACGACGTAGCTGGCTACTCTTTGCTCAGGCCTTGATTATTTTGGGGCTCTTGGGTATGGCAAGTCTCGATCCGAAGGTGGATCTGACGCCGATTGTTTGGTGTGCTTTGTTAGTCGCCTTTGGTTCGGCTACGCAGGATATTGCTTTAGATGCATTTCGAATCGAATCGGCTGATAGCGATCATCAAGCGGCCTTAGCAGCAACTTATCAAACAGGCTATCGACTTGCCTTGATATGGGCTGGCGCTGGCGTCTTATGGTTGGCGGCTCGAGCAGAGGCAGGCGCTACATCGTATGATGCTGGCGCTTGGCAATTCGCCTATCTATGCATGGCAGCTTCCATTAGTGTGGGCGTTCTTACCACCTTATTTAGTAAAGAGCCTGTGCGAGTTGAGCTAGCAAAAGCACGCAATGCAAAAGCGTGGCTACATCAAACTCTCATTGAGCCCTTTGCTGAATTTATTCATCGCTATCAATGGCATGCCATCGTCATTTTGGGTTTGATTGCGATCTATCGCATTAGCGATGTCGTTATGGGAATCATGGCCAATCCCTTTTATGTTGATATGGGCTATACCAAGGATGAAGTAGCCGCTGTTAGTAAAGTGTTTGGGGTCATCATGACCTTAGTTGGTGCCTTTGTTGGCGGCGTTCTCACTTTGCGTTTTGGTGTGATGCGTATTTTGTTTGTGGGGGCTATTCTGTCGGCAGTCAGTAATTTGTTGTTTGCTTGGCTCGCAACCCAGGGCCACGATGTGCATGGCTTGATTTGGGTAATTTCTGCAGACAATCTCAGCTCTGGAATTGCTAGCGCTGCTTTTATTGCTTTCCTGTCTTCGCTGACCAATATCAAGTACTCGGCAACGCAATATGCCTTGTTTAGCTCGATGATGCTTTTATTGCCAAAGTGGTTGGCAGGATTTTCGGGCGTGTTTGTAGATTCTTTTGGTTACCAAGCCTTTTTCTATGGCACTGCCATTATTGGTGCCCCAGTGCTGATTCTCATTTGGCTGGTGATCCACCTAAAGCTAGTGGAATTTAAAAAGCATGATGCGCAAGTGTCACACCAACTATAGCCAAGACGATCGGCTAGATTTTCCAGTTGTAATCAACGGTTAGGGGGGCATGATCTGAAAAACGTTCATCTTTATAGACGGCAGTTTTCTGCGCGCTAGCAGCAATTCCAGGTGTGCTGATGTGATAGTCAATGCGCCAACCTACATTCTTTGCATAAGCTTGACCTCGATTGCTCCACCAAGTGTAGCAATCATCACTGGCCTTTGGCTTTAGCTGGCGATACACATCAACATAGCCCACTTGATTGAATAAATGGGTGAGCCATGCGCGCTCTTCTGGCAAGAAGCCAGAGTTTTTCAGGTTGCCCTTCCAGTTCTTCAAATCAATTTCTTGGTGGGCGATGTTTACATCTCCGCACAGCACAATCTCTCTTCCAGACTGTTTGAGCGCCACCAGATGTGGCAAGAAAGAATCCAAATAGCGGTATTTCGCATCTTGTCTTTCGGGGGAACTAGAGCCTGATGGCATATAGACTGAAATAACTGATAGCTGTTTGAACCTCGCTTCAACGTAACGGCCTTCGGCATCAAACTCTTCATTTCCGTAGCCATACAGCACTTCATCTGGTTTATGAGGGGTATAGATGCCGCAGCCGCTATAACCCTTCTTCTGCGCATGATGAAAATAGCCATGTAGGCCATCAGGGTTGAGAATGGCCTCCTCCAAGTCATCGCGCTGGGCTTTTAATTCCTGCATACAAACAAAGTCCGCTTTTTGCTTAACTACCCACGGTAGAAAGCCTTTTTTGACCGCAGAGCGGATACCGTTGAGGTTGGCGGAAATGATGCGTAACATATAGGCCTATGAGCTCAAAAAATTCTAATCAAGATAACTTTATTCGTTTTGCCTTAGAGGCAAATGTTTTGTCGTTTGGGGAGTTTAAAACTAAAGCGGGGCGTCTCTCGCCTTATTTCTTTAACGCGGGTGGATTTAATGATGGCGCGCGCTTAAGCGCCTTGGGTCGCTATTACGCCAAAGCCTTGCAGGATTCCAAGATCGACTTCGACATGATTTTTGGTCCCGCCTATAAAGGCATTACTTTGGCAGCAGCTACTGCTATTGCTTTAGCGGATGAGGGGCGTAATGTGCCTTATGCCTATAACCGCAAAGAAGCAAAAGATCATGGCGAGGGCGGCTTTTTGGTTGGTGCGCCCATGAAGGGGAAAGTGGTCATCGTGGATGATGTCATCTCTGCTGGCACCTCAGTTAGAGAGTCTGTAGATCTGATTCATGCTGCTGGTGCAGAGCCTGCTGCTGTATTGATTGCCCTAGACCGAATGGAAAGATCCGGTACAGCTACTGAGATTGGTGAGAAATCTGCCGTCCAAGCAGTGGAGCAAGAATTTGGGTTGCCGGTAATTGCGATTGCCAACTTGGCCGATTTGATGTCTTTCTTAAGCGCTTCTAGTGATGCGGAGCTAACAAAGTATTTGCCGGCAGTCACAGCCTACCGAGAAAAGTACGGCATTTAAGAGGGCTCACTTAAAGGAGACTTTGTTAGATCTCAGCTTTGCCTTCAAATACGGTAATGGCTGGACCTGTCATGATGACTGGTTGAGCTACTCCATCAACTACCCCACCCCAAGCAATCTGTAGATCGCCGCCACGAGTATGTACTGTGACTGGTGAGTCTAATAATGCCCGACGAATCCCAGAAACTACAGCAGCGCACGCACCAGTACCACAGGCTAGAGTTTCACCAGCGCCACGTTCAAATACTCGCAGCTTAATTTCTTGGCGATTGATCATTTGCATATAACCCGCATTCACACGCTTTGGAAATGCAGGATGATTTTCAATAGAGGGACCTTCTTCTAAAACAGGTGCGCTCCCAATGTCCCCAACTAATTGCACTGCATGGGGATTGCCCATGGAGACTACGCCAACCCAGCTATCGTGCGTAGCAGGCGCTGCAAGAGGGAGTGCATATAGCATTTCATGGAATTCTTGCATGCTTGCTAGACCATCGGCATTAAAAGGAATTTGGCCGTGCTCAAAAATAGGCGCCCCCATATCCACTTCAACTTGACCATCAGGATGGGATATTAGTGTCAGTACTGTATGGGCAACCTCAGCGCGCAGTGGATTCTTATTAGAGAGGCCTTGATCCTGTACAAATCGAACAAAGCAGCGTGAACCATTTCCACACTGCTCAACCTCACCACCATCAGCATTAAAGATGCGATACCGAAAGTCAGCATCGGGGCGAGTTGCTTTTTCCACTAGAAGAATTTGATCGGCACCAATACCAAATTGACGGTGAGCTAATGTTTGCCACTGCTCGCGTGTGATATTGGAGAGATCTTGATCAACGCCATTGAGCACAATGAAATCATTGCCAGCACCATGCATTTTGGTGAAACGAAGCTTCTGTTTTACATTACTCAAAGCCGATTTCCATTCAAATGTATTGACGAATCAATTATAGGTTTGATTAATTGACTTTTTGAGACTTGGGCGGTATTTCTGCTCCTGCTGGATGTTTGTAGCGGTTATATGCCCAGATAAATTGATTTGGTGCAACTAAGACCGCATTTTCTATGGCGGCGTTGAGTTCTGTTGCGGCAATAGTGGAGTCTTCAGATAGCGGTGCAAGTCGAGTTGCTTGCATGAGCCAGCCTTTGCCAAGCGCTTTGCGTTTGGCAGTAAACATCACAACGGGGGTGTGATTGCGATTGGCTAAACGAGCTGGTAATGGTGTGGTGTAGGCAGGGCGCCCAAAGAAGGGAACCCAAACCCCCTCGCCACCGCTGGGTACTTGATCTGGAAGAATGCCAATGGCTTCGCCTCTAGTTAAGGCCCGCGTCATTTGACGAACACCATTAAGGTTGGTTGGTACGAAATGCATATTCGGGTAGGCGCGACCTTCTTCAACTACCTCATTAAGCCAGTCTTGGCGGGAAGGGCGATACAAAATGGTGGCGGGAAAGTGCTGGGCCAGCACGCGCGGAATAATCTCAAAACCACCTAAATGGG
>Ga0194038_1001463_pt1 | contig 10193 bp, 8 predicted proteins | sample JunL226m_MetaG_FD_148630 | JGI IMG/M metagenome (GOLD analysis project Ga0194038, IMG submission 148630) | Anoxic zone freshwater microbial communities from boreal shield lake in IISD Experimental Lakes Area, Ontario, Canada - Jun2016-L227-6m | ecosystem: Environmental > Aquatic > Freshwater >...
CTCGTTGCCTTCTCGTGTGTAGATATCTCTGGAAATCCCCTCATGCCATGTGGCCGCTGCCGCCAGTTATTGCAAGAACACGGCGGTTCTACCTTGCAGATGGCAACCAACGAGGGAATTAAAACTTTAGGAGACCTTCTACCGTGGGCATTTGGTCCTGAAGAAATTACCGATCGCTTGTCATGATTGAACCATTTGCAGCTGTAGAAATCATTGCAGCAAAGCGTGATCGCAACGAATTAACTGATCCACAGATCGACTGGATCATCAATGCTTACACGCGTGGAGTAGTCGCTGACGAGCAGATGTCAGCACTTCTCATGGCCATTCTTCTCAACGGCATGAACTCTCGTGAAATATCGCGATGGACCAATGCGATGATTAATAGCGGCGAACGAATGGATTGGTCAAAACTCGATCGCAAAACAGCAGATAAGCACTCAACAGGTGGTGTGGGAGACAAGATCACTCTTCCACTCGCACCGCTCGTTGCAGCATGCGGGGGAGCAGTTCCTCAACTATCAGGGCGCGGACTTGGCCACACTGGTGGAACTCTCGACAAACTTGAATCCATTCCTGGTTGGCGTGCATCACTGACTAATGATGAGATGCTCAAAGTCTTGCAAGATACTGGCGCTGTAATTTGTGCAGCAGGTGCGGGCCTTGCTCCTGCAGATAAGAAGCTTTACGCACTACGTGATGTGACCGCAACGGTAGAAGCCATTCCACTTATTGCATCTTCAATTATGAGCAAGAAGATTGCTGAAGGCACTTCAGCACTTGTATTGGATGTGAAGACAGGAAGCGGTGCATTTATGTCAGATCCCAAGAAAGCTTCAGAGCTAGCGCGCACGATGGTGCAACTAGGCACCGATGCAGGTGTTAAGACTCGCGCTCTTGTGACAGCAATGGATGTTCCACTGGGACTTACAGCAGGTAATGCACTTGAAGTTCGCGAATCCGTTGAAGTACTTGCGGGTGGCGGACCATCTGATGTTGTGGAACTTACGATTCTTCTTGCTCGCGAAATGATTGATGCAGCAGGAATCATTGGTAAAGATCCGGCTAATGCTCTTAAGGATGGAAGCGCAATGGATCATTGGCGCCGCATGATCAGCGCGCAAGGTGGAGACCCCGATGCAGTACTACCTGTCGCGCGAGAGAAGCATGTTGTGAAGGCGACAAATAGCGGAATTATTACAACGATGGATGCAATGAAAGTTGGCGTGAGCGCATGGCGACTTGGCGCAGGACGTTCTAAGCAAGGTGAAAAGGTTCAGGCAGGTGCAGGTATTGAGCTCCATGCAAAGCCTGGAGATTACATTGCAGCAGGATCGCCTCTTATGACCCTTCATACAGATGAAGCCGCTCGTTTTGAACGTGCACTCGACATTCTGAGTGGTGCTGTCATAATTGTTGAAGGTGGAACGGTTAATCGTCTGCCACTAGTGCTTGAGAGAATTGAAGGATGAGCGACATAACGAAGAAGCCAACAGCTGATCAAGTAAAACGTCTTCCAAAAGCGCTCCTGCACGATCACCTCGATGGTGGATTACGTCCTCAAACTATTATCGATATTGCTAAAGAGATTGGCCATGAGTTACCAACATATGATGCTGTAGAACTCGCAGAATGGTTTCGCACTTCATGTGATTCAGGATCGCTCGTTCTCTATCTCGAAACTTTTGCTCACACCGTCGCAGTGATGCAACGCAAGGAAGATATCGTCCGCGTTGCCCGTGAATGTGCTGTCGATCTCGCCCGTGATGGCGTTGTTTACGCAGAAGTTCGTATGGCGCCCGAACTCATCACCGAAAAAGGTTTAACGCTTTCACAGGCTATCGAAGCCATCCTCGAAGGATTTCGCGCAGGTGAAGTGGAAGCGAAAGCTGAGGGCAACACAATTCGCGTTATGTCACTTCTCTGCGGGATGCGTCAGAATGAACTCTCACAAGAAGTTGCAGAGCTCACTGTTAAATATCGCGATCAAGGCGTGGTCGGATTTGATATTGCAGGTCCTGAAGATGGTTTCCCACCAAGTGATCAACTCGATACCTTTGAATTCCTGCGTCGTGAAAATGCGCACTTCACCATTCACGCAGGTGAGGCATATGGATTGCCTTCTATCTGGGAGGCTATTCAGCTCTGTGGTGCAGAACGTTTAGGTCACGGAGTGCGCATCACCGACGATATCGATTTCAACCACACGCCACCGCGACTTGGTCGACTTGCATCTTATGTTCGCGATCGTCGAGTTCCACTTGAGATGTGCCCATCTTCGAATATTCAGACAGGTGTTGCAGATTCATTCGCACATCACCCACTTGCACGTCTTGCGAAACTTCGTTTCAGAGTCACTATCAATACAGATAATCGTTTGATGTCAGCAACATCCATGAGTCGCGAGATGACCGAGATGGTCAATCAATGCGATTGGACTTTCCAAGATCTACAACGTGTGACTGTCAATGCTTTAAAGAGTGCGTTCATTCCCTTTGAAGAGCGCCTAGCAATTATTGAGAGCGTTATAAAGCCAGGATACGCAAAAATTTCAGCGGAGTAACCTTCTTTAAACTCCTACTGAGTGCCAGACAGTTTTAGATTCCATAAATGCAAGGATTTTTGTGGGGCTTTGACCTTTGCTAAATGCATGAATCCGCTTTAGGTTCTCAGCCCCCGCCTCTTTGAGCGCGCCCCGCTTCTTCTTATCAATTCCAGTGATATCAAAACCATCGATATCCATGTGAGATGCAGCCCATGGAGCTAATTCATCAAGTGAGCCAGTGAGGATATTGATGACACCTGCTGGAAGATCACTTGTTGCCAATACTTCAGCAAATGACATTGCAGGAACTGCAAGTGAGCCAGGGACAAGGACAACTGTTGTATTACCTGACACTACTGCGGCGGCGATGGCATCGATAAAGTCGATAAAACTTACTGAGGAAGCAATTGCCACTACACCTTGTGGTTCAGAGATAGAGAAGTTAAAGAATGGTCCTGCCACTGGATTAGTAGCACCACTGACAGCTTGTAACTTGTCACTCCAGCCTGCATACCAAACCCAACGGTCAATGGCATCTAAGACCTGTGATTGAGCTTTGAGTGTAGTGATCTGTGACGTCAGTGCAATTTCAGATTCGAATTGTTCTGCTCTACCTTCGAGCATCTCAGCGATGCGATAGAGAATCTGTCCACGGTTATAAGCAGTTGCCTTCGACCACCCAGTTTGCGCAGCACGGGCAGCGGTAACTGCATCGCGCAGATCTTTACGTGATGCAAGCGCAGGGTTTGCAATGAAAGCACCATTCTTAGCGGTGACTTCAGATACTCGTCCTGATTCACTGCGAGGAAATGCACCATTGATAAAGAGCTTGTATGTCTTCTTCACATCAACGCGAGCTTGCTTCTTAGTAGCCATTTACTTCGCCCCCGTCTCTTTCCCGGTCTTTAAATATGCTGCAAGGCCATGTTTGCCGCCTTCGCGACCCCATCCAGATTCTTTATAACCACCGAATGGAGATGCTGGATCAAATTTATTAAAGGTATTTGCCCAGATAACTCCAGCTTTAAGATGTTGGCTAGCCCAGAAAATTCGTGAGCCTTTCTCGCTCCAGATTCCTGCAGATAATCCGAAGGGAGTGTTATTTGCCTTATCTATCGCCTCTTGTGGTGTTCTAAAGGTTAAGACAGAGAGCACTGGGCCGAAGATCTCCTCCTGTGCGATTCGATGTGCCTGAGTGACACCGGTAAAGATTGTCGGAGCAAACCAGAAACCTTTATCGGAGAGGTTGCACTTCGGGCTCCAGCGTTGCGCACCTTCTGCATCTCCAATAGCAGAGAGCTCTTTAATCTTTACCAACTGCTCCTTTGAGTTGATGGCGCCAAGGTCGGTATTTTTATCGAGAGGATCTCCCACTCTGATCTTGGACATTCTGACCTTGAGCTTTTCAATAACTTCATCGGCGATGCTCTCTTGCAGAATCAATCGGGATCCAGCGCAACATACATGGCCCTGGTTGAAGAAGATTCCATTGACTATTCCTTCGACCGCTTCATCAACAGGTGCATCATCAAAGACGATATTGGCACCTTTCCCACCTAGTTCAAGTGTTGCCTTCTTATCGGTGGATGCAATAGCGCGAGCAATCTTCTTGCCGACATCGGTAGAACCTGTAAATGCAATCTTATGAATTCCTGGATGGTTAACAATTGCAGCACCAGTAGAACCATCTCCGGTCACAATATTGACAACACCATCTGGAAGTTCGGCTTGCTGACAGACTTCAGCAAAAAGTAGAGCAGTCAGAGAAGTTGTCTCTGCAGGCTTGAGTACAACTGTATTTCCTGTTGCAAGTGCTGGTGCAACTTTCCACGCAAGCATTAAGAGCGGGAAATTCCAAGGAATGATTTGGCCTGCAACTCCATATGGCTGCGGGGAGTGGCCAAGACCTGCATAATCTAATTTGTCGGCCCACCCTGCGTGATAGAAGAAGTGTGCTGCAACAAGAGGAATATCGATATCGCGTGTTTCGCGAATCGGCTTTCCATTATCAAGAGTCTCAAGTACTGCGAACTCGCGAGCACGCTCTTGCAGTATGCGAGCAATGCGATATAAATATTTTCCGCGTTCTTTACCCGATAGCTTCGACCAAGTCTTTGTATATGCCTTCTGCGCTGCAGCTACAGCTTTATCAACATCTGATACTCCACCGAGTGCGATATGGCTAAGAATTTCTTCAGTTGCAGGATTAATTGTGGGAAAATGCTTCTTTCCAGCTACAAATGAACCGTTAATGAAGTGACCGTATTTAGGCTTGATTGAGACGATCGCCCTAGATTCTGGCGCCGGTGCATACTCGAAGGTCATCGTCTGCTCATCCCTAGTCAATCGTCACGTAGTTAGGGCTAGCGTAGTAGCCATCTGACATTTTCATACGCTGCATCAGTAAATCATTGAGAAGTGCGCTTGCACCTATTCGGAATAGTTGTGGGGTTAGCCATTCTGGCCCTGCAGTTTCATTGACAAGTACCAACTGCTTAATCGCATCTTTCGTTGTGCGAATTCCGCCGGCAGGTTTGACACCAATTCTGCGTTGGGTGAGAGTATAAAAATCACGGACAGCTTCGAGCATAACAAGAACCACTGGGGGAGTTGCCGCAGGTGCAACCTTGCCGGTCGAAGTCTTAATGAAGTCAGCACCGGCCAACATCGCTAAGTAAGAAGCTTTTCGCACATTGTCATAGGTTACGAGTTCGCCAGTTTCAAAGATCACTTTGAGATGGGCCTTCTCGCCACAGACATCACGAATCTTTACGATTTCATCAAATACAAGGCCGTACTTTCCAGCCAAGAATGCTCCACGGTCAATGACCATATCGATTTCAGCAGCACCAGCGCTGATTGCATCTTGCGTATCTTGGATCTTTACCTCCATAGAAGCGCGTCCAGATGGAAATGCAGTAGAGACTGCGGCAACTGGGACATGTTTGCCACCAATTGAATCTAAATGTGTGCGAGCAATTTCGACCATATCGTTATAGACACAGATTGCTCCGACGCTAGGAACTGTGGGATCAGTTGGATCGGGCCTTACTGCCTTGGAACATAGCGCGCGAACTTTTCCGGGAGTATCTGCACCTTCAAGAGTTGTTAGGTCCACCATAGAAATTGCAGTTTCAATTGCCCATTTCTTGCTGGTTGTTTTGATACTTCGAGTTGCAAGCATCGCGGCTCGCGATTCAGCCCCCACTTGGTCGACCCCAGATAATTGATCGAGGAACTGAACAAGTGACTTCTCTGATCCATCGACTAAGCCATAGAAACTCACGACAGTAATTCTTTCAGAGGTTGGCGAATCTGGTCGAGCAATTTCTGTGATTCTTCCGACGTGGATGTAACTACTTCTATGTAGCACTTCATCTTCGCTTCAGTGCCTGATGGGCGAACAATTACTCGTATTCCGCCTGCAAGCCAGATACGAAGCCCATCGGTTGGCGGCAGACCATTGGTTGGTGCTGCTAAATCATCGATGGATTCAACTGCTCGACCCGCAATCTCCGCAGGTGGGTTCTGTCGTAAACCTGCAAGCAAGCGAGTAATTGCTGAGATGTCAGAGACGCGAATTGAAATCTGTTCTGTTCCATGAAAACCATGTCGCGCCCATACTTCATCGAGCAAGTCAGAGATTGTGAGCCCCTCTCGCTTCAAATCCATTGCAATCTGCGCAATAAAAATTGCTGCCGAAATTCCATCTTTATCATTTACATTTTCAGAATCGACTGCATAACCGATTGCCTCTTCATATCCGAAAGAGAGATTTTCAATCTTAGCAAGCCACTTAAAACCAGTGAGTACTTCTTCAAATGTGATCCCGTAGTGCCCACAAATCTTACGTAGCGCAGAAGATGAGACGATGGAATTTCCGAATGTACCGGTTGGCTTTGAGCGTGCGATCCATTCGCCGAAGACAATTCCCAGTTCGTCCCCACGCAACATTCGCCAGCCAACTTGTGGATCGTTGATTGCTACGGCGCATCTGTCAGCATCGGGGTCATTTGCAATAACGAGATCCGCTCCAAAATCACGTGCCTTCTTGAGCGCTAGATCAATTGCCCCTGGTTCTTCAGGGTTGGGAAATGCAACAGTAGGAAAGTCAGGATCTGGAGTGCACTGTTCATCTACAAGTAAGAGAGTTGCAAAACCTGCATGGTTGAAGACGCGTTGCACCGTTTCAGTTCCGACACCATGCATCGCGGTGTAAACAATTTTGATATCGCCAGGACGTGGAGCAAGTGCGCTTGTACGTTTTACATATTCAGTAATTACTTCTTCACCTAGTGCTGTCCAATTTTTCCCACGCGGCTGCGCTTTGAGCGATTTCACTGCATCGATATCAGCTGCCATGAACCCATCTGTAGGGCTAATGATTTGCGAAGAGGCGTAATTGATTCCATCGGCGGTAGGTCCAACATAAACCTTGTACCCATTATCTTGGGGTGGGTTATGACTTGCAGTGACCATGATGCCGATATCGCACTGCGCATATGAAATTGCAAATGCGAGAACAGGAGTTGGTAGCGGACGAGGAAGTATGTAAACATCCATTCCTGCACCGCTCATTATTTCTGCAGTCTCGAAGGTGTAATCCTCAGACCCATAGCGCGCATCGCGGCCGATGACTACCTTTGTCATTCCACGCTTTCGCATATAGGTGACAATCCCCGCTGCTGTGCGACCGACAACAGCGCGATTCATGCACGATGGTCCAGGACCTATCGGACCGCGTAGCCCTGCTGTGCCAAATTGGAGAAAGCCATTGAAGTATTTCTTTAACGATGTTTCATCACCTGAATCAAGTAGTGATTGAAGTTCTGCAGCAGTATGAGGATCAGGATCATCACTAATCCACGCTTGTACTTCAGTGAAGAGAGATTGATCCATGAGTTCAGGTTATCTTTGCTAGACGAGTTTAGGAATAGTGTTCTTGAGAAGTGCGCCCATGCGACTTGCAGCAGCTTTTCCAGCAGCAATAACTTCTTCATGATTTAACTTCTCGCCTGTGACGCCAGCTGCAGCATTGGTTACCAATGAAATACCAAGTACTTCTGCGCCAAGTGCATGAGCGGCAATTGCTTCTGGAACTGTAGACATACCAACAAGATCTGCACCCATAGTGCGCATCATCATAATTTCTGCGGGAGTTTCATACGTTGGTCCTCGCCAGTGAACGTACACGCCTTCAGCAAGAGTTGAATCTTCCTTCTTCACAATCTCACGAATGCGCTTGCTATAGAGATCTGTGAGATCGATAAAAGTTGCGCCGGACAAAGGTGAAGCAGCTGTTAGTGAGATGTGATCGCGGATGATCACTGGCTGACCAACCTTGTAAGAAGTATTGATGCCTCCACATGCATTGGTAAGGATGATGACTTTGCACCCTGCCTTTACGGCTGTGCGGACACCGTGCACAACAGGTTCCATTCCCTTACCTTCATAGAGATGTGTGCGCCCTAGAAATACAAGTGCGCGAATAGTCTTTCCATTTTCGATAATTTCATAGGAGCGAACTTTTCCTGAGTGTCCTTCAACAGCAGGTGCAAAGAATCCTGTTAATTCGTGAGCATCACATTCATAGGCTGGTGTGCCAAGTGCATCTGCAGCGCCTACCCACCCTGAACCCATAACAAGTGCGACATCATGAGAGGCAACTCCAGTGCGCTCTGCAATCTCGGCAGCAGCCTTTGTAGCGGCAGCTAATGGATCTACGTTGAGAAGTTCAGATGAGGTCATGCCTCAATAATGTCACAGAGAACTGTTCCGCTGGCCACAGTCTCGCCAATTACTGCTTTTAGGTTCCTAATCACACCGCTTCGATGGGCGTTGAGAGGTTGTTCCATCTTCATCGCTTCAAGAACAATGATGAGTTCGCCCGCTTCAACGCTCTGTCCTTCTTCTACTGCAATTTTCACGACTGTTCCTTGCATCGGGCTTGCAAGACCTGTGCCTGATGCACCACCTGCAGATGCCTGCTTTGCACGGTGGCGTTTAACAACAGGTTCTGGTGCGTGGACAAGGATTTCAAAACGTTTTCCATTGACTTCAGCAACGAGTTTCTCTGCAGCCACTCGAGTCTGAATCTCTGCAGCACTTGATTCAAATGCAGGGATATCGTTCTTAAATTCATTTTCGATATAACTGGTGTAGACCTTGAACTCTTCTGTATATGCAGGATCTTCCAGGATTGCGCGGTGGAAGGTAAGGGCGGTGGCAAGACCACCTACTTCAAACTCAGCAAGCGCTCTTCGTGCACGCTGAATTGCCTCTTTTCGAGTTGCTCCAGTAACAATGAGCTTGGCAAGAAGTGAATCGAAGTTTCCACCGATGACATCACCATTGCGGAATCCTGCATCTACGCGCACACCGGGTCCTGTTGGGATATTCCATGCAGTGATACGTCCAGGTGCAGGAAGAAATGATCGTCCTGGGTCTTCACCGTTGATACGAAATTCAATGGAATGGCCACGCACTACAGGATCATCAAAACCGAGACTTTCACCCATTGCAATGCGGAATTGTTCGCGCACCAAGTCGATGCCTGTTACTTCTTCAGAGACTGGGTGCTCTACCTGCAAACGAGTGTTTACTTCAAGAAATGAAATTGTTCCATCAAGGCCAACTAGAAATTCACATGTGCCTGCGCCGATATAACCGGCCTCTTTCATGATTGCCTTACTAGAGCGGTACAGCTCTTCATTTTGGGCATCAGTTAAGAATGGCGCAGGTGCTTCTTCTACAAGTTTCTGGTGGCGACGCTGCAGTGAACAATCTCGCGTTGAAACGACAACTGCGTGGCCGTGCTTATCAACAAGTACTTGAGTCTCCACGTGGCGAGGCTTATCGAGATATCGCTCAACAAAACATTCTCCGCGGCCAAAGCCTGCAATTGCTTCTCGCACAGCTGATGCATAGAGTTCGGGAATTTCCTCCATGATGCGTGCAACTTTTAATCCACGACCACCGCCACCGAATGCAGCCTTGATTGCAACAGGTAGCCCATATTCCTTTGCAAAGGCAAGAACTTCTTCATGTCCAGTTACTGGATCTTTTGTTCCAGCGACGAGAGGTGCACCTGCCGCGGCCGCAATACGCCTGGCTGAAACTTTATCTCCGAGTGCGCTAATTGCAGCAGGTGGGGGACCAATCCAAATTAGTCCAGCATCAACAACTGCTTGTGCAAAGCTTGCATTTTCAGAGAGGAATCCATAACCAGGGTGCACTGCATCTGCACCAGACTCTTTTGCTAGAGCGATGATCTTTGGAATATTGAGATAGGTATCTTTGGCTACAGTGCCATTAAGTGAATAGGCAAAATCTGCGCTCTGTGTATGCAGCGCATCGCGATCTTCTTCTGCATAGATAGCGACAGATTCGAGTCCATGATCTTTACATGCGCGTATAACGCGAAGAGCTATCTCTCCTCGGTTTGCAATCAGCACGCGCTTCATGACATCTCCTTCACCTGAGGCCAAGAATATCCAAGTTGCTTCATTGCGCTACGGAGAAAAGGCATCGATATGCCAACGACATTGGTGTAATCGCCTTCAATGACTGGAATAAAGGGACTTCCATAGCCATCGAGAGTAAAACCACCTGCAACATGCAGCGGCTCCTCCGATGCAACGTAATCTGC
>Ga0194038_1001464_pt1 | contig 10183 bp, 6 predicted proteins | sample JunL226m_MetaG_FD_148630 | JGI IMG/M metagenome (GOLD analysis project Ga0194038, IMG submission 148630) | Anoxic zone freshwater microbial communities from boreal shield lake in IISD Experimental Lakes Area, Ontario, Canada - Jun2016-L227-6m | ecosystem: Environmental > Aquatic > Freshwater >...
GTCGAAGGATATTCCTGGACGGACCGCGATATCCGCATGTTCCGGCTGAACCGCGTAAAATCCGTTCAATTCACCGCCATGCAGTTCACCGTCAACAGCGCATACCGGTTTTCGACCCGACACCAGAACGCCTTCTCCGTGTTTCCTGGCGAATCGACAACCCATGTCTCGGCCCGTTTCAGTAAAAAAGCCAGATCGTATATCACAGAAAGCCTTTGGCATCACAGCCAGAAAATCACAGAATATCCGGAAAACACCATATTATTCGAGGTGGATGTCGCCGAACCCCGCGAAGTATTGTGGTGGGCATTGGGCTGGGGCGCGGATGCGGAAATCCTCGAACCAGCATGGCTGCGGGAAGAAGCGATCCAGACGATTAGAAACATGCTGGCCAGGTATCAGATGGAGGAATGAATGAAGCGTTCCATTATCCTTCAACGGTTATAAATTGTGTTTTCCTTATGCCCATCCCCATCCGGGAGATGGCCGGAGGTGATGGGGCCAAGAGCGAAGGCTATGACCGTTGGAAGCATAACCCAACACACAGGATTATTCCGAACAAATGAACTGAATCATAAATCTTTCGTCACACATCAACCGGATTTACTGTAACAAACAGTTTTTTTAAATAATTTACGGAGATGATATGGCAGCAACTCAAGAATTGTTGTTAGGGCTTTTAGGAGATGAAGAAGACGATGGCGCTTCGTTGTTCTTAAATCAGGTACTTAATCGCGGAATGGAATCCATACCAGATGTGATTCAAACCGGAATAAAGAGTGGTCAGACGCTTAAAGCGCACATTCAGAATGTTATCTGTTTTTCTTATCAATTGGCAAAAATTCTGGCATTATCGGATTCAGATATAGTCAATCTGATTGCCGCAGCCTATACACACGATCTTAATAAGTTCCCAGAATACAACGGAAAAGCCTACAGTTCAATTGCCACTGTTGAAAATATCCGGCAAATACTGGAAAAAATGCTCTTGGAATGTGAATATGACTTTGAAATAGACATTGATCTTGTTGTATCCATCATTCGAGGGCATAGCAGTCATCTGCATTGTGATGGCGATGGACTTTTTGCTCGTCAGAAAAGCACGTCAAGAGATACGCTGGTCGCTGCGATACAAACCGCGGACACGCTGGATCTTTCCCATCACTTTCATGAGAAAGATCAAAAAGAAAAATCGCTTCGTATTCTGAATGGTCAGTTGAAAGATATTCAGTTTGAATATACTTGGCATTATTTTTCAGATAATCGTGGCGTTTATACCAACCTGATTCACAATACGGTTGTTGCCCTGTTCAAACAACAGGGTGCTGTTCCTTTACTGTTTTATCCGGAAGGCGTCTGGTATTTGATACCAAAGGGAATGCAGATTCATATCTCACCAACAGAGGTTACAACAGCACTGCAGAATAAGATTGATGAGATGTCTTTGAGAGATTCTTCAAAACTTCTGCAGGAAGCGAAAGGAGTAGGGTTTAAATTTACTCAAAATCCATTTTCACTGGGATTAACCCCTGAAAAGATCATAAGTCTGCTGGTTCAAGCTATTTTGGGCGCTGATGACCGAAAATACGTAGATAAGTATGAAAAGTTGCTTCTGGAATCACCTTTAAAATGTTTTAAAGAATATACAAAGTGGATGAAGAAATCCGATGAAAGAACAAAAGAGCTGAATAAAACCAAAAAAAATCTGGAATCTATGTTAATCCCAACAGGCATAGGGCATGATTTCAGCGTTTCCGATGAAAACTTTCAAAAACTTCCCCCAAAAAAGAAAGAAAAAATTATTAAATCCCGCCTTCAGTTCGATAATGCTTTAAGGGATATTGATATTGAAAAGAAGTTTGTTGTCAATCCATTGTGGCAATCAGAACCGCAACATCTCTTTTCTCCGGAACTGGAAATCATGCGATCTGGAAAGCTGGTAGGCTCATTGCCATACCTGTTAATTGAACATTTGGGATTTGATTCGGGAACTGCATGGAATTGCGCGGCGGAACAGGCCGGGATTTCATGGGAAAAGTTTCCTGAACTTATGTTTTTTAACCCTCAATCGGACCGGGGGTATCGCATAGCTGCCCTGCTCTATGAAAATGGGATTGATTTTGAATTAATTGTTAAACGATATACACATTTCATCACATCCCTGAACCAACATGAATCTGCCAACTGCAAAGAGACCCAAATAGATCAGGAAATTGGTAATTACATTGCAGTACATCTAAAAATACAAGATGGAAATATTGAACCGGATAAAGGAGCACTAAAAAAATATATCGAATCAAACCATGAACAATGCTGCCATTGCAGTGGTGGAAGCGGTGCGGAATGGATGGCTGGGAATATTCCCAAGGGCATAAAATCACAATTATTTTCGAACAGACTTAAAGGTGGTGGTGGTGAGCCAAAGAGAAATGTCTGTAAAATATGCTGGCAGAGTTTTTTAGTGGAAAAGCTGATCTATGAAACGTATGACAACCATTTTTATCTTCATCTTTTTGCCGATGGCGGGGAGTATTCATCCCATGCAGAACCGGGCGTTTTTCTGGAATCCTTGAAAAAAGGTATCATGAATTTACAAGGTACGGATTGCCGCAGTTTTTTTATTCAACCCGGCACAACCATAAAAGACTGTCTGAAAGGAAAAATTTCAAAGATTTTGGGTGAACCGAAGAAAAGAAATGGAATGCTGATACCAAAATTTTCGGAAAGCATGTGCGGTCAGGTCAGCATTGGCATTAATTCACCCGGTGTTAATAATAACACCCACTTTGTGTTTGCACTTTTTCATCTGCTGGTGATCACCACCCATTTCAATCTGAGAGGAATCATGAGCAAATCCTCCATCCCACCTTTAAAAGCCGATGAGTTCAATACACTTTATGTCGATCATATCCCACTATGTTTTAAAGCGTTACTGCCTGAAAATAATCTTGATTCTGAAAAAACCAGACAGTTGTGGACAAAATTCAAATCTCTTTATGGACTGAGAAATACATATAATGCAATGGAAGACGATGAGATTTCCAACATTGCAAATACACTATTTGATAAAACCGGACTTGATCTATTCTATTACATACACAAGTCTTTTTCAAAATCAAAACAGACAAAGGAATATAAACCATGGAAACAGGCATGGCCGTATTTACAACAGTTTATTCAGGAGGACAAGCTGATGCCGATCAAAAAACTGGCTGAAATTGCTTTGCAACACCACTTTCATGGACAATCATGGAAAGAAACCTCTCAAGCAAAACCCCTTGATCTGGCGTTTGATGCGCTTTCAAAATATGGGCATCCAGAGACAGAAGAAGATCTGAAAATGGTAATGTTGCACGATGTTTCAAGAGGATTGGAAAGGCTGTCCATGTATGAGAATCTTGGAAAAGAAAAATATGCGGCTGTCAAGGAATTTATCGGTATCTTCTTTGAACAGATTTTTCAAGACAGGTACAAGGCTGATAAAAACAAAATGATAAAAGATCAAAAACGAATCCGTGCTGCTTTTCTTGGTTATTTAACAGTGCTTCGGGACAATGTAAAAGCTGAAAAAGAAAGGGGAAAACAATGATTGACAGCAAAGAATTAAAACCATTTTTTGTAAACGAGTACAATAATCTTCCGACAGGTCGGTATATTTCTATCCTGATGTTGAGAACAACGCAGTCAGAGGCGATTTTTCGAACAGAAGGCAGCGGCGAAGGGTGCAGCCGAGAACTTGTGTCGGCACTGGATGGCGAATCCGTATGCAGAGCAGTTATCAGCAAACGGAAACAGGTAGCTGTCGAAAGACGGGAAGGTAGGCAGATACTCAGAAAACATAACCTGTTATTTTCGAATCAGGGTAAGATTACCGATGCTACAGTATGTTCGATGAACAGAAACAATCCTTGTGAAAAATGCATAGATTGCAAACTTTATGGATATGCCGTAGGCACAGGGGGGGCGCAAAGAAGTCGGGTTATCAGTGATGATGCGTTCAGCCTTCTTCCGTTTGACAGAGTAACCGACAAAAAGACTTTCAATGCACTGTACGAAAATGGAACCATGCGTGACCCTGTTACTAACGAACCATCGACATCACTTGGTGAAGATGAATATATCGTTCCTGGAACCCACTTTCTGGATATAGAGGTGTTAAAGGATGTAACTGAACTGGAATTCATCTATGTTATGGGAAACATTTTAAGATCGAAACGGTATGGGGCCATTACCAGCAGAATCGGGAGTATCAGCAATTCGATTCTGGCTATTATCGGTTCAGATACCGAGATATTCAGCACACTGGAATGGGTAACCTTGACAGCATCCGCTTTATCGGAAGAAAATATCGATCATCCTCAGCAGGCAAGCCGGGTTGTTTCCTGTGCGGGAAAATCCATTGAGTCATTGAAGAAGGAAATATGCGGTCAGCATTATCAGTTATCCGATGAATCGTTGGACCAAATGATTGAAAGTATCAGACAAATATATGCTTCACCGGATGTTATGCAAAAAATGTTGAAAGATATTACTCAATCATATCCTGGCAACGAAGGACTTGTAAAATGATTCCTCATCTTTACCAGTTAGAAATCACGCTACATGAAGCTACATTTTTTGCCAGCCATGAATTGGGTGCTTTTTATTTTACAGAGCCGCTTATTGGCAATTATGCTATGGTATATGCATTGGGCCTGGCAAAAAGTCCTTATGACCGTTACCACGTTGGGTATGCTGAGGATTTACCACAACTAAATCTGGATGGAATATATGTGACACCTGCATGGTCAAAAACAAAGCCCAGCTACCGGATTGAACAATTCAATTGTCAGGCGGAAAGTTTTGTTTCTGCAATGACCAACAATGCTGTTGTAGAGCTTGCAGGAAGACAGTATTTAAAAAAAGAAGGCATTTCCTTGATAGAAGGGGGTAGTGGCAAGAAAATCAGACCCACCAATCGCCCGCAGATTGGGACTTTGAAGCTACTTTGCCCTTATAACCAGTTTTGCTGTCACGTTATTTCACGCGAAAAGATATCCTTCCCCCGTTATGTCCGGCTTGGAAAATTCATGTCCAAAGCTAAAATTATCTTTCATAAGATTGAACTGAACCAGCAAAAGCATTTGCTATCAAAATACCAATTGATCAATCCGCTTGATCTTCATCCGGAAACAAAAATTCATTTTGGAGATACCGTCAATATTCACCCGACACCGCTTGTCCGAAAAGCTGAAATTGAAGGGAATTGGTGGATTGATCCAAGTGGCAGGCCCCTTTTGCCTGCAGGCATGGAATATCGTGGGTATTAACGGATGAGTTGCAACAATCTTTTTATGAAATATATCGGTTGAAACAAAAAAATAATGAGAGATGCAATACATATAAGACTGGAACCGGAAACGATTGCATTGGGGAATAATGGGCTTCTTAGGCATCAGGAAGAAACAGTTAAAGCATTGTCAAACCATCCGGCTGTTTTTAACTGTGCAATGACAGGAGCAGGAAAAACAAAAGCAGCTCACTTAGCCATTAAAACACACTGTCACGACAAACCTGTTCTATTTATAGCACCAACCAATGCTTTGGTTAGTCAACATCTTGATGATGCAAGAGCCTTTGTTAAAGAAAATGGACTGCCGCATCATGTTGTAGCTGTTGATGGAGAAATTCTTTACAATTTACAGAGACAGCGAAGTTCCATATACAGACCATCCGAGGTATTACATCAACTGATTTATAATCCCAGGGAATTTGCCAGGGAATTGGACCTTGATAATAGCGATGCCCCGATTTGGATGATTACCAATCCGGATCAAATATGGCTTTCTATCGTCAAGGGCCGGGGTATTGATACACGCAACCTGTTAAAAGACTTTATAAATCATTTCCGGTTCGTCGTTGTAGATGAATTTCACTATTATTCCGCAGAGCAACTAACCCTTTTCTTTCTTTGCATTTCATTCTGGAAGCATTTTGATCAATTTGATGACGGTTTAAAGATGTTGTTGCTCACAGCAACGCCCGATGAGGTCGTTTATAATTTTTTTCAGAGAATGGACATTCATATCTGTACGGTAAAAGACGAGGGCGATAGTAAAAAAGCTGTTGCTGTGTTGGCCCCTGTAGAACTGACCTTAGCAGTTGGCGACATTCACGATTTCAGAGAAGAAATTCTTAGCTATTATAATGAGGGAAAGGATGGCGTCGTTATTTCAGACAGCCTTTTGGACATCAATAGGGCTTATCAGATATATAAAGGGCTGAAAATAGAAGTCGGAAGAATTACCGGTCCAATTAACGATATCCATCGGAAACATGAATCGAAGCAGCGTCTGATTCTAGCTACGCCAACTGTGGATTTGGGCTTCAATTTTAATAAGCCCCGTCAGAAGAAATGGCAGGAAATAGATTTTCTTGTAGCAACCGCCAAAACAAAAAGCGCATTCTGGCAAAGGTTGGGGCGTACAGGGCGGGTACTGGGTAAAAAGGAAACTCAAATCCCCAGCACTGGAACCATGCTGCTGCCGAATTTTTCCTGTTTTAAACGGCTTGAAGAATTTAATGGTCACATGATTACCAGAAAACGCCTTAACGAACTCCTGGATTTGAGGGATAAAAAGCTTAAAGGACATGCGCTAACCCGAGAAGGGCTTTACACAGCCACTCGGCAATTGGTTGAAGTTGAAAAAATGCTGCCTGATGAACACAAAAATATTGTCGAGAAGATTTTCAGCACAATAAGGGATTGCTTTGATCCTCACCAGCTTACATCTGATTGGCCTTCTTATAAAAAACGGCATTGGCTATCCTCTCAGTTAAAGTCCATTGATATGGCGTACCCTGTATTAAAGCCCTATCATATTAGACAGTTTCTAAAAAATTCGGAAAGCCCAAATAGAGCCACGGAAATTCTACTTGGCGCATGGGCAAAAAACCATTTTTATCGGGAAGGCAAATTGCAGCAGTATAATGAATATATAAAAGAAAACAGCAGTATGTCTCTGGTTGTCGCACTGTTAAAGAAAAAACAAAGTTTCAAGCAGGAAGTTGTCGAATATCAAAAAGCACAAATGCTTCGGCTTGATTATTTGTTCGGTTTCAGAGGCAGCAGCGTAAGGGAAGATGTCTGGATTTATGATCCACAACGCCTTCACTCCTCGGAACTGATCTGTAAAATTGATATCATTTATCTTTTTTCTAAATATGTTGTTCAGGGGCCACTCCCACAGTCGTTGGCTGAAAAACAATGGAATATCAGATTACCGAAAGTCGGTATTTTCTTTGAGATAACCGATTTCTATGAGTACCCTTATCGGCCAATTTATCAATATGATGGCATAGTCCCGAGTCGGCTTCCAAAACCGGATCAGCCTCAATCAGAGGAGCTACTACCTGTTTACTGGCAAACAGTTGCATTACACGATTTATCAATAGTGTTTCGGAATAACAAAGTTGGCCTTTTAACTATACCTGCAGAAATCAAATCCAAATTAACCGGTTTAAGCGAACTTTTTTTCATCACCCCCATCGAAAACCAATTTATACTTAGTAGCTGGTTGAAAGAATATGATGTTCAAACCGGGGTACTTAAAACTGACGACGGTGAACATGCAGTCGTGTATGGTAAAGATGCGATATTTATCAGCGAAGAACTCTATTACAGGGGAAAAGAAAATCCATGCTGACATCTCAGGTAATTATTCTGAAATTACAAGAAGGAAATCCCATGAATATACTTGGAAACCACATTCATGGGTTCTTTTTCAAGGAAATACTGCGATTATCGTCGCCATCACTTGCAGCCGACATTCATAACCAGAATACATCAAAGCCATTTTCTTTGAGTTTTATCAATAAGGAAAAACAAATATACTGGATACGAATTACCTCCTGGCTGGAAGATATTTCAAAGGCGGTGTTTATATATTTTACCATACATCATACATACGGGTTAGCCGATTGTGCTTTTGAGCTAATCAGCACAACTACCAATAAATCCGAATTTGACTGGGCTGATAGAATACCGGTAAATGAATTCATCAAAAAATCGAAATTGTTTGGAAAAGAAGATTTTTGGCTTGAGCATTTTTCACCGACTTCTTTTAAACGCGGGGATTCGCATTTGCCGCTCCCTTTGCCGGAATTAATAATTAACTCGATATATAAGCAATTACCTCCTGAAATACTCAATGAAATTCATCTTTCTCCTCAAACGTTAACAAATTGTCTTCATTTAAAAGAATACCATTTGCAATCCATTTACAATAGGAAAAATCACGGATCAATTACATCATTTATTGGTAAAACACGGTGGCAAATCGATAAAAAATCCACGCTGATGGAAAAGGAAGCGATCTGGCTTCTTTTTAATTTTGCCTTCTTTTCCGGCATTGGTGTTAAAACCACCCAGGGAATGGGTATGTGCCGGATTGTTTCTGGCATGCAATCATAGACTCGAGTAGATCAATCCCGGAAACCAGTGATATTAGAACGTTTCAGGATGGCATTAATGACGGGTATTTGGTGAGACGCCGTAACAACTCCTTCATTTTCAGTGGGGCCTTAGGCATTGTACTCTGCTGAGGATAAAATACATGTTTTTGAAATGATCCAGGGTGGAACAAAATTGTTCGTCGATTCTTTCCCAAATCTTGATTTAATCCGGATCTTCTCTTCGGGCTGTGGCGGACATGCAAAGTATTCCTTCCACACATGAGCCGGAGCAGGGTGGTACAGATGTTCTAAGTTGTCATTGCTGAAAGCATAATCAACCTGGGCGATGATCAGATCGTTCAGTTCCGACCTGGCCTGATCCGGCGTAGTACCGGTTGCTACAATATCCAATTCAAGACAATGGGCAACGAAAATACCATCTTCGCATTTGATCAGGCAGTTAAAGATAATGGCCGATTCGCTGAGTTCCATGGGAGTACTCCTGTTTTTTAGGGAAGGTCACAGATCATAAGTGCCACAACGCCGAATTGATGTCAAGCGGTATGGCGTAATACGGAATGGGTATTGACGTCCTTCGAATTCTCTTTTTTGCGCTTTAATGGTGAAACATGAACACATCCACCAATGATTATATCCCCGTATCCTATCTGAATGCCTATGTGTATTGTCCCAGACGGTTCTTTCTGGAATATGTCCGGGGTATGTTCGAAGATAACGCCCATACGGTTGACGGTCGAAGCAGCCACCATGTTGTCGATCTGCGAGCTAAAGAAGGCAAGGCTTCACGCAAAGATGATGTAATTCATCGTCGGTCGGTTTCCTTCTCATCAGAGACTTTGGGAATCATTGGCAAACTGGATTTGCTTGAGGAAGATGAAAGTGGCAATCAATATCCAGTGGAATATAAAAAAGGCAAAAAGCCAAAGGACAGGGGGCCCTGGTTGAATGATCAGGTGCAGGTTTGTGCGCAGGCGCTTTTGATGCAGGAAAATGGCTTGGTGCTGCCGAACAAAGGTTTTGTGTATTACATTGCCTCAAAAGCCAGGGCTGAAGTTCCGTTGAGTGAAGAGCTGGTTTTGGAAACCAGGCGGGTGATTGCCGAATGCAAGGTAGTTTCCCAAAGCGAGGTTCAGCCGCCACTGGCGGAAAACCGCAACAAATGCTTTTCATGTTCTTTGAATGCTATATGTTTGCCCGAAGAGGAAGAGGTTTTAAAGGGTAAAAAAGTCAATGCCAGAACAATTCTGCCCAGTACTCTGGACGGTGATATTTTGTATGTCGATACCATAGGAGCGTATCTGAATATTTCGGATGGGAATATAAAAATCACGGCTCCGGGCGGCAATGTCATTGGTGAAGTCCGAATCGAACAACTAAGAGAGATTGTGCTTACCGGGCCTGTCCAGTTAACAACCCAGGTGATGCAAACCTGTCTGAGAAATTCGATTCCGATTCATTACCTAAGCCTTGGTGGAATGTACCTTGGCGTTACGTCATCTTTTCTACATTATCATGGCCTGCTAAGAGAGGCGCAATGGAAGGCCCATTTTGACACGGCCGTATCGTTTGAACTTTCCAAAATTGTCGTCATTTCAAAAATGGTCAACATGAGAACCATGATGATGCGGTATTTGAGGGAAGAAAATAACCTTGATGATGCAGTTCTTTTTGAAAATGTGAAGGGTTTGATAAAAAAAGCCAGATCATCCGAGAAGATAGACAGCCTGCG
>Ga0194038_1001467_pt1 | contig 10173 bp, 15 predicted proteins | sample JunL226m_MetaG_FD_148630 | JGI IMG/M metagenome (GOLD analysis project Ga0194038, IMG submission 148630) | Anoxic zone freshwater microbial communities from boreal shield lake in IISD Experimental Lakes Area, Ontario, Canada - Jun2016-L227-6m | ecosystem: Environmental > Aquatic > Freshwater >...
GAAAAGATCCTCGGCTAACAGCCTTGCGTTTTCAATTCTAATCTGTTAATATAGGAATATTAATTAAGCAGTCCGAGCCAGAAGATTTAGGCATAATCTTCCGCAGCAGCAGATTGCAGATCCATTAAGGAGCATTAATGCCAACAATCAATCAACTAGTGCGTAAACCGCGCGTTAAAGTTGTTAGTAAAACTAAGTCACCTGCTATGCAGCGTGTAACTAACAATCTAAAAACTCGTAACTACGAAAAACCTGCGCCTTTTAAGCGTGGAGTTTGCGTTAAAGTTACTACCAAAACACCAAAAAAGCCTAACTCAGCGCTACGTAAAGTAGCTCGTGTACGCCTAAGTAACGGCTACGAAGTATGGGCATATATCGGTGGCGAAGGACACAACCTACAAGAACACGCTGTTGTTCTAGTTCGTGGTGGCCGTGTTAAAGATTTACCTGGTGTACGCTATCATATCGTGCGTGGAAGTTTAGACTTGCAAGGTGTAAATGGCCGAAAAAATGGACGTTCTAAGTACGGCACCAAGAAAGAGGGCAAATAAACTATGCCACGTAAAAAAACCGCATCTCTTGTACGAGATATACCTGCAGACCGAATCTATAACAGCGTAGCAGTACAAAGGTTCATTAACCGAGTTATGCTAAATGGTAAAAAACAAATAGCTGAACGACTAGTTTATAGCGGCATGCAAAAAGCAGCAGCTAAACTTAAAGTCGACAATCCACTAGATGTGTTTGAACAAGCTATGAAAAACGTCCAGCCACACCTTGAAACTCGTTCACGTCGTGTTGGTGGAGCTAACTATCAAATTCCTTTCGAAGTTCGTGGTCAACGACAAAATCACTTAACCATGATGTGGTTTGTGGCAGCTTGCCGATCACGCAAAGGTATGAGCATGGAAGATCGCATCGCAGCCGAACTAGTAGAAGCCTACAATGGCCAAGGTTCAGCAGTTAAGAAACGTGAAGATGTTCACAAGATGGCTGAAGCTAACAGGGCATTCGCACACTTTGCACGCAATTAATATCAATTTAGGTGGGATTTAATTTAGACCCCGTATTCCGAAAAAGACAAGGAAATAACAAATGGCAGAAAAGAAAATAGCAATCGACAAGATCCGCAACATGGGCATTATTGCTCATATTGATGCTGGCAAAACAACCACGACTGAAGGAATCTTGTATCGTACAGGGCTAAAGCACAAAATCGGTGCTGTACATGAAGGCGAAACTACAACTGACTTCATGGAACAAGAGCGTGAACGCGGTATTACTATTGCTTCTGCCGCTGTTACTTCTTACTGGAAAGATCACCGCATTAATATTATCGATACCCCAGGACACATCGACTTCACTGTTGAGGTTGAGCGTTCATTGCGTGTACTTGATGGTGCTGTTGTCGTTTTTGACGGTAAAATGGGCGTTGAAAGTCAGTCAGAAACTGTTTGGCGTCAAGCTGATAAGTACGGCGTGCCACGTATTTGTTTTATCAACAAAATCAACCAAACCGGTGGAGATTTCTATAAATCTCTAGACACCATACATGCCCGCCTTAACAAAAGAGCTTTCCCAATTCACCTACCAATAGGTTTTGAGCAAAGTATCAATGGCGTAGTAGATCTTATTACTATGAAGGCGTACACATACAAGGAATTTACTGATCACCAATTAGAAGAAGGCGAAATCCCAGAAGATATGCTTGATAAGGCTAAAAAATATCGCTCACTTTTAATTGAGAACGCTGTAGCCGAAGATGAAGCTATCCTCGAAAAATATTTCGAAGTAGGCGAAGAAGGCCTTACCGAAGGTGATATTAAACAAGCTATTCGTACCGCTGTACTATCGGGTAATTTCTTTGCCGTAACCGGTGGTGACGGCCGTGGAGTAATCGTAGAAAAAGTACTCGATTCAGTAAATGATTTCTTGCCTAGCCCACTCGATCGTGGCAGCACATGGGGAACACAGCCTAAAACTGGCGATGAAACAGAACGCAAACCAAGCGAAACCGAACCTTTTGCTGGCCTAGCATTCAAGATTGCTACTGATCCATTTGTTGGTAAGCTCGCATATTTCCGTGTTTATTCCGGTAAATTAATATCTGGATCGTACGTATTAAACAGTTCAACAGGTCAAAAAGAACGTGTTGGCCGCATTGTTCGTATGCAAGCTGATAAGCGTGAAGATGTGACAGAAGTATCTGCTGGTGACATAGCCGCAATTGTAGGACTCAAAGGCACAACTACTGGCGATACTTTGAGCGACATTGCTAAACCAATCATCCTTGAAAGCATTACCTTCCCAGAACCTCCAGTTTCAATCGCTATTGAACCAAAAACTAAGGCCGACCAAGAAAAAATGAGTGTGGCCATGCAACGACTAGCCGAAGAAGATCCAACATTCAGAATCAACGTAGATGACGAAACCGGGCAGACTATCATCAGTGGTATGGGTGAGTTACACCTTGAAATCATTGTCGACAGAATGAAGCGCGAATTCAATGTTGAAGCAAATATTGGTCAGCCTCAAGTGGCATACCGCGAATCTATCCGTAAATCAGATGTTGAAGTACAGGGTAAATTCGTTCGTCAATCTGGTGGTCGTGGTCAGTATGGTGATGTATGGCTAAGACTTAGTCAAAACGAACAAGGTGCAGGCTTTGAATTTATCAACTCTATCAAGGGTGGAGTTGTACCGAGCGAATACATCAAGCCAGTTGAGCAAGGTGTCAAAGAAGCTATGGCTAATGGTGTTATTGCGGGATATCCTGTAGTTGACGTTAAGGCTGAACTTTATGATGGTTCTTACCATGATGTGGACTCCAGTGAAATGGCCTTCAAAATTGCTGGCTCTATGGCTCTCCAAGAAGGAGTCAAAAAAGCCGGACCAGTGCTATTAGAACCAGTCATGAAAGTAGTAGTAGTTACACCAGAAGAATTCATGGGTGAAGTTATTGGAGATCTTAACAGTAAACGTGGTCGCATCGAATCAATGGAAGACCTCAGCGCTGGCATTAAAGAGATAACAGCTTTTGTCCCACTAGGTGAAATGTTCGGATACACCACTAATTTACGAAGTAATACTCAAGGTCGCGCAAGCTCTAGTATGGAGCTCGATCATTATGCTGATGTACCAAATCATGTCGCTGAAGCAATTATTGCTAAAAACGCCAAGTAAACCCTTTACAAACATCAGTTCTTTCCCTATAATATCATCGGTAATAGGCGTGAGCTTTAATATTCTCGTGCCAGTAACAACAAGTAATTTATAAAAGCTATATAAGGAGCAACACCTATGGCAGATAATTTTGACCGTTCCAAGCCTCACGTTAACGTAGGTACTATGGGTCACGTTGACCACGGTAAAACAACACTAACCGCAGCAATCACTGCTGTTCTAGCAAAGAAAATGCCTAGCGCAGTAAATAAGCCAGTTGCATACGATATGATCGATAACGCCCCAGAAGAGCGTGCTCGTGGTATCACCATTGCAACATCTCACCAAGAATACGAGAGCGAGAAACGCCACTACGCACACGTAGATATGCCAGGACACGCTGACTATGTTAAAAACATGATCACCGGTGCTGCACAAATCGACGGAGCTATTTTGGTTGTAGGCGCCAATGATGGTCCTTTGCCTCAAACTCGCGAACACGTTCTACTTGCACGCCAAGTAGGTGTACCTTATATTCTTGTTTTCTTAAACAAAATGGACCTTGCTGATCCAGAACTAGTAGAACTTGTAGAAGAAGAAATCCGCGAACTACTAGAAAAGAACGGCTTCGACCACGACTGTCCTATCATCAAAGGTTCAGCAACTCAAGCCCTAGCTGGAGATGCTGCTGCTGAAGATGCAATCATGGAACTCGTTAAGGCTATGGATGAATCAATCCCAGAGCCAAAGCGCGAACTAGATAAGCCATTCCTTATGCCAGTTGAAGACGTTTTCTCTATCAAGGGACGTGGCACTGTTGCTACTGGCCGTATTGAAACTGGTATCGTTAAGCTAAACGAAGAAATTGAGATCGTTGGTATCCGCAAAACTCAGAAGAGCGTTGTTACTGGAATCGAAGCTTTCAAGAAAAACCTCGACCAAGGTCAAGCTGGCGACAACGCTGGTATCCTACTTCGTGGAATTGAGCGCGACGATATCGAACGCGGTCAAGTACTTGCTAAGCCAGGTACCATCAACCCGCACACTGAATTCGATGCTGAAGTTTATATCCTCAACAAAGAAGAAGGTGGACGACATACTCCATTCTTCAAAGGCTACAAGCCTCAATTCTATTTCCGAACAACTGATGTTACCGGAGAAGTTGAGCTTCCAGCTGACAAAGAAATGGTTATGCCAGGCGACACTGTAACTTTCAAAGTTAAATTGCTTGCACCAATCGCTATGGAACAGGGTCTACGATTCGCTATTCGCGAAGGTGGACGTACTGTAGGCGCAGGTGTTGTTACTAAGATTTCTAAGTAATCAACTCCTAAACAAATCTTTAAAGAGTCCATTTAGTTGGGCTCTTTTAATTTGTTAGATAATCTGTTAAAATATGTGTAGTAATAAATTAAATACGCTGACTAAAAGTCGCTTTTGAAAGATAAAGAGATGTTACAGCGACCTCAATAAATGAGGAGAAGGAACAACACCTATGGCAGACGCCAAAACCCCAGATACTAAACAACGAATTCGAATTCGTCTTAAAGCTTACGATCACAAAGTAATCGATCAGGCTGCTAAGCAGATTATCGACACAGCACTGCGTACCGGCGCATCATTAGCCGGACCAATACCATTGCCTACGCGCAGAAGCACTTTTACAGTCGTAAAAAGCCCTCACGTATTCAAAAAGGGTCGCGAACAGTTCGAAATGCGCGTACACAAACGTCTAATAGACGTATTTGAGCCTACACCAAAGACTATCGATTCGCTCATGAACCTGTCTTTGCCAGCTGGCTGTGACGTTGAAATAAAGATGTAATTCAATGGAAAAGAAACAGTCCGTAGAATCACAAGGTAATGTATACCTTTCAAAAACACTCAAAAACTACTACATGTTTTTCGTGCCCCCTTTAACTGACCGTGAAAACTTCGATTTACCTATAACTACTGTTGTTAATGAATTAGAAAATCGTGAATATCCCGGCGGAACAGTAAAGAAATTTAAAAAACCAGGTGTTGAAAATGTTCAACGTGCTGACGAAATTTTCGTTACATATTCACAAGAAGTTTCACAGTTCCTAGGAAGAGTCTTTGATGGTTCAGTGCATTTTATGGTTGTTGAGAGCGAAATTTCTCAAACTAAGCCTCAAGGCATAGAGCATTTAGATCAATAAGTACATTTTAGGGCATTTTTCTACTTAATGTAGAATATGCAACACCTTGACATCTGTTAGAGTTTTGTGGTAATCTGTTATGGTATATCAGAAAGTAATAGACTTGGTATTCGCCAGTAGGTCTGCTAATAACAGAGGCAGAAACCACTCGGACCCAAGTATTTTTATGTCTTAATCTGAAACAATAAAACACCTATGAAAGCATTAATTACACGAAAAGTTGGAATGACCAGCACTATCGCAGAAGATGGTGCAGTTACTGCTGTAACTTTACTTTCTGTCACCGACAATACCGTTCTACATCACAAAACCGAAGAAAAAGACGGCTACACTGCAGTCCAAGTAGGTGCCGAAAGCACTAAAAAGCTTTCAAAGAGCGTAGCTGGTCACGTTAAGGCTGCTAAAGTGATGCCTAAAATTATTCGTGAATTCCGTTTAGCAGAAATCCCAGAAGAATTATCCGTCGGTAGCAAAATAAGCGCCGACGTTTTTAGTGTTGGTGATAGCGTTCAAGCTACCGGACTTACTAAGGGTAAAGGTTGGGCTGGTACAATTCGTCGCCATAACTTCCACAGAGGACGCAAAACTCACGGTGGTCGATCTTATCGTCGTCCTGGTTCAATCGGTTCTATGTACCCTCAGCATATCTTCAAAGGTAAACGTATGGCTGGCCGCCTTGGTCACGACCAAATTACAGTACGCGGATTAAAAATTGCACTCATAGACAACGAACATAATGTTATCGGCGTCACAGGTTCAGTTCCAGGTCCACGCAAAAGTATAGTTATCCTCAAAGGAGCTACGCGATAATGGCTACTTCTACCTATACCAAAACTGGCACTAAAGCCACTACTCCAGCCAAGCTCGACGCTGCTGTGTTTAACATTGAAGTTTCAAATCACGAACTAGTAAAGCAAGCTTATGTAACATACCTTGCCAATGGCCGCGAAAATCTAGCTAAAACTAAAACTCGTGGTTTAGTTAGTGGTGGTGGTAAAAAACCTTGGAAGCAAAAAGGTACTGGACGAGCTCGTTTCGGTTCAAGCCGCGTACCTATTTGGCGTGGTGGTGGTATCACATTTGGTCCAACTGGACTAGAGAACTATTCGAAGAATATGAACGTTAAAGCTAAACGCCTAGCTGTACGCCAAGCCCTAAGTCTTGCTAATACAGCAGGAAAAATCAAAGTAGTTGAATCTTTTACGGCAATGGATAAGAAAACTTCTGAAATGGTTAATTTCCTTTCTAAAGTAGAAGCTAGTGGACGAGTAGTCTGCGTAGTCGATAAAAAAGATCCTGCAAAAGAACTAGCTACACGTAATATCCAAAAGCTACAGGTAGTTGGTGCAAAAAATCTTAACGTATACGACATCTTAAATGCAGATTCAATTATTTTCAGTAAAAATGCGCTGAGTATTGTTAGTGAATGGTTAGGCGGAAAGCAATAATATGAGTAAATCAATTTCACTTATTCCAAGACTTAACGAAAAGACTTATGCCTTAGCAGCTGATCGTGTTTACGTATTCACTGTTGATAAATCTGCCAACAAGCACACCATAGCGCGTGCTGTTGAATCTCAATTTGACGTAAAGGTTATTAAAGTTAACACCTTAAATACCGAAGGTAAAGCGAAGCGAACTATCAGCATCAATGGTAAGCGCAGTGTTAACTCAGAAGGCCGACGCAATGATATTCGAAAAGCTTACGTAACTCTAGCCGAAGGTAATAGTTTGCCATTCTTCGATGCAATCGATGAAGAGCAAAAGCAGCAAGAAGAAGCACAGGCTAAATTCGATGCAGCAGCTACAAAAGCAGCTGAAAAAGAAGCCAAGAAGTCCAAAAAGAAAGAGGATAAATAAATGGCTATAAAAGCTTACAATCCTACTACTCCTGGCCGACGCGGCATGACCAGCCAAGATTTTGATGGCATAACTACCAAAAAACCATTGCGCTCACTACTTGTTAAAAAAACTCGTGGCAGTGGTCGTAACAACCAAGGTCGTATCACTACCAGGCACAAAGGTGGCGGTGCCAAGAAATTCTATCGCTTAGTTAATTTCAAATTAGCTGAAGGTGTTACTGCTACTATCGAACACATAGAATACGATCCTAACAGAAGCGCACGTATAGCTCGTATCAAAGAACCAAATGGAACTTATCACTACATCCTTGCTGCATCTGGTATGCAAGTAGGTCAGACTATTGCTAGCGGCGAAGAAGCTAGTATCGAAAACGGCAACCGTCTGCCACTAAAAAATATTCCTGTAGGTAGCGTGATTCACGCCATCGAAATGAAACCAGGTAAAGGTGCCCAGATGGTGCGAAGTGCTGGCAACAGCGCTCAACTAATGGGCCGCGCCGAGAATGACTACGTACAAGTACGTCTTCCAAGTGGCGAAGTTCGACTTATTAAAGATAATTGCACAGCTTCACTAGGTGTGGTCGGCAACGAACAACACCAAAACGTAAAGATCGGCAAAGCCGGACGTAATCGTCACCTAGGTAAACGTCCTGGCGTGCGTGGTGTAGTTATGAATGCTGTAGATCACCCTCACGGTGGTGGTGACGGCGGACGTCATGGTATTGGTGGTGGCAAAAACCATGGTTCAGCTCCTAAGACTCCTTGGGGTCAGAAGACTCTTGGCTTTAAGACCCGACGTCGTAAAAATACTAATCAGTTTATTGTAAGAAGTCGCCACGTAGCGAAGAGGAAATAATTATGTCACGATCACTCAAAAAAGGACCATACGTAGATTTCAAACTAGCCAAGAAGGTAACAGCTCTTGGTGATAACGACCGTACTATAGTTCGCACATGGGCACGTGCCAGCACAATTACACCTGAATTCGTCGGCAAGACCATCGCTGTTCATAACGGCAAGGTGCACGTACCTGTATTTATCACTGAAAACATGGTTGGACATAAACTTGGAGAGTTCTCTCCTACACGTAAATTCCGTACACATGGCGGCAAGTTAGCGAAGGGCAAATAAGATGGCAGTTCAAGCATTAGCAAAAGGTGTCCAAATCAGCCCACGAAAAGTAGCTGTTGTTGCTGCTCTAGTCCGCGGACGATCTGTTGAAGACGCATTAACCATATTGTCACATGTTCCACGTCGTTCTGCTGTACCAGTGCGCAAAGCAATTGAAAGTGCAAAAGCTAACGCTGACCATAATCACGGACTTAAGCCGTCAACTCTGATGATTACTGAAATTTCAGTTACCCCAGGGCCTCGTCTTAAGAGATACCGTCCAGCAGCACATGGCCGAGCATTGCCATTCCAACGCAAAACTTCACATATCCGTGTACTCGTAGACGGCGAAGCTAGAGCACCCAAGAAACCAGTAACTAAAAAAGCCGAGAAGGAGGCGTAAACTATGGGACAAAAAGTTAATCCAATTAGCATGCGACTCCAGGTTAATAAAAACTGGACTAGCAAATGGTTTGCAGATAAAAAGAGCTATGCCAAATTCCTAGGCGAAGATCTTGCTGTACGCAAGCACATAATCGACAAATTAGGCAGTCGTGCTGCTATCAACAAAGTTGAAATAGCTCGCACACCTAACCTCGTTACCGTAACAATCGCTACAGCTAAAGCTGGAGTAGTTATCGGTCGTGGCGGTTCAGGCGCAACTGAACTCAAGGCTGCTATTGAAAAAATATATGGCATTCCTGCACGTATAAATATTGAAGAAGTTAAAAAACCAGATATGTACGCTAAACTCGTAGCAGAAAACATAGCCCACCAGCTAGAACGTCGTATGAGCTTTAGGCGCGCTATCAAGTCTGCCTCAGCTGCAACTATGCGAGCTGGAGCTAAAGGTATCAGAATTGAAGTTTCCGGAAGACTAAATGGTGCAGAAATGAGTCGCCGCGAAAAAGAAGTAGCTGGAAGTGTGCCTTTGCATACAATCCGTGCTGATATTGATTATGCACAAGTTAACGCACAAACTATTGCCGGTATTATCGGTGTTAAAGTGTGGATTTACAAGGGCGAGGTTCAGTAATATGTTGATGCCTAAACGTCAAAAACACCGAAAGGTCTTCAAGGGTAAAATCCGAGGCGTTGCTACTAGTGGAAACTATATTGCATTCGGAGATTACGCATTGCAAGCCCAAGGTCAAATGCGAATTACTTCTCGCCAGATTGAGGCTGCACGTCAAGCAATGACTCGTCACATCAAGCGCGGTGGTAAAATTTGGATCCGTATTTTCCCTCACACACCTGTAACTCGTAAACCACAGGATGTGAAAATGGGTAGTGGTAAAGGAAACCCTGAGTATTATGTTGCCAAGGTTCGTCCTGGAACTATCATGTTTGAAATGCAAGGTGTATCTGAACCGCTAGCTCGAGAAGCTATGCGCCTTGCGGCACATAAGTTGCCTGTTAAGACTAAATTCTTAGTTAGGGAGGATTCATAAGATGAAAGTTACTGAAATCCGTAAACTAACTACATCTGAACTTGCAGTTCAAACTACCCAAACACGAGAAGAAATCGCTGAACTTAAAAGACGCTTGCATCTTGGAGAAATTCAAAATGTTCGCATCATCCGTGCAAAACGCAAAGATTTGGCACGAATGCTAACCATTTTGAGTGAAGCACTAATCAAGGAGGCTAAATAATGGCTAAACAAATTATAGGCGTAGTAACCTCCTCTAAGACCGATAAAACTATCGTTGTTACAGTTCATACCCGAAAAACGCATCCTCTTTACAGGAAGCAATATACAGTTACGAGCAAATTCATGGCTCATGATGAGAAAAATGAAGCCCAAAATGGCGATAAAGTAGCAATCGAAGAAACACGACCAATCAGTGCTCGTAAGCAC
>Ga0194038_1001469_pt1 | contig 10166 bp, 9 predicted proteins | sample JunL226m_MetaG_FD_148630 | JGI IMG/M metagenome (GOLD analysis project Ga0194038, IMG submission 148630) | Anoxic zone freshwater microbial communities from boreal shield lake in IISD Experimental Lakes Area, Ontario, Canada - Jun2016-L227-6m | ecosystem: Environmental > Aquatic > Freshwater >...
ATATAAACCATAAAGGCCCGTCTGTTGAGGTAATAGCGCCCCGGACCGGCAACCTCCTCCTGGATGCCGCGAAACCCTTTTGGCACGACATATTTTTCTTTGCCTTCTTCCTCGGAAGCTCCGATCTGGGTTGAGCCAAGGCGTTTTTTCATATCATCTGTAGGGTCGTCGCCGACGTTGGAAACCACCACCCCGACCTGGCCGCGCTCAATGACAGCAACAGCATCTATTTCCACGCTGAACATGAATGGGTTGACATAGTAGGTTCCCGGCCGTAGCACGTCAAGCTGCGGGCCACGCTGCCCCTGTTTGGTCAAAAAGGCGGAGCCGTCCTGATAATCGTTATGACCGGTGATGGGACAGGCGACATATTCCCGATCCGGCAGCGGAACACCGTCCAGGGCTGTTATCAGGCCGACTTTGTTGGCTTCGATGACGACAGCAGGCGCTATCTGTATCTGAAACAGATTCAGGTTTATGCGGTAGGTACCGGGTAATAAAACGTCAATTTGTGGCCCTTTCTGACCGCCATTTTTTAGAAACGCCTCGCCGTTCTCGTAATTGGAATGTCCCGGCACGCTCTGAGCCAGAAGGCGTCCCATCGGGATGGAAGCGCCATCCTGCGCCGTGATCATACCGACCTCTCCCTTGGCGATCACCACTGCCTTTGCCTTGGTGATTTTGAAGAGGTTCGGATGAATGCGGTAGGCTCCTGGGGGCAGTATCTCCGTTTGCGGTCCCTTCTGGCCGCCGTTCTTGATGAATGCCTGGCCGGACTGGAAGGAGTTATGACCAACAATCACATTGGCAAAGATGCGTCCTGCTGGAATAGCAGAACCATCGGCAGACTCGATCAAACCGATTTCCCCTTCACTGATCCTGGTGGCCGAGTCTTTGGTAACCTTGAAAAGATAGGGATTGATGCGATAGTTACCCGGTGGGATGATTTCAATCTGCGGTCCCTTCTGGCCGCCGTTCTTTATGAAGACTTCGCCGCTTTGAAATGACGAGTGCCCTTCCACCGCTTGAGCAAATATCTTCCCTTCCGGGATGGCGACACCGTCAACCGACTCCACAATGCCGATCTCGGAATCCTTGATTTCGGTGACATAGCCTTTAGTCAGTTTGAACAGATAAGGGTTGATTCGGTATTTACCGGGAGGGAGCACCTCAATCTGCGGCCCCTTCTGACCACCATTTTTGATAAAGGCTTCACCATCCTGAAATGAATTGTGACCGGCCACAACAGCAGAAAAGATGTTTCCGGCCGGAATTGATGATCCGTCAACCGACTCAATAAGGCCAATTTCGTTTTCCAGTATTTCGGTAAAAACACTTTTAGTCGCCTTGTAGATAAATGGGATCAGGAAATGCAAGCCAGGACCAAGCGTCCGCGCCTGAATACCAACTTCATTGCCAAGGGCCACAACCCGCCCCTGGGGCATCTTGCTGCCGAACCACCTGCGCTCAATAAGAGCAATCTCATTTCCACCCACAATGACAGCGGATTCAAATATCAAGATGGCTGCGGGGACCAGCAGGGATAGATACCCCCAATGCTTCAGTGCAAATTCGATAACCATGTAAGCTCCTTTCGTGTTGCTGTGGATTTTTTAAAATACAAATTATGCCCGTTTGCAGTACACTTTACCTTGATACGCCTTATCGTAGAATTACAGCCATTTCTTTTTATGGAAATACCCCAGCATAGCAACGATCATGGTGACTATCACCCCCCACACCATAGCATATCCCCACTTCCATTTAAGCTCCGGCATAAACTCGAAGTTCATGCCATATACCCCGACAATGAAGGTAATGGGAATAAAAATCGTGGCTATGATGGTAAGCACCTTCATCACCTCATTCATGCGGTTGCTAACGCTGGAAAGATAGATTTCGAGAAGGCCGGAAGCCAGTTCACGATAATTTTCCAGCGTGTCCACCACCTGAATGATATGATCATACAAATCGCGGATGTAGAACTGTGTGGTCTGATGGATAAAACCGGTTTCACTGCGCTGCATTGCGCTGATGACTTCGCGAAGTGGCCATACCATTTTCTTAAAAAATAGCAACTCCCTTCGCAATCGATGCGTTCGAGGCAGGGTTTCCTGAGAGTGATCGGTCAGCAGCTCATCCTCAAGAACATCAATGCGCTCACCCAGCACATCCAGCACGGAAAAATAATGGTCAACCACGGTATCCATCAGGGTATAGAGCAGATAATCGGGTCCCAGGCTGCGAATACGGCCATGAGTGCTGCGCAGGCGGCTGCGTACCGGCTCGAAAATATCGGCATTGCTTTCCTGCAGGGAGATAACATAATTTTTCCCCAGGATAAAACTGATCTGCTCAGAGGCAGTAGTCTCGTCGTCATCTTTGATGGTGAAAGCTTTCATCACGATGAAAAGACCGCCTTCCAGGTCTTCCATTTTGGGGCGATGGGCGGTATTGAGGATGTCTTCCAAAAAAAGATGATGAATGCCATAGCAACGGCCAAGTGACTCAATGATGTCAGGATTGTGAAGACCGCAGACATGAATCCAGGTGGTGGATGGCAGGTCCCGGCAGGAAAGGCAGTCCTCTGTTTGATTCACAATAATGGATGCGAACTGCTTTTCCTCAAATCGCTCCGCGTCATAGTTGATCGTCGTCAGAACGACCATATCAGTTTTCTGCTCGCCTACGAAAATCAGGGAGCCGGGTGGAAAACCCAGTTTTTCCGAACGGTCACGGACTATACCAGTAGTCATTTCAAATCCTTAAATTGCTTTGCTCTTGAACTTCGTTCTTTTTTCCGGATAATGGCCATTACGGGACCGAGATCGAATTTAAACTCTATCGGAGGATTGCGGTTTCGCGCCAAGGTTTCCCTGGCGATTTGGATACCCACTCCGAAGTGCTGTGCATAGCCCAAATTTCAGCAATTCGTCGATCTGGGACATAATGCGAGGCAATGTCCCTTGAATATCATGACTGCTAATTATGGGTCAGTTCGGCGGAAGCCACCTTATTGCCAGTCCGCGCTTTCTGAGACATTTTTGCACGCGCATTAGCCAGTTCATCTTCCTTAAATCGTATCCGCGATGAACATAAGATTCTCAATCGGGAAGAGGGTCCAGAACAATTGTCTCAGCAGTGCCGAGACAATCTCGAAGTCGGGAAATGCCTCAACAAAGCTTGATGCCGATATGACGACCATCCGCCAACTCAACATTCAGTGACAACTTACATCCAAGTGCCTCGACATAACGTTTTAGAGAAGATATCTTAACTTCGCTGCCGCGTTTCTCCAGATTAGCGACAGATGGCTGGGAGATTCCCAGTGTAACCGCCAAATTATGTTGAGACATCTCGACAACTTGCCGTATTTGAGGCAGGCTAAGTTCAAAAATCTCACGATCAGCCTGTACACGGGCTGCCTCTGTCACTGTCGGGTTTACTTTCTTCATTAATTCTGAAAGCTGTTTTGCCACTACTCACTCCAATTCTGTCAGATAGTCCGGAAATTCTCGTTCTGCAATGGGAATGGTTTTGTAAAATTGTTTATCCCATGTTTTGTCACTGCTACACAGCATTACTGCTTGGCGTAGAAGATCAAAAGCAATAAATACTCAAAAAAGTTTATCAAAAACAATCATCGAAGTATTTGACGGTAATGACTTTCAACACCACTTTCATTTCCGTTTCACATTACAAAGCAATAGCCTATAAGCAATATAGTGTCAAGAATATATTTTATTATATCCAGAGCTGCCGCTTCTGTCGGCAAATTAGGAATCAGGGATCAAATCTTTATCTTGACATTTCATGGTTATTGAAAGGGCTTAATCAGCATCTTAACGGAAATTCCTGACTATTTAACAATAAAGAACATAGTGCTTGATAATAATTGATATATATGTAATTGAGGCTTTAAGAACAGATGGTTATGGTTAGCAGCCAGACCGCCCCGGTCTGGTCCCGCTCCATGCTGAACAACCAGACCGGGACGGTCTGGCTACAACCCTCAATCTCGGGGTATTCTTCTAATATACCTTGTGTATATTAGAGTAAATGGAGGTAAATGCACAGAAATAGAGAATCATGGCTTTTTGAGCCAAATCCCGATGTGAATACGCGGGAAGTTTATTGCAAATCATTTCCAAAACATGTGACGCTGATCGAAGTTGGGCCTCGGGACGGATTTCAGTTCGAGGAAAAAATCGTTCCGACTACGCTAAAGCTCGAAATAATCATGCGTATGGTAGATGCCGGATTCAAAAATATCCAGGTGGCTTCATTTGTTCATCCAGGCAAGGTTCCTCAGATGGCGGATGCAGAAAAACTTTTTTCTGCGCTGGCCGGGATTCCAGGCGTTGCCTTTAGCGCACTGGCGCTGAATATGGCGGGAGTGGAACGGGCAATCTCCACAAAGCTGGCCCATATTGAGGTCTCGATATCCGCCAGCAACCGGCATAGCCTGAACAATACGGGCATGAGTGCGGATGCAGCGCTCAAAATGGGCCTGAAAATGGTTGCCTTATCCAAAAGTCACGGAATACACGTTCGGGCAGGAATTCAGTGCGCCTTTGGCAGTGGATACGGCGAGGAAATTTCCGGGGACCAGATTGCCGCCATGGCGAAAGCTCTGGTGACAGCCGGTGCAGACATGCTCTGTCTATCAGATACCACCGGAATGGCGACGCCGCTTACGGTCCACCAGATTCTTGGCTCTACAATATCCGCTGCCGGCAATCTTCCGATCGTTCTGCACCTTCACGATACGCGCGGGCTCGGGCTGGCTAATGTTATGGCGGCCATGTCCTGCGGGATTTCCCATTTCGATACGGCCCTTGCCGGCATGGGCGGTTGCCCTTTTGTTCAAGGCGCAGCAGGGAATATCGCCACGGAAGATACCATTTATCTGCTTTCTTCCCTGAATATCGAAACCGGCTTGAATCTATCCAAAATCGCAGCATGTTCCAGAGATATGGATGTCTTTTTTGGCAAACACTTTCCCGGAAAACTCTATCGGCAATGTGCTTGAAAGATTCATTCTTTCTTTGGCTTGAAACTGAACACCGCTTTCAGCCAAACACCATCAAGTTTTGGGCATCCATGTAACCACAAACTGTGACAGAACCAGAAATGAAGCAGGCCATGTCGTCGGCCAGTTCCGTCAGAAGCCGAACTTCTTCTGTTCCAAAAGAGTCGGTTTTTTCGGCATAAAGTGTCAGGACGCCTGTGACCTGCTGATTTACGGAAAGCGGCAGCGCCATAATGGAAGAATATCCATGCCGGGTCGCTTCAGACTGCAAAGGGGCGAACAGGGGATCACCAAAAACATCGCTGATGATGGCTGGATGCCTGTTTCGAATGGCTCTAACTGTAGGGCTGAATGCCGTTTCCACCCAAGTTGCAGAAACGGTGTTTAGGTTCCCGTTCTGATATCCGGCCAGAGCTACTGGGGTTATGGTTCTGTCTGTGTCATCTTTGGCATAACCGATCCAGGCCACTCGGTATGCGCCGATATCAACAAGAATTCGGCAAATTTCCTGATGCAATCGCTTTTCATCGGTTTCTTGAATCATTACACGACGGCAGGCGGAGATGGCGGACAGCGTGCTGTTGACGCTCAGCAACCGTTCTTGTTCCTGTTTGCGATGTTTCATTATGCGATTGAGTTCATTTGCCAGGGCTTCAAATTCATTACCGGAATGAACCTGAAACCGTGCTTCCATATCTCCCAGTCTGACCTGACGGACCGTATTTCGGATAGAAAGTATGGGGTTTAGAACCCGGCGGAAGACTGTACATGGAATGACAAATCCAATCACAGCGGTCAACGCGAGTGCGCTCCATATCAGGGTTTCCAACTGAACAAGGTTTTGCTGAAAGGCAATTCTGCTCCTGATCTCACCTATATTGTCAGAGGCGTATTGTTGGATTTGCTCCAAGGGAACAGTTGCAGCCCATAGCAGCAGAAGAAGTAAAAAGACATGGAGTAAAAGCAACAGAACAGACTGGAAACGGAGAGATTTCTTCATCGTTAACGCTATCCATTCTAAGGGAGTATCGCAATGGTCGGATACAGTCCTTCAAGCTCGCCGTCAGGATAGGGCTGAATGGTATTAAAGGAAATGTTCTGATTCTGTTGGGCATGACCCCGGTTGTGTTTGCCATTAAAATAGGCGCCGTTGGCTTCCAGAATGTGCTCAATGCGATGCTGAAAGCCTTCCACAAACTGTTCTCCGTCGCCTTCAAACAGCAGATCCCCCATTACCAGTCCATCCTTGATTCTGGAAAATTCTTCCAAAGGAAGACTGTGGTTTTTTAAATCGGTTGCATTGCTGATATAGCCCCAGACCAGATGACCAGAAGGAATGGAAATCGGCTCTGATAGATCAATAATGGTATGCGGCATTACAATGCTTTCTTCGCCGATAATTAGTGGATATTCAGGAGTTCCCCTCAGAAAGGAATTAAATCCGACAAAAACTTTCTTCCCAAGTCGAGCTTCTATGATTTTTGCGCCATGAGCCGTTACATCATAACCATCAAGGTGAGAGTTTACGATATAACAGTTTTCCTGAGCATTGGCGCCTTTACCCAGAAAAGAATTTTGGATGTATGCGCGCTGGGCGACCAGGACGTTTTCACTGATCCGGGTTTTTTTCTTGATAACAGCAAATCGATCCACGGAAGCTCCCGGAGGAATGGTTATCGGCAATTCCAGATGAATCTCATCAAAAACACGTTTGAAATCAGGTTTTCGCTCCTTAACAAAATCCATGATGATGCCGCGGGGAGGGCCTTCGCCGAGAATGAAATTGACATAGCGATCCAGAATCGGGCGTGGATAACGGTACAGAAAATTGAATGCCTTGTCTTTTTTGATCCAGATGGTTCCGGGATCCACATGGATATGGGACATTTCACCGACCTGAATATATGAAAATCGTCCCACTACGCAGTCATGGGCGGTTGTCAGATCAATGGTGCTGAAGGTTCCCAGGAAGCATCCTTCGATCGGAGCTCCGTGAATGTTGGCATAATGCATGGACATGGTGTCGTGAATAAAAAAATTATCCAGGCTTTCCGGGTCGTGGGAATAGTTGTGTACCAGGGTTTTGATGAGAAAACTGTCTCGGATCTGAATGCATTCATCTTCATAAACGGGAATCTTGTGGGTTCCAAAAGGGAAAACATCATTTTTTCGCTTCAGCTCATCTCCACGGATGTCGCTTTTATACAGCACCGAGTGATCCACCCTGCATTTTCCTAGAAAATAGCTGCCAGCCAGGTTGGAATGGCTGAAGTGAAAATTCAGGGGATGGTGCGGGGTAATGCCATAAAAAGCGTAGAATTTGGCAAGCTGACCAAGCGGAAGCACGTTTTGAATATAGGGGGTCAGGTCGAAATTCAGTTCTCTGAGGTTGATGTTGATCCGCTGAGCAATTCTTGCAATGAGGTTTTCAATCTGTTTCATTTTCGTCACCCTATAATTGAAAGAAGTCATGAGTCAGAAATCGGAATACTTGAGAACAGGCAGCTCCACTTCGGTGTATAAGCTGGAACCTTAGTGTCGCAGGGTGGCTCTATATACTGCATTGTTTCATAACGTGGAAAACAGCGGCAAACACATCGGTAAGCCTTAGAATGCCGACTATTTCGTTGTCTTCTGTCACCAGAAGCGACTGATGCTGTCCCAGAACCAGTTGATGAATGGCCTCATCCAGCGTGGCATCCACTGAGACATATTCGCCTTCCGTGGGGGCATACATGAAATCCTTGACCCGTTTTTCGCCTGCCTTGTGGCAGATGTCTTTCAGAGGACTTTCCCAGAGGTGATATTGAATGAGCATGGATTTCATGAATTTCTTGCTGAATCCATAGCGGGCAAGGCCTTCGCTGCCCTGCATCTCTGCGTATTTTGGCTCAAGCGCCCTAAGGACATCAATATGGCTGAGCTTTCCGACGACCTTTCCCTCTTTATTGAGGATCAAGATCGCCCGGTGATGATATCGGCTTTGGTCAAAGGCTAACTGAGCCTTTTCAAGCGCCATGACCGCATCAAACAGCGTGGCGTCATCTTCTACTTTGGCGTATTCCGTCATCGGGATCATCAAATCCTTAACCTGGTACGTTTTCACTCTTTACCTCCATATAAGGACAAATGGGTGATGATACTGAAAGAAGTCTTTTTGACTGGACACAGTCTAATCCGTTGTTATTTTGTCATGAAATACAAAAAAGAATCATACTATCACACAGGTACGGTAAGGCATAGATTTTTTTTGTTCATTTGGGTTTGTGCGACCTCCTTTGAAATCATCACTTTCCCTTGATAAGTCCATGCCGTTATAGTATTTGTTAACCAATTGATTGTCTTGCGCGTGTTTTAACAGAAATGAACCCAACAGGAGGCGTTAAATGAAAAAAGTCGGCATTATGTTAAAGTTTTTTTTGTTTTCGGTTGTTTTGTGTTTAATGACATCATCTGCCGCTATGGCGGATATTTACTGGGAATCGGATCAGGAAACCAAGGGAATGCCGGGACGGCCGGACGAAACCAATGTCATTAAAACCTATCTTACTGCGTATGCTTCCCGAACCGAACGGGAAGGCCAGATTACCATCATGAATTTCGATACAAAGATCATGTATCATATCAACCCGCAAGCCAAGACATATCAGCAGATCAATATGGCGGAGATGGGGAAGCCGCCTGAAATAAAAGGCGAAAAAAGCCAGGCTCAGCAGCAGATGATGAAAAACATGATGGGCAATATTCAGGTGACGCCCACCCAGGAAACCCGGCAGATTGCCGGCTACAACTGCCAAAAATATTTGGTTTCCGGTATGATGATGAACAGTGATTACTGGCTGTCAAAAGATGTCAAGGGGTATGAAGAAATCAAGGAGATCGGTAAAAAAATCGCTGGTATATTTGATGAAAATCCCATGATGAAGCAGATGAACATCGCAGGTATGATGAGTCAGTTGGATGGATTTCCAGTTCAGATGATCATGAATATCATGAAAGGCACCTCAACAACTACTCTGAAAAAAATCGAGAAAAAGTCGCTGGACAAATCTCTCTTTTCCGTTCCCGAAGGATATACCCAGACGCAGAGCAAAATGCCCATGATGTTGAATTAAGATGTTTGTAACTGTTCACTCCCTCGCCCATCAAGAGGGAGCCGGGGGGAGGCTGAACGATTACAGATGTTTAATTATACTGCGAACGGGCATAATTTTACGTTTTTGATCCCCCACCCCCACCCTCCCCCGCTGGGAGAGGGAGTTTATGAAAAGCACAGATTATGCTCGTTCGCAGTCTAAAAGGGTAAGCGAGATGCTTTAATGTTTGATATCTGTGGCTTTTGCAGGTCGCAGGATGGAAAAAAGGAAAGCGCTATGCCGTTTGTCAGCCACCCCGGATTGCCGGGCAAGGTTTTTGTGCCGATTTTTAATCCTGAAATAACCAGGAAACATCATTGCCGGGACTGTTTTTCCTGCCAGTTGTGCGGTGAAGACCGTTGTCAAGTCTGCCGAGGAGAGACAGAAAAAGACGTTGAAAGCTCAAATGAGGGAGAGCGTAAATGAAGGAGATCAATGTGTCAACCAGTGAAATTTATGATCTGATTATTGTTGGCGGCGGGCCAGGAGGCTTTTCTGCCGGGATTTATGCCATGCGGGCAGCTCTTAAAACCGTTTTGATCGAAAAAGGCACGCCTGGCGGCCAGATGATCCTCTCAGGAGAAATCGAAAATTATCCGGGGATTGAGCGGATAAGCGGTCACGATCTATCCATGCAGTTTCAACAGCATGCGCTTTCTTATGGAATGGAAATGGTCTCCTCGGAAGTCAAGGAAATTGAGCCGGGGCTGGAATACCATTCGGTGCATCTGGATAACGGTTCTGTTCTGAAAGCATACACTGTGATCCTGGGAACTGGAGGCAGTTCACACAAACTGAATATTCCCGGAGAAGCCGAATATTACGGTCAGGGGGTGTCCTATTGCGCGGTCTGTGACGGATTTTTCTTCAGAAATAAAACCGTTGTAGTGATTGGCGGCGGAGACAGTGCGGCTGAAGAATCGCTTTATCTGGCCAAACTGGCCAAACATGTCTATATGGTTCATCGCCGGGATGCGCTTCGAGCCAGTAAAATTTTG
>Ga0194038_1001472_pt1 | contig 10155 bp, 13 predicted proteins | sample JunL226m_MetaG_FD_148630 | JGI IMG/M metagenome (GOLD analysis project Ga0194038, IMG submission 148630) | Anoxic zone freshwater microbial communities from boreal shield lake in IISD Experimental Lakes Area, Ontario, Canada - Jun2016-L227-6m | ecosystem: Environmental > Aquatic > Freshwater >...
GTATATATATTACATACACAAAAACAAAACAGTCAAGTTAAACAAAAAAACAAAAAAATAAATACATATGAAAAAAATTATGATGATTATCATTGCCATCATGGCAATCAGTAAAGTAGCCTTTAGTCAGATTACTATCGACAAATTATATGTAGGTAGTTTATCAGGGACTTCTTTCTCTATAGATTCACTTCACACATCTAGTTTTACTAGTGTCCGTATGGGTGCCATGGCTACCTATAAGCCGGCCAAGTGGATTGAAATCAAGGGTTGGGGTATGGTACAGTCGGAAGCAAGCATAGGTAAGGCACAAGGAGATGTTAGTAAAGTATCCAGTTTACAGCAAATTTGGATTAGATTCAATCCATCTGGTAAACTGAGTATTGAGGTGGGGTCAATGGCAACATTGCCAACGGAACAAAGACCGCATCCGGTATCTATCGGTGGACATTTTGAAACTTGGAGCCAGGCTCAGATTCCAGGAATGGCACTCAATGCCAAGGCCAAATATCAGTTGAGCAAATCCATTAAAGTTGGAGCTGGTATCGCAGTACGCAGAGATAGTAAAGGCTATATACCAGAATATTCTGGCATGATAAACTTTCATGATAGTATTGCCACATTATCAGCTTGGTATGCTAATAATCTGAACTTCGGTTCTGTATTGACGGTAAGTGTCGGCAGATTTAGTTCAAATCTAGTATACAAGCAGAACCATATGGATTTGGCTAAGCCAGAAAACATACTGGCAAACAATATCAGTCTCAACATCAGTAAAAAGGCCAATCTCTTTCTCTACTTTGATAATGGGTTTGATTTGGGAAAAAACAAACTCGTCAGAAGTGAAAATGGCATTTACAAATGCTTTGATAGTGAGTGGATTGGTGGATTGTTCTGTATCGGATACAATTACGTTGATCATACTATTAACGCCTATGTAATGTTCCATCTTTCCAGCAAGAAGTCTGATGGGAAATGGTTTCATGAAAGGCAGTAAGTCTATCACAACAATACAATTTCCCTGGGTTTTTCCCGGGGATTTTTTTAAATAAAAAAAAACCACTGCATATCAGTGGTCAATAATACTTTCCTACTATCGTAATGGTTCATGTAGGTAGAGGATAGAGTACTTTTAGACTATGAAGACATCGTATTTGAGTGACAGAAGAGACACAGATTTCTTCTTTGTATGACACCTTGATATAATGAAGCAGTCTTTTTCTATAAATACCTGTTTTTCGGAATCACTTTTTGTTGTAATTAATACGCTGCATTGCTGTTTGCTTTGTAAAATGCTCAATTTTGTTTGATCGTCCATATGGCTATGTTTTTAGAGTATTGTAACGAATTTTTATTTTGTATCAGCAGTCATAGTTAAAAATTAAGAAAAATCAATGACTTGCATAAAATAGGTATAATTATTATTAGTATTGACTTCATTATACATATTTATATATTTTTAATTGAAAATTTATTGAGATATCGTGGTAGAAATGACAGAATGTATCAATAAAAAAACAAGAGAAAATCAATCTGAACATCATCAAGGGTCAGATCTTTTTTCTATAACAAAAAACTCATCCAAGGAAATGCTAGAAATCTTGGAAGCAATGAAAGAGGATCCGAACATCGTTACAGAATTATATAAAGCATTGAACGTTATCCAAAAAGATAAGGCTGACAATATCGAGTATACAAGAATACGAAATTTTGCTTGGCATAGAGTGCCATTGGCTGATATTTCTACAGATATCAAAAATTTCCAAAATAGAAGAAAACCTTATAGTGAATATAGCGCGCAGGGGATTGTCGATGCCGTAAAAACGTGAGAATTTAAATGGAAAATGTTTACGCCCGCATTGTTGTGGAGAAAAAATGATGGGATATTATACGTCTTAGCAGGACATTCAAGACATGAAGCATTTAAAAGACTCTCTACAATCTACAAAGATGATGCAGCAGTAAAGGGATATTGTGAAAAACACAATTGTGATTTTGAAGATTTACCTTCGCTTATCCTCAATGATATCGATTTTGATGATGCAAAAATGGTGGCGTTGATGTCCAATGCACTCGCTACTGCAGAGACCGATGTCGAAAGAGCCGATGTCTATAGACACATGAGGATAATGGGAAAAGATAAGAAATCGATAGAGGAGTTCTGAAAAAAATGTGAAAAAAGTAACCGATCAAGGGTGAGATCATTTTCTCATTTAGCACCAAATGGGATGGCGATGGATATGTTGTATGCATTTGAAACAGGCGAAGATACTAATTATGTTATAAAGAGAATTTCGTATTGGATAGGTGAATTGAGAAGAAAAAATCCAGAAATATCTGATATGCATGAGGGTGAATTGTTTGACCGATTACTCAACAAATGAGTATATGGAAAAAATAAGAATAAATGAGAAATCAATAAGATGGATATATTTATAGATATTATAGAAAAACATATTCAACAGCTGAAAGCGCACAATGAATTCGCTGCTGATCAACCACTAAATATCGCTAAGATAAAAGATATCTCCTATGTGATGAAATATTATTATGAGACATTACAGAGCTATAGATCAAAAAAAGGAGTGCTCATGCAAGATTTCCACGCTTCTCGTAGAAGGATAAGTCAACTAAAAGCAACGACAGATATTTCTGATGAAAAAAGAACTATGTTGGCAAAATTAGAAGAGCAATTTCAAACGTCATTCAAAGCTATTAATGAATGCGAAGATGTCCATACTGCGACGAATATTTTATTTGATGCGACAGAAGTATATCTCAATCCAGATGAAGAGATTGCTAGATGTGAAAAGATACAAGCAGCAATAATTAAGGAGATTCAAGACATAGAAAAAAAATATTATATACATCGTGGCAAAAAAAATAGTTTTCAAAATGCAGGTAAAACCGTAATGAAACTAGATTTTACTGGTGAGTAAGGATAGATTGATAATTGATATATCAGATAATCATGTACTGTTGTTTTTTTATGCAAAAGTATTTATATATTGACATTTAATTATATTAATATATAAAAAAATTACAATCATAGTAGTAACACACAAAATTAACCGATTATACAACACAAGATTGTCGTTACTAGCGTACTTGGTTCATTGATCTTTATGGCCAATATCTACGGAGCAGATGCTCAAGGAGACTTATATCTTTCTCCAAGGTATTTCTCCAAGAGGTGGAGGAAAAATGAGAGGGGTATGTACTCATTCCCTCATTATGAGGTAGAACTACTCAATATGCGAGATTTCAAACAGCTGAAGCACGGCCTCAAACTTCATATCCACAGTTCTATTAGAGCGAGGGGTGAAAAAGAGTTCATGTGTTATACTGCCGACCTTCCTACACAGGAATCTGCAGAGCTTATGTGGAGAGCATGGTGTGTCGGCACGGTATATTCATATATTTGTGCACAAACCAGTCGCTTACCAAAAGACCATGATTTCGGATATCCATTTGTTGAATGCAAAGAGGATCAACAGACATTCATAGATCATATGGCAGCTCAGGGTATCATTATCTTAGAGCAATTATGTGCTTTATTATATTAACTGATTTACAGTATTTCCGTAAATCTTTTTTTAATAGAAAAAAACTCGATTGTTCGAGTTTTTTTCTATTTTTATTTTTCAATCTTTAAATTTTTTAATCCTCAAACCTATGTAATGATTTTATCGATTATTCCATATTTCAAAGCTTCTTCAGCATTCATCCATTTGTTTCTTTCCATATCTTGAGCCACGGTTGCTGTCTTTTGCCCTGTATGCTTAGCAAAGATATCAATAAACATGTTTTTGACTTTTACCATCTCTTCAGCTTCAATCTGGATGTCAGTTGTCTGTCCTGTTATACCACCTCATGAGATAAGTGGTTGATGAATCATGATTTTACTATGTGGCAATGCATATCTTTTTCATTTTGTTCCTCATGCAAGAAATACTGATCCCATAGAAGCAGCTAATCAGGTAACAATTACACAAACATCACATTTGATATACTGGATTGTATCATAAATAGCCATACCACTATAAACCTCTCAACCCGGTGTGTTTATATAGATAAGAATATCTTTATCAGGATCTTTCTTTTCCAAAAAGAGCATCTGAGCTATTACAGAACTTACTAAATGGGAGTCAATTTGATCTCCGATAAAAATAATTCTATCTTCAAGTAATCTAGAATAGATATCATAAGCTCTTTCTCATCATTTAGTTTTTTCGATTACGCTAGGTATTAGTGTCATATTGTATAATTTACAAGGTAAAATACATGTATCAATGATATACGAATTTAGGTGATTTACAAATATCTATGGGTAATTTAGTGATTTTAGCAACCAAAATCAACTTGAATTTATATAATAAATGTATAAAAAATTGAGTAATCCAGCTTATTGTCTTTACTTATTGATAAAAAGTGATATGAAGATTTTTTGAAAATTGTTAGGAATTTCATTAGTATGTATAACAGTCTTTTTTTGATTAATTACGAAAGCAGCTACCTGAGATACTACAGGAACAGGAAATATATCTACTGGAGTGACAACTACAGGGACAGTGAATACGTGAACCATACGATATACTTGATCACTACTTACCTATCTAACTACTCAAGAAAGCGGTATACTAGCATTATCAAATACAACATATGGACAAGTATATACTGCGTTTAGTAAAACATGACTCAATATTCTCAAAAGTATAGGGTATCAGAGTTTAGTATGTTTGTGAGCAATCAAAGATGTTTCGTTTTTAGCTCAATTTCAAAAAGATAAAACAGCATTGACAATAGCATTTCAGCAAGATTTTGTCGACATACAAAATCAAATTTTATCGTTGGAAGATAAACAATCGTTACAGACATCTGGGGGAGTCAATGTCTTTGATTCAGGAACTACCTATGAAAGTGAAAAATTAAAAATTAAAAATATTATCGATACAAAAGTGGCTTTATATCAGTGATTGATAGCTACGTTTGCGACCAACTATGCTGCAAAAAATATTGATTTTCTTACTACATATCTCCAATATAGTGCTGCTAATCAAGCTTTGATACAGGGAATTCAAAAAAAAATGGATACTATTCAGAGTGTACTTACCGCTTTCTCTTGAGTAGAAGATACAATCACTGCCATCAACGCAAAAATACCGTGATTGGATGATGTGATCCAAAAAATAGAAACCGCAAAAACAGCAGGGTTGGCAAATCTAGATACAACGTTTCAATCACTTATTGATGCTACTATCAAAAAATATACAACACTTCAAAATCTTTCTGGCGGATTGAGCCAACAAAAAGCATATATAATAAATGAATATCAGGCAGACTTTACTACTTATCTAAACAATACGTTTCAGGGGCGATACGATCGCAGCCAGTATCTTGCACTCAAGGATCAAATAGATGCATTTGAAGCAAAATATTATACTATCAATAATCAACTCAATTGTACAAATATTCTTGCTATGAGTGACCAAGCTACAGCACTAATAAGCAAGATCACTACTATGCAAGTGTTAGTTGATTCGTGATTATCAAAAATATGATCGGATGGAACAAGTACGACATTCAGCGATCAGTTGTATAGTGGTTTCCAAGCGCTCTATATCCAACAATTTAAACAAAGATATACAGAATATACAACCTATATAAAAAATTACATTATGACAGCATTCAAAAATTCTTTATCGTCTCTCACTTCTACCGTAATAAACACTGTCTCTACTACTTGAACTTCAACACCCACAATAAAAGCGCCCAAATATACATTTACTAAACCATTCCAAAATGGTGAATATAATCAAGGTATCAAAACATTGCAAAATATCCTTACAACACTACAACTCTATAGTTGAGCGATTGATGGCGTCTATAGCAAAGCTACCAAAAATGCTGTGTATCAATTTCAGCTAAGCAAAGGATTACTCAAGTGATACAAAAATAAGCCAGCCGTATGGTGACGAATGGGTCCTGCGACAAGAGCAGCACTTAACAAATTATCCCAATAATCTATCAGAGCTAGTAGTCAATTATCCATGAAATAATTTAATTTTTAAAAAGGGAGTATGGTTAAAAACAAAAAAAAGAGCCCAGGGAGACCCAAAAAAGAATTTATCTCTCATAAATCTAAAACACCAACCAAAAACTGACCAGGGAGACCAAGGAAAGAGAATAAACCACATACGGTGAACAATCAGATTTCATCTACTACAGTTTGATTTGTAGAAAAATCTGTCGATGGTTCAAAGAAAAAAGATCTGATTATTCTTTTATTGTTTCTTTTCTCGTTCATATTATTTCTTGTTTCTTTGTATTTCACGTTTATGAGAAACAAAAAATCGGATACTCCAAGTCAGTCAACTATGCCCGAAATAACAAATGTAGATACAGGAAATATTGATTATACTACAATGAATACAGGGAGTATCGTACAAGAAGAAACTTCTCCGGCAACAGGAATTACTCCTCCTGTGCAACAAGCTAGTCCCTCTGTACAACAAACTCTTCCGGTAATAATAAAACAAGAACAACCCGTAACGACAGAACAACAAATACTCATGGATTTCTACCATGCAGTAAATACTATAGATACCGCAACCATTTATAGTATGGCAGATGCACATCTCAAACAGTCTAATGTCTTTCAGACCTATTACAGTAAAAACTGGTTATCTAAGTTTTCTGCGGTAGTTCTCGCACCAAAGATTGTCGTTAGCAATATCCAAGAAAGACCAAACACCACCAATAATCCGAGCATAAAAAATTTCTCATATACAATAGAATATACGATTATAAAGAATCAACAGAAATTCACTGAAGAACGATCAATGATACTAATTCCCAAAGACAATACTTGGAAAATAGGAAAATTGTTATGTGAAACTAAAGGCTGTTCAACGATGCCATTTTTCAATCCAGATAAATATAAATAAAACAAAATATATTAAGATTACCTTCGGTAATTATTAAGGACTTCTCCTATTAAGACATTAAGACAACATGCTTAATTCTTAATTCTTAATTCTTAATTGGTTTGAAAGTATGGAAATAGCAGACATAATTTTGGAAGCAAAACAAGAAATAGAATCCTTTCGTGAAAAAAATCCTGATGGAGTTGTTATTATCCGATGAGCTACAGCGACAGGGAAAAGTAAATTTTCAATATTACTTTCACAATATTTTGACGAAGAAATTATTTCTGCAGATAGCAGACAGATTTTCAAATATATGAATATCGGAACTGATAAAGTGTCAGACGAGATTCTTGCGAAGATTCCCCATCATCAAATAAATATCGTAAATCCAGATGAGACATATACTTCGGGACAACGGAAAAATGACGTTTACAAAATTATTCCTGACATCCTTGCACGTAAAAAACTTCCGATGATCGTGGGAGGGACATGACTCTATATCGATACGGTGTACAAAAATTTTTCTATGCCAGATATTCCACCAGATATGAAGTTGAGAGACGAACTTTTTGGAAAGGAGGATAAAGAACCCGGGATTCTTCATAAGGAACTCATGAAACTTGATCCCGAAGAGGCAGCAAAATTACATCCCAAGTCTACGAGATATATTGTGCGTGCATTAGAGATTTTTTACAAAAGCGGACAAACTAAAACAGACACGTTTATTTCTCAGCAACCAAGACGACCATTATTAATGCTTTGAATACGACGTGAAAAAGAAGATACCAATAAAAAAATAAATACGAGAGTCAGAGAGATGTTGAAGTGATGACTCGTCGAAGAAGTCCAGTGATTACTCAAAAAATGATACGATAAAACATTACAATCCATGCAGGGAATCGGCTACAAAGAAGTCGTAGAATTTTTAGAATGACGCTGTTCCTACAAAGATATGGAAGATCGTATTATGATAACCACTCACCAGTTAGCAAAAAAACAGAGGAGTCGATTTCGCAGATATATGGCTGAAGGTATTCAGTCTCCAAGAGAAAATGTGACCTATAAAGTACGAAAATTATCATAAACTAAAAAACACTCCTCCTTTATGCAAAGGATGGTAAATATTTTTTATTATTTCTTTATATATTTCATTTGGATTCCCAAAAATCCGAAAATTTCTTTTTTGGTATTTCTTTTTTTGATATCGACCAAAACTCGCGCAAGCGTTTTTTTCAATAATAGTCAAATATCGGGTCATGCTGCGAGTTTAAATTGTTTGATGATATCTCAACCATTGATGACGAGTTGTTTCATGGTGAATTGTCATTCTTCTTTTTGAAGTTTTTTTAGGATGGTTTTGAGTTTATCTACATCAGACAGATCGGAACTATTTTGTAAAGGATTGTATTGTCCTAGTCTATCAGCCATAGCAATATCCAAAACATTTATCGCTCTTTCATAGCCGGCTTCGCTAAAAAATGTTCTCACCTTTTTTTCGACATTTTCTTCTTTGGCAAAAATCATTTCTTCCGGTGTGTGATGATGCGCGATATACCAAGCGATATCAACAATCTCTTTACTGGAAAATCATAATGATTTAAAATCTGCTTTTGCATACTCAGGTGAACTTCTTCTATGGTTCAATGGTCCCGCTAGAATGCCTCTAATTTCTTCTTTGGTAAGTCCCTCGGCATAAGCCCCAAATTGATCTACCTTACCCACATCGTGATAGAGCATTGCTAATCTCACGAGCGGATCTTTATTGATTTTCTGTACTTCATAGAGGCAGAGGAGGGTGTGAACATATACATCAAAAGGATGATACCTGATCGGTTGTTCGATGTTTTTCGTGGCATATAACGCAGGAAATAGATGTTCCAATACTTGTGCTTCGTCGATCAAGGAAACAAAACCAAAAGGATTACCTACGGTAAATGCTTTCATGATTTCTTCTTTGATTCTTTCTTTGGCTACGTTTTGTACCAATGCATGATTTTTTTTGATACTATTCCACGTCGTTTTTTCAAAATCAAACAGCATTATTTTTTCTTCTTTTTTTCAATCTTTCAATTTTTTAATCTTTCAATTTTTCAACTTTTCATTAAGTACATTTACAAATCTAATCGCTCTGAGTATTCTTAAGGCATCTTCGGTAAATCTATGGTCAGGATCACCTACAGCTCTCAATTTTTTATGGATACTATCTTGAATCCCTTTATGGGGATCAACGACTATACGTAATAATTTTCCTGTATCAGACTTTTTTTCTATCGTAAAAACTGTAGCTGATTTCAATATGTTTTTAATCTGATCTGTTTGAAAGTTTCATTCAGCAAAAAGTTTGGCAATAATCGTATGATCTTGGATGATGAGGAGTTTTTGGTTGGTAATATACAGATATCAATGGTCGTCGAGTCTTTTGAGAAATGTTTCGTCGTCAGAATATTTGTGGATATTTTTTTTATCAATCAGTGATGTGAATTCAGCCTTATATGGCACATTCGTATAATATATACAGTTAATCGTAAAATCTCTTCTCTTCGAATCCAATAACACATCATTGCTTCGGTTGATAACATCTGGATGACGAGAATCAGTATACTCACTTTCTGTACGTAATGGCGTCAGCTCATATTTAATGACTCATGAATCAATATTTTCTATTTTTCCATTCTTCAATTTTTCAATTTTTTTTATAAGTGTCATCGTTCAAAATTTCTCGGTCATGAAGTAGGACATTCATGTTTTATCTATCAGTGTATCTATCTTTTGGGGGTCTCCAGCCATGGTAAAATCTATATCTGTGGGGCTTTTATCCAATCACAAAAGTGGATCTCTGACACATCATCACACCAAAAAGAGTGTGTGTTTATCTTTGATCCTTTTCTGCAAGAAACTAATATGCACATCCAGGTGTTTAAGATAATCGAAAAAAAGCATAAATAATAAATTAAGGATTAAGAATTAATAATTAAGAATAGGTGACAAAGTAAATATAGATAAAGTCATTGGTTTTTCAAGAAAAGAAAAAAATCGTTTCATGGAAAAAATCTTGCAAAATCAAACGGAATCAGTATACTCTATGTGTTAAATTTATAGTTTACGAAAAATCTTTATGGTTACTTTCCTTACAAATAATGGAAATAATAACCAGCTCTGCAAAGAGAGATTTTTCTAGAACATAAAGGTTACTATATCCCATTGATATAAACTCTCTAGAAAGTCT
>Ga0194038_1001473_pt1 | contig 10154 bp, 14 predicted proteins | sample JunL226m_MetaG_FD_148630 | JGI IMG/M metagenome (GOLD analysis project Ga0194038, IMG submission 148630) | Anoxic zone freshwater microbial communities from boreal shield lake in IISD Experimental Lakes Area, Ontario, Canada - Jun2016-L227-6m | ecosystem: Environmental > Aquatic > Freshwater >...
CAGCTTCAAATTCCCGAGTCCAGTAAATGGTTTGAATGCCGGATATGGTGGTTGCCTGCTCCTTGGTATATTTGGGCCCTTCCCAGACAGCGATGTGTTCGCTGGTTTCGCGGACAAACAGAATTTCCCGGTGTTTTTCTTCCTGGGCATCCGGACATATCACCAGGATCGTTTCCTCCTGGTCGATGCCACAGAGGTAAAACATATCGGAGTGCTGAACAAATGCATGCCTTCCATCGGCGCTGGTTGGCATGACATCACTGGAATGAAACACCGCCACAGAACCAGGCTTGAGCCTTGCTTTCAACCGCTTGCGGTTTTCGACGAACAGAGACGGATCAACAGGAACGTATCGCATAGATAAACTCTTTGCTTATGAAGTCTAAAACACCAGGTGGCAGGAACTGTTTGCCGCTGCTTTCTTGTTTTCAACATAATGTGAGGCGGCAAGGGCGGCTGTACAGCCATCCGATGCAGCGGTCACAATCTGGCGGGCGTATTTCTGGCGAAGATCTCCAATCACATAAATTCCGGCAATATCGGTTTCACATTTGGCATCAGTGACAACATACCCTTTGGCATTCATTTTAATTCCAGCAGGCGCCAATTGGTTGTTAGGACTGAAGCCAACAAAGATAAACACCCCTTCTGTTGTCAGATCTTGATGCTGGCCGGTTTTGACATCTTTCAATTCAATGGAAGAAACACCCTGTTCATTGGCTTTGATCGCCACAGGAATGGAATTCCAGATCATCTCGATCTTGCATTCCGCCTTGATCCGCTGCTGCAAAATTTTACTGGCTCGAAGCGCATCCCGGCGATGAACCATATAGACATGTTTGGCCAGTTTGGCCAGATAAAGCGATTCTTCAGCCGCACTGTCTCCGCCGCCAATCACCACAACGGTTTTGTTTCTGAAGAAAAATCCGTCACAGACCGCGCAATAGGACACCCCCTGACCGTAATATTCGGCTTCTCCGGGAATATTCAGTTTGTGGGAACTGCCACCGGTTCCCAGGATCACAGTGTATGCTTTCAGGACAGAACCGTTATCCAGATGCACCGAATGGTATTCCAGCCCCGGCTCAACTTCCTTGACTTCCGAGGATACCATTTCCAGTCCATAAGAAAGCGCATGTTGTTGAAACTGCATGGATAGATCGTGGCCACCTATCCGCTCAATCCCCGGATAATTTTCGATTTCACCGGAGAGGATCATCTGGCCGCCAGGCGTGCCTTTTTCGATCAAAACGGTTTTAAGAGCTGCCCGCATGGCATAAATCCCGGCAGAAAAGCCTCCCGGCCCGCCGCCAACAATAATCAGATCATAAATTTCACTGGTTGACACATTGATCTCCTTCATTTGAGCTCTCCTTCACTTGAGCTTTCAACGTCCCTTTCACTTTCAGCCTCTCCACGGCAGACTTGACAACGGTCTTCACCGCACAACTGGCAGGAAAAACAGTCCCGGCAATGATGTTTCCTGGTTATTTCAGGATTAAAAATCGGCACGAAAACCTTGCCCGGCAATCCGGGGTGGCTGACAAACGGCATGGCGCTTTCCTTTTTTCCATTCTGCGACCTGCAAAAGCCACAGATATCAAATATTAAAGCATCTCGCTTAGCATTTTAATTAAACATTTGTAATCGTTCAGCCCTCCGCCTGGCCCCCCCCGATGGGAGAGGGAGTGAACGGTTACAAACATCTTAATTCAACATCATGGGCATTTTGCTCTGTGTCTGGGTATATCCTTCGGGAACGGAAAAGAGAGATTTATCCAGCGACTTTTTCTCGATTTTTTTCAGAGTAGTGGTTGAGGTGCCTTTCATGATATTCATGATCATCTGAACTGGAAATCCATCCAACTGACTCATCATACCTGCGATGTTCATCTGCTTCATCATGGGATTTTCATCAAATATACCAGCGTTTTTTTTACCGATCTCCTTGATTTCTTCATACCCCTTGACATCTTTTGACAGCCAGTAATCACTGTTCATCATCATACCGGAAACCAGATATTTCTGGCAGTTGTAGCCGGCGATCTGCCGGGTTTCCTGGGTGGGCGTCACCTGAATATTGCCCATCATGTTTTTCATCATCTGCTGCTGAGCCTGGCCTTTTTCGCCTTTTATTTCAGGCGGCTTCCCCATTTCGGCCATATTGATCTGCTGATAGGTCTTGGCTTGCGGGTTGATATGATACATGATCTTGGTATCGAAATTCATGATGGTAATCTGGCCTTCACGTTCGGTTCGGGAGGCATACGCAGTAAGATAAGTTTTAATGACATTGGTTTCGTCCGGCCGTCCCGGCATTCCCTTGGTTTCCTGATCCGATTCCCAGTAAATATCCGCCATAGCGGCAGATGATGTCATTAAACATAAAACAACCGAAAACAAAAAAAACTTTAGCATAAAGCCGACTTTTTTCATGTAATGCCTCCTGTTGGGTTCATTTTTGTTAAAACACACGCAAGACGATCAATTGGTTAACAAATACTATAACGGCATGGACTTATCAAGGGAAAGTGATGATTTCGGAAGCCAGGGTCGTGCAAACCCTGAAGAACAATAAATAAATCTATTCCTTACCCCACCCGTGTGGTAATATGGTCAAATGGATTCTGACTTCTGACTCATGACTTTTTTTAATACAAAGGTAATGTAAATGAAACAGATTGAAAACCTCATTGCAAGAATTGCACAGCGAATCAACATCAACCTCAGAGAACTGAATTTCGACCTGACCCCATATATCAAGAACGTTCTTCCGCTCGGCCAGCTTGCCAAATTTTACGCATTTTACGGCATTACACCGCACCATCCCCTGAACTTTCACTTCAGCCATTCCAACCTTGCAGGCAGCTATTTTCTGGGGAAATGCCAGGTGGATCACTCGGTACTGTATAAAAGTGACATTCGCGGAGATGAGTTGAAGCGAAAAAATGATGTTTTTTCATTTGGAACCCACAAAATTCCCGTATATGAAGATGAATCCATTCATATACGGGACAGCTTTCTCATCAAAACCCTGGTTCACAACTATTCCCACGACCCGGAGAGCCTGGAAACTTTTTTCATTCATGACACCATGTCCATGCATTATGCCAATATTCACGGGTCTCCGACCGAAGGATGCTTCCTGGGAACCTTCAGCACTGTTGATCTGACAACTGCTCACGACTGCGTGATCGGACGTTTTTCATATATTCAGGCCGGGGAAATTTCCCACATCCATGTCGAACCCGGAAACATCTGGATCAAAAAAGACAAAGCATTCAATTTTCTCTACCGCTATCCCCGCCCGATTCTGGATCGCTATGTCAATTTCATACTCGGCGAGGGCCCTCCTCGCGGCATCATCATGGATTTTGTTCAGGAGCGGAAAGCTGATTTCAAACGTGTTTTTGATGAGATTCATCTGGAGCTGCCGATAACCATCCCTCCAGGAGCTTCCGTGGATCGATTTGCCGTTATCAAGAAAAAAACCCGAATCAGTGAAAATGTTCTGGTCGCCCAGCGCGCCTACATACAAAATTCTTTTCTGGGTAAAGGCGCCAATGCTCAGGAAAACTGTTATATCGTAAACTCTCACCTTGATGGTTATGATGTAACGGCTCATGGGGCAAAAATAATCGAAGCCAGACTTGGGAAGAAAGTTTTTGTCGGATTTAATTCCTTTCTGAGGGGAACTCCGGAATATCCACTAATTATCGGCGAAGAAAGCATTGTAATGCCGCACACCATTATTGATCTATCAGAGCCGATTTCCATTCCTTCTGGTCATCTGGTCTGGGGCTATATCAGCAATTCAAACGATTTAAAAAACCACAGCCTTCCGCTGGAAGAATTTTCCAGAATCAAGGATGGACTGGTAATGGGGGATCTGCTGTTTGAAGGCGACGGAGAACAGTTTGTGGAAGGCTTTCAGCATCGCATTGAGCACATTCTGGAAGCCAACGGTGCCTATTTTAATGGCAAACACAACCGGGGGCATGCCCAACAGAATCAGAACATTTCCTTTAATACCATTCAGCCCTACCCTGACGGCGAGCTTGAAGGACTGTATCCGACCATTGCGATACTCCCCTAAAATGGATAGCGTTTAACGATGAAGAAATCCATCCGTTTCCAGTCTGCTCTGTTGCTTTTACTCCATATCGTTTTGCTTCTGCTGCTGCTATGGGCTGCAACTGTTCCCTTGGAGCAAATCAAGCAACATGCCGCTGACAATACAGGTGAGATCAGGGACAGGATTGCCTTTCAGCAAAACCTTGTTCAGTTGGAAACCCTGATATGGAGCGCACTCGTATTGGCCGCTATGATTGGATTTGTCATCACATGGACGGTCTCCCGCCGGGTTCTAAGCCCCATACTTTCTATCCGGAATACCGTCCGTCAGGTCAGCCTGGGAGATATGGATGCACGGTTTCAGGTTCACTCCGGTAGTGAATTTGGAGCGCTGGCAAATGAACTCAATCGTATAATGGAACATCGAAAACAGGAACGAGAGCGATTGCTTGGCATCAATCGCACGCTGTCCGCCATCTCCGCCTGCCGTCGTGTAATGATTCATGAAACCGATGAAAAGCTATTAAATCAGGAAATTTGCCGAATTCTTGTTGATATCGGCGCATACCGGGTCGCCTGGATCGGTTATGCCAAAGATGACACAGACAGAACCGTAACTCCGGCAGCTCTGACCGTATATCAGAACGGGGACCTGAAAACCGTTTCTGCAACCTGGGTGAAAATGGCGTTCAGCCCTATAGTTAGAGCCATTCGAAACAAGCATCCAGCCATCATCAGCAATGTTTTTGGTGATCCCCTGTTCGCCCCTTTTCAGTCTGAAGCGACCCGGCTCGGATATTCTTCCATTATGGCGCTACCGCTTTCAGTAAATCAGCAGGTCGCAGGTGTCCTGACACTCTATGCCGAAAAACCCGACTCTTTTGGAACAGAGGAAGTTCGGCTTCTGACGGAACTGGCCGACGACATGGCTTGTTTCATTTCTGGTTCCGCCACAGTTGGTTAACATCATGGACACCCAAAACTCTAATCTAAGGTGATTGGCTGAAAGCGGTGTTCAGTTTCAAGCCAAAGAAAGGATGAATCTTTCAGGCACATTGCCGATAGAGTTTTCCTGGAAAATGCTTGCCAAAAAAGACATCCATATCTCTGGAACAGGCGGCGATTTTGGACAGGTTCAAGCCGGTTTCGATATTCAGGGACGACAGTAGATAAATGGTATCTTCCGTCGCGATGTTCCCTGCTGCGCCTTGAACAAAAGGGCAACCACCCATGCCGGCAAAAGCTGTATCGAAATGGGAAATCCCGCAGGACATGGCCGCCATAACATTAGCCAGCCCGAGCCCGCGCGTATCGTGAAGGTGCAGAACGATCGGAAGATTGCCGGCAGCGGATCTTGCAGAGCCAAGAATCTGGTGGACCGTAAGCGGTGTCGCCATTCCGGTGGTATCTGATAGACAGAGCATATCTGCACCGGCTGTCACCAAGGCTCTCGCCATGGCGGAAATCTGATCTCCAGAAATTGCTTCGCCGTATCCACTGCCAAAGGCGCACTGAATGCCTGCCCGAACGTGCATTCCGTGACTTTTGGATAAGGCAACCATTTTCAGGCCCATTTTCAGCGCTGCTTCCGCGCTCATGCCCGTATTGTTCAGGCTATGCCGGTTGCTGGCGGATATCGATACCTCAATATGGGCCAGCTTTGTGGAGATTGCCCGTTCCACTCCGGCCATATTCAGCGCAAGTGCGCTAAAGGCAACGCCTGGAATCCCGGACAATGCAGAAAAAAGTTTTTCTGCATCCGCCATCTGTGGAACCTTGCCAGGGTGAACAAATGAAGCCACCTGGATATCCTTGAATCCGGCATCTACCATACGCATGATTATTTCAAGCTTCAGCGTAGTCGGAACGATTTTTTCCTCGAACTGAAATCCGTCCCGAGGCCCAACTTCAATCAGCGTCACATGTTTCGGAAACGATTTGCAATAAACTTCCCGCATATTCACATCGGAATTTGGCTCAACAAGCCAAGGTTCTCTATTTCTGTGCATTTACCTCCATTTACTTGAATACACAATACATCCTTAATATTTAGTATGTTATCAAAATGTGTTTTACCTTGACTTACTCTTTTTTTCATGGTTATATACCCTAAAGGTTGGAAATAGGGTTGGAATATATATGACCGCAATAAAACGTAACAAAACAAATTACCCTGGAGTTTTCTTCCGCGAAGGTCAGCGATTAGGCGGACGCGGTATTGAGAAAATATACTATATCGTCTTCAAAGACAAGAATGGAAAGGTCATTGAGGAAAAGGCTGGTCGTCAATACAGTGATGATATGAAACCGGCAAGAGCAAATACTATCCGATCAGAAAGGATTGACGGAAAACGTCTTTCCCGAAAAGAAATCAGGGATCAACAAAAGACAACTCAAGAAACAGTATGGACCTTGGATAAGATATGGGAAATGTATAAAGCCCAAAAGGCTGACAATAAAGCTGTTAACATTGATGATAATCGGTATATGAAACATGTCAAACTGATCTTTGGTAAAAAAGAACCTTCCTCATTATCGCAACAAGAGGTCGACAAATTCCGGGTAAATCTTTCCACCTTTTTAAAACCACAATCGGTTAAGCATGTTCTCAATTTTTTGTAACACGTATCCACAGCGATATGCACATTTGCGGGATGAGACATTGAAACGAGCATCTGATCTAATCGTTGATTTGATCCCAATGAAAAAGACATCACCACCTGATCAATCAAAATGATGTGATGTTTCTCGAACAGGCGATGTACAGTTTTCTTTTCTGGCGTTTTTCTTTGGTACAATATTTGCCGTTTGGGTATCCCCATCATAGACAATAAGAACATCCCCACGCTTAAGTTGTCGCCTTACCATTTCGACATTTTCTTCAAGACTGTCATCAGTATATCCGGTATCTGTGCCTTCCCGGGTGACGAACTCCTCTATCAGTCCTTGTAAGGCTTCCTCAGTCAGATTGTCATGTGGTATGATTATCCCCTCATGTTGGTTTTCCATAATCTTTGGCTCCATCTCAAATTCAAAAGATTACTGTATCTCGACGCACCTTATCCCGTCAGGTCGCCATGCTGGAGAGATAACATGGCTCCACTTTTCCTCAGTATCCATAAGACTGACAAGTGGAGCTGGTCAGAGAGTGGAAATCTACAAGATAGAAGATAAACAAACTTGACTTTGAGCCATTATGAACTACAATGTGGCCCAATAGGGGGTAGCACAATGCCTGTAAATTCTGTTGTTCGCGCACGCATAAACGGACAAATCAAGGTTGAAGCTGAAGCTGTGCTTGCATCTATCGGGCTTACCGTTTCCGATGCTTTCCGTATGATGATGATGCGCATTGCAAAAGAAAAAGCACTTCCCTTTGAGCCGTTTATGCCGAATGACGAAACCATTGAAGCTATGAGAGCCGCACAACGCGGCGAATTTGTTTGGTCTGGTTCCGTAAATAAACTGCTTGTGGGTTTGAATGCGGACGATTAGATATACAAACCGCTTCAAACGAGATTACAGGCGGGAAAAAACAGGTCGGCACAGTAAGACCCTTGATGATGCCTTGATGGAAATCGTCAATCTGCTCGTTGCTGACATGCCTTTACCTTACCGCAATTTTGATCATCCGATTTCTGGTGAATGGATCAATCACCGCGATTGCCACATCAAACCAAACCTGATTCTGATTTATCGAAAAATTGACACCGATCATCTTGACCTTGTCCGTATCGGCTCACACAGCGAGCTTGATTTGTAAAGGACTTAGATACGCCATCTTGTGAAAATCCAATAATCTTCCCAGGCTTCGACGGTTTCGGAAGTTGTTTGCTACCTCCGGTTAATGGTGAACCCACCCATCGCCGGAAAGTACACCCAGTAATATTCAATCGTTTTAATTTTGTCTGGTGAGATTCTCTCTCCTTCTTGCAAGGATTCAACAATAACTCGATTGATGATGGCAGGTTCATAATTTGGGTCAAGTTCAAGTGCCTTATCGAGAGATTGTAATGTCAGAGATTTTTGCCCTAATTTGCCATAACAAATTCCCATGTTGCCATATGATTGGGGATGCCGCGGACAATATCTGGCGCACTCCTGAAAAAGGGTTATCGCTTGCTCCCATTTTTTATTGTTCATAGCCTCAAGCGCCTGTTCAAAAATCTCCAGCCCTTTGATATAAGCCTTTAGCGTGATGTTATCACTCTGTTGAAGATGATGTTCAAGCTCCTGGAGAATATCTTTTGCTTGTTTGACAACCTCATCTTGAGGGTCGCCTATTTCAATGACCATCTGATAGACATCGAGCATGCGTTTGATATCCAGTTTATTCCTGAATATCTGGCCTTTATTAAAATGGGCTGTAAGTTCTCAATAACACCTAAAATGGGCACATAAAGTCGCAACTATCCCTTAAGGCAAAGCTACCATTAGCCCAGTAACTGGGTATTGCTCAAACGGAATCATGACGAAAAATTCTATCGATGATGGTATCAACCAGAAATGTTATCGTTAAGGCAATAGCGCATCCGATGATAACACAGAACAAGCGATCGAGTGCAATCATGACACGGGAGCCCTCATATGCTGGAATCATGATGATGACGAAAGTAACCAGTGCCGATCGTACAGTTTTATAAACTTTCAAGACTTTGCTGACCATAATGGTTAGAAGTATGCCGAAGCAGCACAGAGTCATATTAGGGTCAAAAAACAACAATAAAAGGCTTGCAACCGCAGCCCCTATAATATTAGCCCTAACGCGATCAAAAACCAGAGCCTTTGATTCCGCACTTTTTGGTGAAATCACTAATGCGATAGAACTCATAGCCCATATCAACTTATGCTGGGGATACAGGATAAGCAACATGTATGCTATCGCAGAGGCAGATAAAAACTCCAGGATATAGATCAAGAACGGAGTTCTGAATACCATGGCAATCTTTTTGCGCATGTACATGTCATCTATTCTTTTGGAGTAGATCGTGAAAACCTGATCACGAGAGTATCGAAGCAGATAATAACCAGAAAGGCAATCAAGCACCCACAGGTCACACTGAATATCCTTTCCATCGCAATAACAGTATTAGGTTCAGAATAATGCGGAATGAGAACGGAAATCAACGAAAGCAGGGCCGATCTGGCCATTTCCAGAATACCAATCGAGTTACAAATGATAATGATCGTAATTGCGCCAAGACAAAACACCGAAAATGTTGGTTTACATATTATCGTTATGCAAAACCCGACGAACGCGCCCAGAAAGTTGGCTTTGATCCTGCTGAAAGCCAAAACCCGGGATTTTTCTCTAATAGGAGATATTACCAAGGGGATATAAATGATGCCCCAAATCAAACGATACGTCGGAAATGACAGGTGGATAAAGTAGCAAATCAGTATGGCGGAGAGAACCTCCAGCATATATATCCAGACAGGGTTTTCGTGCCGCTCTGTCATCACGGAGTGATAAACCTCTTTTCATTGATTATATTCACAGACGTATCATTAACCTTCTGGAATGGACTAATCGCTCCGACCGATGTTATCGCCAGTGGATTTTTGGTGACTGACGTTCGGGTAGTCGGTAATAAACCATTTTGGAATAACCGATCATCATCGGGAAATGAAAAGGATAGTCATGGGGAATACCCACAGCCTGCTTCAAGGAGGGATTGGCAAGCATCGCGCCTTGCAGTAAACCGGCCCAACAAGTCCCCAGTCCATATTTGGTTGCAGCTAATTCCAGGTAACTGAGTGCCAATGTAAGATCAACCATGCGGTAGGGCACCGGTCCAGGAGCCATAGCTGTCACCAAACAGGTGGCCGAACGCAACACAGTATCGACACCGGCATCCCAGGCTTTTACCAGCAAATGATGGTAAGGCATCACCACCGAATTGGGATTTTGCAGTAGAGACCGCATCCAGTCGATCACCTGACCAGAGATGGCACGCAACTGGTTAGGATCGCTGATAACCACCCACTCCACCAGTTGTGAGTTGCTGGCTGTCGGGGCATAGCGGGCGATCTCGATTATCCGCTGCAAGACAGACTGCTCCACCGGTTTATCTTTGAAT
>Ga0194038_1001479_pt1 | contig 10145 bp, 9 predicted proteins | sample JunL226m_MetaG_FD_148630 | JGI IMG/M metagenome (GOLD analysis project Ga0194038, IMG submission 148630) | Anoxic zone freshwater microbial communities from boreal shield lake in IISD Experimental Lakes Area, Ontario, Canada - Jun2016-L227-6m | ecosystem: Environmental > Aquatic > Freshwater >...
ACGGAGCGGAGACGAGGAGATTTGAACTCCTGAAGGGTTTAACCCCTTACCTCGTTAGCAGTGAGGCGACCTAGGATGCCCTATCTCTCATCTACGCTTATCTAACCAGTTTACAGTGAAATTAAATGATTTAATTGCCCACAATGGAACCCAATCACTGGGCAGAACATGGGCAAAAAGGAAAGGGCGGAACACTAGCTGCGCTTATGAGAGTTCTTCGAGCCGTCGGATAGATCCAAGTCTTTTTTCTTTATGTTGATTTGAGTAGGCTGAACTTGAAATTTCCCTTCCCGTCGAGAATATTGGGTTTCAAAATGAAAATATTGGTTACGGGTGGTGCTGGCTTCTTGGGCTCACACCTATGCGAACGATTACTCGGATTGAACCATTCCATAATTTGTGTGGATAATTTCTATACAGGTTCCAAGTCAAAGGTTACCCATCTTCTGTCGAATCCTAATTTCGAGATGATTCGACATGATGTCACCTTTCCACTTTATGTTGAAGTAGAAGGCATTTTCAATCTAGCGTGCCCTGCTTCTCCAGTCGCATATCAAAAAGACCCAGTTCAAACACTGAAAACGTCAGTCCACGGTGCGATCAATATGTTGGGGTTGGCTAAACGAACAGGGGCAAGAATTTTGCAAGCCTCCACATCAGAGATTTACGGGGATCCTGAGATTACACCTCAGCATGAAGAATACTGGGGTCGGGTTAATCCCATAGGAATTCGATCTTGCTACGACGAGGGTAAGAGAGCGGCAGAAACACTATTTTTTGATTACTGGCGACAATATCAAACAGACATTCGTATAGCAAGAATTTTTAATACGTATGGTCCAGGCATGTCTAAATACGATGGACGGGTGGTTAGCAACTTTATTATTCAGGCCCTACAAGGAGAAGACGTCACTGTCTACGGTGACGGGAAGCAGACTCGCAGTTTTTGTTTTGTTGATGACATGATTTCTGGTCTAATAGCACTCTTCTTTTCAGAATCGATTCATGAACCTATAAATCTGGGTAATCCGCAACCAGTTACCATGCTGGATCTTGCAAATGAGATCCTGCAAATAACAAATAGTAATTCTAAAATCGTCCATAGGGAATTGCCATTTGATGATCCAAGACAACGCGAGCCAAATATAAAGAGAGCAAATGAATTACTTGGTTGGTTCCCGTCGTATTCCAGAGTAGACGGGCTGATAAAAACCGTAGATTACTTTAGAAGTATCCCAGAAAGCACTCCACTAGAGTCTAGGTAAAGCCACAACAGCCTTTTATGACTTATATCTAGAAGTGTAATTCCAGGAGTTTTGTGAGATTATTACTGAATACCGATTACAAGTAGCTCTTAGTGGGGACTGATTATGGAAAATTCACAAAACTCGTTTCTTGTTGTGAAAAAGTCACCTTTTATTATTAGTGACACTATAGATGACCTAGTTATTGTTATTCACATTAGCTCTGGTGCATATTATTCTCTTACTAAGAAAAGTAGTGACCTATGGGCAAAAATTGAGGCACTTGAAAATGAGTTTGATGATATAGAAGTCAGATATATTAAAGGTTTTGTTGATGAGCAGATTTTAATGGTTCAAGAATCTCTCAAAACCATTGTGCCAATAGAATTTTCTGAATTAGCTACGAAATACACCGACATGGAAGAACTATTTCTTGGGGATCCCATCCATGGTGTTGACGAACAAGGCTGGCCGGCAATTAAGTTGGATAAATAAGAAGTTGGAGACAACTGAGAAGTCAGCGGAGATATATCGCTCGCTGATATCTTTATTTCACGAATTCGTTTCAGCCAAGGATTTAGAGAGAGTTACTCTTGAAATTGGTGGGCAAATCATTGCTATTAATTCTATCCAGAAGAGTTATGCGGGCAGTTTTTGCAGTTCTCTAAAACATCTCAGGGTTGAGTGCAATCATGAAGATATAGCTATATTCTTGATTTTACGAAGAGATTTACCAGCTCACCTAAACCCTCCGAAGTTTCCGTACGGTCACTTCGAAGATAAGAATCTAAGGTTCTCCTACAACGCCTTTAACGGCTCGATAGAAGTTTTGGATAAATTGGGCTCCGCTCTGTATTTAATTGGCTTAGAATTTGATGAATTTTTATGGACCTTATCAAGCTTTACTTTACATTACTTAAAGCAAGTATTAAACCTTCTAGGATTTGTAAATATGCATGGTGCGGTCATCGGGAAAGCTGGTCAAGGAATATTCCTTGCAAACAGAGGGGGATCTGGAAAATCTTCATTAATGGCTTACTCTGTTTGTAAGGGAATGCAAACGTTGGGTGATGATTTCCTCACCATGCGCATGATCCAACCGACTGTTTTTTACTCACTATTCACCCAGTTCAAGTTAGCAGAATCAAGCCCTTCCATTCAAATTGTGAAGGAAAATTTCCACTCCATCGGAATTCATGATGGTAAAGAAGTTTTTGACATAATTAATAGTCGAGAATCACAGTTTCAATCAGAAATGAACATAAGAGAGATCTTGATTCCATTTATAGGCTCCAAGATACAAATTCATGACATAGACATCCCGGATGCTTATAAAAGAATCTTGCCTTCTACCGTGGTTTTGAATCATGCCGTTAAAGAAACAATTGAGGCAACGAAAGTCCTTCTAGAGACGTTGCCGGTTCATTACTTAGAATTGACGGACGATTTAGCTTCTGCTCACCTGTTTTTAGAGGAACGGTTAAGCATTTGAAAATACTTCAGTGGGCTTTTCCGTACTTACCCACACAAGGTGGGCGTGAAATTTTCATTGATAGGTTGTCATCTGACTTGCACCATAAAAGTAATGACATTTTTATGTTTGCAAATGAAAGTAGAGAAAATGCTCCTCTAATTGAAAGTGACGGTATTCAATTTCCCATCGAGCGAATCAACCTAGAGCTCATATCGAAACTAGAAAGGCCAGAATTATTTGAGGAATCTGTAGCACACGTGGTTTATTGTTTGAAAAAATGGAAGCCGGAGATTGTGCATATGCACAATATTGCAGGTATGAGCCCAATGCTTCTAAGTGAATCGCTAAAACGGCTCGATCACAAGCCTAAAATCGTGTTAACTCATCATTCCCTTGCGGATAAGGATTCTTTTCTGAAAGTTGGCAGATGGAAGCTACTAGCCCAGATCATCGATGTTGTTGTTCTTCCCTCACAATATAACTTCGACATGTTCAACGCATTTGGAGGTTTTCCGACTTCTAATTCAAGATTAATTCACAACGGTGTACCAATACCAAATCGTCAAATTGAGAAAAGAAGAGACAATTTTGAAGACTATTTTGTATACGGTGGAAGGCTAGCGTTTGAGAAAGGTGTAGGCGTTTTATTGTCAGCTTGGAAAATGTTGCAAACAAAAAACCCAAATATAAAATTGAAGATCGCGGGTACTGGCTCGTTGGATGCCATGCTGCGCGACTTCGCAAGCGAGATTCAAATTACTAATTCGGTGGAATTCTTGGGGTGGGTCGATCAGATTGAAATGCAACAATTGATCTCTGGGTCCATCGGGGTCATAGTTCCATCGACGTATTCAGAGCCATTCGGATTGATAGCAGCCGAAGCCCAAGCCTTGGGTATTCCTGTCATTGCTTCAAATACCGGCGGTTTATCAGAAATAGTTGATGCTGGGAAAACAGGCTTGCTCATTCAACCTGGAGATTTTAGTCAACTCTACGGAGCTATGCGGTACTTCATAGAGAATGCAGAGGTGCGAAGCAGGTTTGGCATAGAGGGAGCGAAGCGGGCCTCAAATCTATTTTCATTAGAAGAATCGCATCGCAAGTATGAATCTCTTTTTAAGGCGCTGATTAATGACAGCCACTGAATCTATTTTTAGCCCAACTAAAACAAATTTTATATACCGAAAATTCGCCAAATACGAGAAATTCACTTCAAATATTGCTTTCTTTCCTTATGAAGTTTCGAGATATTCTGTTTCCCCTGAGAGATTGCAAGAGATTCAGGATTTCATAGATCTACAGAGCAAGATTGGTAGACGAACTGTTTTGCTTTTGGCACACGATTACGATCGGCCTATGTCTAAGTGGTTAAATGGTAATCCAATTGTATTTCGTTACTCTATGAGTAAGGTATTTGACTATGTCGACGAATACATTATTCCACCAAAAGTTGATAGCTTCCGCGAAACATTCAATTTTGTGAACGTTCTTCCATGGAACAGTACGCCAAGAATCACCTTCATGGGATGGTCAGCATTTGTAGGCTGGACGGAACACTTGGAGAATCAACAGCTCATGGCAACACCAGACAGTAAGTCAGAGAGTGACGTGAAAAACCTTACTTTGGTCTTTCCAACTCCTATAAATATTGGTGTTATTCTTAGAAAAAAAGCAATGGATATAATTCAGAATGATCCGAGAATAGATTGCAATTTTGTTATTAATGATCGGTATTTCTATCAACACGACCAATCAACACAAACTAATAAACGGGATAAGTACATGGAAAGCATTTGTGAAACGCATTATGTTTTAACGATCCGAGGAAGTGGAAATTACTCGATCCGCCTATTTGAAACTTTAGCAGCAGGACGAATCCCTGTAATGATCGACTCAAATCAACATTTACCATTTGAAGATCTTATTCCCTGGAAAGAGCTTGGGGTTTGGGTACCCTTTGAGGAGTTTGAACGAATTAGTGACTATATCTGTGAATTTCATAATAAAATTGGAGAAAGCGGATTCTTAGCTGCTACTCAGCGTCTATCTCAAACATTCGAAGAATTCCTATCTAGAGATGCAACTCTTGTTCAGATTGAGAAGATATTGGAACGTTACATATGAAAAATGAAGACTCGATTTGTGTAATTATCACCACATTTAACTCTGAAAAGTTCGTCTCCAGCGCTATCCAATCTGTTATTAGTCAAAAGATAGTACCGGCAGAAATTGTTGTAGTTGATAATGGTTCAAATGACTTAACAAGAACTATAGTGGAAGATTTTGGTTTGCCATTTTTTAAGCAAACCAAGGGAAGGGTTGGCGAGTCTCGAAATTTTGGACTGGAGAAAACTGTTTCGCCATTTGTAAAGTTCCTGGATGCTGACGATTTACTTCAACCAAATGCGCTCGAAACATTGCAAGGGAATCTCAAGTCGGACCAATCTCAATTTGTTTATGGACAAAGCGTAAATTTTGTCGATTTTACCTATCCTCCGATAGGAAGCAGGTCATTTGCTCATACAGATGTGCCAATATTGTCACCCACACCCTTGAGTGCAATGATCCATCGTGATGCTTTCAAAGTTTTTGGTTTGCCACAGGGGGACAACTTCTCTTGGGTTAGGTGGTTCTCTGAAGTTCAGCCTAGAGGCTTGCGGGTCACTAAGGTTCACGAAATTGTAGCAATGCGAAGGATCCACACTGAAAACCTCAGCCATGCGAGGAGCTCAAAGCTTGAGCTTTTTAAACTAATTAAAAACCGCATTGACAATTGAAATTTGAATGATGAGACTTGAGAGTTGGAAAGCCGACAAAAGGCTTACAGAAATTCTAATAATATGTTTAGCCCCCGACAAAGATGTCGAATCTATGTTGAAAAAGTGGGAGTCAAAACATTCAATATCGGAGATTGATGGGGGCTTAATTCGTTTTATACCCTATCTTTTTAGAAGAGTTTTGGATCTAAATGTCAAAGCTCGTGATTACAATATGTTGAGGGGAGTTTACTTTAAGAATTGGTGGGTTCAGACTGTTTTCCAAAAAAATAATCTCTCCTTTTTGAGTGTACTAGATGACACTTTTCCACCGTTTGCAATTTTGAAGGGTGTTGCTTTACAAAACACTGTCTATTCTCATGACCCCAGAACTCGACCCTGTGATGATATTGACATATTTGTTTATTCAAATAATCGATTAGATGCTGCTGAATCTCTCTTAAGGCAAGGCTTTGAGTTAGATAATATGTACTCTCTTAAATATGTCATGAATTATCGTAAGAGTGCGTCTTTTAGGAAGGGTGAGCTTTCTATAGATTTAAATTGGGGATTACATGAATATGCAAAAGATCCTAATTATCAAAATAAAATCAAATTTGAGGAAGTAGTAATCGATAAAGATCGATTTTTTATTTTGAATGACACTCTGAATTTGGTGCACACAATCATTCATGGCGCTGCATGGAATTCAGTCTCTTCGACGCGGTGGATTCTTGACGCAGCACTACTTATTCAAAGCGAGGCAATCGATTGGAGCCTATTTGTAGATATTGTAATTACTAATGGATGGCAATATCCATTAGTTGATCAACTTCTTTACCTGTCAGAATTTGAAGTTGAGATACCAGGTGAAGTTATCGAAGAAATAACTGAAAGTAAGATCGATTACTGGGGTAGAGCAACGTACTTTTATCAGAGTCAACCAAGCCAGTTCACACGTAGGATAAATCGCGCGATATATTCAGATTACTTGACATTTATAACGAATAAGGGTCTCAAAAATTCAATTCTTAATTATGTTAAATTTGAACCTTTAGTGGTTTTAAACTTGCTGACACAGTATTCTCGGATTCTTGTTAATTCAAGTCTTAGGGACTTTTCTAAAATGCGTCGAAATTTATGTCTTTAAAGTAAAGTTGTTTTTAATTGGTGCCATTTAAGTCTTTCTATATTTTAGGCATTAAACCCAGGCAATAGGGAAGGCAGAATTTTGTGTCTAGAGCGGAGACGAGGAGATTTGAACTCCTGAAGGCTTTAACACCTTACCTCGTTAGCAGTGAGGCGCACTCGACCGGGCTATGCGACGTCTCCTTGTACAGGTGCGAGTTTAGCGTGTGCTGGGATGGCTACCAATTCTCGAGCCTTGTAGGCTTGCCCTATGGAATCAGCTAATTTGCCCGTAGAAAGCCGTCGCGTATATGACGTGCCGCCCTCAGATATCTATGCCGAATTTATGAAAACAGGCTGGGCGCCTTCACCTCTGGATGGAATCACACAGGATGCAGTGATTCCCTTCTGTTCTGCTCGTCGAGGCAAACTCTCCGAAGCATTTACTGGTCTCCGCATTGTGATCCCTAGCGGAAACTCCAAAGTTCGTAGCAATGACACTGATTACCGTTTCCGTCCCCATAGCGCTTTCGTCTACTACACCGGCGTTCAAGGCGAAGAAGTTACATCGGATGCCGTTCTCGTTATGGAGCCAAATGGCGATGGGCATGATTCGATTTTGTATATTCAACCCCGATCAACGCGCGATACCAGTGCTTTTTACAATGATCGCAAATATGGCGAACTGTGGGTAGGACGTCGGTATACAACCGATGAGGCATCACTTCGTTTTGGTATTGAAGTACGTAAAGTTGAAGATCTTAAATCACTTCTTAAGGATGGAACGCCTGCCGTTGCCTTGAGCGGTTTTGATGCCCTTGTTGATTCAATTATTAAGAAAAATCCCCGCGGTGGCGAGTTAGAAAACTTTGTCTCAGTTGCTCGCCTCATTAAAGACGAGTATGAAATCAATGAGTTACAAAAATCTGTCGATGTCACACATCGCGGATTTAACGATGCAATCCGTGCGTTGCCTGCCGCCGTTGTAACACCACGTGGTGAGCGCGTAGTAGAAGCAGCTTTTTATGGGCGTGCACGAATTGAAGGTAACGAGCTCGGCTATGACACTATTTCGGCCGCCGGTTCCCATGCCTGCATATTGCACTGGACCCGCAACGATGGCGCAGTTAAAAACGGTGAACTGTTATTACTCGATGCCGGTGTTGAGTTAGATTCTTATTACACCGCAGACATCACTCGCACTTTGCCTGTTAGTGGAAAATTCTCTCCAGCCCAACGCGTTCTTTATATGTTGGTTTATGAAGCGCAGAAAGCGGGATTCGCAGCCATCCGTCCAGGTGTTGATTTCCTTGAAATTAACAAGGCCTGTCACACTGTTTTAGCCCAAGGTCTGGTTGATATGGGTGTCTTAACGATTAGCGCTGAAGAATCAATGCGTCCAGAATTTGGTCTTCATAAGCGTTGGACTTTGCATGGAGTCAGTCATATGTTGGGATTAGATGTTCATGATTGCGCGCAAGCACGCAAAGACCAGTACACGGAAGCGAAATTGGAAGCTGGAATGGTCTTAACGGTTGAGCCAGGTTTATATATCCAACCCGATGACGAGCTCTTTGCGCCCGAATATCGAGGAATCGGAATTCGTATCGAAGATGATATTTTAGTAACTGAGGATGGCTGTTTTAATTTAAGCGAAAATATGCCGCGTCATCCAGATGAAATCGAAGCGTGGATGGCCTCTCTTCGTTAGCCAATAATTTTTTCGGTACCAACTAATACTCCAAAGCAGTTGTGTTTGCTGTTGGGATCGCGGGCTGTAACTTTTACTGTGGCTCCGGTAGTTTCATAGGTAACGGTCGCACCCGTTATATCTTTAACGCTTTTATTGAGGCAGAAATTAAAGACGTTAATCTGGCTCTGGGAAGATCCCGCGACGGTCCATACCGTGTTTACATCTGGACCAAGTGGATCTGGAGGGTTTCCTCTATCTCGAGTAATTGTGTATGAGTTCGTGTATTTCTTCGCAATAAAAATAACTCCACCCGTGCGACTATCGAAGCCTCCAAAAGCCATAAGTTCGGTGCCATTGGCTAGATCTAAACGATCGGGGTCACCGGCTTTTATATATTGTGCCGCTGCCCCATATGTTGTTCCGTCACCAATCTTTGCCATAATCCCAAGTGATGTAGGCCAATCCCATTCAACTTTTCCATCTTTATTGAGATAGATATTTGGATTTGTCGTCACATCAGTTGTTCCACCATATGAACGCGCTTGGGCGGCAGTCCAAGTCTTGCCATCGGATGAGGTTGCAACGCACGCCCAGCGGGCAAATTCAGGACCGGTGTTCCCAACTCCATAACCTTGGGCATGTAACAACCAAGTTCCATCGGGTAAGTGAACAATTGCAGGATCTCCCAATGGACCGATATTTGTTCCGGCCGTTGTTTTGCATGTTGATATATCTAACCCGCTGACAGCAATTTGAGTAAAAGTTAAACCATCGGTTGATTCGGCGTAATACATTGAATCGCCGCCTGGTGCATGAGCCCATCCCCATGCTTGATAACCGCCGCCGGCTTTAGAGAGAACTTCCACTGGCGAGGTAACTGCCATTCGAACTCCCGATTCAACTGTCCAGGTAAGACCGCTATCGGTAGAGACGGCTGAATGGATGTAGTTATCAAAACCAGTTAACCGCGCATCACTGTCGTTTCCATTTTTAAAGTACATCCGAATCTTTCCGCCTGGCTCTTGGACAAGTGATGCATCAGAAATGTTCCCCAATCCGTTTCCGCTTGTTATTGACGATAGATATCCCCATACCGTGGTAGCTGGTGCAGATGTTGTTGATGTTGAACCACCTGTTGTTCCACCTGCCGCACCAGCATTAAATGGTTGCCATGTTCCGTTTTGGCAGATCATTTGGCCGCCATTAAGTGGCTCTTTGGCGCCTTCTACCGTGCACTTTCCATTTGGTTGTATCTGACCAGTGCTCGTTTCCGATGGTTTTGGTGTTGGCGTAGCCGTTGGTGTTGCGGTCGGAGTCGATGTTGGTGTTGCAGTTGGTGTGGCGGTTATAACTTTGACCCCTTTATTCCAAACAAACTTTTTTCCACTCTTTACACATGTGAATTTTAATCCGTTCGCAGTAGCTGTTACTCCAGCCTTAGTGCATGTAGCGCCGGCTTTAGGTGCAGCTGAAAAACTTGGCTGGGTAAAACTCATGAGCGCGAGGGAGATTACAGTTACAGCTAAGGTCTTTTGCCGAGCTCGCATTAGAAAATGGTAAATCTATGATTTTGCTCTGTCAATACTTTTTGATTCACTCTTTAGCCAGCTAGAGACAATCCCAGCCAAGCGGCAAGTATCCCAAAGCCTAAAGAGAGGATTAAGTTAGACGCAGCTTCTTTATATCGACGTAGTTCGTAGGCCAAGAAAACATCGAGCATGAACGTCGACCATGTTGTGAAGGCTCCCGCAAAGCCAATCGCAAATAAATCATGCACGTGTTCGCTACTTCTAAATGTTAATCCAAGTAAGAAGGAACCAAGGATATTTACTAGAAAGATTCCATACGGC
>Ga0194038_1001482_pt1 | contig 10136 bp, 8 predicted proteins | sample JunL226m_MetaG_FD_148630 | JGI IMG/M metagenome (GOLD analysis project Ga0194038, IMG submission 148630) | Anoxic zone freshwater microbial communities from boreal shield lake in IISD Experimental Lakes Area, Ontario, Canada - Jun2016-L227-6m | ecosystem: Environmental > Aquatic > Freshwater >...
GTCTAAGAATTTATTCCGTTCTTTAGGCATACATTAACTTTCCTCGTGGCTCTGGAATGTTTCGCCCTAACATTTGTGCGGTTTCAATCCATTCAGCAATAACTTTCTCAGCATTTAAAACCGCTTCAGTATACGTTTTACCATCTGCCATACAACCTGAAAGCTCAGGTACTTCAACTAAAAAACAGTTATCATCCTGGCTCCAGTAAATAATCAGTTCATATTTATTCGTGAACATCTAAGCTCCCTAATTTATATTTCAAAATGATTTGGCGGACTTGTTTAACTTGATAAGGTTTTGTTAAATTCCCCAAGGATTGTAAATTGATAATTTCATCAACACCATCTCGCGAAAAAATAAAGTGACCACCTTTGTGTACATTTCGCCCCTTTATTCACTGGTGTTTAAAAAACTAGGTATACTCTACAGAAAAACAGACTTAAGTTCTCGACTTAATTAATATTTAGACCAAAACGCTGTCTTGCGTTTATGAGTCTTTTGTAAGTTAGCCCGATAGGTATCATGAGTTATCCAACTCTGCCAATTGTAATTTGATTAATGCCGTTTGAGGGTCTCTACAGGCCAGATAAACCCTTGCAATGTCAAACCAAGGCACATCAGTACGACGTGCCTGTACCAGCTTTGCTTTTTCGAACAAAGGCACTTTCTATCTTTGTTAGCAGCAACGGGTCACAGAAGCAGCTTGGCTAACGAACTATTCGACCTTGGGTTTGATTTTAATCACGGGACATTTCTATGAGTTCATTGTCTTTCCACAGACCCTTGTTTATTGCCCCGTTTTTATAAGTTGAAACCCCGTGACCATTATACTTATCGTCCTTAAATTCACCCTCGTATCGATTACCGTTTGCGTATATGAAAACCCCGTGACCATTATACTTATCGTCCTTAAATTCACCCTCGTATCGATTACCGTTTGCGTATATGAAAACCCCGTGACCATTATGCTTGCCGTCCTTAAATTCGCCCTCGTACCGATTGCCGTATGCGTATGTTAAAACCCCTTGACCATTAAACTTGCCGTCCTTAAATTCGCCCTCGTATCGATCACCACTTGCCCATATGTAAATCCCGTGACCATTATACTTATCGTCCTTAAATTCACCCTCGTATCGAGCACCGTCTGCCAATGTGACAATCCCTTGACCATCAAGCTTATCGCCCTTAAGTTCGCCTTCGTATCGATCACCGATTGCGTAGGTCTTGACCCCATAACTATTAGATGTATCCTTCGAAGGAATAGCTTTTTTAATAATGGCTATGAGTACACGGTCTTTCCATAGACCCTTGTCTATTGTCCCGTTTTTATAAGTAAAAACCCCGTGACCATTAATCTTATCGTCCTTAAATTCACCCTCGTATCGGTTACCGTTTGCGAATGTGAAAAGCCCGTAACCATTAAACTTGTCGTCCTTAAATTCGCCCTCGTATTGATCGCCGTTTGCGAATGTCTTGACCCCATAACTGTTAGATGTATCCTTCGAAGGAATAGCTTTTTTAAAGATGGCTATGAGTGCACCATCTTTCCATAGACCCTTGACTATTGTCCCGTTTTTATAAGTTAAAATCCCTTGACCATTAATATAAACGTCCTTAAATTCACCCTCGTATCGATTACCGTTTGCGAATATGAAAACCCCGTGACCATTACGCTTACCGTCCTTAAATTCACCCTCGTATCGATTACCGTTTGTCCATGTGGAAACCCCTTGACCATTATATTTACCGTCCTTAACTTCACCCTCGTATCGATTACCGTCTTGGTATGTGACAACTAGATAACCATGACCATTATACTTGTCGTCCTTAAATTCACCCTCGTATCGTTCTTCGCCACTTGCAACTGTTAAAACTCCTTGACCATTACGCTTACCGCCCTTGAATTCGCCCTCGTATCGATCACCGTTTGCGTATGTTAAAACCCCGTGACCATTATACTTATCGTCCTTATATTCGCCCTCGTATCGAGCACCGTTTGCGTATGTTAAAACCCCTTGACCATTAGCCTTACCGTCCTTAACTTCACCCTCGTACCGATTACCGTTTGCGTATGTGAAAACCCCGTGACCATTATACTTATCGTCCTTAAATTCACCCTCGTATCGATCACCGTTTGCGAATGTGACAACCCCTTGACCATCACGCTTATCGGCCTTAAGTTCGCCTTCGTATCGATCACCGTTTGCGTATGTCTTGACCCCATAACTGTTAGATGTATCCTTCGAAGTAATAACTTCCTTAATAATGGCTTTGATTTCCTCTTTAGTCGGAGCATAGTTGATGATCACTGCGGGTGATTTATCTCCCTTCGTGCTTTGAATAGTCTCGGCATGTATACAACAGGTGAAGGCTATTAATATAAACCATAAAAAAATTTTCATTAACTTACAAAACTATATTATTAATAATCCGCGATTTAAAATTACGTCATGTTCTGAAATAATATTAGGGCTTTGGGAACCTACTGTTGATTGATGGTTACCCGATAATTCAGATTTACCCGATGTATTTCTATTTGTATTAGCAGGCGTCGTTTTTTGTACAGTACGGGTAAATTTTTTTAAAAATAACGGGGTGATTTTCGTAACACAATCACGATAATTAGCGTTATCCCCTGCGCGTTGTTCTTTCAAAACGTGTTGCACACTGTCCCATTCACCTTTGGAAAAATTGGCCTCGCCATTCACACCAATGTTTATCAAACGAACAGTAGCTTCGCCGTTAACTTTACCAGTTACCGACACATCCCAATATTTACCCGATTCAGAAGGCGATAAACAAACTGATTTTATATTCTGAACAATGCGATCAGAATCCCCAGCAAACACATTGTTGCTTATTACCAAAGAAAAAATAAAACATATAACGTTTTTCATAAACCCTTCTCATTATCTTAATAAATAAGACCACAGTGTTCTAAATACTCTATCAAAATAATGTTTACACTTAAAGAAATTTCTTCAAAGTTCGCCAGAGCTATTTTTGCCCATCCCCAGAAATTGTAAAATCATCTCAACATACACTCATTTCTCAATACTCGCCTTCCTTGGTTCAATGATATTTTCGAATAATTGAAATAGTACGCGTTAATCAGTTATCAATTTTAAAGCGATTACTGTAGCAGTTCATAATATTTTCAAGCCTATTTACTGTATGGGAGATTTTTTTGCTACCAAAGCAATTACCTTTACGCCATTTCATGTTCCCGAAGCTCTAAAAGTGATTGCTTTTGCTCCATTGCATACATCCGAAGCTCCAATGCATACATGCTTTACTCTTTTTCATGTATCCGAAGCTCTAATGCATACATGCTTTACTCCATTGCATGTATCCGAAGCTCCAAAAACGATTATTTTTACTCCATTGCATACATCCGAAGCTCTATTGCATACATGCTTTACTCGATTGAATACATCCGAAGCTCTAATGCATACATGCTTTGCTCCATTGCATGTTGCCTATAGAGCACCGCAAACAACCTTTAGAGTATTATCAGCTTAAGCTTAATTACCATGCCCATTACCAGCGACACGGTATATATTTTGATGGGTTTTGTATAGCAGTATGATCCCATAGGCATATTTGTATATGCTGCCCTGTATAAATGTTTCCATCAATTGAAACGGATTCACCCATATAAAAGGCCATTCTGACGCCTGAAAACTGCCCCACAACTTTTCTTTGATATTCATTGAATATTTGACAATCCAATTGAAAATTTTGTGATGATTTGTTATTTGAATACTTTGATTGATGCTTATCTGAAAGTGCTTTCGCATCTTCATAAAATGAATCGGAGCTATCGGAGACCTCCAGTAAATTCAATAAGTTTTGCGTATCAATATCACACTCTAAGATAGCTCCTTTACCTTTTTCAATCTGCCACTTTTCAGCCTTATTGGGATTATTTTCCCAAAAGTACAAACCGTTACCTAGCCAATTATTGCTATGATACGAACTGGACATGTAAGGCTGTCCGGCGATAAACTTTTCAATTTCATGTTCATCACCAGCATGATAAGCCTTAACATTAGCCACTTACTTTTCCATATTTATAGTTCAAATAACTAGCCAGTGCTTTTCTTATTTCATCTCTTTTAAGTATCAGTTGCTCAAGATGACTCTTGGTCACGATGAATTCTTTTTGTTCATTATCGGGTGAGAAGGTCTTGCTTAAATCCCACCAGGCTTTGTAGGTTGATCTAAACTCATCCATGATCGCGAAGGCAGTGGCATCTTTTTTCTTGATAAAATCAAGTAACTCGCTTTCGGTTAAATTTTCTTCACAACCACCTACCCTTTTCCCAACTATTTTAGGGGTTTCATCGTATACGCTTCGAAATTCATCTTCTGTCATACCCAGGTACATAAAAATAGCCTATGTTAAAAGTTAGGTGGTGTTATTAGCTCAGCTTATGACATCAAAAAGGAATATCATCATCATAAGGCACATCAAAGCTATCATGAACCGGTGGTGATTGCCTTGCAGGTGCCTGTTCTCTACCACTGGGTTGTTGATAGTTTTGTTGGGGCTGACTGGCTTCATTTCGTTTACCGATTAAATCAATAATCGTGGCATTAAGTTCCAGACTGGTTTTAGTCGTACCGTCATTGGCTTTATATTCACTCTGACTTAATTCACCAGATACAAAGACTTGCTGACCTTTCTTAAGGTAGTTTTGTAATTGTCCTTCGGCGCGTTTGCCAAATACAACCACCCGAATCCATAAGGTTTGTTGCTTGTCACCAAAGCCGATATTGTTAGCGACCGTCACGTTAAGTATCGCGACGCCAGAGGGTGCATATCTTACTTCGGCATCTCTGCCCACAGTCCCGGTAAAGCTGAAAACATTGCTCATTTATTTATCTCACTCGTTGTGTACGTTAATAATATTATCGGTTAATTTGGTCTAAGCACCCAATGAAAACATCAGTGAACCGTAAAATCCATTTCTACCTTGCCATTCACCAGCTTTAAATTCGCTTCAAACTCTGTGCCTTTAGCGGATTTAAAACCTTTTAAAATCCCGGTCTCGCCCTTGCTTAATAGCTTCTTGGCCATTGAGGGCGTTATATTTTTATGGGCAATGGTCTTCCAGATCGTCATCTTGCAACCATTCCGCCATTCGCTACAGCTATAGGCTTTAGGTGTTTCTACAATCTTGCCCGCACATAAAGGACAATCAGCAATAGCATGAGTTGCATTCTGTACTGACTGATTTTGCAGTTTGTTATAACCCATTTCACCTAAGGCATTCAGGGTCAATTGCCCCATAAAACTATCGTCATCAATTTTAAGCGGATAAGCTTTTAGCGTGCGCCCGAGTTGCAGCAACTGACTTGCCATATCCTGTTCAATCGTTATCCCGAACACCTGCTTCCACAGTACAAACTGACAGCCCGCTTTCCATTGACTACAACCATATCCCTGCCGACCTTCAATAACCGGATGCTGACAGCGTGGACACTCACCGTATTAGCTTTGATCATACAAAGGCTTGGATGAAGCTTCTTTTAACTGCTGGGTAAACTGAATAATCTCAGCCATAAACTGTTCAGGATCATAGCGGTTATGTTCAATCTTTTTTAGTTTAGCCTCCCACTCACCGGTCATAGCCGCCGACTTTAGCCGGTCATCCGCAATAATCGAGATTAAATGCCGACCGGCTTCTGTACTCAGTAACAGCTTCTTTTGGCGCTGAATATACTGACGTTTTATCAACACCTCAATAATCGAAGCGCGTGTTGCCGGAGTGCCCAAACCTTTTTCTTTTAACGCTTCTTTAAGGGCTTCATCCTCACAGGTTTTACCCGCTGACTCCATCATGCTTAACAGACTCGCTTCGTTATACGCTTTGGGTGCAGTGGTTTTTCCCTGAGTCAATTGCGGTTGCTGCGGCCCTGTTTCACCTTCTACAAAACTCGGCAATAGTTTTACTTCATCCCCTTTAGCCGTCTGCCCGGTTTGATCATTTTTATACAGCACCTGCCAGCCCTGATCTAAAATCACCGTGCCTGTGGTTTTAAACGTGACCGACTGCACTTGTCCCAATACCGTGGTAATCTGTTTGATACAGGGTGGATAAAACAGTGCAATAAACCGAATCGCAATCGCGTCATACACTTTAGCCTCGTCAGGTGCTAACGTATTCGGTAAGGCAGTGGTTGGAATAATCGCATGGTGATCACTGACTTTAGCATCATTAAAATTCCGACTGCTAAACGAAAGCTTATCCAGATCAACCGCAGCAATCTGGGTATTAAACGACTGTTTTAACTTTTCCAGTAAGGGCTTCATACTGGGCTTCATATCGTTAGTCAGGTAACGGCTATCTGTTCTGGGATAGGTCACATGCTTTTTTTCATAGAGTTGCTGAGTCAGGTTGAGTGTTTGATCGGCGGTAAAGCCATACCGGATACTCATATCCTTTTGTAACTCGGTTAAATCATACAACAACGGGGGATTAAGCTGCTCACGTTTGCCTTTAACGGAGCTTATCTCAAATTCATGATTTTCAATCTGCTGTAATAAAGCTTCGGCATCCGGTTTGTGCTCAAAGCGTCCTCCGACATACTGAAAGTCAACGGCTCGATAAACCGTATGCAGTTCCCAAAAGTCTTTGGGTATAAACTTGGCAATGTCCAGATCTTTTTGCACAATTAACGCCAGCACCGGCGTTTGTACTCGCCCAATCGTCCATAAACTGCCTTGCTGACCATACTTAAGCGTATACAAGCGCGTCGCATTTAAACCCACAATCCAATCGGATTCACTGCGACATTTAGCCGCCCGATACAAACCTTCGTAAACACGACCATCCTGTAACTGCGCAAAGCCGGTACGAATAGCCTCATCCGTTAAAGAGCTAATCCATAAGCGCTTAAAGGGCTTCTGACCACACTCCGTCCAACTCAGAATATACCGGAAGATTAATTCACCTTCTCGCCCCGCATCGGTCGCACAGATTAATTCATCGGCAGCCAGAAACAAACGCTTAATGGTGTTTAACTGTTTTTGTGCGGACTCATCGCCCCTAGCTTTTAAAGCAAATGGCTCAGGGATAATGGGCAGCACATCCAATGACCAGCGCTTCCATTCGGGATGATATTCATCGGGTTCTTTTAACTCAACCAAATGCCCAAACGCCCAGGTAATCTGATAGCCATTGCCTTCAAAAAAGCCATCACGCTTGCTATTGATGTTTAAACATTTTGCAATATCACGCGCGACCGACGGCTTTTCGGTAAGAATGACTTTCATGACCTAACCGTCAGTTTATAAATAAAATACACCCGACAACGCTGGCTTAGTTATTAATATTGATTAGCTTTAAGCCCGGCGGTAAAGCTTCGCCAAACATTTGCTTTTCTTCTTTCTCATCCAGTTCTTTGAAGTGTTCAACCATTTCTATCCAGGATAAAGGCGCTTTGCTCAACTTTAACTTGGCAATAATCTGTTCACGCAATGCCTCATCAATATCCTGCACTCGATCACCACTCATTCGGGCAATCAAGGTGGCTGCAAAGGCGGCATGTAAATTCTTCTTCCAGTCTTCAGCAATAATCTGCTTTAACCATCGACTGACCGTTTCGGCTGGAATCACATTATGACGGCTGCCATGAAACGGTAAGCGTGCGCCAATTCGACCGACAGCCCACCAGGTCTGAGTGGGTTCACTGGATTTTTCCAGGCGCTTTAATAACCAGTCACCTAATTGAATTTTCTTGTCAACCGGCAGCCTTTCCAGAACCGCCGCCAGACGCACCATATCATCATAGCCCCGACTTTTGATTTGCTTGGCAACGCCGGGTTGTCTGGCAGCAGCGGGATTCAGATACTTTGAAATATCCGCAAAGATTTGTTCTTGTGCCGCCGGGGATAAACCACCAGCAATACGGCGCCAGAGTGTCCACCATTCAGTCCAGTTCTGGGTTTCATTCACAAACTGGATGTTTTGTGAATAGTGTTTCCAGAGTTGCTCAACCCGCCAGTCATCCAAAGGATAACCAAAGCCTGGACGCAAACAGAACCCCACTAAACTCAACCAGACCCGCTCATGATGCTCAGAACGGCGATGATATTTAGCACTTTCTAACAAGGTGGTAAACAAGGCTCTGAGTAACGGGGTTTCCCATTCTGAACGGGCACTGCCTAATTGCTTCTCTAACTCTGCCCGAAGGTTCTTAACAGCATTCGGATCAATTTGCCTGGACTTTGAGCCATAAACGGCCTGTATTCTTTCTACAGCACCCTCAAATTGAGCCGGTAAGCTATTAGAACCACTTTGCCCAACCCCACCTCTTTTCTTCCGAATCTGAAACTCAACATTCCAGCGCTGCGCACTGTTCTCTATCGCTACGCATTGAATCTTAAGCGTACCGACTTCGGTTTGGGTAACCGACAGTTGCACCACTGCCTCGGCATTGGGTCGGGTTGGATCACCTCCAAAAGCGACGGCTAACGGTGGCAACGAATAAAAATGATCGGTTATATCTGTAATATCACCCGGCTTGTATTCAGTATCGCCCGTGGTTGATACCAAATGAAAACGCACTGGCACACCTAAACGTAAAGCAAAATGACGGTCTTTTAGAATGACTTCATCACCTTCTTCACTGCCTCTAGGCAAAATACAAATACCTTGTTGCTCAGTGGAATGTTCAGTATCCACTAACAGAAAATAACTTCTAGCCGCACCGCCACCAATCTTTAGTTTCTTGTCACGTCGTGCCATCGCATAACTGACCGCACCATAAGCAACTGACAGTTCGGGATGTTTATTTTCTAATAACTTCGGTGATCGGGTACTCCAGGAATTAAGCAGCTTTATTAAGCGTTTTGTAATCGGCTGACTTCTAAACACACCGCCATTCAATAACAGCGCATCGGGCACTCTACCCTGACCTTTTAACGCTTCGGCTGAAGCCGTTTCATGGAGCTTTAAAAATGCGGCGATATGTTTACTGATAGCTGGTTCTGCGGCATAAGGAAGCCCAAACTCGACCACACCACTGCGCTTTCTATCGGGTAATTCATCCAGCGAAGATAACGGAAAAAAGCCATCCAGCGCCAGTGCTCGCACTTCATCCCGGGTTAGTTGCACCGAACGAGAACTGCCAATCAGTTTAGAGCCACCACCCAACAGGGTAACAGCCAGTTGTTCGGGTGCATTTTCTGCCAAGAGCTGTTCTTTGGCCAAACGGCATTGTTCTAATAATTGCGAGAGGTCTGCGGCAGATAAGCGCTTTCCATTGTCACTCAAACGACTTTCAACCAAGTGCGCTAAAGCCAAATCAATATTATCCCCACCGAGCATCAAATGATCGCCAACACCGATACGGGTTAATTTTGGTTCATGTTCTCCGGCTTCGACTTTGATGAGTGTTAAATCTGTTGTCCCCCCACCGACATCACAAACCAATAATAAATGCACATCGGTTAAGGCTTCTTTTAAGCGTGTCGCATTGAGCCGTAGCCAGTCATAACAAACCGCTTGGGGTTCTTCTAATAAGCGTACTTCGGTTAAACCGGCGATTTTAGCCGCTTCTAAGGTTAACGAACGGGCGGCCTCATCAAAGGAAGCAGGAACCGTAATCACCACATCCTGATCTTCTAGCGGAGCCTCAGGAAATTTATGTCTCCAGACCGTGCGGATATGAGCCAGATAACTGGCGCTGGCATCAATCGGTGAAACTTTACTGACGTCTTCATGACTGCCCCAAGGCAGGATGTCTGCACTGTGATCAACCGAGGGATGTGATAACCAGCTTTTAGCACTGGTCACAAAGCGGCCTTTAGTTTTAGCACCTAATAGACGAGCCGCCTCACCTATCACCACGACAGCATCAGATAACTGGGAATCTGCGTTGTAACTGGGAAATGCTAAGTCTGCCTCAGAAAGTTCACCGGGAGCGGGATGATAACGTACCGACGGTAATAAAGCTCTGGCGGCAACCTGTCCGGGTGCAACCAGTTGTTCAATGGACAATAAATCGATGCTTTGATTATTTTTTTCGGTGCTGGCATAGGCGACTACAGTATGAGTAGTGCCTAAATCTATACCAACGATATAGTGTTGAGATTGCTTTTTCACGATCAAGGGTTATATTTTAT
>Ga0194038_1001483_pt1 | contig 10134 bp, 7 predicted proteins | sample JunL226m_MetaG_FD_148630 | JGI IMG/M metagenome (GOLD analysis project Ga0194038, IMG submission 148630) | Anoxic zone freshwater microbial communities from boreal shield lake in IISD Experimental Lakes Area, Ontario, Canada - Jun2016-L227-6m | ecosystem: Environmental > Aquatic > Freshwater >...
GGCCATTTCCCAAGGCTACGCCCACCTATCCGGAACTCTGTTGCCACACCTTGAGCGATCTGGAAATTCTGGATTCCAGAGAAAAAATTCCTTTTTCGGTTAGTCAGGAAGCAATGGCGATCTACCGGGACAGCATCATTCCGTTCTGGCAGGGGAAATCCATGCGGGATATGATTTTTAGCGAAATGACGGATGAATGGAAAGCATCGTATGACGCGGGTGTGTTTACCGAATTCATGGAGCAGAGAGCGCCCGGTCACACGGTTCTGGATGACAAGATATATAAGAAGGGTTTTCTGGAATTCAGGCAGGAGATTCAATCCGCTTTAAGCAGACTCGATTATCTCAATGATTCAAGGGCATACGATCGCCAGGAAGAGCTCAAGGCCATGACAATCTGTGTGGATGCCCTCATCCGGTTCAGCCATCGGCACGCAGAAAAAGCCCTGTCTCTGTCAGAACTGGAAATCAATCCGGAGCGAAAGGCCGAGCTTGAAAGGATTGCAGATATCTGCACTAACATACCCGAAAACCCTCCACGGGATTTGCATGAGGCATTGCAGTATTACTGGTTTGTTCATTTGGGGGTAACCATCGAACTCAACACCTGGGATGCCTTTGATCCGGGGCGTTTGGATCAGCATCTGTATCCATTTTACCGGAAAGGTATCGAGAAGGGATCATTAACACGCGAAACCGCCGAGGAACTGCTCCAGTGTTTCTGGATCAAGTTTAACAATCAGCCGGCGCCTCCCAAGGTTGGTGTTACGGCGGCCGAAAGCGGCACATACACGGACTTTGCTCAGATCAATGTTGGCGGGATGATGCCGGATGGATCTGACGGGGTAAACGATGTATCCTATCTGCTTCTGGATGTCATAGAGGATATGCGCCTGCTTCAGCCAAGTTCATCTGTACAGGTCAGCAAGAAAAATCCGGACAGGTTCGTCAAGCGTGCGGCCAAGATCATTCGAACCGGCTTTGGCCAGCCGTCCTTATTCAATGCTGATCTTATTGTCCAGGAGCTGGTCCGCCAGGGAAAATCGCTGGATGACGCCCGTCGTGGCGGATCCAGCGGATGTGTGGAGGTAGGAGCCTTTGGAAAGGAAAGCTACACTCTTACCGGATACTTCAATATGCCAAAAGTATTTGAGATCACACTTCATAACGGAAAAGACCCCATGACCGGAAAGAAAATCGGAATTGAAACCGGAAGTCCCGAACAGTTTGCTGATTTCGATGAATTCTTTAATGCCTTTGTCCGTCAGATGAATCATTTTATCGATATCAAGGTCAGGGGCAACAACGTTATTGAGCGGCTCTATGCCAGGTTTATGCCTGCTCCCTTTCTGTCACTGCTGATTGATGACTGCGTGCTAACCGGAACGGATTACCATGACGGCGGCGCCCGGTATAACACCTCCTACATTCAGGGTGTTGGTCTGGGTTCCATGACTGATATGATGTCAGCCGTCAGATATCATGTTTTTGATAAAAAGAATCTTTCCATGACAGGGCTTATGACCGCCCTGGCGAATGATTTTTCCGGCCATGAAAGAACCCGGCTGATGCTGATGAACAAAACCCCCCGGTACGGAAATGACGACGATTATGCCGATGATATTATGAAATCTATTTTTGATGCTTATTTTGCTGCCGTTGATGGCCGGAAAAATACCAGAAACGGCGCCTATCACATCAATCTTCTGCCCACAACCTGCCATGTCTATTTTGGGTCCGTGACTGGAGCAACGCCTGATGGCAGACGCGCCCACGAGCCGCTTTCCGAAGGAATTTCACCGGTGCAGGGCGCAGATCGAAATGGTCCGACCGCTGTTCTCAAATCTGCAGCCAAGATGGATCACGTTCGAACAGGCGGAACTCTTCTCAACCAGAAATTTACGCCGCAACTTCTGAAGACGGACAAGGATTTGGACAGGCTGGTTCAACTGGTGCGCACCTATTTCAAGCTGGACGGGCATCACATCCAGTTCAATGTGACGGATGCGGCAACCCTCCGCGCCGCCCGGCAGCATCCTGAAAAATACCGGGACTTGATTGTCCGTGTTGCAGGCTACAGCGATTATTTCTGCGATCTGGGCGAAGCACTTCAGGATGAGATCATTGCCCGAACTGAACATGGAAGCTTCTGAACTTACAGCACAACGGAGCCTGCAAGTATTTTGACGCATACTGCATGCATGTGTGGCACAAGAAAGAATTTCTGTATCTTTCTTAAATTCGATCACCCTATATATGAAAATGGTACTTCCCCCTTTGGAAAAGGGGGACCGAGGGGGATTTTTCAGGTGGATAGCCTCCTAAATCCACCCTGGCCCCCCTTTTCCAAAGGGGGGAATCCTTTCGATTTTAGTTGTGATTGTTTGATGAAAAATTTCGGAATGACTGCTCTGGAGAACCCGAAGCTCCGTTTGGTCGCCTGGTTTCCCCATTTGGGCAAATGGTTTGTCCGTTAGGGCGACCGGCCGGTCGCCCCTACGATGTTCAACGATAGCGTGGATTACCTGTGCCAACTGTCTTTTTAATCATCGTCATGATCATATCTCGATAAAGGTGATAGATGATGCAGATATTTGTAGGGGCGACCGGCCGGTCGCCCGAAATTGTGTCGCCAGGTTTGTCCGTTGGGCAAATGGTTTGTCCGTTAGGGCGACCGGCCGGTCGCCCCTACGATGTCAACGATTCCATGTCGATGGTTACGGTCGCCCGAAATTGTGTCGCCAGGTTTGTCCGTTGGGCAAATGGTTTGTCCGTTAGGGCGACCGGCCGGTCGCCCCTACGATGTCAATGATTCCATATCGATGGTTACGGTAGAGCGATATTCCTTCAAATGATAGCGTGGATTACCTGTGCCCACTGTCTTTTCAACCATCGTCACGATCATATCTCGATAAAGCTGATGATTGATTTCTTCTGGTTTGTCAATCAATTGGTCAACTTTTCCCGTAATTGGTTCATTGCTCCCATCTTCCTTAAACTGAAAAGTCCTGTGTTTAGGAATAAATCCTTAAAAAAACTCCTCGCAATTTGATCTCTTCCTCATGGATATTAAAATGTCAGACGGACGCGAGCAGGTTCCCGTTTCGGGGGTGGATGTGTTGCAAGAAACCGTTCGATTTTCTCCTTACGGCTCTCCAGTCCCATACGTTCGATAACGAAATCTTCAGGCGTGGAGGCTATCATTTGTTCCAGAGCCTGGAGCTCCGCTTGAATTTGAAGGTATTCATGAAGGTTCATACGTCTCCCTCCTCATGCATATCTGTGCGTTGTACAATGTATCTAACACCCATTGGGCCGGATTGTTACGGATATATTCCCGGATTTGGTCCAATTCAGTTTCATTGCGGACGACGTGTTCCCAATAATTGCGTTGCCATAATTTTACGCCGGGGGTGGTGTGCAATTCATTGATGCGTTTTGTAACCGCAGATTTGAGCCCGGCCATCACCGCTCCAATAGATCGTGGTCGTGGACCCGTTGGAATGACCCGGTTGTCCGTTATGACAACAGGATTATCTGTAGGGGCGACCGGCCGGTCGCCCGAAATTGCGTCGCCAGGTTTGTCCGTTGGGGCAAATGGTTTGCCCGTTGGGCCGTCCGATTTCCCCATTTGGGCAAATGGTTTGTCCGTCAGGGCGACCGGCCGGTCGCCCCTACAATGCGCCATATTCCCGGAATTGGTAATAACCACGATCCCATGAAAATGATTGGGCATCACCACCCATTCGTCCAATTCTATTTCATTGCGGATTTTGGCGGTTTTCAACCATTCATTCGCGACAATTTCCCCAGCGTTATTCAACCGCATTTGATTGTCAACGATATCCCCGAACAGACACAACCGGTTCTGGGTGCAAATCGTGATGAAATACGCACTGGCCTTGGAATAATCGTATCCGCGCAATCGGATTGATCGACGGTCGTTATGGGGCACCTGTGTGGGCGACCGGCCGGTCGCCCCTACGGTTGTTCGCACAGAAGGATCGATCTTCATAGACAGGCCTCCATTTTTTCCAGTAATGGTGTCACCCGCACCTTGCCGGTGAGCAAGTCTTGCATGAGGGCGGTTTTGAGGGATCGGAGTTTTTTCAACTGTGATTCAATGGTTTCGCTGTACTGAATACTTTGATTAAGACTCTTCGAAATCTCAATTTGCTCATCATACGAAGGTCTGCCAATCCACAATGCACTGATATCATTTCGGTTTAGCGATGGGGAACCAGACTTAGTACCGAATTTAGCTAAATCAAGATGAAAAAAAAGATAGTAAACGAATAGTTCGTGATTACCCCAAAAATTCGTAACATAGAGGCTAGTGTCGTGTGCCCAAAAATCATTTTCGATATAATGTACCTTTCCTATGGTTCCTTTTCTCCCAATCACAACATTAGGGCCTCGGCTTGTAGCCTGAGAATGATAGCCTATTATACCGCTTGATGTGATTACTGGAAATGGCCCATCACGAAGTTGTTCTTCTGTTATATCATGCCCCCTTTGCAATGATGCGAGTCTTCCGAGCTGGATGGGCTCCCACTCCACCGGAATCCGCCCCACCGGCGAATCCTTGAATTCATGAGTTTCTTCGGAACGAAGGTTGCCGTGTTCATCAATTCCACGGGTGAGGATATCCTGCATCAGGCCGGTCTTGATGCGCTGCTGCTTGGCGATCAAGCCTTCCGTCTGTTCAATCGCCCGATCCACCGTCGAGATAACTTCAGCGATTTTTGATTGTTCGGGTTTGTATTCAGGCAGTTGGATAGTGATTGAACGAAGTGCCCCCTGATTCAGCTTAGCGCGTGTACCTCCTACAATGCATGACTGAATATCTTTATGTTCGAGGGTGTAAAAAATTGCATCCTGGGAAAAATCGTTTTTAGCTCTTAGCACATGAGCATGGTTGTTGACCCAACTCTTGCCGGAGATTCGGTACGCAATAGGCTGGGTAGCAAATTCATCGAAACGACCGCCATCTTCTGCAATGAGGATCAGGGGTTCATCGAAAATGAAGTCATTAATGTAGCCTTGTAATCCATTCGCGCCATAATAAGGAATATTGCCAATTCGTTTTTCACGATCTTCCGAATTAACGGGGATACGCTTACTGTCGAGAATATCGCAACATTCCTCCAACTTCCATGTCAACCATTCAGAAGAAGTGTTCACTTCAAACGTCTCCCTTCACCATTCAAAATTCCCCCCAAATATCCCAACCCTTAATCCGTTCAACTCCGTCAGCGTCTTTTCCAGTTCCCGGCTGCCAACAGCATATTTATTCATCACTACTTCCATCTATTTTCATAGGTTCCAGCACATGCCGTGCTTCCAGTTCCAACCTGAGTTCCTGCTCAGAGGGAAGCACCCTCAGATATTTTGACGCGAATAGTTGCCGGCTTTCATGAAGTACAGAATAACGCACTACGGTATGGTCTTTGTCACGGCAAAGAATGATGCCCAGGGTGGGGTTATCATCCTCACCTTTTTTGAGGTCGTCAAACATGCGCACATACATATCCATCTGACCTATGTCCTGATGGGTGAGTTTCCCTGTTTTAAGATCAATCAGCACAAAACATTTGAGCAGATAGTTATAAAAAACCAGATCAATGTAAAAATGGCTGGTTTCGGAACTGATGCGAAACTGTCTGCCTACAAAGGAAAACCCTTTGCCAAGCTCCAGCAGGAAGTGTTGCAGTTTGGCGATAATGGCGCTTTCCAACTGATTTTCGTGTACTGTTTCGCCCTCCGGCAGACCCAGAAATTCCAGCACATAAGGGTCCTTGATAAACTCCGGCACAACATTGTCTTTAGCAGTAACAGGCTGACTTGCTATGGGGGGTTTCAATAAGCGATCATACCAGACGGTTGCAATATTGCGCTCCAGTTGGCGGGTACTCCAGTTCTGTTCGGCGGCTTCCCGGATGTAGTATTCCCTTGCATCTGAGTTCTCTACCCGCATAATCAGGCGATAATGGGACCATGTCAATTGGCTACGCAGCGCGTAGCTTTTGTTAAAATCAGGAAATGTCGTATAGAACTGCCTGAAATTCTTAAGGTTAGCCGCAGAAAAACCCTTGCCGAACTCATCGCCAAGCCGGCGGGAAAGCTCCCGGATCAGAAAGTCTCCGTAATCGGCCCGTTGCCGACCCTGCTGTTCCTCTTCGACGATTCTTTGGCCAATCTTCCAGTAGGCTTCCACCATCATGAAATTGATGCTGGCGTAGGCTTTTTGGCGCGCATCCCGCAGAATTGTCCGGATGTTGTCAAAAAAATCATTGTTCCAATCTTTGGTGTCATTCATCTCAAATACCCTAACCCTTCCAGAAACCCGTTCAATTGTCCAAGCGTTTCGTCCCGCTTCCGCTCCAGTTCACGGCTGCTGATGGCGTATTTATTCCAGAGATTCTCCACTCCCTGAATCAGTGCCCGCTTTTCGGCATTGAGGTATTGCTCCAGCTCCCGGCCGGCAATATCATAGAGTTTTTTCAAAATCAGGCGTTTGGCTTCCTCATCGGTCAGTTGTCCGCCGATTTTCGCAATCAGTGTGTCGGTTCGGGCAATGCGCGCCAGCAGTGCCGCCTTGTCTTTTTGCAGGACGGCGCTTTTTTTCTGATCTGTCTTGTTGCCCGTATTCATCTCTGCAATCTGCCTGTCCACCTGACGAATCAGTTCCAGGTTTTCAGCCGTAAACCCTTCACTACCCAGCCGTTTTAGCTCAATCTTCATTTCCAGCTCGGTGGTTTTTTCCTTTAATGTGGCCTTGGCATCCTTGATTTTTGTTTCAATCTTCTTGATGGAATCGTCCAGTTTTTTCAGTTTGTATAGTTCTTTCCTCGCAGACGCGCCGGTGCTGCCATTCAAGTCGTCGATCAAATCTTTCAGCGCCTTTTTGATAACAGCAGCGGTAACCTTCTCATCTTCATCCGGCTCGTAGGCGGCGATCTCCTGAGCGGTTTCGACTGCCTCGGCCAGTTCGCTTTGCAGCTCGCTAATTTTGGCGTCCAATGCTTCAATGGCATCGGACTCGGCCTGAAAGAATTCCGCGATCAGATAGTCATCGGGAATCAAAGTATGGTGCCATCCGGTGGAAACAACGGTCTTCAGGTCGTAGCGGATCTGCTGCCACCAGTTGACAAAAACTCCCGCGCTCTTGAATTCGTCCAAGATGGGCGACCGGCCGGGGGATTCATGTGCGGGCGACCGAGCTGGGGGGCCATGTGCGGGCGACCGGCCGGTCGCCCCTACCAATTTTTCTTTGATTGTGGTCAGGAGATCGAGGCGGACATCCGGCATTTTGCGACCGTTGCCATTGCCGTTGTTTGCACGCTCCAGCCTGGCAAAATCGTTCCGGGCGACATTGGTCGCCATCTGACCGTCTTTCTTGAGGCTGGCCAGCATGTGCTGCACGAACATGAGATCGGCTTTTTTACCGGTCTCGGGACACCATTCCCTAAAGCGATGGGGGAATTGGACGCTGGCGCGACTGTAGTTCTGCGAAAACGGCGGATTAGCGAGTACCCGGTCGAATTTTCTAATCTGCCCATTCTCCAGTATTTGAGGGTCTTCCAGGGTATCGCCGTTCTCAATGGTAAAACGGCTGATATTATGAAGGATCATATTCATGTTACAGATGGACCAGACCGTGCCATTGGAATCCTGACCATACAGAGCCAGGTCGTTGGGGTCCTGGCCCTGCTCTTCCACATACTGGTGCGCCTGAATCAGGAAGCCGCCGGAGCCGACCGTTGGGTCATAAATCGTATTTCCGGCCTGGGGCTTTACGAGTTGAACGAGCAGGCGGACAACCTCGGCGGGTGTATAAAACTTACCGCCCTTTTTACCGGCGCTATCGGCAAAATATTTGATCAGGTATTCATACGCCGCGCCAAGGTAAACTGGTTAACTGATACCCCCTCTTCAGTTGAGCGGATTACAAGCTCTCTATGTTTTTCAGCAGGCACCCTTAATGTCAAATGCCCACGGAATTTTTTAAGACCAAATGGAGTTGGGATTGGCACGCCTTCTTCCTTGAGCCAAGCAATGGTTTCTCTCACCACAAATTCAATTTCTCGCAGCGCATCTAAAACCGTGCTTCCATGGGCGGACAAAGAAGAAAATTCAAGACACCTGGCTATATGAACATTGTCTTCTTCAGACCATTCAATCCGAAATGTGTATTTACTGATATCATTTTCCATGTTGCACCTCAAGTTTCTTGATGGCATTTATTACGTCCCTTACCTGATACGATTTAACCATATTACTCGATGATCAAGTTTTTTCAGTAACATGCTGATATTATTGAGTTCATTAAAAATCAAGAATTTTTTATAAATCCTATCAAATCAAGCACTTATGTTTTTTAGACCCAAAAAACTTGATAATCGAGTATTACCATCTTTTTGAAGATTGATTCGTGGATCACCATTCCACGGTATTGTAAAGATGAAGTGGCTCCCCCTGATTCTGGGTTCGCCACAATGTCTTTTGCAAATGGCGACTAAGTCATCAAACGTAACATTATTCGGGTCGATTAATGCGTTTTTCTTCATGTTCAAATGATAGTGAATTCACTATCATAAATCAAGATATTTTTATTCAGACAATTTCTTGACATTAATGTTTAAAAAAGGCACAACCATTCAAGTATTTGACTCGTTGCAACTATACATTGAAAATCCAACAAAATCCGGACATCAATAACGTAAAGTCCATTCAGGCGCTAATTAAGTGATGGATAGCGAATAGTTCCCAGGAGGTATATGCCAAGTTTTCATACCGGAACATCAGTGCGTGTTCACAGATCGCCTGTCAAAAACCTTTTTCTATTAACTAAATGGACGCTGACGGCTCTGATCCTGCTGACCATTACCGGCTGGGAAACCTTGGCCGTTTATTATTCCAACCTGCCGGATGGACTCAGGCTGCCGGGAGCCATCGGGGTCGCACTGGTCTCGATCGGCATACTGCTGAAGGTCCGCCCGGCAGGCAGATCTATTTCGATTTTTTCGTGCATTTTTTTGTTTGTCATCCTCTGGTTCCTGTCTATCCCACCTTCCAACGACCGGGACTGGCAGCCGGATGTGGCCCGACTTTCATGGGCCGAAATAGACGGCGACCGGGTCACTGTACACAACATACGCAATTTCGAGTACCGCAGCGAAACCGACTATACCTCCGCCTATTATGACAAACGTTTCGACCTGAGCAAACTGGAGGCGGTGGATGTGGTGGCCGTTTACTGGATGGGTCCGACCATAGCGCATGTATTTCTTAGCTTCGCATTCGCCGGCGGCGATTATCTGGCTATTTCCATAGAAGCACGCAAGGAAAAAGGGGAAGGGTATTCGACACTTAAGGGTTTCTTTCGTCAATATGAACTCTACTATGTGGTAGCCGATGAACGGGATGTTATCCGGCTGCGCACCAATTATCGCCATGATCCGCCGGAGGATGTTTATATCTATCGGGCGCATCATGGAACTATCGAGAACGGACGGCGACTGTTCCTGTCGTATATGGACCAGATCAATGCACTGAAAGCGCACCCCAGGTTTTACAACACCTTGACCACTAACTGCTCCACCAACATCTGGCTGAACACACGCGTCAATCCGGACCATCTACCGTTCAACTGGAGGATTCTGCTAAGCGGCCATATTCCGGAATACCTCTATGAAATGGAAAGTCTGGATAACAGCTTGCCCTTTCCAGAACTTGAAAGGCGTGCTCATGCCAATGCTCGGGCGCAGGCGGCCGATACCGCTGCGGATTTTTCGCTGCGTATCCGGGAGCCAGGTAAATGAAAACCATTCATTCTGGAGCAGTAATAGCCACGTTCTGGCTGATCCTGACCGCCTTCTTTCTTGCCGCTGCGGTACCGGCCAGGGCCGATGAATCAGCCAGCACAGCGGGCGGAGCCAAACGGCCAAAAATCTGTCTCGTGCTGTCCGGCGGGGGTGCGCGGGGTGCAGCTCACGTTGGTGCGTTAAAGGTTCTGGAAGAGTACCGCGTGCCGATTGACTGCATTGCCGGCAACAGCATGGGAGCGCTGGTCGGCGCCGCCTACGCAACGGGAACCAGCGTACCGGAAATGGAGAAAATCATCGCGGGAAT
>Ga0194038_1001489_pt1 | contig 10114 bp, 7 predicted proteins | sample JunL226m_MetaG_FD_148630 | JGI IMG/M metagenome (GOLD analysis project Ga0194038, IMG submission 148630) | Anoxic zone freshwater microbial communities from boreal shield lake in IISD Experimental Lakes Area, Ontario, Canada - Jun2016-L227-6m | ecosystem: Environmental > Aquatic > Freshwater >...
ATTCGGGAGACGAGAGTCGGGGGAAGCGAGATGGGCAAAAGAAACTGCTTTTTCTAGGACGCATTCATCCGAAGAAGGGACTGGTGAATGCCATTCGTGCTTTCAAGAAAGCCCTAGACGCTCGACGCTCGACGCTCGGCTCTGCTAAATGGCAATTTATCATTGCAGGGTGGGATCAGGGAGGACATGAAGCTGATTTAAAGTTACTGTGCGACGAGCTTGGACTGCTTTGGACAGATCGTCGCAACTTAACTCCAGCTCTCGACTTTCGTCCCTCGTCGATCGACTCTGCAGTCCATTTCCATGGACCTGCATTTGGTGAGGAGAAGGATTTGCTCCTTCGCTCCGCAGATGCCTTCATCCTCTCATCCTTCAGTGAGGGGTTGCCAATGTCGGTACTGGAGGCATGGGCTTATAGACTCCCAGTTCTGATGACTTCTGAGTGCAACCTGTTGGAGGGTTTCGCTGTAGACGCGGCGATTACGATCGATACAGGGGTTGCCAGTATAGCAGACGGACTAAACACACTATTCCAAATGAAAGAGTGTGATCTTTCTGCAATGGGGGGAAATGGTTATCAACTCGTGAAGGAACGATTCACATGGCCGATTGTTGCACGGCAGATGAGAGCTGTCTATGACTGGGTGCTCGGAGGTGGGACCCAGCCGGAATGTGTAAAGGAAATCTGATGACTGAGATATTTAAGAATCAGAAAGCACTTGTGCTTAGGGGCAGTGACTTAGGGGTGAAATATCATGTTGTATCACGGGTGTCCGGTTAACTGAGTGACTAGCTTTTGGAACATTCATAAAATGAGCGTCTTGCAGAAGAATATGGATGTCACGCATTTGAAATTGGCCGCTCTGGACGGCAGGCTCGTCGGCCATGAATTCCGGCCGCTATGTCCTTTCCCAAGTCCTCGACCTCGTCGACCGCAAGACGCTCACCCGCTTGGTGGAGCGCTACGATGCCGAGTCCCGCGTGCGCCATTTCGGTTGTCGCCAACAACTCATCTGCATGGCGTTTGCTCAACTGACGTGGCGGGAAGGACTGCGGGATATTGTCGACTGCCTGAATGCACGGCCCCATGCCCGCTACCATCTGGGCTTCCGGGAGCCTTTGGCCAAATCGACTTTGGCCGATGCCAACGAAGCGCGCGACTGGAGGCTCTGGGAGGATTTGGCCAAGACCCTCATGCGCAAAGCCCGTCCGCTCTACGCTGGGGAGGATCTCGGGCTCGACATCCACAACACGGTTTACGCACTGGACTCCACGACCGTCGATCTCTCCCTGACGCTCTTCCCGTGGGCGGATTTCAGGACAACCAAGGCCGGGATCAAGATGCACACGCAGATCGACCTGCGGGGACCCATTCCCACCTGCATCTTCATCTCCGCCGCCCGCCAGCACGACGTGCGCTGGCTCGACGATCTGTTTTTCGAGCCTGGTGCCTTCTACGTGATGGATCGCGGCTATATGGATTTCAAGCGCATGGATCGGATCGTCCGGGCCGGGGCGTTCTTCGTCACCAGAGCCAAGGAGAATCTGCGCTTCTCCCGGCAACGCTCCCTGCCGGTGGATTTCCCTGCTGGAATTCGCAGCGACCAGATCGGCAAACCCACTCTGCCCAAAGCCCGGGCGGACTTCCCTTCGCTCCTGCGCAAGGTGCGATACTGCGACGAGGAGACCGGAAAGGACTTGGTCTTTCTCACCAACAACCTGAGCATTCCGTCGTTGACCGTGGCCAAGCTTTACCGGTTGCGCTGGCGCATCGAACTGTTCTTCCGCTGGATCAAAGGCCATCTGCGCATCAAGCATTACTACGGGACGAGCCCCAACGCGGTGAAGACCCAGATATGGATCGCGGTGTGCGTTTACCTCATGGTGGCCATCCTTCACAAGCAATTGGAACTGCCTGGCACCTTGCACAGAACTTTGCAACTTTTGAGCGTTCACCCGTTTGAAAAAATGCCTCTCCATGAACTACTTACAGAAACCGACTCCAGAGATTTGAAATCACTAGACTCTAACCAACTGTCTCTGTGGGACTTATAACCGGACACCCGTGATGTTGTATAGGAATGCATTCTAGCTAAGGCATGCTTAACATTTAGTTTTTTCCGATCATGGATTCTGTCGTGACATTACCAATCCCGTATTATCTCTGCGTGGTCGCTGTTATTTACCTTTTGTGGAAAGGATGGAAGTCACGATGGGAGGCGTGGGGTATTCCAATGCTGGCAGTGGCGGGAACAACGGGAATCTGGTATCTGCTGGATCCGATTTACAACGACTATGACCGCTATATTAGGGAAGTCGGGGCAGAGAATCTCACCAATGGTTGCTGGGAAATTTTGCTATTTCTTGCAGTTTTGGGTGTCTTCATTCCCAAGATCAGCAATAGGATCAATGCTGATCTTGAGGGGAGAAAAAGTCAGATCTTCCAAATGATCCGGGACAGGGAAATCGACACGCCTCAGTTTCAGGATCGAATTGCCGCTTTAACTGTGGTGATCCTTGTGGCCTGGGGGATGCTAATGGTGATAGCCCTCTTCCGTGTGAACTTCGACATCGTCGGACTTTTCTTTCCATACTTGGGTGAAAAAGCTCAACCTTGGGCGCGTGATCGGATCGGAACTGGTATAGACGCACTCTATGCTCTTGCCGGGTATTTACAAATTCTTCTGATTGCGTTGCTGGGAGCCTGCTTTGCTCTATCCACACGAATTTCCTCAATGCTGATGGCAGGAATAGGCTATTTTTTGGCCTCCCCTACAATTCTCTTTGACCGAACTAGAAGCTCCATGTTGGCAATTTTAATGCCTGGCTTGATGGCACTGGTGACGCTCCGAATCCGAGGTGGAATTGTCATAAGGCTTGCTGTCATCATCGCGAGTTTTTTAGCGTTGGAGAGTTGGTTCAAATTTGTGATCGATAACCGCGATCTGGCGAATATTGCAGTTGCATTTAAGCAAGGAGGAACAACAGATGCCGAAGTCAAAGCTAGAAAGCACCTTGGTTTTAATATGTTTGAGGAGCTAGGCTTTGTGAACTATTTCATTGAGCAGGGAACCTATCGGGTGAACTGGGGTACTCGCTATTTTGCCGAGTTAGTAAATCCTATTCCCAGGGTTCTCTGGCCCGGGAAACCCTTGATTGGGGTAGATTACGCGATCGCCCGAGGCATGGGCTATGGGGAGCAGGGCGCCAAATCAGCGGGTATTGCAGCTACTATATCTACTGGAATGATTGGTCAGGGTATCGTAAACTTCGGGCGGATTCTCGGTCCTGTAGCCGCTGCTCTGCTCATGGCGGTTTGGGCAGCCATTCTTGCTAGGCAGGATTTGTTGGGGAATGATATCGGTCATCTCTTGCTCTACGCCGTAGGCTTAGTGCTGACCTACAATCTGGGACGGGATATCACGCTCCTTAACGTTTATCCTTTCCTTTTTGGGTGGATGCTCTTGGGATTGATAAATCGAAATAGGGTTCAGGATGCACCACTTTCAATAGGATAGGCATAACATTATAAAGCATATTTTCCATGCTGAGAAATGATTATGCTATAGATCTGCTAAGATGGATGGCAATCGTTGCAGTCGTGATCATTCATTCGGGATTTGTCAGCAGATATTCCGAAAATGCAATTCACATTATACTCCGATTACAAATGATATTGGGATGGTGCGTGCTTTGTTTCTTTTCGATATCTGGATTTTTGCAGGCCAAGAAAGAGCTAACCCCGAAGGCATTTCTAAACAATCGGTTCCAAAGATTGATAATTCCGTATTTCTGTGTCTCACTAATCGTTTGGCTGATTCTGTACGCCATAAATGGTGCTGGCATCTATCATCCCAAAAATGCGAACGATCTTAATGTTATAAACTTTGCAAAACGTATGCTGTGCTTTCAGGGCATGGGCCCGCAGTTTTACTTCCTGCCATATTTGTTTATCATTTCGTTTGCGGTATTCCTCCTGAAAAAAGGCATAGCAATAAATTATATTTTTTACATCGCTCTTGCATGCGTGATCCTACAGTTTGTGATGGTCGGGCATTTGGAAGTGCACGGTGGCAACCCTGAGTGCCTCGGGCTCTATTTTACCTCATACACCCTCGGAATGATGCTCGCTGGGGAGGAAAAGGGGATGCGCTCCACGCACGCAATTCTGCTTCTTGGAACCTGCGCTGGTCTATTGATTGTTTTCTATTTTCATGAGGTGTTCTTGATGTTTATTTTTTTGCCGGTATGGCTCTATCAAGGCATCAAGGCTTGCAAGTCTTTGACAATTGCTGGGAAATTCATGAGTTCGTTCAGTGCCGGTGCAGTGTATCTTTGGCACACGCCAATCCTGCTCCCTGTTTGTTCCATTCTTTTACAAAAGTCCGGAATACATGATCTGGCGAATTTTCTTCTATCGTGTATTGCGGCAATTGTCGCATCGTTAATTCTACACGAAGGGTTTAAAGCCTTGAATATTGATAAATACTTATCTTTGTAATCCAATCCATTTTTGATGAACGGCTTCAGAAAAAGTAATATAAATCCCTTTGCGTAGACTGAATTTGGAGCCGTTTAGTTCATGCTAATGATAGGAGCCATTCCAACCCGTGAGACTAGATTCTTTTAACAATTCCAATTTTATTCGGGGCGCATCGCCAGCGCTGGAAATCCTCTGGTGGTTTGTCAGGTCACTTCTCTTTGCCCCGTGGTTTCCTATTCCCTCTGGTCTGAAAGTGGCAGCTTTGCGTCTCTTTGGGGCCAAGATAGGTGAGGGGGTTGTCATCCGTTCGCGAGTGAACATCTCTTTTCCCTGGAGGCTTTCTCTCGGCGATCATATCTGGATAGGTGATGAGGTGATGATTCTAAGTCTCGCGCCCGTGACCATTGGATCCCATGTCTGTATTTCTCAGCGGGCATTTCTCTGCACGGGATCCCATCGTTTTCACTCCGAATCATTTGACCTGGTGACCAAGCCCATCGTGATCGAAGAGGGATGTTGGGTGGCGGCCAATGTCTTCGTCGGTCCCGGGGTCACCCTACGGTCGGGCTCCATGTGCTGCGCGGGTGCCGTGGTGCTGGCAAGCTCGGGTCCGGGTCAGGTACTGATCGGCAACCCTGCGGTGCCAAGGAGTGGTTCCTCAAAGCCGTGTTGAAGAGAATTCCTCTCTTGCTGGTGCTAGGCTTCATAGCCTGTGCATTTTTTGTGATTGAGGGTAATGCCTTCTCTCGGTTCTGGCATCACCTTCTTGTGGTTTCGGTTCCTCTAGAAAAGGCCGATGCCATCATCGTGCTTGGAGGGGAGCCGCAGGCGAGACCTCTGGAAGCAGCCCGTCTTTTCAAGGTCGGCGTGGCGCCGATCATCTTTGTGACGGGCGTAGGGGATTCGGAAGCCAACAGGCGCTCGCTTCTGGAGGCGGGGGTTCCGCCATCAGCGATCATCGTGGAGCGTAACGCGACGACAACCTATCAGAATGCCAGCTTATTGAAGCCCCTGCTAGATCGTGCCCAGATTAAGAATGCTCTCATCGTTACCTCGCCGTTTCACACAAGGCGAGCCTTGGCCACTTTCCAAAAGGTGATCCCCGAGGTCAAATTCGGGATCGTCGGCGCCTCCATCACTTGGTGGGGCGCCAAGGAAGGTCAGGGAGATGTGAATCGGTTTGCCATGATCGAGTTCTTGAAGACGATTGAATATTGGCTCATCTATGGAGTCTCGCCGATGCTCCGCATCCCGTAAGGAAGGCTTCCAGTTTTATCCTTCCGTTCATTTTCACCCCAGATGCCTTCGATTCTCTTTATCAATAGGGTTTATCCTCCAGACGAGGGGGCGACTGGTCGAGTGCTGGAGTATCTCTGCCGGGGATTGGTCGCCAAGGGGTGGACGGTTTCCGTGCTTGTCACTGCCGGAGGCCGGTCCTCAGCCGGATTAAGCTTCAAGGATGGGGTGGCCATTCACAGGATTGGCGGGGCTTTCTCTAAAAAAAACCTACTCCTGCGGGCTTTTGGATATGCGCTGATGATCCCGTCGTTTTTTTTCAAATCGCTGTTCCTGCCCCGTGCCGATGTGGTGGTGACGATGACCGACCCACCGATGCTGCTCGTGATTGGGCCGCTGATCAGATTATTCAAAGGGTCGAGGCTCGTTCACTGGGCGCAGGATCTCTATCCCGAGGTGGCGGAGGAGTTGGGAGTTTTCCCCAAAGGTGGATTGGCGGCCAGAGTGCTGACTTTTCTCTCTTCGAGCACCATGCGTGCCCACGATCGTACGGTCGCGTTGGGTCGTTGTATGAGGAAGCGACTGCTGAAAAGGGGGTTAAGGGATGATCAGATCCGGGTCATTCCCAATACGGGAGTGGAGCAGGAGATTGCCGTCGTCCCAAGAGAGGATCGAGGCTTCCGTGATCGCAACGGACTTGGTGACGATTTTATCATCGAATACTCTGGCAATATGGGAAGGGCGCACGAATTTGAGACTGTATTGGATGCGGCCGTTAAGCTTCAGGACCTGGGTGTGACTGGAATCACATTCCTTTTTGTTGGTAACGGGCCAAGAGAGGCTTGGCTCAAGGAGGAGGTGGCGCAGAGGAACCTCCAGAATGTGAAATTCCTGCCAGGTCAGTCATCTGCAGTGCTGGGAGAGAGTCTTGCTGCTGCAGATCTTCATCTTGTCACGATGCGTCCACGGATGGAGGGCTTGGTCGTGCCGAGTAAGTTCTATGGAGTGATGGCATCCGCGAGACCATGTCTGTTTGTGGGGTCGCTGGAGTCAGAAATAGCGCAGGTCATTTTAGAACTAGGTATAGGGGAGGTAACACTTCCAGGGGAGAGTCAAAGGATGGTTTCTGTAATTCAGGCTTATAGAGGTTCTTGCGAAAGGGGACGGGATGAAGGATTGCGAGCGCGGGACTCGGTACGTTCTCAGAACGCAACGGAACTTTTTCTAAAAACAGTTTCAGAAATGCTTGCGTAATTATTTATCTGTGGGCACAGTAGCTTCGATTATTCAAATAAACATGAAGATTCACCCCTCCACCCCAGATCATGAATATCGATAGCTACGCTGTAAGCAGCACTGTAGCGCGTACCTCTAAAAGGACTGCGCCGCGTCCCGAAAGTAGTTCCGCAGCGCGTGCGGAGCTTGTTGCTAGATCTAAGTCTGTAACCGCAAAGCGGTTTCGCTCCCGGGGAAGGGGGGCGGCAACACTCTTTGCCTTATCATCGTTGGTCCTCGATTTACTCCTTTGGCTTGGACTCTATTTTGGAATATCTACTCTCACGGGTTCCTACAATGCCATCACAGTTGGTTCAGTAATCATTCCAATAGGGATACTGATGTTTTCGATCGCCCTGATTGGTGGTTATAAAATACACACCGATTTTGCGTGTTTACGCTACTCCAGCGAGCACTTGATAGCCTGTATGGTGGCCTACCCTTTAGCCGCTTTTTTCCAGTATGCAGTAGCTTCGTTTGGCAGTGAGGTGGGATCCAGTCGTGCTATTTTTTCAGTATCGATCCTACTATTTGCGATTATATCACTTATTGGCAGGAGAGTCTTCTGGTTTAAAAACTGTCGATATCGTTCGCGGGGGAAAATCCTAGCAATTGTGGATGAGCTGTACGGGCCGCAGTTTTATGCCGAATACGTTCGCAGCGGGCAGCATCAGATTCTGCGATGCTTTGCCGCAGGATCCTCCATGCTCGGCAAGCCCATTGCTGGTGAAGGATCGCCGATTGTGCGTTATCCGCTCAGCAAGATGCTCTCTTTGCTTAATCGAAGCTACACGGCCAACTACGAGGGTATTGTCATTGCATCACGGTTTTCCAAGATCGATCCAGCCATCATGATGCAGCTCGGAGTGATTCATTTTGAGGAAACGCCTGTCTACTCCATGGACTCGTTTTACGAAACCTTCTGGTCCAAGCTTTCTCTCGAAATCGTCGGCTCGGGGTGGCCGTTTGAAGCAAATTTCGTTTTGGTTAAAAACTCGATTTATTCTGCCCTTAAGCGCATCGTGGATGTGGTCGTTTCGCTGATCGCGTTGATTCTCCTATCGCCCGTGATGCTCCTCGTTGCATTGCTTATCTGGATCAAGGATGGATCTCCAATTATTTACTCACAGAAGAGAGTGGGGATTAATCAAAAGCCATTTTCCATGTATAAGTTTCGTTCCATGAAATTAGGGAGCGATCAGGGTGACTCGTATACGCGGGAGGGTGACGCCCGGGTGACCCCTCTTGGGGTTTTTCTGCGCAAGGTCCGCCTTGATGAGCTACCCCAACTCTGGAATGTGCTTAAGGGAGACATGAGCCTTATCGGACCGAGGGCCGAATGGACTAAGCTTGTGGAGGAATATGAAGCTCAAATCCCCAACTACCATTTCCGTCATCTCGTAAGACCGGGAATCACGGGATGGGCGCAGGTGAATTACCCCTATGGAGCATCACTCGACGACACGCTACAGAAACTCTCGTATGATCTCTTCTACATCAGGAACTTCTCGCTCCGACTTGATGCCGAGGTGCTGCTTAAAACCCTCCATGTGATGACCTTTGGCAAAGGACGGTGAGGGGCTGAACGAGCGGTTAACTGACATGTGAGGGAGTAGGGGGAGCAATGACTGAAGAACGGGTTATTCATCCGATTCAACCGATCCACAAATTTTTCACCATTGATGCCCTTCGTGATAAGTTGTTTCTGATCCCATGCCGATTGACCGATTATTTCTCCCAAAGTGGTTGTTGCCACTGCTTGTCCTAGGGCTGACTTGGTGTGCGACACTGAGGATACTCTGGACCGACTGGAGATTAGACCCTCAATACAGTTACGGTGTCCTTGTGCCGCTGCTGGTGATCGGGCTTTTGTTGAAACGCTGGGAAGAGAAGCCGGTGCGTTCCACTCTGCATCCAGGGGAAAAACGTATTGCGGCGGTGCTGTTCTGCCTCGCTGGACTCTTGTTGGCGTTGACCATTCCGATGTCCGTGGCAAACCCCGATTGGCGACCCTTGGGGCTTATCGCCTCCTGTGCTGCCGTGACGATCACGCTTGCGGTCGTGGCATGGGACGGAGGCGTTGCTTGGATGAGGTATTTTGCATTTCCAATCTGCTTCTTTCTGATCGCTGTCCCGTGGACACGGAATCTCGAGCAGTTCGTCATGTTCCGTCTCATGAGATGGAATGCATCGACGACATTGGAGATCCTCCACTGGGCAGGCTATGATGCCATGCGTCAGGGAAACCTGATCGTGCTACCCTCGGGCGTACTTGATATCGAGGAGGCTTGCAGTGGCATCAGATCGTTACAAAGCGGTCTGATGGCGGCGCTCTTCATGGGAGAGATGTTTCGCCTTATCCCGAGTCGCAGGGTTCTCCTGGTGATTGTCGCGATCCTCGCTGCGGTGGCGGGCAATGTCGCTCGCAATGCACTCCTTGCCCTTATTGCCTCATCGCAAGGACTTGGAGCGGTGTCCGCATGGCATGACCGTGCCGGGATCTTGGTTTTTCTGATCACCTTCGGAACAATTTTTGGATGTGCCTACTTCTGGAGAAGAAAGGTGCGAAATCCGTTAGCGCAGGAGCAATCTGCCCCTCGAAAACCAGCGACTAAGGCAGAAGATAAGGGGTCGGGATGGTGTCTCGCGGCGGTCGCTCTTATTCTCTCAAGCTCGCTGGTCCTCACGGAGATCTGGTTTGTATCGCATGAACAGGGCGATCGAGGACGATGGGACTGGAGTCTTAGACGTCGTGAGGGGGTGCAGGGTGTGACAGGTGTTCCACTCTCGCCAAGCACCCTTCGGCTGCTGTTTTACCCCACGGGATTTTCGGAAAAATGGATCACTCCAGAGGGGAAAAGAGGGCAGATGTTTTTCTTTGAATGGCCTGCCGGCCGCACGGCGGTTCAAGCAGTAGCCATGCACAATCCGGAGGCTTGTCTGTCGAGTGTCGGGATGCATTTACTATCCAGCCTCGCTCCCCTGACATGTGATCTTGGTTCCGGAAAGATCCCCTTTAAGTCATGGGTCTTTGAGGAACACGGTCGGTCGGTTTATGTCTTTCAAGCACTAATTGAAAATGGCGCTGAGGCAGGAAAAAACCCTGATGCCCCTGAGGAC
>Ga0194038_1001492_pt1 | contig 10097 bp, 8 predicted proteins | sample JunL226m_MetaG_FD_148630 | JGI IMG/M metagenome (GOLD analysis project Ga0194038, IMG submission 148630) | Anoxic zone freshwater microbial communities from boreal shield lake in IISD Experimental Lakes Area, Ontario, Canada - Jun2016-L227-6m | ecosystem: Environmental > Aquatic > Freshwater >...
GATAAAAAAAGCCTCAACAGCGACTTCGCCACCAATCAGGCGAAAGGTTGGGAAAAAGAGAAAGTGGGCAACCACTACGGAAAAAGCCAGAAAGAAGCGTATTAGGCCCATGGAAACCCTCTCTTTTAAAAAGTATTCTGCATTTTAGACGTATTAAAATGTGTAAAACGCCAGAATCTGGCTTAACGGCCGCTATTAAATACCTTTGACTGATACCCATACTTCTCAATTGACTCCAATTCCCCATGTGCTCATCACTGGCGCCACTGGATTTGTTGGTCTGGCACTATTGAATAAGTTGCTGGCCGACTCTTCTTTGGGGCATCCTCACCTGGCTTTGAGGTCAGATCCATCCAATGACTTTGAATCAATCAATTACTCTGTAGTTGGTAACATCAACTCACGGACGGATTGGCGAGATGTGCTGCAAGGCAAAGATATTGTTGTTCACCTAGCGGCGCGTGTGCATGTTATGGCCGATGCTAGCGACAACCCTCTGATGGCATATCGAGATGTGAATGTAGGGGGAACACTAGAGTTGCTCAGACAGTCGGCAAGAGCGGGGGTAAAGCGATTTATTTTCTTAAGCTCTATTAAGGTCAATGGCGAAGAAACTATTGATGGAAATAAGTTTTCTGAGGATTCTGCTCCAAATCCGATTGATCCTTATGGCGTTAGTAAATTTGAGGCCGAAGAAGGTATCAAAGATTTTTGTAAGGAGGCGGGGATGGAGTACGTCATTATTCGTCCTCCTCTAATGTATGGGCCGGGTGTAAAGGCAAACTATCGAAAATTGCTAGATGTGATTTATCGCGGCATTCCCTTACCTTTCGCCTGTATCTATAACCGCCGTAGCATGTTGGCCTTGGGAAATTTAGTAGATTTCTTGAGCGTAGCTTTGACCCATCCTCGTGCAGCAAATCAAACCTTCCTACTTTCGGATGGTGAGGATTTATCCAGCAAGGAGCTGGTTGAAAAAATTTCTGTATCCATGGGTAAGCGCCCGAGGTTGATCCCACTCCCTGTGAGCATACTTAAGCTGATTGGCACATTATTTGGTCGAAGTCAGGCAGTGAGTCGTTTACTAGGGTCTCTACAAATTGATTCGAGTAAAGCAAGAGAGCGTTTAAATTGGACGCCCCCTTTGACGGCTCAAGAGGGTATCACTTTAACTGTCAAAGACTTTTTGGTTGGCAAGGGTAAATAGGCTTAATTGATGAAGCGTGTACTTGATCTGGTATTGGTGTTTGTTGCTTTGATGGTTTTCTCCATCTCGCTGCTCTTGGTGTGGATAGCTGTTCGAATCAGTTCTCAGGGCCCAGTGATTTTTTGGTCAGATAGAGTGGGCTGCAAAAATCATATGTTTCGTATGCCTAAGTTCAGAACCATGAGAATTGATACTCCAAATGTAGCAACGCATTTGTTGGTTGGCGCCAATAGTTATTTAACGCCAGTTGGCGGCTTTTTACGTAAATCAAGCCTAGATGAATTGCCCCAGCTTTGGTCTGTATTGGTAGGGGATATGAGTTTTGTTGGGCCAAGGCCTGCACTATATAACCAGGATGACCTTATCGCTATGCGGACTGAACTTGGGGTGGAGGTTCTGGTGCCCGGAATCACGGGTTGGGCCCAGGTAAATGGGCGAGATGAGTTGGATTTAGCGGATAAGGTCAAATTGGACGCGGAATATCTACAAAGACAATCTACGGCCTTTGATTTATATATTCTTTTCCTGACTGTTTTGAAGGTTTTTAAGCGTGAGGGCGTTTCTCACTAACTTCACCAAATAATCACTAAAATGGCAGCAAACTGACAGGACTGTCATGAAAAAAGAATTATTAGAACTTCCCCGTTGGGTTAAGCAGTTTGTTGCCATGCTTGGTGATGTGGTGTGTGCTTTAGTTGCTACCTGGATAGCATATTGCTTGCGCCTTGATGAGTGGCACTCATTTATTCCTCAGCAAAAGATGGCCTATGTACTTGCAGCCGTTCTTTCTGTACCCGTCTTCTTCCAATACGGTGTTTATAAAACGGTTCTTCGTTTTACTGGGGCCCATACCCTTGCGCTAATGAGTAAAGCAGTTGGTATTTATGGCTTACTCTATTTCACTGGTATTTTCATGCTGGCCTCACCCTATATTTATCGCAGCATTGGTTTGGTTCAGCCTATCATCCTTTTTCTTTTAATGGCGCTAGTACGAGTCGCATCCAGTTTTGCTTTAGGCTTCAGGGCCTACGGTAAGAACGGTCGCCCCGTTCTTGGAACATTACTAATCTATGGCGCAGGCCATTCTGGTATGCAAATTGCATCGGCGTTACGACAATCTGGCCAATATTTTTTAGCAGGCTACATTGATGATAGTCCGCAATATCAGGGTAGCAATATCAATGGTCTTATGGTGTATCCGCCAAAAGAAATTCCACGCTTGATTGATACCCATGGCGTATCTGATATCTTGTTGGCAATGCCCTCTATCGATCGCGCGCGCCGTAATTCGATTCTGAGCGACTTGCGTCAACTCCAAGTACACGTTCGTTCATTGCCTGACTTAGTAGATTTGGCACAAGGGCATGTCACCGTACTCGACATTAAAGAGCTTGAGCCAGATGATCTCTTGGGACGCGAGCCTGTTGCGCCTAACCGTGAACTCATTGAAAAGAACATTCTAGGCAAGACGGTATTGATTAGCGGAGCTGGTGGCAGTATTGGTTCTGAGCTTTGTAGGCAAATTTTGCAAGTAGGCCCAAAGCAGTTACTCCTGCTAGACCATAGTGAATATGGTCTCTATGCGATTGAGTCCGAGTTGCGTGCACAGCTCAATGCCAACCCTCAACTGAAGACTGAACTAGTCCCGTTATTGGGTAATGTCCGTGACGCTGAGCGTTTGGAGACGATTTTTACCAAATGGAAAATTGATACTGTCTATCACGCAGCCGCCTATAAACATGTGCCGCTAGTCGAACACAATCCTTCTGAAGGATTGCAGAACAACGTATTAGGCACCTTGAACTTGGCACAAACCGCCAAGAAACATCGCACTGCAAACTTTGTCTTGATCAGTACTGATAAAGCAGTGCGTCCAACGAATGTAATGGGCGCGACAAAACGTTTTGCCGAATTGGTATTGCAAGCATTAGCCAGTCAAGAAAATTCCAGCACTTGTTTTTCCATGGTGCGCTTTGGTAATGTTTTAGGTTCCAGTGGATCGGTAGTGCCATTGTTCCGCGAACAAATTAAAGCTGGTGGCCCAGTGACTTTGACTCATGCTGAAGTGACGCGATATTTCATGACCATTCCGGAGGCGGCGCAGTTGGTGATTCAGGCGGGTGCGATGGCGAAGGGCGGCGAAGTATTTGTGTTGGATATGGGGCAACCTGTCAAAATTTACGACCTAGCTAAGCGCATGGTCGAGCTATCTGGCTTAAGTGTCAAAAATCCTGAAACCGGTGCTGGTGATATTGAAATCGTGGTTACCGGCTTGCGTCCAGGTGAAAAGCTCTATGAAGAGCTCCTGATCGGCAAAAATCCAACCTCTACCCCCCATCCAAGAATCATGATGGCTAGGGAAGATTTTTTGCCCTGGAGCGCCCTTGAGGCGGAATTAGCCTTGTTGCAAGCTGGTCTGGCTAAGGATGATTTCCAGGTGCTAGTAGATCAGTTGCAGCGCCTTGTGAACGGCTATCAGCCCTCGGGCAACTACAAGCCGGCTGCCTAGGCCCAGGTATTCATTAAGCCCGCTTGAGGCCGGCATTTCTGGCGGACTTTGACTTTATAATCAAAGTCTTAGCAAATTTATAGAAATTGCCATTTAAAGCCTATGAGTAGTCATTCAGATTCCCTGCACGGTTCAAAGCTGCCTTCCGAGCGGACCTTTGGTTTCGTCTTTACCGGAATCTTCCTCATCCTTGCTGGATACCTCTGGTATCACGATGGCAAACCAGTAGCTATTCAGGTCTTTTTGGTCCTGGCGGTTGCTTTCTTAGCTTTCTCCATTTTCATGCCGATTGTGCTGCGCCCTTTAAACAAGGCTTGGTACCAATTGGGGTTATTGATGGGCCGTGTTGTGAGCCCAATCGTTCTAGGCATTTTGTTTTTTATTCTGATTACACCGATCGCTATTGTGATGCGCTTGGCAGGTAGAGATCCTCTGAAGTTGCGTAAGCAAGATGTTCAGTCCCATTGGATTGATCGTGCGCCGCCAGGACCATCTTCCGAATCATTTAAAGATCAGTTCTAAACAATATTTAGTAAATAGAAATTACCGAGGTTACCTATGTCATTCATCAAAGAATTGTGGAAATTTTTAAGAGTTCGTAAGAAGTTATGGCTCTTGCCAATTATTGTTGTCATGGTGGTCTTGGGTGGCTTGTTGTTATTGGCTGCGAAGAGCTCAGTGGTAGCACCATTCATTTACACCTTGTTCTAAGAACAAAGACAGAAGAATTGCTACGCGCATGAAGATACTGGGAATCTCCGCTTACTACCACGACTCAGCCGCTTGTTTAGTTGTTGATGGCGAGGTAGTGGCTGCTGCTCAAGAAGAGCGCTTTACTCGTAAGAAGCATGATCAAGCTTTTCCAGGCAATGCCATTAACTATTGCTTGACTGAAGTTGGCTGCACTCCAGCTGATATCGATTATGTAGTTTTCTACGACAAGCCATTCTTAAAGTTTGAGCGTCTGCTAGAGACTTATCTTGCATATGCCCCAGTAGGCTTTAAATCTTTTGCTACGGCTTTACCAGTTTGGTTAACCGATAAGCTCTTTCAGAAATCAGTTATTACTGGCGCCCTCAAAGAGTTGTGGGGCAAGGATGTTGACTGGGAGGCGCGTTTGCTCTTCTCTGAGCATCACTTAAGTCACGCTGCTAGCGCATTCTTCCCATCGCCATTTGAAGATGCTGCCATTCTCACAATGGACGGTGTAGGCGAATGGACAACGACTTCTTTAGCAATTGGCCATGGCAATAAGCTTGAAGTACATAAAGAAATTCATTTCCCGCATTCATTGGGATTGCTTTACTCAGCCATTACTTATTACACCGGCTTTAAGGTGAACTCTGGTGAGTACAAGGTCATGGGCTTGGCGCCTTATGGTGAGCCAAAGTATGCTCGGTTGATTAAAGATAACCTGATCGACATTAAAGAAGATGGCTCATTTGCATTGGATATGAGCTACTTCAACTACTGTACTGGTCTTACTATGACCAATGAGAAGTTCGATCAGTTATTCGGTGGCCCACGTCGTGGCGAAGAAACAGCATTGACTCAACGTGAGATGGATTTGGCCGCTTCCATTCAAGCGGTTACCGAAGAAGTAGTGATGAAGTTGGCGCGTGGCATTCGTAAGTCGACTGGCCAAATCAATTTGTGTCTTGCGGGTGGTGTAGCGCTCAATTGCGTTGCTAACGGCAAACTCTTGCGTGAAAACATTTTTGATAATATTTGGATTCAGCCTGCTGCCGGTGATGCAGGCGGTGCGGTTGGTGCTGCATTGGCTGCTTACTACATGATGTTGGGCTTGCCACGTAAGGTTGATCCAGCATTGCAAGACGGTATGAAGGGTTCTTACTTGGGACCAGAGTTTGCGCAGCCAGATATTGAGCAGCGCTTAGCAGCTGCTGGCGCAAAGTTCACCAATCACTCTGATGAAGAAATTATTGCCTTAACTGCTCAAGCATTGGCAGATGGCAAAGCGGTAGGCTGGCATCAAGGTCGCATGGAGTTTGGGCCACGCTCATTAGGCGGTCGCTCTATTTTGGCGGATGCACGTTCCCCATCAGCGCAAAAATTATTGAACCTCAAGGTCAAGTATCGCGAGTCCTTTAGACCATTTGCACCAAGCGTTCTCCGTGAAGATGTCTCAGAGTGGTTTGATATCAATACTGATAGTCCATATATGTTGCTAGTTGCTGACGTGAATGAGTCTAAGCGCTTGGCTATGACTGAAGAGCAACAGAAGCTCTTTGGTATTGAGAAGCTTAATGTGCCTCGCTCAGAAATCCCTGCCGTAACGCACGTGGATTACTCAGCTCGAGTGCAAACGATCCATAAGCAAACCAATCCGAAGTATCACGCTCTAGTAAGTAAGTTCAAAGAGCTCACTGGCTGTCCAGTGGTTGTGAACACGTCCTTCAACGTGCGTGGTGAGCCGATTGTGTGCACTCCAGAAGATGCTTTCCGCTGCTTAATGGGTACCGAGATTGAATTCCTAGTAGTAGGTAATTCCATCATGCGCAAAGAAGATCAAGATCCTGCACTCAAGCTCGATTATAAAAATGCTTATGAGTTGGATTAAGTTAGATACAGTTCAAGCGAATTTAATCTAATAGACATTCGATACGGGATATCAATGAAGACACTGAAAAAACTCCTATTCCCAGCAATCTTAGCGGCCTTGGCCGCTTATTTGTTTTTTAACGCCTATACACAGCGCAGCGTTGCTAGCTTCTTATGGGCTTTCAGCGTAGCGCTGATCGCCTTGGCTGCATTGACGAGTTTTCTGCGTAATGCCGTCATCATGACAATCTCGATTGTGGTGACTTTAGCTATTGCTGAAACAGCTTTGGGTTATTTACCAGCCCTGATTGCGAAGAAGCCAGACTCTGGTATTAATACTGCTAAAGATAAATCAATCTTTGCCTACTTTGATAGCGCACAAACCTACAACACCCCAGCGTATTGGCATTTAGGTCAATTTGGTAGCCAACCAAAACCTGGCGTCTTTACGGCAAAGAAGATTGCTTCCAATGGCGACGTGCTCTATGACACTGTATTCACTATCGGTCCCGATGGATTTAGAGTGACCCCTAAGTACGGTGACAAGCAGTCTCATCGCATCAACTTCTTGGGTGACTCATTCACCTTTGGTGAAGGTGTTGCCGATAACGAGACCATGGCTTATTACGTAGGTGATTTGGTTAATAGTCAAAAGCAGGGTGCAAAGTGGGCGCCATTGGAAGTGAAGAACTACGGCATTCATGGTTGGGGCATTCATCAAGGCTTAGCAGTGTTACAGAGCGACCTCGATACCAAGGCAAACCTCAATTTTGTTCTGACAGCACCATGGCATGCTAGCCGAGTGGGTTGTGCCGACTTCTTCAGCCTAGGTTCACCTAAGTATCAATTGCAATCTGATGGCTTGGTAAAGCGCGATGGCTATTGTCGATCCTTTGGCTGGGTAGAACATTCGCCCAAAGCATTACGCGGCCTCATTACTTCTTCAAAAGTATTTAATCTAATTCAAGATAGCTTGCTAATCACGACCGATCAAGATAAGCAGCTAGAGATTTACCTGGGTGTACTCAAGACTATTGCCGCGGAATCCAAAAAACGCGGTGAAGACTTAGTAGTGGGCTTCATTAAGGCAGATGATCAGTGGTTTGTCGGCACTTATAACAATGTAAAGGTCATTGCGGCGATCAAAGGCATGGGGATCAATATGATTGATATGACCTTGGCTGATAAGAATGAGCTGCTTGCACGCAATTACTATATTCATGAGCTTGATAAGCATCCTACAGGGGCGGCCAATCTTGAGCGTTCGAAGTTGTTGCTTAATAACATTGCTCGTTGACATTTTTACAGGGCGGATTTTTTTCGGTGTTTTTAGTGACTCGTAGAAATTGATGGTAAGTAGGGAGTTTAGTTAAATAGCGCTACCGTAGCTTTGTGTTCTTGTGTTCTTATGTAGTTGGAGCTTGCAGGCTATGCCGAATCTCTATATATTTTTTGTGATAGTTATTTAAGTGGTTAGCGGCTTATGAACACTTAACTCTTATAAAATTTCACGTTGTCAGCTTGTTAATGAAGTAGTTGCATTGATTCAATGCCCAGTGTGAGCAATCTATCATCTAGGTTACCGTACCCAGCATCTTTTGGGCTAGTTGGATTTGTATACTCAAATTTCAATAAAATGAACTTATTGTGACGAAACTTTATTGGCACAGAGATAGTCATGCTGTTATTTAATTGTTTCGTAACCTGAGCTGTTTTTTGATACTCCCCACCAGCAAATACTTTTACAGTAGAGACTGGATGCTTCGGCCCAACCAAGGCCCTAAAAGAAATTTGTATTTTTGAGGGGGCATTACTACCAAGTGGGATAGCCATGGTGGAGGCGGTGCCGGATGACCATGTACCCCATGGGTCAGCATGCGTCCATCCATCAAGTAAAAACTCACCACCATTATCATCCCCCTTCGAAAATTTGATAACTTCACCAATTTTCAGCTTAGGCACCAAAGAACTAATTTCTAGCGATGAGGCTAGTTGCTTGCAATCTAGGCATGCCTTGTAATTAGGGGCCAGGACTATAACCCCATTAATTTTTGCAAATAAATCACGGCTTGAATCATAGTTTAGGTTTATTTTATGCGGGTAGTTGCTCCATTTTTGGAATACATAAATTGTTTTAGGATCCAGGTTTCCTACTGAAAGTTCAAGATTTGTACTTTCGCTTGCTTCAAATACTTTGCGTTCATCGACTCGGGCTAAAAAGACGGAGTTCGTTGCAAATTTGTTTTGCACTGCGTAGGCGGCAAATATATTCCAACCATTTGGCCAATTTTGCGGTGGAAATATTTTAATTATTGAATATTGTTTTGGTGCTTCACTCCAAAACTCATGCGTTAAAGAATGTTCAATCTTAGGGCCTTTCGAATTGAAGAAATATTTGTTTAAATTATTCCAACCCCTACTTGTATCAATTACTTGAAGAATGCACAGCATAGCAAATAGTGGAATTAACCACTTTTTATAGCCACTAATAATCAACCAAAATGCAATATAGATTATTAGGTATTGCATCGGCCAACTCAATCGGCCGGATGACCTAACAATATTCAGGGCAAATAGCAGGCTTTCGTTGATTGGAATCTGATAGCGCGAGTTTCCAATATCCACATTATTAGTAATGGAGATTAGAAACATAAAAATAATGGCTGCCAATAAGAATTTATTTCTATGAGTTTTTTGAAAAAGCCTTTTTCTTTCGTCCTTGCGTATTAGCCGTAAAAGGCCAAAGATTACAGCCGCAATAACACCTGCCCCCATGTATGCGAAACCCTCCAGGGTGGTAGGTGTAAAAATGTTAGACCCCATAAATAGTGACCATCCAAGGGCATTAAAAAAGGCCATGAGATTGAATTGATCACCGCCATAACCAAGTGCAGAAGAAGAGCTCACTGAAATTGCCAAATAGCCATACTGCCAGGCGCTGATTAGTATCACAACAAATACCAACAGCACTTCAGTTACAAATGACCCAAAGCCCATATTTTGCTTTGATATTCTTCTATCCATTAAGCTTCCGGCCCATAGGAAGAAAACCATAAAAAATAAATAAAAGTGGATGCCCAAGACCACTGAGATCAAGAGGCCCCATGACCAGCTAGAAGTATTCTTTTTTAAATTTAAGTAGAGAGCCCATAGCAATACAAAGTGTCCGGCTAATGCCAGATGAACATTCATCCTAAAGAGCATTGCTGGGGTAAATAAAAATATAGTAGTGATAAAAATCTGCAGCCACTTATTTTTAGTTAAAAGTTCAGATAGTTTGTAGCCAAATATTGACTGCAATAAACAGCATATAAGTAGCCAGAATCCAAAGTATTGAAAAGGTTCGCCAAGAAAGTTTGACAATATCTTAAAAAAGATTGCCAGCAAAGGTATGGAGTCGGAATAAACAATAGAAGAGCTAAATTCCAGCCCATAATTTGGGTTCAGGCCCACAGGGTTGGTCCAGGGACCATGCCTGAATATTTCCCACCCTACATAGTTAAAGAGAGGGTCACCGCTTGATAGCCAGGCGATATTTTGAAAATTAAGTGTAGGTATGCCAACTACCAATATGAAGCCTAAAACTCCAATTGCAATGGGAGGCAATAGATTCAGCAGTGGGAATGATCTTATTATTTTCATTTATTAGATATATATATTCTTGATTTTATATCTAATAATAGTAATTATTAAAAATTAATGAACTAAATTGAATTGGGGTAGCTTCACTACATTCATCATGTACCCTGATTTTTTTAATTGACTTATATTGGAAAGCTTAATTTAAGCAGTGGGTATCCAAGAAAATTTGAGGTATAT
>Ga0194038_1001494_pt1 | contig 10097 bp, 12 predicted proteins | sample JunL226m_MetaG_FD_148630 | JGI IMG/M metagenome (GOLD analysis project Ga0194038, IMG submission 148630) | Anoxic zone freshwater microbial communities from boreal shield lake in IISD Experimental Lakes Area, Ontario, Canada - Jun2016-L227-6m | ecosystem: Environmental > Aquatic > Freshwater >...
ACATATATCACACCCTAAATCGCGTTCTTTACCCGAGACCTGCAGCGCAGATAACCCGGATGTATGTTAATTACTCAGTAAAGAAGATTGATTACTTGGTAAAGTAACTTGATTACTCAGTAAAGTAACTTGATTACCCAGTAAAGTAACTTGATTACTCAGTAAAGTAACTTGATTACCCAGTAAAGTAACTTAATTACCCAGTAAAGTAACTTGATTACCCAGTAAAGTAACTTGATTACTCAGTAAAGTAACTTGATTACCCAGTAAAGTAACTTGATTACCCAGTAAAGTAACTTGATTACTTGGTAAAGTAGCTTGATTACTCAGTAATGTAGCTTGCGCTCACCAACAATCGGCTACAACCACCCCTGCATCTGCATCAATAACCGCTTTAATCCCTATATTCGTTAGCGTTAAAGTGCCACACTTATCACGACTTTGAGCCCCGGTTGGAGTCGCATTTAGTTGATAAGACGTCGCCGTTGCGCTATCAATACTTAATTGATAATAAACCACACTGCCGTGTAACGGACTGGTTGCCGAAAACACCGTGGGGGCTCCGGTATTTCCTCCAACAGTACCAGCACCTAAATAACTATTACTCTCGGTATATTGTCGTTCCATTGCATTTTCTAAACCCAATAAAGCCGCTTCTGCATCGACTCGCCTTGATTTCATGATAAAGCCTTGATAATTGGGATAAGACAACAGGGCTAAGATACTGACAATAACCACCACGATCATTAATTCAATCAAGGTAAACGCGCGATAGGGCTTCATCTTATAAAGATTGGCATAACAAAACCGCCTTCATGGAAAAATCTCCCACCAAGATTGTCGGCCAACGTTACCCAGGCTAGTCGCGACATTGGCTGATTCAGGTAAACTAACTAAATTCTCATATCCCGCCGTGACTTTTGTGGTGGTTATAGTACTAAGATGATAAGTTTGAGTAATTTTCTTTTGCCCATTGCTTAAGGCTTCTTCAACACGGGTATAAGTGCCATTACTGCTATAAGTTGTCAACGTGGTTTTAATGGCACCACTCACCGTAGTGGCCACACTTTTAACCGTATACCCGCCTCCATAAGCAATATCAGCATGATTAGTAAACAATAAGGTATTAAAATGATTCGCTTCAACCCAAGTGGGCTGGGAGAAAACACCGGCACCGATTAATTTTGCCACCGGCACACACGTCACTGTAACGCTGGGCGTACAGGGCGTAGCTAGATCTAATGAATTGGTCACCCCATCTACATTTAAATCAAATAACGGGGACGTTGGTGAACCACCCGCTGCCATGGGGATTTCATATAACCAACTGGAACCATTGGGGGGAACGGTATTAACGGTCGCAGGATTAGTCGTTAAAAAATAAAACAGCCCCTTCTTTTCAAAAGGCATTTCCCCTGTGATTTGTTCGCCTGCGGGTAATAAAAACTTCCACCGATTATGATTAGTCACTCCTTTAGTCCAATTAGGCACCAGTGATGTTAATAATCTAGTTTTACCGATAAAATCCGTGGCTATCGTCATGGTTTGCGTCAGTAAAGCCATATTGGTTGTAGCCCCATCCCACATACCATAAACAGACTGCTGAGTAGCACTGGTCAGATCGGCACTGGTTAAAAAACGCCCCGTGGCAAACACCACCATTTGCCCGATTCCAGTTGGATGTTTTATCACCGCCGGTGCGGCTGTAACAGCTTGTAAGGGCGAGGTGGTTAACAAGGCATTGGTGCCTCCCGTGTTATCTTGCACCGCATATAAACTCGGCACGGCCCCCGATAAATTAAACTTCCAGAGATGCCCATCCAAATCGCCCGCATAGACATAATCCACATTACCATCGCCATTATTGTCATATAAAGTGGGTGTTGATAACCCATTGGGACTACTGATACTGCCAGACCCGGTATCGATCGCTTTAATTAACGCCCCTGTATCCGCATTAATAAGGTACAAAATAGCATGGCCGCCGGCATTTAAATAACCATTACCTGCAATCACGGCAGCGGTACCATCATTTAAGCGACCCAATTTTGGCGTGCCGTAGGTATAACCTAAGCCCGTAAACCCGGTACTGGTTGCCGTGATTTCCCATTTAATTTTAGTGGCGGCGGTTGCTTCATTGATTGCAGTAGGATCACTGACATCTAAGGCATATAAACCCTTCCCACCTGCCCCCAAACTGCCCACTAAGATGGTTTTAACCCCGTCTGCAAAGGTAAAGTCAGCGATACTCAGCCCACCATCCACAAAGAAGGTATGCACATAGAGTTTAGTACTTAGGTTTTTTAAAGTAGCGATTAATATCGATGGGATATAAGCAAACACTTCTTGGCCAGTAGCGGCATCAAATACATGTAACATGCCATCATTAGCGCCTACATATAAGCGCTGTTGACCGCTAACATGCTGCCAAAACACGATATTGGCATGTAAAATATCACCCAGTACACTGTCCCTAGCTCGATAGAGTGCACCATACGGATCTTCATTACTCCGATCACCTCGCACAAAATTTAACCGCTTAGGCCCCACCGTACTATCACCGACACTTAATTGTTGTGCCGCTGATAAATTAGCCCACCGAAAAGGCACATTAGCCGTTGCATTGCGGGTGACAATCTTTCGACCCGTATCATAATTGGTACTGTCTAATAAACTAGCGGCAGTATTAGCACCCCACGGGCCTGTGCTGGATACGATTGCATCAGAATTAATATCAAAGGCAATCATGTCGCCACGCCAACTGTTTTTATCATAATTTAATTGATACAGCGTTTCGGTATTAGAAAGCAAACTCGCTTGGCTGACAGTGGGTCTGGCTAACCATCCAGTCGGTTGAGAAGCAGGCGTAAATACGGCGGCAGCAGCACTGGGTAAACTGAGCAGTAACTGACTGAGTGACACGATAATGATCAGAGGGGCTTTAATTAACAATGGACTTGACCGGCAGAATATACAAACTTTGTAATTGCACCACGGCATGGGTATCACTCCCCCAGGCCATTACCGTAATTCTAAATAAGGCTTTTGTCCCACTACCCTCCACATCAATGGTTTTCTCTAAGAGCTCAATCACATAGCGGGGCGGTTGACACAGATTAGCTAATGTTTGGCTATAACTTCGCCCTTGTGATAGCCAATTAAAACCCGCTACAGACCAAATAGGCGGTGCAGTCAATGGGCACAAACCTTCAGAACAAGCCTCTCCCTGAAAAGGGCCGGCACTCAATTGTAACGGGTTAAAGGCGGTATCATCACTTTCAATAAATTGCTCGGCATCTCTCAGTGTGGCTTCTGCCGCCTGAAAGGCAAGATTACGATTACGCTTGTTGCCAGCCATTTTTTCTTCCAGCGTGGTGGTTTGTATACTGGTCACTGAAATAAGCGTCAGTAATAACAACAGAATTAAACTCAAAACCAAAATCATGCCTTGTTGTTTAGGGCGACTGATTAATGACTTTATTATAGGTACGGTCATGGCAAACGATTACGCAGCGCAAAGGTCTCCGTAAAGACCCGTCTTAAATGATGATCGGTTGGCTGAAAGGTCACTCCGTTAAACACATAGGGTAAGGACTTGGACGTGATATTGTCATCAAAACTTTTCAACCGTAACATCACCCTGACACTCAGCACAGATTCCCAATTAAGCACCTGATTAGCGGGGACATAATCATTGACGTTATTATCGCTATCGACATCTTCACCATATAAAAACAGCACGGTTTCGACGCCTTCAATCAAATCATTGTTTTGACCATTAGTCGCCTTTCGTAACACGCCGTTATAAAGGGTATAAATAATCGTTGAAGTTGGATCAGCGTAATACACTAGATTCTTATCCACTATACTGCCACAGGTGCCAGTGGGGATTTGTACAAAAGCGGCTTTTAAAGTGATTGACACATCAGTACCGATCAAATCACCTGTGCTGCGTTTTAAACACCCCCAGTAACTGGTCACCCGCAAATCACGTCCGATAAGATCAAGGGCTAAAGAACCATTTTCTTGGATTCGAGAACTGTTTTCTTGTAAACGATACAGTTGCTGGGTATTTATAAACACCTGAATAACGCCCAGTATTAAAAAGACACTGATCAAAGCCGACACCAGGATTTCGATTAAAGACAAGCCCGATTCAGAATTAATCTTCACTGAAAACTCATTGCAAAGGCCGTATTTTGATTATTAAGAACGCCGCTTTGAGTATCATCCCAACTCACCGTAATGGTATACACTAAACCATTTAAGGTAATTGTGCCTGTTCCTCGGGGTAGTTGCCCGATTAACAAGTTATTCCATTCATACAAATCTTTAAGCGCTAGTTGAGTCGGTGAGCAACGATGTGTGACATCGGTGCAATGCGTGCAAGACGTAACGCCCACACCACAGGTTGCTGCCAAAACGGCTAAGTGACTGGTGATATAACTTGCGTTTGCACTCCCATTAGAACGCATTCTGTCGGCTAAGTCATAAGCCAAGTTAATCGCTTGATTGCGGTTATACGCGGTTTGATTATATTTTAGGCTTTGCACTTGCAAGGCAGACAAGCTTAATAAGCCCACCGCTAACACCAGCATAGCGACCAAGACTTCAATTAAGGTAAAGCCCTTACCCAGAATCATCGACTTAAAAGGGTGAAACCGTGCAAGAGGTCATGGCTGTGCCATCATCTTTCTCGGGAATTCCATTCTTATTACTATCCAGTCCTAAATGTAAGCGTCCAGCCGCATTCACCGTGATTAATTTAGCGCCTATCAGCGTGTTATTACCGTCACGATTATCACAGAGGGCAAAACTACCTAAAGCACTCGCGCCGCCATCGGGTTGAAAACCAATAAACGAGGTAAAGAAATAATTACCTCTTAAGGTATAACCCAAGGGTAATGCGGCATACACTCTTAATAAAACATCCGTAGAATCTATACTATTTTGGGCGACTTCTGTAGAGCGATCAATATCGACAAAGACTTGCCAACCCTCTTCCCATTGGGTATTTGTCTTTTTAACAACCACCGGTTGACCGCGTTTAATGGCTTCAGAGCGAGCAAAATTTAACGATGTGATAAATTCATTAGTCGCGGTGATTAAACGATACTTGGCAATTAAGTCGGTAAAATTAGGTAAGGCGAGGGTTAACAGCAGTCCTGCAAGGGTGACTGTTATCAGCAGTTCTATGAGTGTAAAGCCTTTAATATCAATCGTGTCATTCCACATTCACTGAATTCCAAAGCACACTAAGCAAGAAGGCCTTTGATAGTACTAGAGTGACGCCGATATGTACCGAGTTATTTCAGTTGAACGCCCTAAAGTACTTATTTTATATTACTTAGACAAATAAAAAATCTATGTTTCACTGTAAAAATAGCTTAATTTACATCAACTTGCCAAGATATAGCTAACACCACCGTTTAACTCAACCAGTTAAGATAAACCATTAACTCTAGCAAACCACCGGCAAAGACCGCCGCCAACACATCATCAATCATAATGCCAAAACCGCCTTCAACGTGTTTATCTAGCCATTTAATCGGCCAAGGTTTAAAAATATCAAAGATCCGAAATAACACAAATCCCGCTAACATGGTTTGCCAACTTAACGGGACAAACCATAGTGTAATCAGATAGCCGGCCACTTCATCCCAGACGATACCCCCAAAATCATGTTCGCCTAGTTTATCGGCCGCCACACCACAGATCCAAATACCAATAACAGTGGCAAGCACCGTTAAGACACTATAAATTAATAAACTCTGCGTTTGCGCAAACAACCAATACACGGGAATTGCGGCTATGGTACCCAGGGTACCGGGGGCTTTTTTTGCCAAGCCTGAACCAAAACCAAAGGCTAAAAATAACACCGGATCGGTCATGATTTGCTGGGGTGTTAATTGTTTCTTACCGTAATGGGACTTAAGAAAAATGCTCATAACCTTTGCTACTAAAGGGTTGGATAATGCCTGACTTTTTAATACGTAAGCCAGGTTGTGATTCTATAACACCGATTTGTGTACAGGGAATAGTTAATGCGTTGACGTGTTCTGGCGGAATCGTAAAACACAATTCATAATCATCACCCGCGGTTAAGGGCATTGACCAATCACCTGTGTCTTGAATATAAGTGAGTACTTCGGTTGAGAGCGGTAAAGACACCCAGTCCACACAGGCCCCGACTTGACTGCGCTCTAAGATGTGCCCTAAATCACTGGCTAAGCCATCAGATAAATCAATACAGGCATTGGCGAGGCCTAATAAGGCTAAGCCGGCTTTGACTTGAGGTTCAGGTTGATTAAAATGCTGTAAAGCCTGCTCAGGGTGAGCACAGACATAGCCTTGGTTAATTTTTAAGCCCAGCCCTGCCTCACCTAAGGAACCGGTCAGATAAATTAAATCCCCAGGTTTTGCTTTAGAACGTAATAAAGCCTGTCCGGTAGGCACTAAGCCCATTGCCTGCACGGTTAAGGTTAACGGCCCTGAGGTGGTATCTCCGCCAATTAAATCGACTTGATATTTTTCTGCTAAAGCCAAAAAGCCTTTAGAAAAGGCGTGTAACCACGCTTCATTAACCTCAGGCAACGTTAAGGCTAAAGTAACCGAGACGGGTTTGGCACCCATACTGGCTAAATCACTTAGATTAACGGCCAATAATTTATGGCCTAAGGTTTTAGGATCAGCACCGGCAAAGAAATGCACATTCTCTACCATGGTGTCGGTAGTGACCGCCAGTTGATAACCGGCAGGAAAAGACAGCAAGGCACAATCATCACCAATCCCCATCTGAGTTGAACTATTCTGTACCGCTTGCTGGGTAAAGAAACGTTGAATCAGTGAAAACTCAGTAAGCGCCATGGCTGTCTCTTAAGGAAACGTATTAAACAAAAACCCGATTAATTCGGATTTTGTGCTCTACGTTTAACGCTCGCCGTAATTTCAACGCTGCGCTTTTGTTGAGCCACTTTATCTAAAATGCCATTCACATATTTGTGACTGCCATCAGCGCCAAAGTACTTTGCTAAGTTAATGCCTTCATTAAGAATAACGCGGTAAGGCATATCTAAACGATTAAGCAACTCATACACGCCTATTCTTAAAATAGCACGTTCCACTGGATCAATAGCATCCACAGGACGATCAACAAATTGTGTCAAGGCCTCATCAATCACGGCTAAATTTTTAGGGACGCCATGAAACAATTCCGTAAAATAACTTTTCTGTGCATCTTTCAAACGTTCTTCTTCTAGAAATTGACGATCAATTTCAACTAAACTCTGCCCTGTCATCTGCCATTGATACAATGCTTGCACAGCAGCTTTACGTGCATTGGTACGCGCTTGACTCATTAGGCTTCCAAATTATTAAATAAACTAACCATTTCAATGGCAGATAACGCCGCTTCAGCGCCTTTGTTACCGGCTTTTGTGCCTGCACGTTCAATGGCTTGCTCAATACTATCCACCGTTAAAACCCCAAAACTCACTGGAATGTTATATTGCAAAGAGACAGTGGCAATACCTTTAACACATTCGCCCGCGACATATTCAAAATGCGGGGTGCCGCCTCTAATCACGGCACCTAACGCAATGATGGCATCATATTTTTTGGTTGCCGCCACCCGTTGAACGACCATAGGTAGTTCAAAGGCACCCGGTGCTTTAACCAGATGAATATTAGCTTTATCGGCACCGTGACGAACCAACGCATCAATTGCACCGGCTTCTAACTGCTCAACAATAAAACTGTTAAAACGAGAGGCTACGATACAAAACTTACCGCCCTGAACTAATAAATTTCCTTCAAACGTGCTTATAGTTGACATATTATTTCTCTACTTAAAAATACTAACATTCTATTTTATAAAACCACACCGCGGTTAAACGATTATTTTTCAACGTGCTCAGAGACTTCCAGATCAAATCCAGACAGACCTATATACTTCTTATGAGTCCCTAATACTTTTAATTTATGAACCCCAAGATCTGCCAAGATCCGTGACCCTGTCCCTGTCATACGCCAGTCTGCTGCTTCTGCATTAGAACCTGACGTTATGACTCCATTGTCTTCTAACTGATAGCGATGAATTAATTCAGCCAGTGATTTATTATCTTCACTCTGCCGAATAACCACTAAAACGCCCCGCCCTTCCTGGGCAATTTTTTCCATAGCGACTCGAATAGACACGCTACATTCGTTACGTTTTGATGAAAATACATCATCTAATAAATTACGCGCATGCACACGTACCAAAACCGGCTCATCCCCTGACACATGCCCCATCACTAAGGCCAAGTGGACATTATTATCGTTTTTATCTTGGTAAGCGTACAAACGAAAATCACCAAAGTCAGTAGGAAACGCACATTCGCTAATCCGCTCTAGGGTGTTTTCATGCTGAATACGGTAATGAATTAAATCCGCAATAGTGCCCATCTTTAAATCATGCTCTTTAGCAAAGATTTCTAAATCGGGTCTTCTCGCCATTGTGCCATCTTCATTTAAGATTTCGACAATCACTGCCGAAGGATCAACACCCGCCAATTTAGCTAAATCACAACCCGCTTCAGTATGACCGGCTCTACGTAACACCCCACCTGGTTTAGCCATTAAGGGGAATATGTGTCCTGGTTGCACCAAATCATCCGCTTTAGCATCCGCAGCGACCGCACATTGAATAGTTCTAGCTCGATCAGCCGCAGATATACCGGTCGTTACACCCGTAGCCGCTTCAATAGAGACGGTGAAATTAGTGGAATGTGAGGTTTTATTTTCATTGACCATTAAAGGTAAACGTAATTGCTGACAACGCTCACTGGTTAAGGTTAAACAAATTAAACCACGGCCATAACGGGCCATAAAGTTAACATCTTCAGGGCGGGTAAACGCCGCCGCCATGACTAAGTCACCTTCATTTTCTCGGTCTTCATCATCCATAATGATAACCATCTTACCCTGACGCAAATCGTCAATAATCTCTTCAATTGTATTCATTAGCCAAAAAATCCACTCTTGTGCAATAACTCTTCTGTAATACCACTAGGACTTTTAGCGGCTGCCTCACCCTGCATTAAGCGTTCCATATATCTTGCCAACAAATCGACTTCAAGATTAACTGTTGTGCCAACTATCGCCTCACCCAAAGTAGTATCCTTTAAGGTATAAGGCACGATATTGACACTAAAAGTTGCTCCTTTCACGTCATTGACGGTCAGACTAATGCCATTAATACAAATAGACCCTTTCTCGGCAATATATTTTGCCAAATTATCGGGGGCCTTAAACGTAAACCGAATGGAACGTCCATCGGCTTTTTTTTCAATCACTTTACCAATACCATCTACATGACCACTGACAATATGTCCGCCCATGCGGGTAGCCGGTGTTAAAGCCAATTCTAAATTAACCGCTGTTCCCACCGTGGCGGTATTTAAAGTACTTCTAGACAGCGTCTCATTGGATACATCGGCGTAAAAAAATTGTGGGCCTAATTCGACTGCCGTTAAGCAAACCCCATTGACTGCGATACTATCCCCTAAGGCCACCCCACTTAAAGATAACTTACCCGTATCAATCTTTAAACGACAGTCACCCGCTCTACGTTCTATGGCGGCTATGTTACCCACCGCTAAAATAATACCTGTAAACATTTAACCCCTTATAACTTACGATGACAGTGTTAATCTTAAATCGAGACCCACTTGCCTTACTTCACGTAACTGCAAGGTCTTTTTATCCGCCATGGTTTGTAAGCTGGGTATTGAAAATAACCCTCGACTCTGATCACCCAGCACACAAGGCGCCATATAAACAATCCATTCATCCACACAGCCTTCAGTCAATAAAGCACCATTAAGAATAGCGCCCGCTTCAACTAAAACTTCATTCACCTGTTGTTGCCCTAAAAAGGTCATCACCGCACTTAAGTCTAAGCGTGTATTTTTAGCGGGCAACACAAACACTTCAAAACCAACTGCCTGTAAGGCCTCACGCTTTTGCGCATCATCAAGGCAGGTTAAAATCAACGTGCGTCCCGGTAAGGTTGCCATTTTTGCCGTTGTTGGCATCTGTAAAGCAGAATCTAAAAT
>Ga0194038_1001496_pt1 | contig 10089 bp, 8 predicted proteins | sample JunL226m_MetaG_FD_148630 | JGI IMG/M metagenome (GOLD analysis project Ga0194038, IMG submission 148630) | Anoxic zone freshwater microbial communities from boreal shield lake in IISD Experimental Lakes Area, Ontario, Canada - Jun2016-L227-6m | ecosystem: Environmental > Aquatic > Freshwater >...
CGCCACCACCCGCTCGGCGGTCCGACGATCGGTGATCTCAGCACTGCGAATCTCCCCCACCACCCAACCAACCGAGAGGGCGGCTCCGAGAAAACCGGCGGCGGCAGGTGACATCCCACCTAGTCGCTGACCGAACAGCGGCGCATACATGTCACCCATCGTGGCTGCCATCAGCACGCCCATCGTCAGATAAATCCATTTCAATGGCCCCGGCTGAAAAGCCTTGAGCGGCAACACCCGTGCGGCTGCACCACGGTCGACGACGAGGAACAACAGGACCAGCAGCGCAGCAAGCACCAGGAGCCCGATGGTGATTATCCGGCTGCGCGCGATCGCTGCGACGCTGACAACAAGCGCAGCTACCCCCAGCACTGCCAACGACCGCAATGGCACGCGCACCCGCGGGCCTGGAGCACTTCCGCGAGCAGGCAGAGCGATCGGTACCAGGAGCGCCATCAGCACGGCCAACAGCAGGATCACCGCGAATCCCCAACGCCACAAACCGAATTGGGCGAATAACCCGCCCGACGTGGGACCGATCAGGATGCCGACGCCCCACATCGCCGATACCACTGCCGCCGCGCGGGTCCAGAGGTTTTCCGGCAGGGCCGCACTGATCACCGCATATCCAAGGCCGGCTAAGACGCCACCGGCCAGGCCTTGAACCAGCCGGCCGGCCAGGAGCACCGTCATGGTTGGTGCCAGCCCGCACAATGCGGTGCCGACCGCGAAAGACAGCAGGGCGCCCAGGTACGAGTAGCGCGGGCCGAATCGGATCAGCACCGGTCCGACCGTGGTGGCAGCGATTACCGAGGCAACCAGGTACACCGTCGTCACCCAGGCATAGAGCCGCGCACCCCCGATATCGGTGATCGTGCTGGGAAGCAGACTTATCGTGATGAATTCGTTGGTCGCATAAAGTGCGACACCACCGGCCAAAACTGTTGTAGCACCAGCGTATTCGCGACTCAGCAGTTCACGCCAACTGCCGTGTTCCGCCGTCGTATCCGTCACGTGATCGCTGCCCGCTACTTCAGGCCTGCGGCATCCATGCCTCGCAGTTCCTTCTTCAGGTCGTGGATCTCGTCGCGAAGGCGTGCGGCCAACTCGAACTGCAGATCGCGCGCGGCAGCCATCATCTGATCAGTCATTTCTTTGATCAGCGCGGCCAGGTCAGCGCGGGGCATCGAGGAAATGTCACGCCCCTCGATGATGCCAGAACTTACGGCCCGGCCGGCCTCGCCCTGGGCGCGACGTCCGCGGGACGCGTTACGCCCGCCCACCTCGACCGTCTCGGTGTCGTCGGCCTCCTGGTACACCTGATCAAGGATGTCGTTGATCTTCTTGCGCAAGGGTTGCGGGTCGATGCCGCGCTCTTCGTTGTAGGCCACCTGCTTGGCCCGCCGGCGATCGGTCTCCTCGATCGCCTGTTGCATCGAATCGGTGAGTTTGTCGGCGTACATGTGGACTTCGCCGGAGACGTTGCGGGCCGCTCGCCCGATGGTCTGGATCAGGCTGCGGGCCGACCGCAGGAAGCCTTCTTTGTCGGCGTCGAGGATGGATACCAGCGACACCTCGGGAAGATCCAGGCCTTCGCGCAGCAGGTTGATGCCGATCAGCACGTCGTAATCGCCGAGGCGTAACTGACGTAACAGCTCCACGCGGCGCAGGGTGTCGACCTCCGAGTGCAGGTACCGCACCCGGATTCCCATCTCCAGCAGGTAATCGGTGAGGTCCTCAGCCATCTTCTTGGTCAACGTGGTGACCAGGACCCGCTCATCGCGCTCGGCGCGGGCCCGGATCTCACCGATCAGGTCATCGATCTGGCCCTTGGTGGGCTTGACCACGATCTGCGGGTCCACCAGCCCGGTCGGCCGGATAACCTGCTCGACGAACTCGCCACCGGCCGCAGCCAGCTCATAGGGCCCCGGGGTGGCCGACAGGTACACCGTCTGCCCGACCCGGGCGCTGAACTCCTCCCAGGTCAGCGGGCGGTTGTCGGTCGCCGAGGGCAGCCGGAATCCGAACTCCACCAGGTTGCGCTTGCGGGACATATCGCCCTCGTACATCCCGCCGATCTGCGGGACGGTGACGTGGGACTCATCGATCACCAGGAGGAAGTCTTCGGGGAAGTAGTCCAGCAGCGTCGACGGGGCCGAGCCGGCCTCACGACCGTCGATGTGGCGGGAGTAGTTCTCGATCCCGGAGCAGAACCCGACCTGGCGCATCATCTCGATGTCGTAGTTGGTGCGCATCCGCAGCCGCTGAGCCTCCAGCAGCTTGCCCTGCTGTTCCAGTTCGGCCAGCCGCTCGGCGAGTTCCTCCTCGATGGTCGAGAGGGCCGCCGCCATCCGCTCCGGGCCGGCGACATAGTGCGTGGCCGGGAAGATCCGCAGCGAGTCCACCTTGCGAACCACGTCCCCGGTCAGCGGGTGCAGGTAGTACAGCGCCTCGATCTCATCCCCGAAGTACTCGATCCGGACGGCGAGTTCCTCGTAGGACGGGATGATCTCCACGGTGTCGCCGCGCACCCGAAACGAGCCTCGGGTGAAGGACATGTCATTGCGGGTGTACTGCACGTCGACCAGGAGCCGAAGCAGAGCGTCCCGCGGCACCTCGGTGCCGACCTGCAACTCCACCGACCGGTCCAGGTAGGACTGCGGCGTGCCCAGGCCGTAGATGCACGACACCGACGCGACCACGACCACATCGCGCCGTGACAGCAGGTTGGAGGTGGCCGAATGCCGCAGCCGTTCCACATCGTCGTTGATCGAGCTGTCCTTCTCGATGTAGGTGTCGGTCTGCGCAATGTAGGCCTCAGGCTGGTAGTAGTCGTAGTACGAGACGAAGTACTCAACGGCGTTGTTCGGCAACATCTCTCGTAACTCATTGGCAAGTTGCGCGGCGAGCGTCTTATTGGGCGCCATCACCAGGGTGGGTCGCTGCAATTTCTCGATGAGCCAGGCGGTGGTGGCCGATTTGCCGGTGCCGGTGGCACCCAACAGCACCACGTCGCGCTCCCCCGCCCTGATCCGCCGTTCCAGTTCCGCGATCGCGGCGGGCTGATCCCCGGCAGGCTCGAACTCGCTGACCACTTCGAACTGAGGGCCGGTGCGCACCGCGTCCTCGACAGCCCGGTGCTCCGAGTGAGCCACCACGGGGTGTTCGGTAGCGAAGGCCATGGGTACAGGGTAAGCCGGGATGCCGACGGCTTCCGCCATGCCCCGATCTCCGCGAAACTCTCCCCGAAACCCGTGTTATAGGCTCCGGGCCGAATCAATCTGCCATCTGCAGCACTAGGGATATCTGTGTGACTGAATTAGCGACTGCGGTGATCGCGTTCCTCTGCATGTGCGCGGGGATCGCTCTGGGCTTCGGGCTGCGCGCGGCTCTCAAGGAAACGATCTTCGAGGCCAAGGAAATCGTCGGCATCGGCGATGCCGGGGTGACCGGTCTGGTCGTCCTATTGTCGGCGGTGGTGCTGGGTCTGCTGGTCGCCTCGGCGAACAGCTCGTTCAACGATGTTAGGGATGGGCTGGCCGATAGTGCGGCGAGGGTCTCCCTGGCCGGACAGCTGCTCAAGGACTACGGCCCTGCTGCGGATCCGGCACGCGCCGCACTGTGTCAAGCCGCCGGCAGCGCCGCGAGACTCGAGGCTGTCGACAACCGCATGTCCATGATCTTCGAAGAACGTTTGGAACCGGTGACCCACGAGATCCGGGCACTGTCGCCGACCACCGCTGCGCAAACCGATATCAAACCGCGGGTCGAGAAGCTCATCGAAGATGTCCGGTTGACCCGCCGCAACGTCTTCGAGGAGTCGAACACCCGCTCGCCCCGGCTGCTGATCGCCGTTCTGGTGTTCTGGCTTGCGACCGTGTTCACGGCCTTCGCCCTGCAATCTCCCCGCAGTCTGATGGCGTTCTGCGCCCTGCTCGTCGGCGCGGTCTCGGTCTCGGCCGCCATATTCCTGGTGGACGAGTTGAATACTCCCCTCAGCGGCATGATCTCCGTGTCGACCAGTCCGCTGCAACGCACGCTCGCCACTTTCTGCCCGTGACCGTGCACCCGCCGCTCATCCACCCGCCCAAGCGCGAGACCTTCGATCTCCTGGCCCGCACCAACACCGATCCCAAGGGGATCGTGCGCGCGGTCGATGAATACCGACTGGCGCCGTGGGGCCTCTATATGGCCCGCCCGACCCCGGGCCGCCCGCAGTTCCACTACCTGGAGTCATGGCTGCTACCCGATCTCAGCCTGCGGGCCAATGTCTTCCACTTCAATCCGGGCCATGAGCGGGATCAGGACTTCTACCTCGACATCGGACAGATCAGCGTCGGCCCGGATCGCTGGGACACCGAGGATCACTACATCGACCTGGTGGTGCGCACCGGTCGGGACACCGAACTGGTCGACGTCGACGAGTTGTTCCAGGCCCACCGAGACGGGCTGGTGACCACTGAGGTGGCCCAGGCGGCATTGCGGTACGCAGTCGACGCCGTGAAGGGTCTGTCCGGCCATGGTCATGACCTGAATACCTGGTTGACCAGCATCGGTGTGCAATTGACCTGGCAGTAGGCGTACCCTCTTGAGCCGTGGGACGGATGAGGCACGCGGTCACGCTCGGTGCCACTGTGGCGCTGGCTGCCTCTACATTGCCGGCCTGCGGTCTCGCGGCGGCGGATGACGTTCTGCAGCACAACATCACCTATCGCGCCCGGATCACCGGGCTGGCCCGCGGCGCCCTGATCGGGTTCCGGATTTCCGACACCCAGGTCAACAGTGCGAATCCGACGATGTTGCCCGGCCGGACGTTCGAGGCCACCGGGATCCTGACCGACCCGAAAGAGGCCGGCATGAGGATCTCGATCCAGTGGCCCTATTCGGCGAACCTGCACTGCGAGATTCTGGTGGACGACGAGATCATGATCCAGGCCGACCAGTTCATCGCCCCGCGACTGACCCCGGCCAAGGACGATCCGGATTACGGGGCCATGAATTGCGGCGCCCCGCTGAGCAATGCCACCGGAATCCCCCTCGCGCCGGGCGACGTGCCCGTGACGGATATGCCCGCAACCGACTTCAGCGCACCGGCCCCCGACCTGGCCGCAGCACCTAACTGACCGATTCGGGAGACCAACCCGTGGCGTCTGCCCATGCCCAGGCCCGCCGGTGCGCGTCACCAAACCACTGCTGTGCGTTTCCGAACCGCTTGGCGTTCGCGTAGTCGGCCCGCGGACCCGGGTTGGCGTTGAGCCAGTCGACGAACAACAGCGCGAACTTCTGATTCGGCCAACCGTCGACTCGGATGTGAATGTGGGTCGGACGTCCCGGATCGGCTGAGGCGTGAAAGCGCTTGCGCCACAGTGAATTATCGGTGCTCTCATCAAAGCTGACATCGGTGGTGACGGATTCGATCCGCGGGTATCCGGCCCGCAGCAGATCCGCGGCGAGCTCGTCGGCGAATTCCAGAGACGCGACCGTGACTTGGATGTCGATGACATCGCGGGCGTCCATCCCGGTGACCGCGGTCGACCCGATGTGATCGATGCGTACCGCCCGGTGTCCACAGGTGGTGTTGAGCCGGGCCAGGATGCGTGCGGCCTGCGCGGACCACGTCGGGTCAGCCGGCACCAGGTTGCCCGATTCGGTCGCCGGGGTTGCGGTGGCGAGATTGTGGGCGAACGGAAGGATTCGCTGATACCAGAGCTCGCGGGCCTGCTCGACCAGCTGGCCCTCGGTCCCCGAGTTGTCCAGCCAGACATCAGCCACCGTGCGTCGTTGCGCCTCGGTCGCCTGCGCGGCGATCCGGGCCCGGGCATCGGCGGAGTCCATCCCACGAATGCCGATCAGCCGATTCAGTCGTACGTCGGCGTCGGCGTGCACCACCACGACCAACGGGAACAACGGGGCCATCTGGGATTCCACCAGCAGCGGGATGTCCTCGACGATCACCTGATCTTCGGCGACCGCGGCGACGATCTCGGCCCGCCTCGTCGCAACCAGGGGATGCACGATGGCGTTGAGCTTGGCGCGCTGCTCCTCATCGCCGAAGGCCCGGGCCGCCAGCGCCGGGCGATTCAACGCACCGTCGGGTAACAGGATCTCATGGCCGAAGTGATCGACCAACGCGGCCAGGCCCGCCGTGCCCGGCTGAACGACCTCGCGGGAGATGACGTCGCCGTCGACGATGACCCCGCCACACTCGGCAAAGGTCGACGACACCGTCGACTTTCCCGCGCCAATCCCTCCGGTCAGGCCGATGCGCAGCATGGCGCGAACCTCAGGGTCGTCGACAGTTAGACGTTGCCGGCCAGCTTCTCGCGCAGCGCCGCCAACTGGGCGTCACTGGCCAGCGATCCGCCTGCCGAATCATCGTCGGAGCCGGAGCCGGAGCTTGAGCTCGTTGAGGTCGAGCTGGACGTCGGATTCTCCTCCGCAGCAGCGGCATCCGCAGCGGCGAACTTCTCCATCTGCACGGTGTGCATCTTGTGGCGCCGCTCAGCCTCGGCGTACCGGGCCTCCCACGCGCCACGCTGGGAATCGAAGCCGTCGAGCCACTCGTTGGTCGCGGAGTCGAAGCCCTCGGGGAAGATGTAGTTGCCGGCCTCGTCGTAGCTGTCGGCCATGCCGTACTTCGACGGGTCGAACTCCTCGGCGTAGTCCTCGTTGGCCTGCTTGAGGCTCAGCGAGATGCGGCGGCGCTCCAGATCGATGTCGATGACCTTGACCATCGCGTCGTCGTTCACACCGACCACCTGATCGGGCACCTCGACGTGGCGCTCGGAGAGCTCGGAGATATGCACCAGGCCCTCGATGCCCTCCTCGACCCGGACGAACGCACCGAACGGAACCAGCTTGGTGACCTTGCCCGGCACGATCTGGCCGATGGCGTGCGTGCGGGCGAAGTGGCGCCACGGATCTTCCTGAGTTGCCTTCAGCGACAACGACACCCGCTCGCGGTCCATATCGACGTCGAGAACCTCGACGGTGACCTCGTCGCCCACGGCGACGACCTCGGACGGATGGTCGATGTGCTTCCAGGACAGCTCCGAGACGTGCACCAGACCGTCGACGCCGCCGAGATCGACGAACGCGCCGAAGTTGACGATCGAGGACACCACGCCCTTGCGGACCGCGCCCTTGACCAGCAGATTGAGAAACTCGCTGCGCACCTCGGACTGAGTCTGCTCAAGCCACGCGCGACGGGACAGCACCACGTTGTTGCGGTTCTTGTCCAGTTCGATGATCTTGGCCTCGATCTCCTTGCCGATATACGGCTGCAGGTCGCGCACCCGGCGCATCTCGACCAGGGAGGCGGGCAGGAAGCCGCGCAGTCCGATGTCGAGGATCAGGCCGCCCTTGACGACCTCGATGACAATGCCCTTGACGGCCTCGTCGGCTTCCTTGAGTGCCTCGATGGTGCCCCAGGCGCGCTCATACTGTGCGCGCTTCTTGGACAGGATCAGACGGCCTTCCTTGTCCTCCTTGGTCAGGACGAGGGCTTCGATCTTGTCGCCGACGGTCACCACTTCACTGGGATCGACGTCGTGCTTGATGGAGAGTTCGCGGGAGGGGATGACCCCTTCAGTCTTGTAACCGATGTCGAGCAGGACTTCGTCCCGGTCCACCTTGACGATGGTCCCCTCGACGATGTCGCCATCGTTGAAGTACTTGATGGTCTTATCGATAGCGGCGAGGAAGTCCTCGGCTGAGCCGATGTCGTTGACGGCTACTTGCGGCGAGGTGACGGTGGGACTGGGCATATTGTTGGGTTGCTCCGGACAGGGTCGGTTGTAGGGACAATTTTTCTTGGGCTGTATACCCCGCTGAGAGCGCGCAGGTACCGGCAGAGCCTACTCGACCGGGGTCAACCAGGACAAACCCGGGTGGCGCCGCGGCTACTCTGCTCTGGTGTCCCAGGCCCCCGCTTTCGCGTCCTATGCAACAGTTCCGCCATTTCCGACTCCGACCCGCAAAGTCGGCGCCCCGCTGGCTGCCCTCATCGCGCTGGGCACGCTGGCCGGCCTGATCCTGAGCCTGCTGACCGCCGTGAACCCGACCGGCACCGCCCTGGGGTTCGCCCTGTCCACCGCGGCGATGGCCGGGGTGCTGCTGTGTTACCTGTGGCTGGACCGCTGGGAGCCGGAGCCGCCCCGGTTGCTGGTGATGGCTTTTCTCTGGGGCGCATCCGCGGCCGTGCTGATCTCGGTGTTATTGGAGCAGGTGATCGATCAGACGTTCGGTAGTGGTCCGGAGAAGGCCAATTTCGTGACGGTGGCCATCGGTGCGCCGGTGGTCGAAGAGGCGGCCAAGGGCCTGTTCCTGCTGCTGATGATGACCGGCCGCCGTCGTATCGAGCTCAACACGCTGACCGACTGCCTGGTCTACGCGGGTTTCACCGCAGTGGGTTTCGCGTGGCTGGAAAACATCTTCTACATTGCCAACGCGGAGACCCTGCCGGGCTCGCTGGCGATCGCCGGTATGCGGCTGGTGATCGGGCCGTTCGCCCATCCGTTGTTCACCACGATGATCGGGATCGGGGTGTACTTCGCGTTGCATCAGCGCACTGCCGTGGCCAAGGTGGGTTCTCTGCTGCTGGGTTACCTCGCCGCGGTGGTGATGCACGGGCTGTGGAACGGTTCGGCGCTGTTGGGGGCGAACACCTATCTCGGCGTCTATGTTTTATGGATGATGCCGGTGTTCGCCCTCTCCATCGTGCTCGCGGTCAACAGCCGGCGTCGCGAGCAGCGGATCGTCGCGGACAAACTTCCGTACATGGTGGCGACCGGACTTCTGACGCCGGCTGATGGAAGCTGGCTGGGGTCCATGCGAACCCGGAAATCCGTGGTGGCGGCGGCACTGCGATTCGGCGGTCGAACTGCCGGCTCGACGGTGAAGAGGTTCGCCGTGCAGGTGGTCGAGCTGGCCTATGTCCGCGATCGGATCGACCGCGGCTTCGGCGACGAACGGGTCTTCGCGCTACAGAACGAGGAGTGGCACAGGGTGGTCGCCACGCGGGCCGCTGCGGCGCCGGTGCTGCATCAGATTCAGGGCCATTGGTTTCCGGTGTCACGGTGAGGATCGCGCGTCGAGTACTGCTCATCGCCGGAGTTGTTGCAGTCGTCATGGCGATCACCGTGCTGGGTTATGCGAAGAGCGACCGGACCCATGTGAGCCGGTCCGGATCGCCGGCGGCCGATGGCGTCAACGTGGCACTCGAGGTGATCGCGATCGAGCCGGAGCTCCGCGAGGTGACGGCACTTGCCACGATCTACCCGACGGGCAGCTACCTGGACGACGAGCACGGCAGCTTCGCGACGGACCTCCAGATTTCCTCCCGGGTGCTCAAGGATGCCGAAGTCTTCGAAATCGATGAGGGCGAACCAGTCGGCGGCTCCTACGAGATCACTATCCCCGTCACGGGCAACGCCCAGATATACCCGCTCGATCACTACGACTACTCCTACTCCGATGCGCAGGTACCCGGCGGGACGATGCCGGCGCCGGTGCTATCGGTTGACGAAGTGCTCAAGGATGGAAGCTTCCGCAGAGTGCCGGTGGGCGTGGCCGCAGACGAACCGGGCGGGATCGTCGGGTGGTCCCAAGACTTGCGACTCGCCAGCGACGGACGGATCTTCAAGGTCGGGCTGACGATGCAGCGCTCGGCAGCGGTGGTCACCGCGGTGGCCGTCGTGATCTTCCTGGTTCTCGCAATGGCAGCGCTGTCGTTGTTGGTCGCGTGGAGCGTCGCGACGGGTCGGCGCCCCGTGGAGGCCACAATGGCCAGCTGGTTCGCGGCCATGCTTTTCGCCCTCATTCCGATCCAGCACAATCTGCCGGGGGCTCCGCAGGCGGGTAGCACCTGGCTCGATTTCTGCGTGTTCCTGTGGGTCGAGGTGGCGCTACTCGTAGGGCTCGGGGTGTTCATCATCTCGTGGTTCCGATTCCGGAGCCCGCCGGACTACTCAGATCTGAAGCGGAGTCAGGAACACTTCGAAGCGCCGCCGAACTAGAACCTCTTGTGCGCCGCCGGAGCCGCTTTGGCGGCGACTAATGCGCCGCCGCATCCCAGGTGCGGCCGTAACC
>Ga0194038_1001497_pt1 | contig 10085 bp, 11 predicted proteins | sample JunL226m_MetaG_FD_148630 | JGI IMG/M metagenome (GOLD analysis project Ga0194038, IMG submission 148630) | Anoxic zone freshwater microbial communities from boreal shield lake in IISD Experimental Lakes Area, Ontario, Canada - Jun2016-L227-6m | ecosystem: Environmental > Aquatic > Freshwater >...
AGTTATAGACCTCATAGCTCATTAAGGTATAAAACTCCTGAAGAATTTGCCAACTTACAGGATCCTTTGTAGGCAAAAAAATGGGATTTTCTCATTTACTTTGGTCCAACTCTCGGGGCATCTCCAAAAAAATGGGATTTTCTCATTTACTTTGGTCCAACTCTCGGGGCATCTCCTTTGAGTCAACACTTTAGACTAGTTTATAGTCCTAATTAAAGGGTGCAGTTCTATATTTCTCTGGAACTTGCCAGTCAATTGATTCTGCAAGTAAATAAAGTTCATGTTTCTTATTAATAAAGATACTAAGTAATGTTCCAAATAATTCCCGATTATTATTTTGTGATTTAGGACGAATATAAACCATATTTTATTTTGCAAGGTTTTTGCCAAAATTGGCACTTTTATGCGTATAATTTTATCAGAAAATCACCCTCAACTCAATTGTATATCATGCTTAGAATACTATTTAACAGACGACTAAGTATGCTTTTTTGTTTTTGGCAAAAATCCGCCCACCTGCATTTTCCACATAAGTTTGTAATGTCCTTTCAACCTTAGTAGTTCTTCGTGAGTTCCATCTTCAACTATACGACCTTGATCAAATACAAGTATTCTATCCATTTCTGAAAGTGTTGACAAGCGATGTGCGATAACTATTGTTGTTCGTCCTTTCATTAATGTATGTAATCCTTTTTGAATATGGTGTTCAGTCATAGAATCCAATGCTGAAGTAGCTTCATCCAAGATTAAGATAGGTGCATCTTTTAATATGGCACGTGCAATAGCAACGCGCTGACGCTGACCACTAGAAAGTTTTATACCGCGCTCCCCAACTAATGAATCATACTTATTTGGCAGCTGAGAGATAAAGTCATGACAATGCGCTTTTTTTGAGGCTATTATTACTTCCTCATCTGTAGCACAGATTCGTCCATAACGGATATTTTCCATTAATGTACGATGAAATAGACTAGTATCCTGTGGAATCATTGTAATGTTTTCACGCAAAGAATCTTGCGTAATTTTAGTTATATCTTGTCCGTCAATTTTAATAGTTCCTGATTCTACATCAAAAAAGCGTAATATAAGATTTACAAATGTACTTTTACCACTTCCTGAAAACCCTACTAGTCCAACTTTTTGGCATGAATTAATGATCACGCTTTTATTTTCAAAGACATTTTTGCCTTTATTGTAGTAAAAAGTAATATTATCAAACTTTATTTCAGCATTAGTAATTTTTATAGGTTTGGAGTCAGGAGCATCAATAATTTCATTTGGATACGTTATGAGCATTAAAGCTTGTTGTGCTGCTCCTATCTCTCGAAATAGAACAGTTAAAGCGTGGCCTAAATATAAAATTTGATACATAACAGCGAATACCATATTAAATATAAGCACAAAATTACCTGTACTTATTATTTCTTGTTGCCAACTTATTATCAGAAAATATAATATGCTTCCAAGCATTAACGTTACTAATATATCAATAACTAATTGAAAGATGTTCATAGCGATAATAAGACGTGAGTTGCTTTTTTGCTCTTTTGCCTGTCTATTACTAGCATAGGTTAATTCATAAGAATGCCTTGCAAAGAGTTTAATAGAAAATATATTAGATATAATATCTACAATGACTCCACTTAGTATGCTTTTGTCTTCGGCGTTTTCTTGTGAAAATTTGTTGACAAATCTAGCACAATATAAAGTTACCGTTAGGTGGATAATTACCCACAATCCTAAAATCCATGAAAACACTTGATTAATAGTTGCCATCATAATCAATGCAACCAATACGACTGAGAAACCAGAAATACCATTCCAGCATATAATCATTCTAATAGATTCTATACTTTTAGGAAGATCAGCAATTTTATTAGCAAGATTTCCAGCTAGTTGGTTTGAAAAGTAATCATAGGAATGATATGTTATATAATCTAGTACTGTTAGGCGTATGTTTGTCTCAAAACGAGGAATTACATATGCTTCCAACCATTTATTTAATAGAGTTATAACAATAAATGCAACCCATGCTAAACCACCAACCCACAAACCTGGAACCATTTTATAAAAGATTGTACTTTTGTTGCCTTCGTGTTCAATTATGACGTCAATAATTAGTTTAAGGGCGTATGGTATAACGTTTGTTTCCAAAACCATTGATGTAGGTGCTATAAAAAGTATAAAGAAAGCAATTGGCTGCTTTTTAATAAAATACCAGCAAAATTGAGTCAAAGATGTCGGTAATTTTGTCATAAAAATCTCCATCAAACATTGCTATATTTTTATTGAATTAGATTGATAACTCTATAACTGCCGCTATCGATGAAATAAAGCAGCAAATATCCCTAGCTATCAACCCTTATTAAAGGGAGAATTTAATGACCCTGCCTTAAATGATTTATTAAATTCATGATAAAGTAAAGAGCTGGCTTTTCAATAAATATGGCATTAATTTTTCTATATCATCATTAAAACTATATAAATACACTCTATTATCAGAATTTTCAAATCTCATCTCATAGAGTCCATTTTCAATTTTTTTGATGGAAGGTTGACAATTAAAACCTCTAAAAAAAATTACTTTAGCATATTCAAAGCCTCCAATCATGATAGATAATGGGTTATGATCTTTATGAATAATAACTTCGTTATTATTACCCCAAATGAACTTTTGGATATTATATTTTTTTCTAAATTGATTTAAAATTTGAGGATAAGTAGCGTATTTTTTATTTTGAAATATTATTTCATCCAATTTTGTAAAATCAGTTAAAACGTTTGCAGACTTAAGCTTTTGAAGAGGCAATAGTAAATCATGCATATTATTTTCAATATTCAAATTATCTTTGGAGCTATTATCATATAAATAATATGCGTTATATGTTCCATCATATATTTCAGAAGCAAAAAGAAATCTAATATTATTTTTTTTTGGATAGTCAAAATCAAACATATTTAGAGTATGAAACCAACCAACTGGAGTATTAGCATTATATCCTCTAGGATTATAGAAACACGAAAACAAAGTATATTTAAATTTGTGCAGTACGTTATTCAAAAAATCTTGAACATTTTCAAGAGGCCAATTTTCAAAAACATTTTTTACTAAAAGTAATTCGGCATGGTATTTATCATTACTTTGGATTTCAGAATAATCATTACCTATATTGTAGAATGTAACTTTTTTTTCTTTTTTATATTTTTGATTATTATTTTCAATAACTGATTGTACTATATCAAGACCTATATAGATAGTATCTTCTGGAAATGAAACATATTTCATTAAAGACCAATCTCCGCAACCAAAATCTAGTACGGCTTTTATTTTTTTTATATTTAAAAGTTTTTCAATAAATAAAAAAAATGGCAAATTATTTATAATGTCACCAGTGCCAGATGTATTATGATCTCTAGAGACTCCCCATTCTTTATCATTGTAAATATTAGTGAATACCTCTTTAAATTTTTTTTCCATTTACAAACACTCATTCTTTAGTATATGGCTTGAAATATTAGAACAAATTACACTTACTTTCAATATTTTATTTAGCATATATCATTGCCGTTGCCTTCATTGTCTTTTTTAGGATTTCTTTCTATATCTTTAAATTCTTGATCTCTTTAAGTAGCGTTATTCTTTCCTAGTCTATCGGGTGTAACTTGCCTTTACCAGGAAATGCCGTTCTTAAATCTCTGGATTCTAAAACCGCTTCTTCCATTTGCTAATCATGCTTGTACTAATCCCAAGACTCTCAGCAGCTTGCTCTATCGTGTAGCCTCCCTCAGTGGTTAATTTAACTGTTTCTAACTTGAACTCCGCATCATAATTTCTTCTGCTATTTATTCTCATGTTCTTACTCCTTATTTTAAATTCTATAATTTAACATAAGTTTCTTAACTTCAACTCATTATTTTGGTGTCAGGATCACACTTACTTAAAAAATTAACTATTCTGTATAATTCATTGTTTATTGAATCAAATCTTTAATACTTTAGGCAAAATTGTAACAATTTTAAGCTTGAAAATCAATAAAATTGATTTAATATACTAACATATAGTATAGGGTTTTTATCAATAAAATATTTAGAGTATTAATAATACTAATAAGGATCAAGAAAGCTATATGCAGATAGATAAAATCCCAACTGGTAAATTACCAGATGAATTTAATGTAATTATGAAATTCCTATGAATGACAACCCTGTCAAGTATGAGATAGACAAATAAAATAATGTTAGTGATCTTTTAAAGAGCAGGATTAAACATTTCTTTGAACACTACAAAGACTTAGATAAAGGTAAGTGGATGAAAATTTTAGGTTGGGAAGATATTGAAGTAGCTAAGAAATTAATTGAGGAAGGAGCTAGAAGGGATTAGCCACTGAATAGAAATTTTATCTTAAAGGTTTATATTCTTGAACATCTGTTAGATTATGGATAGTATAACGAAGTTATTAAACAATCAATTAAATAGGTAAATATGATCAATGAATTAGTGCAAAGATTAAGCGAAGGTAAACATGCGGTGGTAATAGGCCACAGAGATGAGCCCTATGAAGAAATAAAGCAAAGAATAGAGGATGGTTATATTCATGTAAAATTTGTCCAAACTAGAGGTGGTACTGAATTGGGCATTAATGTTGACTTAAACAGTACTAATGTAAAAGAATTAGATTTTAATAAGGGGAAAGGAATACTTCATATTGAAGGTACCACAAACTTAAATTACAATCAGGTAAGGTGTATAGCTGATATTGACCTTGAGACAAGAAAAGGAGAAGGATGCTTGCGAGTTATAGAAAAAGAAATAAACAGTAATAGTAAAACAATAAATTGATATTAACAAGATAAACAGAAGAAGAGATATGTCAGAAGAAGATAATGAAGAATATATATGTTTAGTGAATGAAGAAGAGCAATACTCAATATGGTTTTCTTGGAAAGAAATTCCACTAGGTTGGAAGCAGGTAGGTCCTAAAGGTAAGAAGGAAGATGTTCTAATTTACGTAAAAGAGGTTTGGACTGATATGAGACCAAAAAGCCTTAGAGAGAAAATGGATAAAATTGCTATTTCATAATATAGCTATTTCATATACCTTATATTGTTGCAACAACTTAAGGATTTGGGGTTTATTTAGTTTAAATAATTTAAAAGTTCTTAGATATTTTCATTAGATTGATATTAGCTAGCAGGGTGATAGCTTAGTTATGATACTTATTATTTATAAACGCCTAATCTATGACATATTTTGATTCGAAGGTAAAATGCCAATTTATTCAGCCAGAAACTGAGAGACTATTAGTAGTTGAACCGGTGGCTAACATCAATCCATTTGAATGGATTAAGGAAAACAATGAACTTTTAGAAGATTGCCTAATAAAGTTTGACGGAGTTTTGTTAAGAAACTTTGGCATTTATTCAGTTTCAGAATTTAACAAGATTGTCCAGATTATTTCTCCAAATCTTTTAGATTATGTTTATCGCTCTACTCCTAGAACTAGGCTAGGTGGTAAAATTTATACTGCTACAGAATACCCAGCAGATAGAACTATTCCTTTACATAACGAGAATTCTTACGCCAAATCATGGCCTAATAAAATCTTTTTTTTCAGTGAAATTGTTGCAGCAGAAGGTGGAGAAACACCTATAGCAAGTAGTAGAAATGTTTACAAGAAAATAGATAATTCTATAAAAGAAAAATTCGAAAAAAAGGGAATATTGTATGTCAGAAATTATACTGCCGGAGTAGACTTAAGTTGGCAAGATGTTTTTCAGACTGAGCAAAGAGGAGAAGTAGATAGGTTTTGTAAAGATCATGGTATACAAGTTCAATGGAATAACTCTGGTCCAGAACTAACAACAAAGCAAGTGTGCCAAGCGAGTATCAAGCATCCTACTACTGGTGAACCAGTATGGTTCAATCAAGCTCATTTATTTCACATCTCTGCACTTGATGATAGTGATCGTCTTTCATTAATAAAGGAGCTAGGAGATAATAATTTACCTAGAAATACATTTTATGGTGACGGTAGCCCTATAGAATTGGAAACTCTAGAGCATATTCGTAAAACTTATAACGAAGAAAAAATAAAATTTAAATGGCATAAAGGGGATATTATGATTCTAGATAATATTCTCACAGCCCATGCAAGAGAGCCATTTAAAGGAGAAAGAAAAGTAGCAGTTGCTATGGCTTGAGGAAATATTTTACTCCTTTTAGTTGTGTGATTTATATACCTTATACAATCGGGTAATTATAGTTTGCGCTAGACAGGTGTCCTAAAAAGCTTTACTGCTATATATCTAAAAATAGAAAATGAGGATCACAATGTCAAAAATGTATTATATGCTTGAACATCCTAGAGGAAGTTATAAAGGACATCATGGACTATACCCAACGAATTATGGAAATTCTGAAATTGATATACAGGTACAGATGAACAAGGAACTTAAAAAATTGAAAGAAATGGAAACTAACATTCCTAAAAGAGCTTTAATGTTAGAGAAAACATCGGATGATATTCCATTTTTACCTCTCTTACCTTCAGCTTTGTGACTAGAAATTGCAAAATATGAGGGTGGGGTAGAATCTTCTATATTAGGTCAAGTAAAAGACAATAATGATGGTTGGTGTGTTATTTCATAGCTTAGGGTAACAACTCTAGAGTATAATGCTTAAGCTTTTTGTTTAAGAAAGATAAGCGGTTTGCAATTTGGCTAATGGATTATTCTTTAGAGCTTTATACATAATACCACTTTTGATTTTACGATTTCTAAGATATTGACGGTTTTCTCTGCTAGAATACGCTTTGTCAGCTAAGCTCCGCTTGGCATCTATATTTGACATAACAGTAGCAAATTCACCAACCTCAGATTTATTTGCTCTAGCTTAGCATACAATGGCTTAAAACTATGCCTTTTTCTCCTCGCGCAGGAGTTTTTTTATTGTGGTCAGATCAAATAGTCTCAAAATGAAGAAACCATACTACATCTTGGCGCTTTTCGAGAGTTCGTTAAAGTTACCCCTACATGGCTAATGCTGAGAGAGGTGATCTATATTACATTCTAAATTATAATGAAAATGTAGAATATTTTTATATTCACTCCCTTTAAAAGCAAGATGAGCTATATATTCACTATGATAAATATTAATTTTTTGGAGCACAAACTTATGATTAATTTTAGATTTTTCTTCTACTCCAAGGTGTATTGATTTTAAATCATTAATAAGACCTATGGATAATGCCTTAAGATAAGCTTCTTTTTTAGTCCATATAGTGTAAAAATAATTCAATTTTTCTTGATCACAATTTAATTGCGAAAATTGTTTAGATTCATCGCAAGAATAAATAACAGAAGCCAGTTCATCAATGTCTACCAAATTTTTGATATGCTCGATATCCACTCCAACCTCAGTATTACTAATAGCAATTACAGCTTTATTATATGCATGTGATAAATTAAAAAATAGGTGGTTAGAAGTTTTATTTGCAAGATACGCTTTGTTATATTGGTTATACTGAAATTCCACTAATAAAGTTGGTATGTTAGTATAATAGGTAATAATATGTCTAAGAGCTATATGCGAGATAATCAGTCTCGCTTTATCTTCCTGCAATCTGAATGAATGAAATTGCTCTTTTTCTTTGTGAGATAGTAAATTTATCTCATTAAACGCAATATCATAAGATCTTTGATCAATATCAATATCCCAAATATGACAGTGATTGCTTAAGGAAGAAAAACAGTTTTTTTTACTAAAAGTATCAAACATAACAACTAATAACGGCATACAAAACTAAATAACATATATGGATACTAAATCGAATAATACTCAAAAAACATTTAACTTACAATAAGCTAATTTGCATTGCCTGTTTTAATTATTGCATTATTAAAATATAAAAGGTAAAAATAATAATTTTGTTCAACACTTTAATAGCAGAGCATAGTTTATGCGTATTATTGATAATAAAATCTTAAATACACAGTATAAAGTTGGTTATGGATTTGCTAATGGTACTTTTGGGGAATTACTACAAGGAGTTTTATCAAATAAAAAAAGTTTTATGGTAACATTTCCTATAAATTTATTCTCATATGCAACTTTTATTCCAAAAATAAATACAAATGATATTACTGTTTTTCCTAATCATAAAATTAAATCTCTTTCTTTTGCTAAAAGCTTGCTTGGAATTTTTAATATAAAAATAGGTGGACAATTAATTATACAGTCTGAGATACTTGAAGGTAAAGGTTTGGCTAGCTCATCAGCTGATTTAGTGGCAACTGCCTATGCTATAAGTAACTCTCTTAAAGTGCCAATTAGTAAGGAGTTGATATCTCGATTAATACAACCAATCGAACCATCAGATGGCGTTATGTATCCAGGTGTGGTATCTTTCTATTACAAAGAATTAGAATTAATTGAATCTATAGGTAACTTGCCTAGTCTAGTTATAATTGGTATTGATGAAGGCGGAATGATTGATACTGTGAAATATAATAGCAAGCTAAAATATTTTGCAGAAGTTGATACAATAAAATATCAGAATATGCTTATAAACATTTCAAATGCTATTAGAAATCGTGATTTAGTTACGGTAGGTAAAATATCTACTGAAAGTGCAATTATGAATCAACAATATAATCCAAAAAAATTTTTAAATGACCTAATAAGTGTTTGTAAAAATATTGGTGGCATAGGTGTATCTGCAGCTCATAGTGGTACTTTTGTTGGTATCTTACTTGATCAAAGCTCTGTTAATTTTGTTTGGCAAAAATTGTTATGTTTAAATAAGCTTAAAAAAATAAGTAATAATGTTTCAATATTTTATTCTTTGGGCTTTAATGAAAATTCTAATATTTATAAACTATCTCGATGTATAGAAAGGTTTAATAATGTTGATACAAAAACTGCATAAGGAAATTTTTGATAATTATTCAAGTAGTATTGCTACTCCTAAACTAGTTAGGGTTTTACCTAATTTAGTTATTGCTATCTTTGAATTAATGAAACTTATCCCAGCTAAATATACTATTTTAAAAGCATTAAAAGAAGGTAAAATAGATAGGAAATATCCAATTATCGAAACCTCAAGTGGAACTTACGCTCTAGGGATGGGGATTGTTTGTGCTGAGTTAGAAATTCCATTTTTCATAGTTAGCGATCCAGTTATTGATGAATGCTTGAGGATGAGGCTCGAAGATTTAGGAGGTAATGTTCAAATTATTTCTGCTAAAAGTAGTGGTTTAGATATTCAAAGTTTGAGGTTAGAGTATCTTAATCAATATTTATTAAATAACAAAGGTGCCTTTTGGCCTGCACAGTATAATAATCCAGAAAATAGGGAGGCATACAACGATTTTGCTAAATATCTTTTAGACAATGTAGGTGATAACTTTACCTTGGTTGGTGCAGTAGGTTCTGGTGGTTCTACGTGTGGGACTATAGAAACATTACGCAAAGTGAATAATAATATAAAACTGGTAGGGGTAGATACGTTTGGTAGCGTCTTATTTGGTCTTCCTAATAAAGATAGAAAACTTAGAGGATTAGGAAATTCAATATTCCCTCAGAATCTTATTCACGAATATTTTGACCAAGTCCATTGGGTCAACGAAGAAGTTGCTATTAATAATGTAAGAAGACTTCATGCTTCAAAAAGTCTTTTTTGTGGCCCAACAACAGGAGCAGCTTATCATGTTGGAAATTGGATTGCAAAAAATAATACAAAAGATATGATAGTAGTAATCTCTCCAGATTCTGGCTATCGCTATATGTCTACAGCTTATAATAATGATTGGTTAAAAATGAATAAAATAAACATATCTAATGATTTTCCTATTGTAAAACATGCTACATTATTAAGTCACGTACAAGAACCATGGTCTTATTTTAATTGGAATCGAAGAACATTTGAAGATGTAGTGGGTGTTGTCAATGAGTAAAGCTAATATTCCTGATTCAATAGCTTTTATTGAAAGTAATACTACTGGTACAGGAGAGGAGTTTATTAAATCGGCTCTAAGAAGTAATTATAATGTGATATTTCTTACTTCTATGCACAAGAAATATAGA
>Ga0194038_1001498_pt1 | contig 10082 bp, 5 predicted proteins | sample JunL226m_MetaG_FD_148630 | JGI IMG/M metagenome (GOLD analysis project Ga0194038, IMG submission 148630) | Anoxic zone freshwater microbial communities from boreal shield lake in IISD Experimental Lakes Area, Ontario, Canada - Jun2016-L227-6m | ecosystem: Environmental > Aquatic > Freshwater >...
GAAATCACCATCACCTTGTGTTGGTGCCGGAAGAAAACCAGTAATGCGGTCCGCTATATCTTCCTTACTTCCACGAAAAAGATCTATTGGATCACCCGGCCAATTCTTGACTCTTGGCTTTGTTTTCATAGTGTCACAGCCAATGGCTGAGAATAATTCTCTTTCCTGGCGCCCTCCTTTGAAGTCGATAAATACCACTCGCCAATTGGCATCAAGAGCACATGCGCCCATCCGGGAAAGTAAGTGTGACTTACCAGCGCCTGTCGCAGCTATAACTAGGTGGTGGGCGCTCGATGTTGGATTCAGAGGAAAGTTAATTAAGTCATCATCAAGATATTTAGTAAGAGTCGAAATATCTGGTGCATTTTTTCGATCTTGTCTCAGTCGATGATCAACTGGGCTAGCGTTAATCCCAATAACCTTCTCTTTTCTGGAGTTCTCCAGAGGAAGAATAAATCGGAGTTTTAAGAAAATGCGATGAGCTCTGGTAAATGCATTCGTAAGAATTGCCCGCCTAACTGAATCCAAAATTGCCAAATCAAACTTGCCTCTAAAAATCTCAGACTGCACAACTGACAGTTCATGAGAGGCAATAGCTAGTGCTGCGGGAACCATACTGGCCCACAAAATGATTATTCCGAAGCAACTAAAGAGCCAGTTCTGAGTCTTTAGTTCATTCCAGGTGATAACTACCGCTAAGAGATTTATTGGAATTGCCCAGGCAATTGCTTTTCGAATCTCAGTTTTTAACTCCTTGATTCTCCAAACCCCAGGCCGCGCAGCCCACCGAGGGGTCACATATTTAGCCAAGGCAAGCGGTAAAACAAGAACAAAAAAGATAGTGGCTATAAATTCATCCATGCCGGAACCTTCTTCCTTTTTTACTTCTTCCTCCTCTTTTATGGGTTTCTGATTCATATCTTCACCTCATCTGGAAGTAAAAAGATTTGCATTTTGCTCTTCAAATCGTCATCAAGCATGTTGATATGTGACTGAATCACTGGATACAGAGCATCGGTTGTCCAGTAATGACAACCAGTTATATTTTTAGTTCGAAGGTTCGCCATCATTATGTTCTTGAGGCGAGAGCTTTCTTTTTGAGTTCTTTCAACTTCAACCAAAATTCGCTGAGTGTCGACTGAAGCCAAACCATCGGCTAGATGGCTTGCTCCGAACTCATGACGAAGATCTCTCTCGCAAGTCCATCCCCAACCTCTTCTTTCATATTCAATCCGAACTCTGGCGGTAGCCACAGTGTGATGAACTGAGGAAAAACTGGGAGTGTAATTCCGGTCGCCACGAGAAAGTGGCAGATTGGCCACTTTCATACCTTCAATTGTCGGCCAGATAATGCTGGGTGATTTTGCTAGCAAAATCTTCTTCTGTACTAGGCCAAGCCGTTGCCATCTTTCAACTAAGCGCCTCAATGCTCGAGGATCAATCTTCTTTCCTCTGATTTCAAATAACAACTGCAGTGTGTCAAGACGTACTGCTTGTTGTTCTGCAATCCAGGTTATGTATTCAATATCTCGCTCGGTTAACCGAAGAGATTTACTTGTTCTATTCATTTTCACTCCTAAGTGACTTGTGGGTTCGAAAGCTCGAACCTCACTAGTCACAGTGCAAATGAATCGCCTTTAATCCTTATTCCTATCTCAACTAACACACAACTACCCACCCCCTTACACACACCCACACCACCACCCGTTACTACCCCCGTACCTACTAACAAAATTACATGTTCCTGACCACTCTCTGCATTTTGCTGGTAGAGAGTGGTCAGGAACAGAGACAGTAATTTTGAGCGAGAGATTGCAGTATTTAGTTACCCGCAGGCGGGGGTAGTAACGGGCGACATATTTTATTACTGTTCCAATGGGAACGGCCATTTCCTGATGCTACTTGTTGACTCACCCGTTGTTTTATTCAACGACTGATCGGCAAATAGCAAGTCAGGCCAATAATCTAATAACCCAAATTCTTCCAATATTAACTTGTCCGATTCATCTGTGATATTCCTACACCTTGACATGTCATAATTGCCCATCCAATTCTTATTATATTTTGTCACTAAAGGATTCTTGAATTGTTCTTTTTCTAACTTTTTCGCCAGGACTAAAAGCCTTTTCCGGTTTTTGACAATCTTCTTAGGGTCTATGGGGATGTCATACAAGAGTCCGCTAGTTAAATGGAAATCATCACCAAAAACACCCCACCACCAAACAGCAAGACGTCCTGATGTCACTAAAAAAGCTAGCTGTCGGGATTCTTCGCTTTCGAAATGAAGCTCCGAGGTGCCATTTTGGGCAATTTTTTCACCTTCTAATGTCCAGGATGGTGGCTCCGTTAAGAAGGAAACCAAATAATAGAGAGCTATGTTCTTGTAACCCAAAGAGTGGCCAGTACGCCAACTACTGTGCTTCAATTTCATGTTCTTGCCATTCAGTTTCTCGAATAGAACTCCAAGTCGGAGTGAAGCAACCCTTGGCCAGGGAAGGTTCGAAATTGTTGGATCAACAGATGTGTAAGAAATTGTCTCAAACAGATATGGTCTGAAATCTGCATACCAACGGCGTAATCCCGTCACAGCAAGCAATGACTTCGATTTACGCGAAATCACAATTGTAGAACGAACTCCAACTTCAGGAAAAAGAGAAGAAGGTCGCCGAGAAAAAGTGCTTACCCAGCGAGCCGGCATTTCCTTTTCAAGTACTTCGCGGGCATTTTCAAAGTCTGCTGAAAATTGAAAGGAAATTGGGACAATCATTGAGAAGGAACCATGCTCATTTGTTATCTTTACGGCTCGTTCCATGCATGGCGCATAAATATCTGGACATGCATCAGATGAGAAACCTGAATACGTGTAACCTTCAAGTTTTCTCTTCGCTATGTAAGGAGGATTCCCAATCACCACATCAAAGCCTCCCGTAGCCATTGCCTCAGGGAATTCAATAAACCAGTGAAAGGGAGTATGGGATTTCTTCCAAGTGTCGAAATCGAGGGCAGAATAAACCCCATCACTTTCAAAGTACATTCGGTCAAATTCGTTACGAGCCTTTTCGGTTGAAATCTGATGACTTTTTTTAATCTCTTCAAATTTCTTATGAGAAATACCATCCCTCTGAGCCTGTACGAAGTTGTCGTATGAAGTTCCTAACTCAGAAGCAACTTGCTTTAACTCTTCAAGCTTCGAAGACATAATGATGTCTCCAAATAATTTTTTCTCTGCATCCTCAAAGGAGGTACTCCCTACCAAAATATTTCCCACTTTAATATTCATGTCTAGGTCAGGAAGCGGTTCAATATCTTCCTTTCTCTCTAATTTCGAGGCTAGGGCTAAGAAAAGGCGCAATCGGGCAATCTCAGTAGCTTCAACCATTAAATCAACCCCATAAAGATTCTCTAAAACAATTGTCTTCCAAAGGAAATAATCTTGATTAGGATGCTTTGCAATTTGGCCCAGAATCGGTGAGACAATTTTCTTGGAGGCAGGACTTTGCTCAGAAACCTTATTAAGCATCTCTACAAGTTTTGCATAGACTGCGCTTAAAAGATGGAGTGCCGCAAAGAGAAATGCACCCGAACCACACGTAGGGTCGATGACTCTCACATCAGTCAGGCAATCCCAAATCTGAGTTAAGACTTTCGGGTCTTCTATTTCATCCAAAATATCAAGTGTGAATGTTAAAAGATCCAAGTTGGAAGTGATTAATTCATCTACATTTAAGTTCTGGTGGGAGCTGAGGTGTTGCTCAAGCCATAAAACCTTGCCACGTCTTTCTAACACCTCGCGCCATCTTTCACCTGGTAGCCCTAAATTCTTAGACGCGATGTCATCCAAGAGGCCAACCTCGTTAACATCGGCAGCTGCAATTTCAACAGGTAAATCTAATTCAAATCCAAATCGCAGCCCTTCTGGTATGTATCTTGGGGGATTATCTCTAACTAAATCAAAATTAATCTTCGAGAATTTTGAAATTGAATCAAGGAAAACGGGCAAGATGGTATTTGTAGTCATAAACCCAGTCACATCTTCCTTGGTATAAAAAGCACCTTGTTCCTTTTGGTTCACATATTTTTCAAATATATATCCTAAAATATCCGGATTGATTGTTCCGGGTTCTGCAGAACTTCTTGTATCAAGATGCCATTTATAGTGATCAAAGAAATTGAATATCTGCTCAAAAACAACATCTGGTATGTCAATTTCGTAAGTTTCTTCAAGTACATGCTTTGCGAAGATTCCACCATTTATATAAGGAATTTCTCCGAGTATTGAAGCAATTTCGGGATCCAGAGAACTAGCTTCATCTGAGCCAAGCCCATCATGGAAAAGTACTAGAAGAAAATCACGGTAGAACTGGTAAAACTTATTCGAACCCTTCATCTGTCGAATTTTCGTTAGGGAATTTCGCAAGTAATCAATATCGTCGTTTAGAAAGCCCTTTTTTTGCAAGAAATAAATAAACATCAAACGGTTTAAGAGCAGGGATGCATACCATCCAACAAAATCTTCAACATCAATACCTTTAATTGATTCTGCAAGCGCCTCGTGGTTGGCCTGAAATTCCTGATAGAAACGATTAGTTACTTCTTCTGCACTAAAGGAATTGCGAACCCGCTCGCGAACCTTAAGTAAGGAAAGAGAGCTTTCTTCAGTCAATTCAAAACGAATCCCAGAAAGCCGTTGCAGGATGTCGGCGTTATTACTATTCTTTTGGAAATAGTGGTTCACATAATGAACTCCACCTGATTTTCTCGGCTCAGGCCATCTCCAAATCTGTTGATCATCGCCTACATAAACAACAAGTCTTTCCAAGGATCGTTTGGAAATTTCGAGATCAATTGCCTCCATTGAATATTTATTGGGAAGAGAATTGCATGCGTAGATGTAGATGCCACGCTTGTAAGCAACTGGATAGATTTCAAAGTTCTGATCTTCGGCCAATTTGACAACCAGTTTTCTGTGATCGGGAGGGTTATCCCAACCAAGCTCACTAACGAAAAGGTTACCAAAATCTGCTTTTGCTAGATAGTTCTCAATTAAACTAGTCATTGCTATTTCCTCTACCGTTAGATTTAACAAATCCCAGTGAACATACGATTTGGATGTCCTCTGTTGCGGTTGTACTCTCAATAACTAGACGACCTTCGTTATGAAGCGTCACTACTAACGCTAGTAAATCATCCGACTGGCGGTCTTTCAATGATCTAGCTAAAGCTTGTTTCCCATACTCCGAAAGCGGATATCTAAACAGATTGTCTACCGCTTCCGTCACTTCTTGTGTCACCTCAAAAAGCGTCCCCTCGCGCTCAGCAAGAAGAGTGCGGAGTTTCTCATAAACACGTTTTCTAACACCGCTGAGTTGACCCTCTAAACTGCTTAAATCATTTTCAAAACTGTCGTTTATAACATTTGAAATCTTCTCAAAGTGATCTTCTCTGCGCGGACTTCCAGCTGTTTTAAAATCAAACATAGTCGCCTGGAGTGCTTCATGTGGTGACAGGCGAGTTATATTCCCTTCATCATCAGAGAACCCAAGTCTGTCGTATCCAAAATTAGACAACGTATAAAGTAGAACTCCACTTTTTCTTTTATCATCAAGACTGATTGTGGCTGTTGCATATGCAACAGACGGCAAATTGAGTGCTTTTTTTGCCAACTCCGGATGTTTTCTTTCCGCGCCTTTCCAAATTTCGTATGCTTCTGAAGCAAAATCGACAGGTCCTTCATTTTGTTCTTCAGGAAACTCTGCGGTCTCGTCAAAGAGTCCATTTATTAATTGTGACTCGCCAGGCGTATTCAGGAACTTTTCATCCGCACCGAAAATCGAGGCATTCCTTTTGAGACGTTCAGCAACTCTCTCACGGAGCTGGAGTACACCATTCACACCTTCAGTTGGGAGGAATGTATAAACAAGTACGCGGTCCGATCTTTGACCGATTCGGTCAATACGACCTGCTCTTTGGATAAGCCGAATGATTGCCCATGGTAAATCAAAGTTCAGGACTATGGCACAGTCTTGAAGATTCTGGCCTTCTGAGAGTACGTCCGTCGCAACAAGAACACGAATTTCTTCTTCAGGAGAAATCTCCTCGCCAGGTACATTTGCGTTGCTGATTGGGCTGAAGCGCTTTGCCAGAATTGTTGGATCATCTGAATTTCCGGTAACAGAGGAAACTTGACTTACACCACGAGCTTTCAAAGCCTCTTCAATATAAATTGCAGACTCTGCGTACTCGGAGAAAATCAAAATTTTCTCCTTAGGGTGAATCTCGGTTACTAAATTGAGAAGTGCGTCGAGTTTTGAATCTTTGCTCTGATCCCAAACGCCGAATTTGGTTATCAACTTTTCAAGTATCTCTGAGTCTCGCTGCAAATCTAGTCGAAGCGTTTCCTTGAATAGTTCGGAAGGTAGCCACTTCATATTCTTAGGAGCTTTTCGTTGAAGGTTTTCAAGATACTTCTTTGCCAGTTCATTCCAAGTTGCATTGGAAGAAATCGGGTTGAAATTCTCAACCTCAATTTCAAATTCAAGCTCGCTTTGATCGTCAATTAAATCAAAGCCGCTCTCAGAAAATGAACCGATGGGGAGCTTCAAGTTATTATCAATCGCATACATATACATGTGATTACGAGTGAGATGGCGCTGGATTGACATCATAAATACGGCTCCAGATGATGCAAGTCGTTTCATTAGCATAGAGCGGGTGAATCCAATGAGATTACCTCCCGACCTATTTAGGTTATCAATTGTGGTTAGGTCATCTGGATCTAAGTTTGGGAGCTTCTCAACAATATGTGAGTTCAATTGATACCTTGGTAACTTTAAATCATCAATATCTTTGAGTACTGAGGGTGATTCCATCACTGACGCAGGATCGTGTTTTGAGACTTTATAAGAGAGTGGGCGAGGCACCCGATCTGGAAGATAGTTCTTGTCACCATTTGCAAAAAGAAGATAATGCCTTTTTTTATCTTCATCAAAATGTGCATAGTTATCCCGAATAAATCGTCGAGTTCTGCGAATTAGGAAATAAGCGAGCAATCGTTGCCAATCGGCATCCTCTTCACTCAACTTGAACGCTCTTAGTGTGCTCGGTTTGCCGTCACATTTGCGTAAAAATTCGTATTCTCCCAATTTAGAAATAGCATTTTCTGGACGGATTCCTAAATCTTGATCTTCATCAAGAAACAGGCCAAGTTGACCCACGACATCGTTAATTGAGGTGTTGTACGGAGTTGCAGTTAGCAATAGAACCTTAGGGTCGTTCTTAGTTATGTAATCACGTATGGCTATGTAATCGCGACGTTTTGGATTTCTCAAATTATGCGATTCATCAATTAGTAGAAGACGGTAACGACGAAGATTTGGAAGCTCTGCATGTACTTGGGTTAATGAAACAACCTTTGCGTGCAAGCGATAGGTCGCCACATAACCTTCCCACATACTCACTAAGTTCTTCGGTGCAACTATCAGAGCCTCATATCCATGTTCTTCTTGCATCGTAAGAGCTACTGCTGTTGCAACTATTGTTTTTCCCAGTCCGACAACATCAGCGACTATTGCGCCTCCTCGGTTCATTAAATTTCGGACAGTGACACCTACAGCTGCACGTTGAAATTCGAGTAACTGACGCTGCATGGATTCTGGCAATCCATACTCGATTAGACCCGCTCTTGCATCTCTTGATAGATGGTAGGCAAGTTTTAAGTGGATCAAATAGGGACTTAACAATTCTTGATTGGCCCAAGATTCATCGATAATCGTTACTAAAAGGTCTGTAACGTCAATGCTATAGCGATCATTCCAGCGCTCTTCAAACCATTTATTTAGTTTTTCTGTAGCATCGTGGTCAAGAACATCAACATTCAATTCGCCTTGGTTAGATAAGCCAGCAAAAGTAAGGTTGGACGATCCAACTATGCCTACACGCGGTGAGACCGCGTCATTCCTATGACATATGTAGAGCTTTGCGTGCAAATTATAATTTAAGAAGTGCTTCACTCTTACTTTGCCGGAAGCTAGCTGCTCTCTAAGTTTCTGAAGGTACTTCTCGTCGGCAGCTGAAGGTACTCCAATCGTAAGTTGTTCGCGAAACTCGTTAGAAGTAATTTCATTTAATTTTACCGCTGTGGAGTTATCCATATTCTTTTGAGCTGCATTGAGTCTCATAAGTGCGCGGAATTCGGCACTAGGAGCCTGCTGCTGCATTCCAATTAACAAACGTACAGGTGGGCGTTTATCGGCTCCAGGCAGGTTTTCAATCTGGTCGGCAATTACTTTCCATCCTCGTAGGTTGAAATATCCAACCGCGGCGTCCAAGGAATGCGAATCGGTTAGGGACTCAGAAAGCACCTGCTCGAGGCTTAAGTCAATGTTGTCAATGATTCTTGGCATTTTGGCTCCTTAGAACTCATTGGTTAAAACATTGGATTGGCGATCAAACTCAAGCTCCATCTTCGAGTCCAATTCTCTCGCATCAGACTCTATTTCACTAGGTATCTCTAAGTCTTTTTCGGATTCAAGCAGTTTTTTAAGACTTTCTCCGGCAGGCAAGACCATGCGTGAGATCGAAGAAATGTAAGAGTTGAAATCTGTTACCGCACCATTCAAACCCTTTCCTACATTTTTTAAGTGGCCGAAAGCCGTCACAAAACGCTTAAGAAGTTCCTCTCCTGCCTTGCCGATTTTTTCTGCATTCTCAATTCGGGCACTCTCGCGCCATGTAAATGCGGCCGATTTGAGAACTACAAGTAAAGATGAAGGCGCTGCTAAAACTACGTTCTTGCGATATGCGTAATCAAATAAATCAGGATCACATGCAAATGCTTCCGTTATAAAGTGCTCGCCCGGTACGAACATAATTGCATATTCTGGTGTTGGAAGTGAGCTCGACCAATACTTTTTTGAAGCTAAGTTATCGATGTGACTCCGGACCTGCTTTGCATGTTCTGCAAGCAGAATATTCTTTTGCACTGGATCCTGTTCGGCACTTGCCTTGCGATATGCAGTCAGGGGAACTTTTGAGTCAACATAAATCATGCGTCCACCAGTGAGTAGAATTTTCATATCTGGAATACCAATACCATCTTCAGAATGATTGGACTGTCCTTCTTGTTCGGCAAAATCAACATGATCCAGCATTCCTGCATGCTGGACAACACGGCGGAGTGATAGTTCTCCCCAAGTTCCAGCACCTTTAGAAGATGTAAGCGCAGAGTTCAAAGTTGTCGTTGTAATCGTGAGATTCTCTGCAGATAATTTTAGTGCGCCGTAATCTTGATCCACTAGCGCTTTCTGTTGGTCGATATAAGTGCGCAAATCCTTAATTTGAGTCTCTAAAGGAGAAACAAGCGAACGGACAGCATTCTCGCGAATTGTTGCATCCTGGTTTAGGTCTAAACGTGCGGCTTGGACAGCTTCATGTGAGAGGGCCTTAATGCTGGTAGTACTTTCTACTAAAGCCTTTTCACGCTCTTCAAGTTGGGTTTTAGCGACTGCTAATTCTGCACTGATTTTTTGGGACTTTGTGGATGCCAGGAGATACCCCACAACTAGTCCAAGGATAATTCCAACAAGTAAATTTATAATTGACATAATTCCTCTTATTTATTCTTCCGGTTTGGCATTTTTGGTTGAAGCTTCAACCCAGTTTCATGAAATATTCCTGATAGAGCGGTACGAACAATCTCCACAGGGTTATCTTTATGGATCGTAAATGAAGCCAACTCATCCGTCTTAATTGAATTCTTCTTACGCAAAACGACACGGCAACGCATTGATGATTGCATAGTAAAAGAATCCGGGTCATTTTCGACTGGTGCCTGGTACCAAGAAAGCCATTCATAAAATCCCAAGGCACCAATATCAACTGGCATTAAATGAATCTGATACTCATCATTCAATTCAATAACCAGCGCTGCACGTTTGCCAGAGATGCGCTTATTCACGATCAATTCTTGTGCCCGTAAATTATGAAGAATTGTCGCTGTTTCCAGCTTCAATGCGACATCAGGAAGAAGCGCACGAAGCTCGGTTGGTGACGTTGTTGGCCACATAATTGGTTTAATCCTTTAC
>Ga0194038_1001502_pt1 | contig 10070 bp, 8 predicted proteins | sample JunL226m_MetaG_FD_148630 | JGI IMG/M metagenome (GOLD analysis project Ga0194038, IMG submission 148630) | Anoxic zone freshwater microbial communities from boreal shield lake in IISD Experimental Lakes Area, Ontario, Canada - Jun2016-L227-6m | ecosystem: Environmental > Aquatic > Freshwater >...
ACTTTCGCTGCGGCCATGAAGCCCCCGGCCGACTTGAAGGCCGCGCGTCCGGATTTCGCCGAAATAGCCAAACTGCCAACGCCCGAGCGCATTGACAAGATGAAGGCACTGCACACCCAGCATGCAGCCGAGATGACGGCTGCCATGGACAAACGAGGCGAAGCGGCCAAGGTGTTTTATGCGGTCTTGGCGCCGGAGCAGCAAAAGGTGTTTGATTCGGCCACTGCGCGTCATTACGGCCCTGCTGGTCGCATGGGTGGTCCGCGCGACGGCAAAGGTCCGATGCAACCGAAACCCTGATTGGCCCGGCCTGCTTGCGCGGGCCGAGCGGTTCGTGATCAGGCCAGCATTTTTTTCAGCTCGCCGCTGTCGATAAGGCTGATCAGATCGTTGGCACCCCCCACCAGGGTTCCCTTGACAAATACCATCGGCAGGGTGGGCCATCCGGTCCACAGTTTGAGCGCGTTGCGCTGTCGCCAAGTGTTGAAGTAGTTACCATACTCCAGGTAATGGTGCGTCACACCGGCAGCGTCAAGCGCTTTGCGAGCTTTCTTCGGAAAGGGGTTCATGCCCATTCCAACCACCACCACGGGGTGCTGTGCCATCGCAGCCTGCACTTCGCGCACGATGGCCTGCTCGTGAGAGGCAATCTTCTCGCGGATAGCTGGGTGAATGCTGGCTTCGTCTAATATTGGGCGTGGCATGTCGGTGTCCTTGCGGCTGGGAAAAAGCCATTATGCTTGTCATCGGTTTTCTTGGTTGAAGCACCCACGGTGCCAACGGTTTAGGCAAAGGCGTTGCTGATGTTTGGTTATTCAGAAGAGCAGATTGCCACCTTCGGGTTGACCTTCGGCGTTGCTGGCTTCATGCTCTACATGCTGTTCATCATCGGGCATCTGGCGTGGGAGTCCAAGGCCGGAAAGTTTGGTACTTTTGTGCTGTTTCTGGGTTTGGCTTTTGGCATGACGGGCTTTGCGGTGAAGTACTTGATCCAGTGGGCCATCGGCATCAAGTGAGCGACAGAACGATTCTTCTCGTGCCGCCTTCGGCCGTCCCAAGATTGTCTACTTCAAAGCCAAGTTCTTCAGCCAACTTGAGCATGCGCGTGTTGTAGTCCAGAACAGTTGCCACCAGTCGCTGTGTTCCTTGGGTGCGCAAGTAAGCAATCATTTTTTGCATCAACACCAACCCCAGGCCCTTGCCTTTCAACGCCGAACTGACGATCACACCAAACTCGGCCTCCTGATTGTCGGGATCCGTGATGGCGCGCACCACACCAAGCGTCTGGTCCTGACCGTTGGCATCTGAAGCAAGCGCAACAAAGGCCATCTCGCGCGCGTAATCAATTTGTACCATTCGGGCCAGTTCACTGCGCGCCATGGTTCGTTTGCTGTAAAACACACGCATGCGAACGTCTTCGGGATCGAGCTGCTGCAAGAACGCCATGTGCAGCGCTTCGTCTTCCGGGCGAATCGGTCGCAGGCGCAGACTCTGTCCCTGCCACAGAAGCGTTTCTTCCAGCAGTGCAGGATAGGGTCGGATGGCGAAATTGTCAGCCCCCGCGGGCTTGCTGGCGCTCAGACGAATGCGCGCCGCGTGCGCCAAGACACCGTCGGCGCCCGCAATCAGGGGGTTGATCTCAAGCTCGGCAATTTCGGGTACTTCTGCCAGCAGTTGCGATACCGCCAGCAGCACTCCATGCAATGCTGCTTGATCAACCGCCGGAGTATCGCCCCAACCCTCCATCAGACGGGCAACGCGGGTGCGTGAAATCAGCGCCTTGGCCAACGGCGTGTTCAGGGGCGGTAAGGCCACGGCCTTGTCAGCCAGAATTTCCATGGCAGAGCCGCCCTGGCCAAACACAATGACCGGACCGAAGACCGGGTCTATCAGGCTCCCCAGCATCAATTCCTGCGAGTGTCCTGGCCGAGTGCCACCGGCGGCTGCTTGTTGCGTTGGCGCGACTGGAATATGGCAGGCCTCAAGCACGGTCTTGACTTCCGTCCAGGTCAGCGTTTCCCGACCGCTGGCCAGAACGGTTTTCACCAAAAGGCGCAGGGCATGTGTGTCGGGATGACGATCAGACAACAGGGCGGGAGGAGCCTCGGTCAGCTCGGCCTGGTTGCGCCGATATTTCGCCAACATGGAAAAGGCGCTTACTGCCTGCTCTGGCGTATCGAAGTTGGCAATGCCTGCCTGCTGAAACACTGCACGCGCCTGGGTAACAGCCGCATCACCCAACCAGCAACTCATCAACCGTGGTGGTACCGCGCCGCGAGCCTGTGCCGACGGTGCCAGGGCGCTCGCGATGTCAACGCTGGCAACCGAGGCCGTCGGCACATGGATAAACAAAAGGGCGCCGGTGCTGTGATCCGAATTGAGGATTTTCAGCGTTTGTTCATACCTGTCCACAGGGGCGTCGTCAAGGAGATCAATCGGGTTGCCACGAGAGCAATTGGGCGGCAGCAGCGCCTCAAGTTGCTGTTGCGTTGCGGCGCTCAGTTCCGACAGGTTGACGCCAGCGTCCGCCGCAGCGTCGGCTGCGATGATGCCGGCGCCTCCACCGTTGCCAAATATCGTGAGACTGGTGTTGCGGTTGCCGCGGAATCGCGATAGGGTTTGCGCTGCCAAGAACAGCTCTTGCAGGTTGTCGACGCGCAGCATGCCGGCACGCGCAATGGCGGCATCAAACACCCTGTCGGACCCGCTCGCCGCTACTTGATGGAATGACGGTGAGCGCCCAGCCTTCACCACGATCACCGGCTTGTTGCGCGCTGCAGCTCGCGCAGCGGACATGAACTTTCGTCCCGATTCGAAGGATTGTGCGTACAACAAAATGGCCCGGGTCTTGGCATCGCTGGCCAGATAGTCGAGCATGTCGCCAAAATCGACGTCGACGTGCTCGCCAAGGGCCACAAGATGGGAGAACCCAATGCCCCGGGCTCGTGCCCAGTCAAGCATCGCAGCAGTCAGAGCATTGGACTGCGAAACAAAGGCCAACTCTCCGGGCAAGGCGTCGATCTGTGCAAGACTTGCATTCAGACCCAGATGCGGCGACATCAAACCAAGGCTGTCGGGTCCCAATATTCGCAGCAGATGGCTCTGTGCAGCTTTCAGCATGGCGTATTTCTGCACCTGATCCATGCCTGCAGTCATAACCACTGCGGCGTGCGTACCCCTGCGGGCAAGGTCCTGGATCACCTTCGGGACGGTGGCTGCCGGAGTACAAATAACGGCCAGCGCAGGTGCGGACGGCAGGTCCGATGCGTGGGCCCGCACCGGATGAGCACCCAGCATTCGGTATTTTGGGTTGACTGCGTACAACGCGCCCTGGTATTTGCCGGCAATCAGGTTGTGCCAGACCGTTGCACCGACGCTGCCGACACGCTCCGAGGCTCCAATGACGGCGACGGAGGGTGGATCAAACAAGGCGTCGAGGTTACGAATGCTCACGGGTCACGCTCACGCGAAATCAACCGAACGGCCGCACCCCGATCAACAGGCCATGCAGCCACAGCGCGAAGACAAGCCATAAGCCAAGCCCGACGATCACTGTGATGGCAGTGGCGGCCCAGCTGCCTGACCGATATTGAATATCGCCAGAACGGTCACGGCGGCGGGCAGCCGTGAAGTCGAAAATCGACCACAGCAGAAACGAGCCGAACAGCAGCACGTGCGCCAGATTGCCATTGGCCAGCAAATGCGCCAGCGCCCACACCTTGACTGCCAGAACCATCGGATGGTGAAGGCGTGCCTTGATCGCGTTCCCCGGAACGTAGGCGGCAGTCAGCAGGACAAAAGAACCCAGGGTCAACAGCGCGGCCAGATGGCGCATGCCGGTGGGCGGGCTCCATAGCTGCATCGGCTGTTGCCGTGCCAGACCAAAGCCCCAAACCAGCAAGCCCAAGCCAAGCAGCGACGCCACCGAGTAAATCCCCTTCCACGGCAACTCGCCATATCGCACAACGGTTCGTGTGCGCCAGTCATCGGCCACGATGCGAATGGAGTGCACGCCCAGAAAGATGATCAGGCCGAGAATGAGATAGTTCATTGGATGCTCCAAACAGGATCGACAGATGGCCCAACTATAGTCCGGACAAGTGACCGAGTGTTCCGGCAGGGGCAACGCCTATTGCAATGCATGTCAATTTGTTTACACTGGACGCCCGATACCAACCCACAAACCGGAGCCAATATGAAACCCGTTCAAGACCTGATAAAAGGACGTAATTCAACGGTTTTTCAAGTCAGCCCGTCCACAACCGTATTTGAAGCCTTGCAGTCGTTGGCCGAACACGAGGTTGGCGCCATGGTCGTCATGGATCAGGGCAAGCTGGTCGGCGTTGTTTCGGAGCGTGATTACACACGCAAGGTAGCCTTGCAGGGCAAAAATTCCAGAGAAACCAGGGTCGCAGAGATCATGACTCGCGAGGTCGTCACGGTGACGCCCGCCACCGGGACGCGCGCCTGCATGGCGCTGATGAGTCAGAAGAACATCCGGCATCTGCCGGTAGTGAATGGGTCAGCGGTGCTGGGGATGATCTCGATCCGAGATATCATGAACGACATCATTGCCGGCCATGAACAGACCATCTCGCAGCTGACGAGCTACATCAACAGTTAGACGTCAATATTGCCAGCGCGCAAGGCGTTGGTTTCAATGAAATCGCGGCGCGGTTCAACTTCGTCGCCCATCAGCATGGTGAAAACACGGTCGGCTTCGATGGTGTCGTCTATCTGAACTCTGAGCAGGCGGCGCACAGTCGGGTCCATGGTGGTTTCCCACAACTGTGCCGGGTTCATTTCGCCCAGACCTTTGTAGCGTTGACGCGCGGTAGCGTGTTCTGCCTGCGCGATCAGCCAAGCCATCGCTTCGCGGAAGTCGCTCACTTTTTCTTCTTTCTGGCGCTCACCTTCACCGCGCATGACCTTGGCGCCATCGCTGAGCAGCCCCTTGAAGGTGTTCGCCGACTCAGCCAGAGCGGCGTAGTCGGAGCCATGAACAAAGTCCTGCGTCAGGACGCTGCTCTTGACGTTGCCATGGTGGCGGCGGCTGATGCGAAGAATCGGCTTGTCGGTGCGCAAGTCGAACTCACCGGTCACTTCTGCGTCCGGAAGTTTGGCTTGAAGTGCAGCGGCGGAAAGCTTGGCGTCTGCCACGGTGTCCAGGTTCAATGCCACACCGTCGGCTACCGATCGCAGGGCCTCGGCGTCCATGAAGTTGCGCAGACGCGCAATCACGCCTTGTGCCAACTGGTGCTTTCGTGCCAGTTCGGCCAGCGTTTCGCCGCTGAGCACGGTGCCGGTTTGGCCTCCGGTATGCACGGATGCGTTGACCAGCGCAATGCGAAGAAGAAAACTGTCGAGCGCAGGCCCGTCTTTCAAGTAAAGCTCTTCTTTGCCGGCCTTGACTTTGTACAGTGGCGGTTGCGCGATGTAGATGTGACCGCGCTCCACCAGTTCGGGCATCTGGCGGTAGAAGAATGTCAGCAGCAACGTGCGGATATGGGCGCCGTCAACGTCGGCATCGGTCATGATGATGATACGGTGGTAGCGCAGTTTGGCGACGTTGAAGTCGTCATTGCCCGTACTGCCACCGGTCTTGCCGATACCGGTGCCCAGGGCAGTAATAAGGGTCAGGATTTCGTTGCTGGTCAGGAGCTTTTCGTAGCGCGCCTTTTCCACGTTCAGGATCTTGCCGCGCAGCGGCAGAATAGCCTGGAATTTGCGGTCGCGCCCTTGTTTGGCTGAACCACCGGCCGAGTCGCCCTCGACGATGTAGATCTCGCACAGCGCGGGGTCTTTTTCCTGGCAATCGGCCAGCTTGCCGGGCAGACCCATGCCGTCGAGCACGCCCTTGCGGCGCGTCATGTCGCGGGCCTTGCGTGCCGCCTCGCGGGCGCGCGCTGCCTCAATGATCTTGCCAACGATGATTTTTGCGTCAGCCGGGCGTTCCTGCAGGTAGTCGTACAGCAGCTTGCTGACGATGTCTTCCACCGGACCGCGCACTTCAGAGCTCACCAGCTTGTCTTTGGTCTGGCTGCTGAATTTGGGTTCGGGCACCTTGACCGACAGCACGCAGGTCAGGCCTTCGCGCATGTCGTCGCCTGTGACTTCGACCTTGGCTTTCTTGGCCAGTTCATTGTCGTCAATGTATTTGTTGATGACGCGTGTCATGGCTGCACGCAGGCCGGTCAGGTGGGTGCCACCATCGCGCTGAGGGATATTGTTGGTAAAGCAGAGCACCTGTTCGTTGTATCCGCTGTTCCATTGCATCGCCACCTCGACACCGATGTTGGTGTTCTGGTCGCTCTGGCGGTCCCCCATGGCGTGGAAGATATTGGGGTTGAGGACCGACTTGCCCTTGTTGATGAAGTTGACAAAGCCTCGCACGCCGCCCGCGCCGGAAAAGTCGTCTTCCTTGCCATTGCGCTCGTCTTTCAACCGGATGCGCACGCCATTGTTCAGGAAGCTCAGTTCGCGCAGGCGCTTGCTCAGGATTTCGTAATGGAAGTCGTTGTTCTGTTGAAAGATGTCGGTGTCGGGCAGGAAGTGGACTTCGGTGCCGCGCTTCTCGGTCTCACCGATGACTTTCATGGGAGAGATTTCGACGCCATTCACGGTCTCGGTGATGCGGTTTTGCACAAAGCCCTTGCTGAACTCCATGACGTGCACCTTGCCATCGCGCCGGATGGTCAGGCGCAGCATCTTTGACAGGGCATTGACGCAACTCACACCCACACCGTGCAAACCGCCCGAGACCTTGTAGCTATTCTGGTTGAACTTGCCGCCAGCGTGCAGTTCTGTCAAGGAGATTTCGGCGGCGGAACGCTTGGGCTCGTGCTTGTCGTCCATCTTGACGCCGGTGGGAATGCCGCGCCCATTGTCGACCACGCTGACCGAGTTGTCTGAGTGGATGGTGACCAATATATCGTCGCAGTGGCCTGCCAATGACTCATCGATGGAATTGTCAACAACCTCAAAAACAAGGTGATGCAGACCTGTGCCGTCGGACGTGTCGCCGATGTACATGCCGGGTCGTTTGCGCACCGCCTCCAGGCCTTCCAGAATCTGGATGGAATCCTCGCCGTAGGCCTCGGACGCCCCGGCCTGATTGGCATCTATCGCGGGCTGAAAGTTCGAACTGTCGGCGCCGCCTCCACCTGTATGAACGGTACTTTGGTCATTCTCGTGGCTCTGCGCTGGCTTGTTTTCTTCGGTCATCAGTAATCTTTGGTCGGTTGTTGTCAATGCCTGCTTCAAATTCTCATTGGCATGACAACATATTTGAAGGTGTTGTTGTCCGGGATGGTGAAAAGGGCTGAGCTGTTGCTATCGGACAGTTCCAGTGTGACCATTTCCTGTGTCATATTGGCGAGCGCATCAATCAGGTAGGTCACATTGAAGCCGATTTCGATGCTGTCCCCGCTGTAATCAATGTCCAGTTCATCCACGGCCTCTTCCTGTTCGGCATTGTTGGATGCCACACGCAGGCTGCCTGGATCAATGTTCAGACGCACACCTTTGAATTTTTCGCTGGTCAGGATGGCGGTGCGCTGAAGGGTTGCAAGCAAGGGAAGTCGGCCCAGCGTGATGCTGTTCTTGTGATTCTTCGGTATGACCCGGTTGTAATCGGGGAACTTTCCTTCGACCAACTTCGTAACAAACTCCATGCCGTCGAAGCTGAACTTGGCCTGATTGTTGGCAAACTGCATTTCAATGGCGCCCTGCGCATTGGAGAGCAGACGCTGCAGTTCAATGACGGTTTTGCGCGGCAAGATCACTTCCTGCTTGGGAACGTCAACATCCAGCGTCGCGGAGGCGTAAGCCAGCCGGTGGCCATCGGTTGCTACCAGGCTCAGCTTTTTGCCCTCGGCAACGAACAGGATGCCGTTGAGATAGTAGCGAATGTCATGCACAGCCATGGCAAACGAGACCTGGAGAAGCAGGTCTTTCAGTGTCTTCTGCGGGACGCTGAAAACGGGACCAAAACTGGCGGCTTCCTGTACCAGGGGGAAATCTTCCGCCGCCATGGTTTGCAGCGTGAATTTGCTCTTGCCACCTCGCAGAATGAGCTTGGCGGCGTTGGATTCCAGCGATACCGTTTGATCCGCCGGCATGGTGCGAAGAATATCGATCAGCTTGCGCGCACCTACAGTGGTCGTGAAGTCGCCAGAATCGCCAGCAAGTTCGGCGCTGGTGCGGATTTGAATCTCCAGATCGCTGGTGGTAAGTTGCAGCGCGGAGCCGGATTTCCGAATCAGCACGTTGGCCAGTATCGGCAGGGTGTGTCTGCGCTCAACAATACCCGCGACGGATTGCAATACTGCCAGGACTTTGTCTTGAGTGGCTTTCAGAACGATCATGTCAACCTCTATTATTGATACCGGTAATTCAAGTTGGCGAACAGCAAAGGCGTGTATTTGCCAAATACCGCCATTTTCCCATTTTTATTCTTTCACTTAACCCTTGAGCGTCTGTTCCAGTACATGAAGTTGCTGGTTCAGTTCGGTCATCTGTTGCCGCTCGCCGCCAATTTTGCGGACGGCATGCAAAACGGTCGTGTGGTCGCGTCCGCCAAACAGCTCACCAATCTCGGGCAGACTCTTCTGAGTCAACTCCTTGGCCAGATACATCGCGATTTGCCGAGGTCGGGCGATGCTTGCCGGACGTTTTTTGGAATACATGTCGGCAATCTTGATTTTGTAGTAATCGGCGACGGTCTTCTGGATGTTTTCGACCGAAATCTGGCGGTTTTGAATTGACAGCAGGTCACGCAGTGCTTCACGTGCCAGCAGGATGGAGATTTCTTTCTGGTTGAATCGGGAGTACGCCAGGATTTTCCGCAGGGCACCTTCGAGCTCGCGCACGTTGGATCGGACGTTCTTGGCTACAAAAAACGCCACCTCTTCCGGCATCTCGATGCCTTCCACCCGCGCTTTGTTGATCAGAATCGCTACCCGCATCTCCAGTTCAGGCGGCTCAATGGCAACCGTCAGACCGGAGTCAAAGCGTGACACCAGTCGCTCGTGAATATCTGCCAGACCTTTGGGGTAAGTGTCGCTGGTCATGACGATGTGCGACTTCTTTGCCAGCAGCGCTTCGAAAGCATTGAAAAACTCTTCCTGCGTGCGTTCCTTGTTGGCGAAGAACTGAACGTCATCAATTAACAGCAGGTCGAGTGAGTGGTAGCGCTCCTTGAATTCGTCGAAAGTCTTGCGTTGATAGGCTTTGACCACATCGGAGACAAACTGTTCTGCATGGATGTAGAGAACTTTGGCTGTGGGTCTGTCGTTCAGTAGCCGGTTGCCTACTGCATGCATCAAGTGGGTCTTGCCCAAGCCCACACCGCCATAGATAAAAAGTGGGTTGTACAGATGGCCGGGCATACCGGCGACGTGCATGGCTGCTGCTCGCGCCATCCGGTTCGCCGCCCCCTCAACCAAAGTGTCAAAGGTCAGCGATGTATTAAGTCGATTCTTGATGCTGCCCGGGCTTCGCTCCTCCCCCATCTCATTGGATTCTTCCATCGCGATAGGTTCTACGGATCGTTGAATAAAATTATTCCTGGCGATGGTTTCCCGAGGAGCGAGCGCTAACTCCATTTGAATCGGCTGGCCCGAAAACTTGCTCAGCAAACTGGAAATCCGGCCACTGTACTGAGCCCTGATCCAATCCAGCTTGAACCGGTTTGCAACAAAAACAGTAACCTTGGTCAAGTCGTTGGCGACTTCAGCTGAGAGTGGTTTTATCCAGGTGTTGAACTGCTGTTCGGGGAGCTCCTGAGCCAACTGGTCGACGCAACTTTGCCAGAGGTTCTGGCCGGCACCGTGCCCTTGGAAGCCAGACTCGCCGGCGTATTGTCCCTCTGTCATTCGTTGCACCAAGCTCTGTGGATAGTTTTCATTTGTGGCGTCGGGAATTGTAGATTATTAAAGTTTTATCCACAAGCTCGGGAAATCCGCGCCAAGTTCCAGTGGTACAGGCTGTATGCAATGTAAGGTATTGCCGGAGTTGGGAAAGTTTGCGATAATCTAGGGTTACCCTGCCTTCGTTGGGCACGACAAGAC
>Ga0194038_1001507_pt1 | contig 10057 bp, 10 predicted proteins | sample JunL226m_MetaG_FD_148630 | JGI IMG/M metagenome (GOLD analysis project Ga0194038, IMG submission 148630) | Anoxic zone freshwater microbial communities from boreal shield lake in IISD Experimental Lakes Area, Ontario, Canada - Jun2016-L227-6m | ecosystem: Environmental > Aquatic > Freshwater >...
GCAGGTATTCGTACTCGTGTGCAATCAGGCGCAGCCAGAATGAAGCGCTTTCATCACACGGTAGGCAAATAATTCATTCATGACGCAAGATAATTCCACCGAAGATTCAGGCTTACAAGAATCATTCCTCTCGCATCTTTACGAGCTTCGTGATCGCGTTATTAAGTCTGCATTAGCCATTATTGCGGTCTTTATTTGCTTGGTGTATTGGGCCCCCGATATTTTTCATTTATTTGCGCAACCATTATTAAAAGCATTGCCTGCAGGTGGCAAGATGATCGTCACTGACGTAACAGGTTCATTTTTTGTGCCGATGAAGGTCACGATGTTGGTGGCATTCTTAATCGCGCTCCCTGTGGTGATGTATCAAATTTGGGCTTTTATTGCGCCAGGACTTTACCTGCATGAGCGCAAATTGATTTTGCCTTTGGTAGTGAGTAGCTATTCCTTATTCATCATTGGCATGGCGTTTGCCTATTTCTTGGTTTTTCCAACAGTCTTTAATTTCATGGCAAGTTATAACGCACCCTTGGGCGCAGAGATGTCTACGGATATTGATAACTATCTCAGCTTTGCAATGACTACTTTTTTAGCCTTTGGAATTACTTTCGAGGTACCAGTAGTAGTGGTTGTTTTGGTCCATATGAAAATTGTGCCGCTCGCCAAGCTCAAAGAAATTCGACCTTATGTGATTGTTGGCGCCTTTGTAATCTCCGCAGTGGTAACGCCTCCAGACGTTCTGTCCCAATTGCTCTTAGCAGTGCCAATGACCCTCCTATATGAACTCGGTTTACTAATTGCGCGTTTATATGTCCCCAAACCCTCCGAGGACGAGTCCTCAGACCATCAGGCTAACTCAGCGTCTTCTTGATTTGCGAGATTCTTTGAGAAGCTTGCTGTGAGCCACTGGGTGACACGATCAAAGCGATAGCGTCTTTGACGCAAATTACCCTCAATATCTAGTTCAGATCCGGCAAAGGTCTTGCCTGCAGCAAGTAAGGCCCGTCGCTGTTGAATCGTTTCAATCTGTATTAATCTAGGTAATATCTTGGGCAACTCCCAGCGGATGTCTACCACTACACAGTGCTCATGTTGAAGTTGGCCAACGTCGGAGAGCAGTAATTCTGCTTTGCTAAAATTAAATTGATTGGCGATGATGAGTCGATGACACATCAATATCCAATCTAAATCGAGCTTATGTTCCGCATGATGATTTAGGACCTGCTCAGCAATAAGCGCTAAATCTCGCCATTCATTTTTTTTTGGATCTGGGCAACTCTCTAAAATTTTCGAGAGCAATTCTTTTGCCTCGGCCACGCCTTGTTGGTGTGCATGCCATACCCAATAGGAGGCCTGAAGTCCCCGAACCTTTTCATCGAGCTTTTCACGTTTGCGCCACAAGTTTGCAGCTTTACGAAATTGCGCTTGTGGATGAGCTAAGTCAGCGGCACGATCAAAACAACGATCACTTTCAGTGGCGTTATATCCAGAAAATTGTGGGCGACGATAGATTTCACCAAGGGCATACCAAGCGTCACGATCACCATCTTTAGCAGCAAGTTCTAACCAGTGCGCTGCTTTTTTAAGAGAGGCATTTGATTTTTGGGGTTTTACATTAGCTGGATCAGTACTAGCATCATCTAGCTGCGCAAGACGCAAACCTAACGTTAGCCTTGCGCTAGTAAGACCTAATTCAGCAGCTTGGGTTAGCGCTTCTTCATTTTGGTTTTCAATCCAAGCGCCCCAGAGTGAAGAGAGTGCCTCATTCTTTGGTTGTAGTTTGATGAGAAGTTCTTTTGCCAGAACTGAATGCGATGTTTCACTTTCAGCTAGCTCATGCAAATATTGTTTGGCAAGTTTTTGCAAGCCTACAAAATCTAAATTGGATATTTGCTCGACTGCGGTGGCGTTTTGTTTTCTAAGCCAATCCACCAATTCAGATTGGGTGGCACTGTATTCAGGGTTAATCAGTAAATTAGCTAACTGCCATTTGGCAGCAAGTTGGGCATCAGAGGCCTCTTCATTAGTTGATATACCCCAAAATGTATTCCAGCCAAATTGAAAAGAGGGTGAATTAAAAGTCTCAATGAGGGGAATTGCAGCTACTTGAGCCCAAAGTTCCAAAATTTGAGCTTCATTGGAGTTATTTTCTTTAAGCCCTTGATTTTGAATAGAAATATAGGATTTTTCTAGCCAAATTAAGGCATTAGAGGGCTGAATCGGGGTTTTAAACTCGCCTGTGAGGTAAGCTGAAGCCAGTTTTTGTTGCGCTAATACATCACCCATTCGGGCTGAACTGAGGATTTTTAAGAATTCGCGGCTTGCCATGTGACAATTTTGACATTCAAAGCCCAAAAAAGACAGAAAACAGTTCTCTTGTTGCCGTGATACAACGAAGAAAACCAAAAAACTACCTTTTGACAAGCAAAAAGAGCTCCTAATTGCCCTGACCACAGGATTAGCTGGGCAAAACCAGCAAAATTCACAGGTCCCAGTTTTATTTGGGCATTACTTTCAATTTATGGAGATTTACAGAATGAAAAAATCGCTATTAGCAGTTGCAGCGTTCACAGCATTTGCTGGCGCAGCACAAGCACAATCCAGCGTAACCGTTTACGGTATATTGGATGCAGGCTTGATCGGAGCAAATGAGCAAGTTAACGGTGGTAAAAAAGGCCAAGTTAAACAAACTGGTAATGCATTCGGCGCTAACGCTGAATCTACAAGCCGTTTAGGTTTCAAAGGTACTGAAGATTTGGGCGGCGGTAAGTCTGCATTCTTCACTGTTGAAGTTGCTTTGACACCTAACGGTGACCAAAACTACTCAACATCAGCTTCTGCAAACCGTCAAACTTTCGTTGGTTTGAAGCAGAATGGTATTGGTTGGGGCGCGTTTGGTACTCAGTACACAAACATCCACACTCAAGTTGCAGCAACTGATCCAGGTGCTACAAACAACATGGGTGGTAACGTAATTTATGCAACTTCTACATTGCCAGGTACTTCAGTTGGTTCAGGTGTTAACGGTAACGTTGATGCTTACACATTGCGTACTGGTAACACATTGTTCTTAGCTTCAGATTCTTTTGCTGGTTTCCAAGGTAATGCTGCTTACACCTTGAACGCTTCTAGCGCTACAGAAACACAAAATACTCCTGCTGGAACTGGTTACACTGGTGGTGCAGTTAACAAAACTGGTTGGCAGTTGGGCTTGAACTACACATTGAGCAAGTTCTATGCAACAGCTAACTTCCAGTCATTCAAAGTAACGAATCCTTGGACAGCTACAACTGCACAAGTTGCTGTTGGTGGTGTAGGTGCTGCAGTTGGCGCGCCTGTTCTATACGGTGCTGGTAATGCTGCTCAAACTGGTTCAAACGACAAGTCTAACCAAGGCTACGTAGCTGCTACGTATGACTTCGGTATCTTGAAGGCATACGGTCAGTGGATCACACGTAAGGATACTTCTGTAATCAATCCTAACGCATACGTTAAGCGTCAAGCTCAACAGATCGGTGTTCGTTCTTACATCACTCCAACAGTTGAAGGTTGGGCTTCTGTAGGTAATGGTCGTTACACATACTTCGGTTCTTCAACAAGTGCTACTGTAAACGGTTGGCAAGCTGGTTTGAACTACTACCTCAGCAAGCGTACAAACTTGTACGCAATCTACGGTGGTACAAACACATCTACCTCTGCTTACACAAACTTGAGCTACTCTCAACAGAACTACGCTTTGGGCGTACGTCACACTTTCTAATTTGATGCTAGCGTAAGCTAGTGTTAGATTTAAAAGTAAGCTTTAAATCAAAACCCACTGTGGAAACACAGTGGGTTTTTTTCATTTACTAAGCTTCAATATGAGAATTAAGCACAAATAACTTAGGGTGCACATATGGGGAATGGTTTTCATCACCCATTTGACAAACCAACCTTGTCACCTTATGGGCTTGTATAGCCAGCAGTCTTCACCTGTAGGTTTTTAATCGCATTCCCAGCTCATAAAAGCCTACAGTTTTATAGCGTAAGCCCTAAGGGAGCTTTGTTTTGGGGCGCTGTAGTATTGGGGGTGACAATTGTAAATTATTGGAGATAATGCTAGATTGAGTCTTAATTGAGTCTTAAATCGCATTTTTAGCCACTTGAAGATTGCGAAAAGTTAAAGAACTATTAGTTCACCCCTTACATTATTGGAAGAGCACCTCATGAAAATGAAACAAATAAGCCGAATTTTTGCTTTGACTGCCCTCGTGGCAATATCAGGCACTGCAGTTGCTGCAAGTGCCACAATGGACAAAATTAAATCATCGGGCGCCGTTACCATGGGTGTTCGTGAGTCCTCTATTCCGATGTCCTACACCACTGGTGATAGCCGCTTTGATGGATATCACGTAGAAGTCTGCCGCATGATTTTGGGTGACATTAAAGACAAATTGGGTATGAGCACTTTGCGTATTAATTACCAGCCTGTCACATCCCAAAACCGAGTGCCTTTGGTGCAAAACGGTACTGTTGATATTGAGTGCGGTACAACAACCAACAATGCGGGTCGCGCAAAAGATGTTGGTTTTGCTAACACGCTCTACGTTGAAGAAGTACGTATCGCGGTTAAAGCAAACTCCGGAATTAATTCTATTTCACAATTGGCAGGTAAAAAGGTAGCGACTACTACTGGTACAACTTCAGTACAGTTATTGCGTAAACATGAAAAAGCCAATGGCGTGAACTTCGATGAAGTGTATGGCAAAGACCATGCTGATAGCTTCTTGCTCTTAGAGTCTGGCCGTGCTGATGCATTCGTAATGGATGGCTCGATCTTGGCGGGTAACATTGCTAATGCTAAAAATCCGAAGGACTACAAAATCGTTGGCGAGGTCTTAAGTACAGAACCAATCGCCATCATGGTTCCTAAGAATGATCCAGAATTTAAAGCCGCTGTAAATGCTGCAATTGCTAAGATTGTTGCAAATGGCAAAATGCCAGCGTTATGGGATAAGTGGTTCTTAAAGCCAATTCCACCAAAAAATATCGTAGTTGGTCTTGAGTTATCCCCAGCAACTAAAAATGCTTGGGCTAATCCAAACGACAAGCCAGCAGAAGATTACGTACAGAAAAAATAATTCATGGCCTTAGATTTAGGCATTTTTTGTAAGAGCACTTTAGACGGAGAAGTGGTTGATCACTGCTTCTCCTCTCTATTAGGGCTTAACCAAAATGCTGATCCAAGTTACTTAGATTGGCTGATGACTGCCTGGGGCTGGACCTTAGCGGTTGCTGGTCTAGGTCTGACCATTGCCTTGATCGTGGGTGCGGTCGTGGGTACATTGCGCACACTCCCTGATACAGGTAGGGGCAGCAGGATTCTGGTTCGCTTTGCTACTGCTTGGGTAGAGTTATTCAGAAATATTCCTGTCTTAGTTCAAGTATTTCTTTGGTATCACGTCATTCCTGCATTTATTGTCCCCTTGAAGATGCTGCCTTCCTATTGGTTGGTAAGTATTGCCTTAGGCTTTTACACTTCGGCACGGATTGCTGAGCAGGTTAGGGCTGGTATTCAGTCGCTGCCAGGCGGTCAGCGCGCTGCTGCTACTGCCTTAGGTTTAACCACCACCCAAGCCTACCGTTACATCATCTTGCCAATGGCTTTGCGAATCGTAATTCCGCCATTGACTTCAGAGAGTATGAATGCGATTAAAAATTCTTCGGTAGCGTTTGCGGTATCGGTACCTGAGCTCACATTGTTTGCCATGCAAGCACAAGAAGAAACCTCTCATGGTGTTGAAATTTACTTAGCAGTTACTTTGCTCTATGCGCTTTCTGCTTTCGGAGTAAACCGTGTCATGGCGCTCATCGAAAAGCGAAGTCGCATACCGGGCTTTATCAGCCCATCTAACGATGCTGTGGCTCACTAAATGGATCTAATATGTTGAGTCTAGATCTAAGTTTCTACAACTGGGAATTATTCACTGGGTATATCCTCAAGGGATTGCTATTTAGTGTTCAGTTGACTGTTATCGCAACCATCGGCGGCATTGTGATGGGGACCTTTTTGGCCTTAATGCGTTTATCTGGTCGTCCAGCTTTGGTCTACCCAGCAACGATTTATGTGAACACCATGCGTTCAATTCCACTGGTCATGGTCATTCTCTGGTTCTTCTTACTTATTCCAATGTTGATTGGCAAACCCATTGGGGCTGACCTGTCAGCAACGTTGACTTTTATTGCCTTTGAAGCCGCTTTCTTTTCAGAGATTGTGCGCGCAGGCATTCAGTCGGTACCTAAGGGGCAAACCTATGCTGGTGAAGCATTGGGCATGACCTATGGTCAAAACATGCGCCTAATTGTCTTACCCCAAGCATTTCGCAATATGATCCCCGTCTTTATGACGCAAACTATTATCTTGTTCCAGGACACCTCTTTGGTGTATGCCATTGGCGCTTATGACCTACTGAAAGGCTTTGAGATTGCTGGCAAGAACTATGGTCGCCCCATTGAGACTTATATCTTGGCGGCTGCAACGTATTTCGTGATCTGTTTTTCATTGTCCAAAATTGTTCGCAAGATTCATACCAAAATTGCGATCATTCGTTAATTTATTTATTCTATTTGCTACCCACTACATAGACCATCATGATTGAACTTCAAAACGTTTCGAAATGGTATGGCTCCTTTCAGGTTCTAACGGATTGCAGCACCTCAATCAATAAAGGTGAGGTAGTAGTGATTTGTGGACCATCAGGATCTGGTAAATCAACACTCATTAAAACGATTAATGCCCTAGAGCCCTTCCAGGCCGGTGAAATTACGGTTGATGGCATCAATTTGCATAACCCTAAAACGAATCTTCCTAAGTTGCGCTCACGCGTGGGGATGGTGTTTCAAAATTTTGAATTATTCCCTCACTTAAGCATTACCGAAAACCTGACGCTTGCTCAAATCAAAGTGTTGGGACGCTCTACTGATGAAGCTAAAACCCATGGCTTGAAGTATCTTGAAAGAGTTGGCTTAATTGCACAGAAAGATAAGTTTCCTGGTCAACTTTCTGGCGGACAACAACAGCGTGTGGCAATTGCACGTGCTTTGAGTATGGATCCTATCTTGATGTTGTTTGATGAGCCCACTTCTGCATTAGACCCAGAGATGGTCGGTGAAGTCTTGGATGTCATGGTTAAGTTAGCCAATGAGGGTATGACCATGTGCTGCGTCACGCATGAAATGGGATTTGCGCGCAAAGTAGGCAACCGGGTGATTTTTATGGATCAAGGCCGAATTTTGGAAGATTGCAGTAAAGAGGAATTCTTCGGCAATCCAGATGCACGCTCATCTAGAGCAAAAGATTTCTTGTCTAAGATTCTGTCGAACTAAATTCTAGCCGTGCATTTTGGGTTTAGGTCGTTTTCCAATGCTGACCTTAAGCTCTAGTTCTTTTCCCTTGCGCAAAACCTTGATAGTGGCCTCATTTCCAGGTCCAAGCTGTGCAATTTGATTGAGAAGCTGTCTTACGTCTTTGGTCGCATGAGTGTTCACCGCAATGAGGACATCTCCAGGCTTAGCGCCGCCACGGTCTGCAGGCCCTCCCTCAAGGACTCCGGAGAGTATTACCCCCTCGGTATTGCCTGGTAGTCCAAGAGACTCCGCAAGCTCCTTAGAGAGACTCTGAGGTTCAACCCCAATCCATCCACGCGTCACAGAACCATTATTCAAAATGGATTCCATCACTTGTTTGGCTAAGCTAACAGGGATCGCAAATCCAATACCCATCGATCCACCATTGTTAGAAAAGATCGCCGTGTTGATGCCAATGAGATTGCCGCGCGTGTCAATTAGTGCGCCACCAGAATTACCTGGATTAATCGCTGCATCAGTTTGAATAAAATTTTCAAAAGTGTTGATGCCTACATGATCGCGCCCCATTGCTGAAACGATTCCTGAAGTAACGGTTTGACCAACGCCAAATGGATTGCCAATGGCAAGCACTACATCACCTACATGAACGGAATCAATTTTTCCAAAAGTGATTGGAGTGGGTAAATGTTTTGCTTCAATCTTTAAAACGGCGATATCCGTTTCGGGGTCACTTCCAATAACTTGCGCTTTTAATTTACGACCATCGGCTAATGCCACATCAATATCGCTGGCATCGCTAATGACGTGATGGTTTGTAAGAATAATTCCTTCGGGACTGACTAATACCCCTGAGCCCAGGCTGGAGCTGGGCTCTTCGTCTGGTGCTTGATCACCAAAAAAGAATTTAAATAAAGGATCTGAAGAGTTACCGTTACTTCCTTTACGAGATTTTGATTTGGTCGTAGCTTTGCTCGTGAAAATATTGACAACTGCAGGCATCGATTTTTTAACAGCCTCATGATATGAACCGGGACTGATGCTGCCGCTGTCATAAGCACCTTCTTTTAAGGTGATGCTATCGACAAGAGTGCTGCTCTGTATGCCATACAGCCAACTTGGCTTAAGGATCATCACTATGAACCAAGCAGCCAAAAAAATAGTGACTACTTGTGCAAATAAAATCCAAAGTCGATTAAACATGATTTATTTTTTTAGGCTATCGCGAATTTCGCGCAACAACACAACATCTTCTGGTGTTGGTGGTGCTGGCGGCGCATCGATGATGCGAATCTTATTCACGACTTTGATCATTTGAAAAATGGCAAAAGCCAAGATGATGAAATTGATGGAAATAGTAATGAAATTGCCATAGGCAAAGATGGGAATTCCAGCCTTTTTGAGAGCATCGAAGGTTCTAGGAACGCCCTCAGGAACATTACCAAGAACGATGAAGAGATTGGTAAAGTCAATGTGACCCCCAAAAAGGGTTGAAATGACCGGCATAACGAGGTCATTTACCAGGGATTCGACGATTTTTCCGAATGCCCCGCCAATAATCACACCAACGGCTAAATCAATGACGTTACCCTTTACGGCAAAGTCGCGAAACTCCTTTAAAACACCCATAATTGCCCTCCTTTTTGCTTGTATACAGATTAACCCGAGATTAACCCCATAACTTTCTTGCTTACCCCACTTTTTACTTTAAAATCCTACCTTTAAGCAATTTCCACCCATAAATACCCTTTCTAGGAATTTTGTAAATGAGTGACAAGCCCTGTATGGACAAGGATCGCCGTAACTGGCTAATCGCCACATCGGCGGTTGGTGGAGTAGGTGCAGCCGTAGCCCTTTATCCTTTTGTGGACAGTTTTGAGCCTTCCGAGCGCGCTAAGGCCGCTGGAGCTGCTGTTGAGATTGATATTGCTGGCATGAAGCCAGATGAAATGCGCATGGTTGAGTGGCGCGGCAAGCCAGTATGGGTTGTGCGTCGCACCCCTGAGCAGGTAGCTGAATTATCCAAAATTGATAGTGAATTGGCTGATCCGAATTCATTGCGTGATCCAGCTCAATTTACACCCCCTTACGCCCAAAACCAATGGCGCTCAATTAAGCCTGAGTACTTGGTAGTGGTAGGCATCTGCACTCACTTAGGCTGCACTCCAACGCCTAAATTTGAAGCAGGAGCACAGCCATCTTTGCCAAATACATGGCCAGGTGGCTTCCTTTGCCCTTGTCACGGTTCTACCTTTGACATGGCAGGCCGAGTCTATAAAAACAAACCAGCCCCAGATAATCTTGAAGTTCCGCCACATATGTATTTGAGCGAAACCAAGATTCTGGTCGGCGACGATAAGAAGGCCTAAGGAGAGATAAATGGCATTTCACGAAAAAGAAGTCCCAGCAGACGCTTCTGCAGCCGTAAAGTTGATGGCTTGGGTTGATTCACGCTTGCCTGTCACAGAAGCCTTTAAGAGGCATATGAGCGAGTATTACGCTCCCAAGAATTTGAATTTTTTCTATATTTTTGGTGCTTTGGCGATTGTTGTCTTGGCATTGCAGATCGTTACCGGTATTTTCTTAACGATGAACTACAAGCCTGATGCTGCGAAGGCTTTCGATTCAGTTGAGTACATCATGCGCGAAGTGCCTTGGGGCTGGTTAATTCGCTACATGCACTCTACCGGCGCTTCTATGTTCTTTGTAGTCG